>Ga0105242_10004920_pt1 | contig 10345 bp, 9 predicted proteins | sample KBSM24metaG_FD_81521 | JGI IMG/M metagenome (GOLD analysis project Ga0105242, IMG submission 81521) | Miscanthus rhizosphere microbial communities from Kellogg Biological Station, Michigan, USA - KBS M2-4 metaG | ecosystem: Host-associated > Plants > Roots > Rhizosphere > Soil | place: Michigan... | reverse complement strand
GCAGGCAGGAAGCCGCGCAGGCCGATGTCGAGGATCAGGCCGCCCTTGACGACCTCGATGACGGTGCCCTTGACGGCCTCGTCCTTTTCCTTGAGCTCTTCGATGGTGCCCCAGGCGCGCTCGTACTGGGCGCGCTTCTTGGACAGGATCAGGCGGCCTTCTTTGTCCTCCTTGGTGAGGACCAGAGCTTCGACCTCATCGCCGACGGACACAACCTCATTGGGGTCGACGTCGTGCTTGATGGACAGCTCACGGGAAGGGATGACGCCTTCAGTCTTGTAACCGATGTCGAGCAGGACTTCGTCACGGTCAACCTTGACGATTGTCCCTTCGACGATGTCGCCATCGTTGAAGTATTTGATGGTTTTGTCGATGGCGGCGAGAAAGTCCTCGCTCGAGCCGATGTCGTTGACGGCTACTTGCGGCGAGGTGACGGAGGGACTTGGCATGTGGTGGGTTGCTCCGGACAGGTTGGGTCGTAGGGACTAAGTGACGTGATTGTTGGTGCGAACCCGCCCAGACCGAAACAGAGCACAGACGGGTACACGTCGAGGTTACTCGACTGTGCACATGCTGGACAAACCCGGTCCCCCGAGCTCACCGATCATGATCATTGCGAGGCTACGCTTCTGTGGTGTCATACGCAGGCGCGCAGCCCCCGCCGGGTCCCGTCGGCCCACCGTTGCCTCCCCCTTTTCAGAGGCGAATCCGGAAGGTCGGGGCCCCGCTGGTCGCAATCATCGCGATGGGCACGGTCGCGGGACTGATCGTGATCGTGCTGACTGCGGTCAACCCCGTCGGCACCTCGATCGGGTTCGTCCTGTCCAGCGTCGCGATGACGGTTGTCGTGCTCGCCTACCTGTGGCTGGACCGGTGGGAGCCGGAACCGCCTCGGCTCCTGGTCCTCGCCTTCCTCTGGGGCGCGTCGGTCGCCGTCGTGATCGCGTCGGTATTGCAGCTGGTCACCGAGGCCGCCATCAACCCGGGCGCGCCAGAATCGGTGAGCCCGGTGACGGTCGTGCTCGGCGCACCGCTGACCGAAGAGGCGGCCAAGGGCCTGTTTCTGGTGCTCATGATGACCGGGCGGCGTCGCAACGAGCTCAACTCGCTGACGGACTGCCTGGTATACGCGGGCCTGGTCGCGGCGGGTTTCGCGTGGCTCGAGGACATTCTCTACATCGGCGGCGGTGAGACACTCGGCGCTTCGCTGGTGACCGCGGCGATGCGACTGATCATGGCGCCGTTCGCCCACCCGTTGTTCACCACCATGACCGGCATCGGGGTGTACTTCGCCATGCAGCAGCGCAACGGCCTCGCCAAGGCCGGCTGCATCCTGCTGGGCTATCTGGGCGCGGTGATCATGCACGGGCTGTGGAACGGCTCGTCGTTGCTCGGAATCGAGACCTACTTCGGCGTCTACGTGTGCTGGATGGTGCCCATCTTCGTGCTGGCGATCGTGCTCGGCGTCCAGAGCCGCCGCAGAGAGCAGCGCGTCGTAGCCGCCAAACTGCCGGACATGGTCTCGGCGGGTCTGGTGACCCCCAACGAGGCGACGTGGTTGGGCTCGATCCGCGACCGCAAGCTCGCGATCGGCGAGGCGACCCGGCTCGGCGGCCGGCCTGCGGGCAAAGCGGTCAAGAACTTCGCTGCTCAGGTGGTGGAACTGGCGTTCGTACGGGACCGGATCGATCGCGGCTTCGGTGATCAGCGGGTGGAGGCGCTGCTCAACGAGGAGGCGTACGGCGTGTATGCCGCCCGCGCGGCGGCGCCTGCACTGCAGGCCATGGCGGAGTATCGCGCGCCTAGTGGGCGGCGGAGTCCCAACTCCGGCCGAAGCCGACGCTGACCTCGAGCGGTACATCCAGCGGGTAGGCGCTGCCCATCTGCTCGCGCACCAACTTCTCGACCTCGTCACGCTCGCCGGACGCAACCTCGAACAGAAGCTCGTCGTGCACCTGAAGCAGCATGCGGGACTTCAGGCCGGCGTCCTTGAGAGCCTTGTCGACGTTGATCATCGCGACCTTGATGATGTCGGCGGCGCTGCCCTGGATCGGCGCGTTGAGCGCGGCCCGTTCGGCGGCCTCGCGGACGTTGCGGTTGCTGCTGTCCAGCTCCGGCAGATAGCGCCGCCTGCCGAACACCGTCGAGGTGTAGCCGTCCTTGCGCGCCTGGTCGACGACGTCCCGCAGGTAGTCGCGCACTCCGCCGAACCGGCTGAAGTACTGTTCCATCTGCACCTTGGCTTCCTCGGTGGAGATCTTCAGCTGCGCGGCCAGGCCATAGGCGGACAGCCCGTACGCCAGCCCGTAGGACATCGCCTTCACCCTGCGCCGCAGTTCGCCGGTCACCTCGTCGATGGGCACCGAGAATGCCCGCGACGCCACGAAGGAGTGCAGGTCCTCGCCCGTCCGGAACGCCTCGATGAGGCCCTCGTCTCCCGACAGGTGGGCCATGATGCGCATCTCGATCTGGCTGTAGTCGGCCGTCATCAGCTCGTGGTAGCCCTTGCCGACGACGAACGCGTCCCGGATCCGGCGCCCGGCATCCGTGCGGATCGGGATGTTCTGCAGGTTCGGCTCGGTCGACGACAGCCGCCCGGTGGCGGCGATGGTCTGGTTGAAGGTGGTATGAATCCGGGCGTCGGAGGCCACCGAGTTCAGCAGCCCGTCGACGGTGACCTTCAGCCGCGTCGCGTCGCGGTGGGCCAGCAGGTGCTGCAGGAACGGGTGCCCGGTCTTGTCGAAGAGCGACTGCAGCGCATCCGCGTCGGTGGTGTACCCGGTCTTGGTGCGCTTGGTCTTCGGCATCTCGAGCTCGTCGAACAGCACCACCTGCAGCTGCTTGGGCGAGCCGAGGTTGATCTGCTTGCCGATCACCGCGTAGGCCGCCTCTGCCGCGTCGCGGATCTGGTCGGCGAACTCGCTCTGCAGTTCTGACAGCAGCTTGAGGTCGACGGCGATACCCGCGGTCTCCATCTCTGCGAGTGCCCGCTGGACCGGCAGCTCCATGTTGCCCAGCAGCTCCGACGAGTCGATGCGCGCCAGCTCCTCGTCGAGCGCATCCGCCAGGTCCATGACGGCACTGGCCCGCAGGATCACGGTCTGCACGGCCTGGTCGTTGACGCCCTCGCTGTCGTCGAGCAGCGAAAGTTGTTGCTGCTCAGGGTTATCCGCACGCAGCTCGCGTTTCAGGTAGCGCAGCGACAGGTCGTCGAGCGCGAAGCTGCGCTGGCCGGGGCGCACCAGATACGCGGCCAACGCGGTGTCGGACGTGACGCCGGCCAGCTTCCACCCGCGGCCTTCGACGTCGTGCATGGCGAGCTTCGCCTCGTGCAAGGCCTTCGGCTGCGCTGGGTCGGCCAGCCAGGAGGACAGCGCGGCCTCGTCGTCGGGGTGCAGGGTCGCGGTGTCGAGGTAGCGGCCGTCGCCATCTGCGGCGACGATCGCCAGCGCCGTGGCGTCTGCGTCGAACGCCAGGTGCGTGCCGACCACCGCCATCCCGAACCGGTCGCCCTCCCTGTGCTCGCCCAGCCAGGCGGCCAACTCGCCTGACTGGAGCGCCCCGCCCTTGACGTCGAAACCCTGATCCACCTCGGGGTCGGCCGATGCCAGCGTGTCGAACAGGCGGTCCCGCAACACCCGGAACTCCAGGTCGTCGAAGAGGCGATGGATGTGGTCCCGGTCCCACGGCTGCATCCGCAGCGTGTCGGGCGTCTGCGCCAGTGGGACGTCCTTGACCAGGTCGGTCAGCTCACGGTTCAGCACCACGCTCGCGAGGTTGGCCCGCAACGCGTCGCCGACCTTGCCCTTGACCCCGTCGACGTTGTCCACCAACGACTGAAGCGACCCGTACTCGGCGATCCACTTCGTCGCCGTCTTCTCCCCAACGCCGGGGATGCCAGGCAGGTTGTCGCTGGGGTCGCCGCGCAGGGCCGCGAAGTCGGGGTACTGCTGCGGGGTCAGCCCGTACTTCTCGACGACGGCATCCGGGGTGAACCGGGTCAACTCGCTGACGCCCTTGCGCGGGTACAGCACGGTGACGTCGTCGCTGACCAACTGCAGCGAGTCGCGGTCGCCGGTGACGACAAGCACCCGGTACCCCTCGTCCTCGGCCTGCGTGGCCAGGGTGGCGATGATGTCGTCGGCCTCGAACCCCGGTTCGGCGAGCACGGTGATGCCCAGCGCTACGAGCACCTCCTTGGTGATGTCGATCTGCCCCCGGAACTCGTCGGGCGTGGACGACCGGCCCGCCTTGTATTCCGGATACTTGTCGACACGGAAGGTCTGCCGCGAGACGTCGAAGGCGGCGGCGATGTGCGACGGCTGTTCGTCACGCAGCAGGTTGATCAGCATCGCGGTGAAGCCGTAGACCGCGTTGGTGGTCAGGCCACCCTGGGTCTTGAAGTTCTCGGCGGGCAGCGCGTAAAACGCCCGATACGCCAGCGAATTGCCGTCCAGCAGCATCAATATGGGCTTCTCGGCGGTTGCGCTTGCGGTCACGGGCCTACTCTATGCACCGCCGCCGACACGCAGTAGCCGCCGAGCCCTACCAACCAGCACACGTGCCGCCGGGCTCATCGGGCCGTCCGACCGCCATGCCAGCACGAGTCGGCCCCGCAGTTCCGGGACGATCGCCAGCGCACGCAAGCCGTCGCGATTCCGCGATACGGAGCCGGGCACGATCGCCACCCCGAGGCCCCGCTCCGCCAGGTCGGCGAGCGCCAGCGGTGTGCTGGCCTCGAACGCGATTCGCGGCGTCACCCCGGCTCTGGCGCACGCAGCGTCGAACTGACGCCGGATGCCCGCCCCCACGGGCAGCGCGATGAGCCGGCGGTCGGCCAAGTCCTTCAGCCGGATGGTCTTGCGAGACGCCAACTCGTCGGTCGGGGATACCGCGGCGGCGATGGCTTCGTCGGTGACAACTTCCACATCGAGGCCGTCCGGTCGCTCGTCGGACCCGACAGACACGATCGCCGTGTCCAGCTGCCCGGTGCGCACCTTATCGATCAACGCATCGGAACTGTCTGTGCTGAGCGTGATTTCGACACTCGGATGTTCGGCGTGGAAATCGGCGAGCAGCGAAGGAATGTCGACGCTGTGCGTTGTCACCGTGCCGATCGTGACGGTCCCGCGCACCAATTGCGTGAGTTCGTCGACCGCGACGTGGATATCGGCGACGGCCGCGAGCGCCGCCCTTGCGTACGGCAGCGCGGCCTCGCCCGCGGCGGTCAACCGCACGGCGCGACGCGACCGGTCAAGCAGCGGCTGACCCACCTCGCGTTCCAGCCGCTGAATCTGGGCGCTGACCGCCGGCTGCGCGACGCGGATGCGCTCGGCGGCGCGGGTGAAGTTGGCTTCCTCGGCGACGGTGACGAAGTACTCGAGCTGCCGAAGTTCCATAACGAATGATTATAGTTTCTGGCTCATATCGATATTGGACTTATAGGACGTCGACGCCAACGCTGGATAGCGAGGGAAGGAGACGACATGGCTGACGTATTGATTGCAGGTGGTGGCATTGGCGGGCTGACCGCCGCATTGACGTTGCACGCACGCGGCATCGGGTCGACCGTTCTCGAACGCGCCTCGCACCTGCGGCCGCTGGGCGCGGGGATCAACCTGCTGCCGCACGCCGTCAGCGAGCTGTATGCGCTCGGGCTGGGCGACGAGCTGTCGAAGGTCGCCGTCGCGCCCGCCTCGATCTCGTATTACGACACCGAAGGCACACTGCTGTTCCGTGAGCCGCGTGGCATCGACGGCGGGTACGGCTACCCGCAGTATTCGGTGCACCGCGGGCAGCTGCAGATGCTGTTACTGTCGGCACTGCGAGAACGGCTGGGCCCCAATGTTGTTCGTACGGGTGCTGATTTGCACAGCTTCGACGAATCCGGAGGCGGGGTGCGGGTGCACACGGCGGCAGGCGACTTCACGGCGGATGTGCTGGTAGGCGCCGACGGCATTCATTCCGCGGTGCGGACGCAGCTGCATCCGGAACCCGACCCGCTGCTGTGGTCGGGTGTGCGGATGTTCAGAGGTGCGGCTCCCGGTGAGTTGCTCGATGGCCACACGATGGTGATCGTCAAGGACCCCAACGGAATTGACCTCGTCACATACCCGATCGGCGACGGCCTGATCAACTGGGTGGTGATGCTGCCCGAATCGGAGCCCGGACCGTTGCCGGGCGACGCGAAGTGGAACCAGCCCGGTGACCGCACGGCGATCCTGGCGCACTTGACGAACTGGGATCTCGGCTTCCTGGACGCCGCGGATCTGGTGCGGCGCACCGAGCCCGTGCTGGAGTACCCGATGGTCGACCGGAACGTGCTGCCGTGGTGGGGACGAGGGCGGGTTACGCTGCTCGGCGATGCCGCCCATCCGATGTATCCCGTTGGCGCCAATGGTGGTTCACAGGCGATCGTCGACGCGCGCGTGCTTGCCGATGAGCTGGCGCGTGACTTCGACGGCGGGTTGCGGACCTACGAGGACATCCGTCGGCCCGAGACCGCGGACGTTGTGCAAGCCAACCGCGAGATGCACGTCACCGGCGCCAGCCAACGGCCTGCGGACCTGGCACGGGTGACCGGCAAGTACCGCACCGACACCGACGCCGACAGGGTCCGCTGATGACGATCTATGTGCTGGTGCCAGGCGCCTGCCACGGCGCATGGTGCTTCGACGACCTGACCGCGGCGCTGGGTTCGGTTGGGCACAGGGTGCTGGCCATCACGCTGACAGGCGTCGCCGAGCGCGCGCACCTCGCGCATGCCGGCGTGAACCTCGAGACGCACATCACCGACGTGCTGTCTGCGCTGTCGGCCGAACCCGACGCCGAGAATCTGGTGCTGGTCGGCCACAGCTACGGCGGCATGGTGATCACGGGCGTCGCCGATCGGATTCCCGAAAGGGTCGACGCGCTGGTGTATATCGATGCGCTGGTGCCCCGGGACGGTGAATCGTGTTGGCATCTGGTCAATGACGAGGAGCGGCAGTGGTACCTCGATGTCGACGACACCGGCTACGGCGTCCCCCCGATGCCGTTCTTCGACCCGCGCGCGAGTGCCCATCCGCTCGCGTCGTTCCTCCAGCGGATCAGGCTGACAGGCGATCTGAACAGGTTCCGGCGACGCGACTTTGTGTATGCGCTGAAATGGCCGGGCGATTCGCCGTTGCGGCCGTCATACGAACGGGTCAAGAACGACCCGAACTGGAACGTCCATGAACTCGACGGCGCACACAACCTGATGCGGGACAACCCGGACGACCTGGTACGCATCCTGCTGGACGCAGCTCAGTAGCCCAGCAAGTTGCGGAACTGCTGCCCGACGGCCATCGACTGGCCCATCCGCTGCACCCAGCCGTCGAGCGCCGCCTTGGTATCCGCCGGATTCCACCCACGCTCCTGGGCAATCGCGATCATTCCTGGCTCGTCGGTGACGCCGCGAGCCTGCGTCACGCGCGAGGTCGGCGTAGTCCTGCAGCGAGATGCCGTTGATCGGCTGCCAGATCGGATCGTCCGCCGCCACCGAGCGGGTCGACGGCCCACCGAACATGGCCGGGTCCATCATCCCGCCGGCGTCCTGGACGTGCACCTTCCCGTCACCCTGCGGCTGCTGGGCGAAGGCCTGCTGTGTCTGCTGCGCCGCTTCCTTCGCCTTCTTGAACAGTCCCACCGACGTCTCCGATCTCCCGGGCCCGGACGGTGATGCCCGGGACGCTACTCGCGCACAAGTGCACATTGGCTGGTTTGCTACCGATCCCAAGTACGCGGTGGACCCGCGTGCGGAACTGGAACACGTTTCAGTTTCTCCGCCGCGCTCGGTTACGCTGACCGGGTGTCAGCTGCATCTACCAAACCCGCGATCGACGGCTGGTTCGCGACAGACGGCTCCGGTGCGCCGTACCTGATCGGTGCCAAGTGCCATCAGTGCGGCACGTATGTGTTCCCGCCGCGCGCCAACAACTGCCCGAATCCCGCTTGTGACGGCGACGAGCTGGCGCAGGTACCGCTGTCGCGACGCGGCACGCTGTGGAGCTACACCGAGAACCGTTACGCCCCACCGCCCCCGTATCCGTCACCCGATCCGTTCGAGCCATTCGCCGTCGCCGCAGTGCAATTGGCCGACGAGGGCCTGATCGTGCTTGCCAAGGTCGTCGAGGGCACGCTGGCCGCGGACCTGAAGGTCGGCATGAAGATGGAGTTGGCCACCATGCCGCTGTTCGTCGACGACGACGGCGTCGAGCGCGTCGTCTACGCCTGGAGGATCGCGTCATGAGTCCCGAACCGCTCTACATCCTCGGTGCGGGCATGCACCCATGGGGCAAGTGGGGCAACGACTTCACCGAATACGGCGTCGCCGCGGCGCGAGCCGCGCTTGCCGAGGCTGGCCTCGACTGGCGCCAGATCCAGCTGGTTGCGGGCGCCGACACGATCCGCAACGGCTACCCCGGCTTCGTCGCGGGCGCGACGTTCGCGCAGAAGCTGGGCTGGAACGGCGTGCCGGTGTCCTCGTCGTACGCCGCATGCGCCAGCGGATCCCAAGCGCTGCAGAGCGCCCGCGCACAGATCCTGGCCGGATTCTGCGACGTCGCGCTCGTCATCGGCGCCGACACCACCCCCAAGGGGTTTTTCGCCCCGGTCGGCGGCGAACGCAAGAACGACCCCGACTGGCAACGCTTCCACCTGATCGGCGCGACCAACCCCGTGTATTTCGCGCTGCTGGCCCGCAGGCGCATGGATCTCTACGGCGCCTCACTCGAAGACTTCGCGACCGTGAAGGTCAAGAACGCCAAGCACGGCCTGGAGAATCCCAACGCCCGGTTCCGCAAGGAGGCCTCTGTCGAGGATGTGTTGGCCAGCCCGGTGGTGGCCGATCCGCTTCGGCTGCTGGACATCTGCGCCACCTCCGACGGTGCGGCGGCACTGATCGTGGCGAGCGCCGCGTTCGCGAAGAAGCATCTCGGTTCGCTCGATGGCGTGCCTTCGGTGCGCGCGGTGTCCACCGTGACGCCGCGCTACCCGCAGCATCTGCCCGAATTACCGGATATTGCAACGGATTCCACCGCGGCAGTGCCCGCGCCGGATCGGGTGTTCAAGGACCAGATCCTCGACGCCGCCTACGCCGAGGCCGGCATCGGACCCGAGGACCTGAGCCTGGCCGAAGTCTACGACCTGTCCACCGCACTGGAATTGGATTGGTATGAGCACCTCGGCCTGTGCCCGAAGGGTGAGGCCGAGCAACTGCTGCGCAGCGGGGCGACGACGCTCGGCGGCCGCATCCCGGTCAACCCGTCGGGCGGCCTGGCCTGTTTCGGCGAAGCGATACCCGCCCAGGCAATCGCACAGGTCTGCGAGCTGACCTGGCAGCTCAAGGGTCAGGCGACGGGTCGCCAGGTCGAGGACGCCACCGTCGGCGTCACCGCCAACCAGGGACTGTTCGGCCACGGGTCGTCGGTCATTGTTGCTCGCTAGGCAGTTCACTGCCTATGGCCCGTCGCACTGGGCCACGCTCGCGGTGTTCGTCGTCGGCGCCGCACTTTTGGTGCGCGTCGGGCGCAGGCAGGCCCAACCGCAGGCGCGACGGCTCGGTCGAATTCTCGGGGCCGTAACCGCTCTCATCTACGCCGCGATCCTGATCTACATCGTCACCCCACCGTCGATCGACTACTCGGTGCCGCTGCAGCTGACCGATCTCGCGACCGTCGTAGCCGCCTACGCCTTGTGGTCGCAGAAGCAGTGGGCGTACGCACTCACCTATTACTGGGGGCTCGTGCTGAGCACACAGGCGTTGATATCGCCTGCGCTACAAGGCCCGGACTTTCCGCACTATCAGTTCCTGGCCTTCTGGGCCATTCACTTGCTGGTCGTTTGGGCGGCCATCTATCTCACCTGGGGTCGCGGCATGCGGCCAGATTGGCGCGACTTTCGATTCGCAGTCGTCGTCACGCTGGTGTGGGCGACCTTTACTTTCACGTTCAACAGCATCGCCGGAACCAACTACGGCTTCCTCAACCGGAAACCCTCGACCGCGTCTCTGTTGGACGTGTTGGGCCCCTGGCCGTGGTACATCGTCACCGCGGCCACGCTGGTCTTGATCCTGTGGGCGCTGATGACCTGGCCGTGGATGCGGATGCGACAGTCCCGCTGAGGGTTATCGTCTTCCCATGGCGATGCCCGAGGATTGGGCGCCGGACGCTTGCAAGCTACCGACGGAGGAACGGCCGCTGCGGCTGGCGGAGTTCAACGACTTGTTCGCCTTCGTCGTGCGCACGGAGCGCCGGGAGCCACAGCGACTCGACGTCGTGCTGCGGCGCATCGTCGAGGCGCCCGCCCGCGACCTGGCCCGGCG
>Ga0105242_10004918_pt1 | contig 10345 bp, 11 predicted proteins | sample KBSM24metaG_FD_81521 | JGI IMG/M metagenome (GOLD analysis project Ga0105242, IMG submission 81521) | Miscanthus rhizosphere microbial communities from Kellogg Biological Station, Michigan, USA - KBS M2-4 metaG | ecosystem: Host-associated > Plants > Roots > Rhizosphere > Soil | place... | reverse complement strand
AGCTTTATCTCATTAACCCGGTCACCCTGGAGGATCCGGCCGCGCAAAGCCACCCAATAAGGTTCGTTTTGTTTTGGTCCGCCCGGCACGGGCATCTGCAGCTTGTTGTGCCTGGCGTTCGCTGTGGTTGGGTCAGGATCCCGATGGCTGAGGTCCCGTACAGCCGGCAGGGTGCGATTTGCGGAGTGGATACTCACCGGGGGGCCGTTTCCCGGTTCGATCCTGGTGACCAGGGTCTTCGAGATTGTGTACTTCGTGCTTCCTACCCAGTATTCGACCTGCCCATCTTTTTCCGCCGCCCGGGCTACAACGATGTACATGCCATTCTTCAGATAAAGAGTGTCAGCGGAAGCGGTCGTGGCAAATGCCAGAATCGCGCATGCGACAACGACGCATCGGGGCTTAGCCGGTCCGCCCATTTTTACTCCCGGGCAACACCCGAGCCAGCGCGCGCCAGATCTTGGCAGCGTAGTGTGTAATCTCATTTTGCTGTACATGCTGCGAAGCGAACATTACGGGCTGCTGACCACGCGAATGTTTCGAGTCAGCGATCACAATCGCACCGCTTCTGGATGGAGGGGCGTCCATTGTGTGTTCGATGGCTTTTGTGATCGTTTCCGCCAGTCCCTTGACCCCGTTAACATCAGCCAAAGAAAAGGCATCCGGGTTAACCGAAAAAATTGCGGAGATGCCAATGACCGCATCCCGGTCGTGGATGGGCACAACAATGATGGATCGAATTCCGAAATGCCGGCAAGCTTCAATGTCGACTCGCGGGTCCGACTCGGTGTCATTGGACCATTGCGACATCTGCCGGCGAATCGCCATTCCGGTCAGGCCCGTCTCGCCATTGATCGGGTCGCCGACCTTGCTAAAGGGCAGTCCAGCCATGGCGCGACAGACCACTTTGTCTTCTCGTATCAGCCCAATGGCCACGCTCGTGGCGCCCGTTGCGTGCAGGGCACGCGCCGCCAGTGCATCTAGAATTCGATCCAGCTTTTCGGCGGCGTTGAGAGCGGGCGTGACTGCGGATATTTGCGAACGCTCGGGTTCGGCGCACGGCCGCGGCACTCTGGACTCTCGGTTTGGCACCGCGGAGGGCGGAGTCATCGGTTATAAATCCTGCGGATCTCTGACACCCCTAGGTGAATTCCATGTTGCCTTGGGCGGGAGGAATCTTCAGGCCAAGACCAGTTTTCCTTCCCAAGGCTCATTTAACTCTTCGGCTGCCATGCCATCGAAAAGTCTTGCAGGCGGAAGCCCGCGGAGACATCTCTTGTCCTGGCGTAACGGTAAAGGGCAGCCACGAATATCCCTTGTACGGCCGCGTTGACGATTGCGAGCAGAAGCCAGTAGAGCACGGCCAGGGCCGCGCCCGCCGCGATTCCCGAGGGTCCGAGCCTTCTACCCACGAAGGGAAAAGCCGCACCGGGCAAGGCCAGCAGAGTGAAGATCAGCCCGAAGCTGAATCCGCCCACCACTTTCTCACCCCAGGTATTCCGGAAAAGGTCCGCCGATCGTTGCAAGGCCTCGGCAGGCCCCACATTCTCCGCCGCCAGCACGGGAACCACAAAGTAGCTGGCCAAGGTCCAGGCCATGCCCATCAACCCGCCAACCAGACGTCCCAACCAGGAGGCGCGCTCCTCAATCATCCGCAAGAGGATGCCCACGGTGGCCGATAGAAGAGCCCACTGAAAAATCTTGCTCTTGCGCTGCCATGCCACTTCCAGGCCGTCATTGATGGTCGCCTGCCCTCCAGCCAGGCGGCTGGAAGCAGCACTGACCAGGGCAACGTTGAAGAACACAATCACGAAATAGTTAGCCAGGTAGAACAGAAACAGGCAAACCCACATGCCTTGCGACAGGGAGCGGTGCTTCAACGCTGCAGACACATCGACCGGAGGCAGGAAAAGCAGGCCGGCTCCTCCCAGTATGGCCACAGAGATGAGCAGGCAGAAAATACCGGAAAAGACAGGCAGCCACAGCAGTTCCCGGTCCGCCTTCAGGACGGCGAAGCTGTTTCCGATAAGCTCCCAAGTTTGCGCAATCCGACCGATGTCGACCTCCCGCTTGGAATACGAGTTCCCCGGCAAACCTGCACCAGGTATAGGTGGCGGGCAATCATACGCCTGGACGATCAGGGCTGCATCAATTGGTGGACGTGCCGGCATGGCCGGAGGGAACTAAATCGTCTCCGGCACCTTGGGTGGCCGCCGCCGTATCAGCTGCGTCGCGGAGAGCCGCGGACTCCCTGGCTTCGTAGCGCTCAATCACCAACTGATCGCCCACTTCAGTTCTGCTCTTGAAGATGGCGTGAGCGGGCAATTCCAGCACACTCTCTGCCCGAAAGATCGGCCGCGTCACCCGGAAGGGCCGGATGAGTTCCCTGAGACCGACTACCTTGAAATCCTTGTCGATCAGGACCAGGTCAAAGGTAAACAGCATTCCAATCGTGTGGATGGCATTTGCGGGTACAATCCACACCCCGCTGTCCGGTTTCAAAGCCCGTTTCCCCAACAAGCCAACCAGCCGGCTCAAAATGGAGTCGGCCACGGTTACCCGAAAGGCGAGAAAGGTCTCCTTCGTCTTGTTGTAGACAAATACGTGGCGGTTCTTTGGGGGCATAATAGATGCAGTTCCTGTCTGCACACTGGCAACCGACCGCTCTGGGAGGATGTTCTCTCCTAGCGGGGCGCCTTTTTCTTCATTCGGTAAATCAGAATGATCAGGACTACGACTGCCAGAATTCCGGAAACCACTCGAATCAAAGTTACGTTGTCCATTGGGTATTTCCTCCAGTTTTTAGAACACTGCGGTTCGAATCTTCAATCCACGATGTGGCCAATATTTTCCATCACCGTGATGACTGCCGGTAATACGGTAACAATCCCAATACTCGGGAAAATAAAGAACACCAGCGGGGGTACGAGTTTAATCGTCGTCTTGGCCGCCATTTCTTCTGCTTTCTGTCGTCGCTGTGTCCGCAGGGCATCGGAAAAGTTGGCCAGAGACTTAGAGAGTGGAGTCCCGAAGCGGTCGGTCTGGACCAGCATGGCGACAAAGGACCGAATGCTCTCAGCATCGGCGCGATCGGAAAATGACTTCCAGGCGGCGATACGAGGAGCACCCGCCCGCTGCTCAAAGTTGATCTGCAGCAACTCCTCACTCAAAGCCGGATGGCTCACCCGAAGTTCCTGGCCCACGCGCACAATACCCTGATCCAGGCCCAGGCCCGCCTCCATGCAGATCGCGAGGAGATCCAAAGCATCCGGCAGACTAAGCCGGATTTGCTCCCTCCTTTTCTTCACTGCGTGGTTGAGCCAAAAATCCGGTATGAAGAAAGCCAGAACCACCGTGAGCAGGAACAAGAAGACGGTGTTGCTTTCGACCAGGATCGCCACCAGAAATCCCAGGAGCGCCGGGAGCGCCAGTCTCGCCCCTAGAAAAATATCGGCATGGGCCGATTTTCGATAGCCGGCAAGCAGCAGCCGCCGGACCAGATCGGGGTCTGGCTCATTGGAAAATAAGCTGCGGAACAAGGTGAAAGGCTTGGCCACCACTTCCGCGTTCACACCTGAATGCCAGGCTGGGGTTTCTTCTCTTCCCGCGGTGCGAACATCGCGGGTCACCTGGTCCAGCAGGGCGCTCTCGGCAGTAGAGCGCGGCAGCATGAACAGGATGATCGCGAACAAACCCGCGAAAGTGCAAAGACCGAGAATAAGGATCAGTGCCATAGTTCAGACCTTGATATCAATAATCTTGCGAATGATCAGAATGCCCAGCAACATCATCCCCAGGCCGACATAAATGATCTTCAAGCCGATTGGATTGGTGAACAGGATTCTTTCGTATTTCCAGTTCACAAAGCTCATCAAGGCAAACATGATGAACGGCGCCATGCAAAGAATCCAGCCAGTGATGCGCCCCTGGGCGGTATAAATACGGAGCTGCCCATACAACCGCGCCCGCTCTCGGGCCAGGGCCGCCGTCTTGTCGAGAATCAAAGCCAGGTTCCCTCCCGTCTCTTTTTGCAGGAGTACAGCAGTGGCGAGGAACCGCATGTCGTCACGGGGCACCCGGTCCACCAGATTCAGCATGGCGTCCCGCAGGGGCAGACCCAGATTCTGTTCTTCATGCAGAATGCGGAACTCTCCCGCCAGAGGTTCGCCAATTTCCCTGCCAACCATCTCCAGCACGGCAGGCACGGCATGTCCGGCCCGCAAGCCTCGGGCCATCAAGTCGACCGCATCCGGCAGGAGAGCGTCGCATCGCCTGAACCTGAGTTCTCGCCGAATATAGAGATACACGTAGGGAGAGAAAGCCGCGATAATTCCGAAAATCACACTCAGAAAGCCGGGCACAGCAGTTGAGGCCAGCCAGGCGACGCCCACCAGCAAAGCCAGCGAGCCCATGAGAACAGAACTTACCTGCCACTTTTGCCCTGCCTGCCGGATCAGCCGCGCCAATCTCACCGATCCCGGTAACTCTCGAATCAGATCGTCCAGCCACGGGGTCGCGCTCAGAGCTTCACGCTTGAGGATGGTCGTACCGTCGCCCTCGGCCGAGCGGCTCTCCTCGATATGCTCCAAGTGCTGTTGTACCGCGGTCTCCGTCGTGGTCGGCCGCAGGAAATAGATCAGCACTCCGAAGGTCACAAACAGCAGGAGAATGAATAGAAGTATCGTCATATGAACCTTCAGCCCTAGACGGTTACCGAGTGTTCGAACATCGACGCTGGCACCGGAATGCCCGATGCCTTGAGCTTCTCCGCAAATTTGGGCCGGATGCCGGTGGGAGAAAACGTTCCCAACACGCGGCCATCCTGACCGACTCCATGCTTTTCAAACACGAACACATCCTGCATGCTGACCATGTCCTCTTCCATGCCTGTGATCTCGGTAAGGTGAGTTACACGCCGGGTACCGTCGTTGAAGCGGGCAATCTGGATCACCAGAGCTACCGCGGAGGCAATCTGTCGCCGGACGGCTTTTTCGGGCAGATTCAGATTCGCCATCATGGCCATGGTTTCCATACGCGCGATCGCATCCCGCGGGCCGTTGGCGTGAATTGTTGTCAGCGACCCATCGTGACCGGTGTTCATCGCCTGGAGCATATCCAGGGCTTCCTCGCCGCGAACTTCGCCGACGATGATGCGGTTGGGACGCATTCTCAAACTGTTGATCACCAGCTGTCGCTGCATGACCGCACCTTTGCCTTCAACGTTGGCGGGGCGACACTCCAGGCGAACCACGTGACGCTGCTTCATCTGCAACTCGGCTGAGTCTTCGATGGTCACGATTCTTTCTTTGTCGGAGATATAACCGGAAAGCACATTCAGAAAGGTTGTCTTCCCGGCGCCCGTTCCTCCTGAAACCACGATGTTCAGGCGGGCCTTCACGGCGCCTTTGATCAGTTCGAGCATGGGCGGGGTGAGTGTCTGGTTTGCAAGCAGATCTGCATCGGTAAGCGGAATATGACCGAACCGGCGGATAGAAAGATGCGGACCATCGACGGCCAGAGGAGGAATAATGACGTTGACGCGGGATCCGTCCGCCAGGCGGGCATCCACCATGGGAGAAGACTCATCGACGTGCCGCCCAATGTCAGACACGATTTTGTCGATGATGTGCATGAGGTGCGTATTGTCCTTGAAGCGGATGTTGGTTTCTTCCAACATTCCCGCCCGCTCGACGTAAACCTGGTTGTGCCCATTTACCAGGATGTCGTTGATGGTGGGATCCTGCAGCAGGGGCTCCAGCGGACCCAGCCCGAACACTTCGTCCAAAACTTCCAGGGCCAGGCGCTCCCGCTCCCGGCCGCTCATTGGTGTCTGCAGGTTCGAGACCAGGTCTTGAATCACGGCCAATGCTTGCGCCCGGGTACGGTCGTCTCGCACCGTGGCCACTCTCTCCAGATCCACTTTGTTCAGCAGATCGCGGTGCACACTGGATTTCAGGTCCTGGTACACCTTGAAGTTCAGCCCCGATTGTTTCTTTTCGTCGCCCATCGAAAAGGCCTTGAGGCCGCTCGATGGGGGCGTTATTGGATTAATTTCCGCCATGTTTACTCCCCCTGTTTCCCAGACTCTTATCGGCCCCACAGACCCAGGATGCCGCTGCGGCTCTTCTTCTCTTCCCCTGCCGCCTTTTTGCCGATGGTTCCGGCCCATTCGTTGAAATTTCTCGCGATCTCGGAGCTGGTTCCTTGGCCGAGCGGGTCGCCCCCGCTGATCGCCTTCAGCACTTGAATGTATTGATTCGGCACCTTCCAGGAGATTCTCTGGCCGATAACCTTCTCGATCTGCGCTTCCGTGATAAGGCCCCGGGTTTGGTGCCGGTTCAGAATCACTCGAAGCCGGTCTGCGGCTATCTCCTTCCGGGTAAAGTAATCCGTCTGCCGTACCACATTGCGTAGCGCCGAAACCTCGGCGATGGTGACAATATTGATCTGATCGCAATACCGGATCAGTTCGAGATGTTCGTCGTTCAGTCCCGGAGGGAAGTCGACCAAAATAAGGTCGTAGCGCAGCCGCAGGAACTCGAAGGTCTGCACCAGGGCACCGGCGATCGGGTGCCGTGCCGGCTCCGTCCCCTGCGGCGCCGGAATCAAGTCGAGTCCGCTGGAGTGATGCAGTACGAAGCTTTGCAGAAACTCGGCGTCGAGCCGGTCCGCGTTCTCCACCAGCTCGTAGGCGTGATAGCGGTACTTGGTCAATCCCAGGTAGAGCGCGGCGTCTCCGAAATCGTGGTGGAGATCCACCACCAGCACCTTCCGGGCATACGATTTGGACAACAAAGCGCCCAGTTGGGTCACAATAGTAGTAACGCCACATCCCCCCTTGGCACCGATAAACGCCAGTATCTGAGCCTTGGCTACCTCTTTCCTTTCCCGGCGGCGGCCACCCACTCGGGCCACGGCATTCAGCAACTGCTCAGCCTCCAGCGGTTTGACCAGATATTCGCTACAGCCACTTCGCATGGCCTGGATGATCAATTCAGGCTGGGATTGCGAAGACACCGCGAATATAGAGGTCTCGGGAGCGTCGGCCTGGATTCTTTCGGCGACCAGCGCGGCGCTGCGACGGTCCAGGTCGAAATCCAGCAGGCATACGTCGGGCGCAGGAGTTCCGATCCAGCCAAGAACCGAGTCATGATCATCAACCCGATACTCCGGAAGATGGCGCTCAAGCCGGACAAGGGGAGTGGAGTCTGCGAACAGTTTCAGAGTTCCCCACGTCTCTTTGTCCAGGCAAATACTGACCACGGAGAGCTGCTCCGTGGGGGGTGGAGTCTCCCGTGATACAGCCTTCAGTGGATCTTTCGCAGTCATTGCACTCATTTCGAACTCGGTGAAGGTTGGGGATCCTGCTTCTTTTCGGCTCCAGGTAGTTTATCGTCGAATTTTGGGTTGTCCAGATAGGGGATAGGAGGCGTCGGATCCGCTGGCGTGGAAGTCTCGATGTGCACTGGGTCCACAATGTGGGGCGTTACCAGCACCAACAACTCTGTATTGCTCCGATTGATCGACCTGGAGCGGAAGAGTTGGCCCAGCACAGGGATGTCACCAATGCCATAAACTTTGGATAATTGTACCTGGGCCCGATGGTCCATCAGCCCTGCAATTCCAAATGACTGCCCGTCTTTCAGCTCAAGTTCGGTTTCGGCGCGCCGGGTTGAGATCGCAGGAATGTTGAATCCCTGAATCGACAAGCCATTGGAAAAATCCAGAGTGCTCACTTCAGGCGCTACGTGAAGCCGTATGACGTTATCCGCCGTAATGGTTCCGGTAAAATCCAGCCTTACCCCGAAAGGCTTGAATTGAATCGTGACGGTGGTAAAACCCTGGTTCGGCTGGACGATGGGGAAGGGGAACTCGCCGCCCGCCAGAAAACTTGCCTTTTGACCCGTCAATGCCATTAAGTTCGGTTCCGCAAGAATCTCCAGAACGTTTTTCTGCTGCAGGGCTCGAATGGTGGTTCCAAGATTGATGTCCGGTCGAAACAAGAAAATATTCAAGAAGTCGCTGGCCGTTATGGTTCCAACTCCGCCGGAGGTACTGCTCAGGGTCGGTGGGCTGAATTGCTCGGTCGTGAGTGTGCCGATCGTATTTGTAGCCCCGGTGCTGAAGATATTGATACCGAACTGCTGCAGCTTGGTCCGATCAACTTCGGCAAACTTTACCGCCAGCATCACTTGACGTTCGTGCGGCGCCACTACCTGCAGGGAGCTTACGACCTGGGGCGAATACGCGCTCGCCATTTTAATCAGATCTTCGGCGGCCTTGGCGTCGGGAACATTGCCGGTCAGAACCAGGCGGCCCCCGTCCACCGTTACCCCGACTTGCTGGTTGGGATAGGCGTGTTCGATGGCGCTTCTGAGCCCGGTTACGTCGAGGTCAACAATCACATCGAGCATCTGAGAACGGCCCGTCTCGTCCCAGAGGATCAGGCTGCTGCTGCCAGGGGTTCTGCCCTCGACCACAACCTCTGTCCGGGAAGTCGCCAGGGTTTCAATCACCGTCGGATTGCTCGATAGAACGCGGGTGATGGGCGCCTGGACATTGACCACGACCGATTTCCCCACCAGGATGTGGAGTGCCTGTCCTTCAGATGGAGCGGGAACCTGCTGCGGAGGAACGGGAGTCGTTGCCGGCGCCATCGCCGGCGTTGTGGCCGGTGCCATCGCCGGCGTTGTTGCCGGTGCAGGCGCCGTGACCGGCGCTTCGGAAGTTGCAGGAAGCTGTTGCGCCGCTCCGTAGAGTGCGGCGGGGAGCAGAGCCAGAACAACTACGAGGCCAGTAATCTTCATTGCTATCGAACTATTCATCTTTAGCCCTCACCGCTTTCGTGAACCCGACTCGGTCGAATCTTGCCTGAATCAAAATCCTTGCCTGAATCAGAACCTCTCTTCTGTCCGCTTGGTGCCCTGGATTACTTCGAGAACGTAAACCGGTTTGGCAGCCACTTCCACTCTCCGGGGTGCTTTCTTGCCCGGGGCGGCCGCAGGCGCAGGTCTTTCCCCGGACAATTGGTCCAGCCTGGTGGGACGAAGATCAACGTTTTCCTGATCAACCCCGCTTCGCAATACAAACTGCACCGTGCCCTGCGAGCTGGCCAGTTGCAGCTTTTGCGAATCTTCCGGACTCACCAGCAGGGTCACCACGTTAACCGTCTGGGGCTTGCCCTGGGGATCGGGTTCGATCGTCTGGCCCGCGGTCAGGACTTCCACATTTTGCAGGACCGTCTGGGTGAGAGGTCCTGAAGCACCACCGCTGGTCGTGGGTGGCGTATAGGTGACCATCACGTCCACTCGTGAACCGGGATAGAGGAAGCCGGCCACGCCCACGATCTCATTGGAGCGGACCGCGGTGGCCCGCATGCCCGTAGGGATTTTCCCCGAGATGCCGATGCCCGAGCCTTCCAGTCCCAGTTCTCTTTTCAGGATGGGTTCGTTGGCGGACACGGGATAAAGCAGAGGCTTGCCGACGACATCTTCGACCTTGTCGAAGGAGCCGGCCATGAGCATGTTGCTGGGCCAGTCCACCGTGACTACATCCTTGGTGGTCAGGGTGGCGCCCGAAGGCAAGTCGCCGGCCGCCGCAACGATCTTGCTGGTTGCGTGCTGGGCACGGCTCAACCGCATCCGCTGGCTGAAGAAATAGGTGATGATTCCCGCCAACAGCGCGGCCATCAGGAAAGCTATCAAAACTCGTCGCAGGCCCGTAAATCACCTCCACCAGAATGCATTGCCAACGCAATACAGAGTTCCTATCGCGATCGCCAGACCGTAGGGCAGCCGCATAGTGCCCGATTGCTGGACGTTCAGTACCGGATGAGGCTGGAATCCTTCGCTCGCATGGTGCCGAACCAATTCCACTGTATTCAGAATCGTCTCACGCACTCGCCGGTTCATCACCATGTAACAGATCGCCAGTGCGCCACCCGCGAGGGCTGCCACGATCAGAACACTCGCGACTTGCACCGTCCCTGCCCACGCCCCTACTGCAGCTACCAACTTCACGTCGCCGCCGCCCATGCCGCCGAGCACAAACAGGAGATAGAAAATTCCCCCCGCCAGCAGCATTCCCAGCAGGCCGCCTTTGAGTCCGGGCCAGCCCGCGAACATGGTGCGAACGGTCAACCCGATCAAGAGGCCGCTGTACGTCAGCCAGTTGGGAATTCGCCGGCCGCCGACGTCCTTGACCGCCCCTACACTAGCGACAGCCAGGGCGCCGATCAAAAAATATTTATCCAAGCGTACTCACCTAGTGTTTTGAGTTTCTTAAACTGAGAACATGCAGCCGGGGGAAGGTGTGCTTAGGGGTTGCTCAGTTGCAGAACGGTTCT
>Ga0105242_10004915_pt1 | contig 10346 bp, 20 predicted proteins | sample KBSM24metaG_FD_81521 | JGI IMG/M metagenome (GOLD analysis project Ga0105242, IMG submission 81521) | Miscanthus rhizosphere microbial communities from Kellogg Biological Station, Michigan, USA - KBS M2-4 metaG | ecosystem: Host-associated > Plants > Roots > Rhizosphere > Soil | place... | reverse complement strand
TGCTCAGACTGCTCACGCTGCTCAGACTGCTCAGGCTGCTCACGCTGCTCAGACTGCTCAGACTGCTCAGGCTGCTCACGCTGCTCACGCTGCTCAGACTGCTCAGACTGCTCACGCTGCTCAGGCTGCTCACGCTGCTCAGACTGCTCAGACTGCTCAGACTGCTCACGCTGCTCACGCTGCTCAGGCTGCTCACGCTGCTCAGACTGCTCACGCTGCTCAGGCCTCAAAGACAATGCGCCTGCGATCTTTTCTGTCCCTATTATCGAAAATATTCACGCTAAAGTATTACAGGCAGTCGACCAGCCTAATGTGTTCGATATGTCTACATGGCATACCTGCGATACTACGCATTGCCGGGCTGGATGGGTCGTGGTGCTGGCTGGCGAAGAGGGAAAGAAGCTGGAGGCTCAGACATCGACACTTTTTGCCGCGATGCAGATCTATCATAAGTCATCGCCTATTCATGTGGCGCCAACGAGGTTTTTTGAAAGCAATATGGTTGCGTTAGCTGATATTAAGAGGTGCGCGGAGGAAGAGGCGGCTGCGGCCGGTAAGCCATGAGCGATAAACAGTCATTCATAACCATTGTTCAAAGCAACGCTAAAGCATTTGATGATTCGGTAAATGAAGCCATGCGTAATGGGTATGAGCTTCATGGTCCTCCACAATTTCAAATGGTATCATGTCAGGATTCATGGAATGATAGGCAACGGGCTTGGACTGAATGCAAGTATGTGCAGTGTATGAAGCTTAAATAATTTCGACGGTTTTTCATAGGATAGGTCTTTAAAAACGCCCGGCTATTCCTGGCCGGGCATATGGGGAAGTTGCTCAGTGGTAGAGCACTGGTGAGTATCCGGCGAAGGTAACAACGAACAGTGAGCCCATAGGGTGAGTAGCTGAGTAGGAATATCTTCTCGCAGGTTCGATTCCTGCCTTCCTTACTATTTTTTTAAAGGGTACAACAACAAGCCCGGCGGTATATCGATACCGGGGGCTTTTTAAAAAACAAGATTATGATAACATTGAACCTATTGGCAAGACACTTTAAGGATACGCATTATGTTTGTAATTGCGCGATTGAAAAAGCCGCCACAGAATCTTTCGGGACTTCGGTTACTGAACATGTAGATAGTATTTGTGTTCATAAGGCTGATGGGATTCAGGAATCTCTGCACGAATGGTATAGCAAGCGTTCTTTTTATGATGATGCCTTAAAAGCGGAGGCTTGCGGCTATGATGATACTGTTATCCGTACCATTTTATTACAGGAGGATCAGCCATGACCCCCACATCAACTACCACCATCCAACTCGACGAGATCGCCCTGGTTGCAAAGCCGGTCACCGCATTGGAAGTATGCGATGTCATCCACGAACAGCGGCGCAAGTGGCTGGAGAACCTGGAGGGGCGGTATGCCCTGGCTGATACTAAGCAGTTATTTGAGCGGCTGGGACTAGAGCGGGAGGCGGTGGGCGGTATGTACGAAACGATATATTCTGAAATTGATAAACTCTTTAACGCATGAATAAGTTTAAAACCGGAATGAAAGTAGTCAGGATTGTTGAATGGACATGCAGCAACCCACACTGGAAAGGACAACCTATTCAGAAAGGACAGATAGTAACTGTCCAGGATTTTCATATAGCCTATGGAGATGAAGTATTGAACTTCCTGGAAATTACAAATCCAGTTAACGCAATAGGCAAAGAATTCGGTTATCTGGCCGATGAATTTGAACCGCTTATTGAAACTGCCACCGGCTTCGTCGAAATGACCTATACAAAAATTATCGAACAAATACCAATGGGGCAGTCATGATCACCCTATCCCTCCCCTGCTCAACGCTGTCCGTTCATCCACCTGCGCTACCGAACGATCCACCGCTACTGGCTACGATCACCGATGTGGAGCCGGAAGATATTCTACGGCAGATGGAGATAGCCGAGGTAGTTAAGTACTACGGGCCGCAGGAGCTGCTGTGCGCGATCGGCTGGGAGAACGTGAAGGAACACTATGACCTCTGAATCCACCAAATCGGTGGACTATGCTATTACTCACAATACTTCTCATGATGGCGGCTATAGTGGTAGCCATGATTCAAGATGCAAAAGATGAACAATGAATAAATACTGGCGTAAATTCGAGCGGTGGCGCAGCAAAATGATATTCATGATCGGCACATGGTGGTGGTAGCCGCCGAAGCCGACTGAGCCTGAAGACATTTTTAAATAATAATTATGGAATACACTATTGAACAATTTCACACCGATGTGGCTGCAGAGGCTAAGGCATTACGGGAGCATGCAACGGTGGAAGAACTGCATAAGCTAAATATAGATATTTTAGATCCTACACTGGAGAATAAATGTATCTATGGACAGATAACGGGAGATTGTTTTGATATCCGCGCGACCGAATTGATCAGGCTTTGCTGCAAAAGATTTTTTAAAGATAATGGGCCTGCAAGTATTTGGCACAAACAAATCGAGCATACATCTCTTTACCAGAAGCTAATCACGCCTATCTAATCGCATATCTGCGCGGCGAAACGGATACATTGATATTATAGGTTTAGGTTCTCCCGCAGGTCGCCCATGGGCCTGTTTTTAACTTATTACATCTTCGGATGTAGTCGCCGAAGCGGCCGGTGGTGAAAAGCTGCTCGTTTGAATAACACCCGTCCCGGAATTTGTGTACGGTTCTGTGATAGGGGTTAATAGGAAAAAAGGTTCAATGTAATTTGTTTATCAAATTCGGGCGGCGGTTTCTACCGCTGCCTTTTTAAATTATCTTTTATGTTTACAAAATCACAGCAAGAACAGGTCCTGGATCTGGCGCAGAACTTCACCACCACGCAGATTGTGGAGCAGACGGGGCTGAAATATACAGACGTATATTCGTTCATTAAACGTAGTGGAATAGACCCGTTGACCGAAGGCGATTTGATTAAAAGCAGACTGTATAAAGAGGCCCGGTATTATACCAAGGTGGATATGCACAAGATGCTGGGCATATCCTATCCCATGTTCAATAAGTACGTCGAAGAAACGGGCGTGACTTTCCGGGAGGTAAAGCATACGCCGACATTCATGGAAGAATATGCCGATATGGTGGTGGGCGACTGCAAGCCACACATCAAAGAGAACTATACGCAGTCTGGCAGTCCTTACGGCATCGCTGATGAGCTGCGATAAACTCACTTCTGTAGTGGGAGTTTGCTATGTAAAAAGCCCCTGGTGTCTACCTGGGGCTTTGGTTGTGGGGGAGGTTGCTTACCTCTTGTGCTGTTTTTCATAAATCATACCCGCCTGGATCATGAGCATGCCAATGCTCCATACAATCCAGCCTTCGGCGCCTTTCAGGAATACGCTGTAGATGATCATGCCGGAGCCTGACAGCGTTATGGCGATCACTTGAATTAAATGTAGTCGCATGGTTAATAATTTTTGCCCTCCCAAACCGGCGTAATGATTTGTGTTGTATAATTTCCGCCAAGCGATGTTCCTTGCGCAGGCTTTTCTTTTGCAACCTGCATGTATAATTTGTATAATTGATCCAATAATGCTGCCTTATTCCCGGCAATGGCAACGATTAGTATACTATCCTGTTCCCTGGCGAACTCGTTTGCAAGTTCTATCTGCATAATCAATAATTAATCATCGCAGCCAGCAGACAAAGCAGCCCGGCTACGATGGTGAGGTGAAGGAATGTTGTGTGGTGGCGGTGGGTCATAGCGGATCAAATTGATCAAGTTTATCAGGATTGTTTTCTATGAATAGCGGGGAGTCATCCAGCCATACAACGATAACATGCTTCATCTTGCGGCACATATCGCCACCTATTTCGATCTGACCATCATGCTCTTTAAATAAGTCCAGTACAGACTGGCGGCTCCAATCACACCCTAAGAGCATCCCTGCAGGATTAGTGAATGTGTGTATATTATCGCCGTCATTGAGCAGACTTTCTGCTTCGGCGGCGCTTATCAGGCGTTTATCTTTCATACCAACTCATTATACTTATTAAACAATGCGGTCGTTATCGGGTCATTCGTCTCCAACCGGTTGGAAACTGTCTTCACCGAACTGATGACCGTTGTGTGATCCCGGTCAAAGAGCCGCCCTATTTGTATCAGGGTGTGCCCGTGCTGGCGCAGCAGGTACATCGCCAGTTGCCGGGCGGGTAGCGCCTCGCCTTTGTTACCCTCCCGCAGCAGCCGCGTTTCCATCTCGGCCGCCTTCGCTACACGTTTCAGCACCGCCTGGACGCTGGAATTTTTCGACAACGGCGTAGTTCGGCGCCTGGACTTGATATCGGATATAGCATCTTTGAGCAGGGTATATACCCGCGCCTGAGTCTGCGGCTTCAGGCGTGACCTTCTGAGCTTGTTCTCAAAGGCGGCGAGGATGGCTGTGGTGTGGGTCATAGCTCCGGGTTATTGATAACATCAGCATATTCATAAACCTTTTGATCGATCCACTTGCGACAAGCTTTTACCTGTTCATAAACTGACTCAATAAACTTCTTATCCCGGATAATATTGAATCGCTTGATACGGAGCTTATCGGGCAGATCGGAATAGGTCATTTCAGCTTTTACCTCATCGTATAATTCAGCCGGTACCTCTTCAAGCCCCATTTCCCAGGACCTGCTGTGGGCTTCTTTTTCTACCAAAAATTCAGGGGCGTCCATCAGCGTGTATATTACTGAGCCCGCTGGTTTATCCCACAGCTCGCAATATCCCTGCAGTTGCATACCATATCCCTTTTCGGGTATTTCCTCATCGAACAGCGGAAACGTCTTCTCAGACCAGCTATTCTTAATATCCGCGATCAAATCGGCAAGCACAAGATCAGCCTCGCCTTCAATGAATTCATTAGCTTTTCGCTCCGTATTCTTAATGACGAGGCCCCAACCGTATATGCGAGCGGCAAAAGCCATTGAGTCAACTTCACAGAAATTACCCTTGTCTAGATACTTGGACTTAATATCACGGGACCGTCTATAGAATTCCGGTTGCTCTTTGAGCCATTCTTCCAGGTAGGTAATACAGGTTTCTGATAGCCCCATACCGGATTTAGGCTTGGTCATGATCTTTTTTATAGAGCTACTTCTGGCTTTGAAGATTCGCATAATAATGCTTCGTTTTCAGGTGTTATTGAATAGGCTTTTTTAATCGCTTCAAGGGTTGTGTTGCCCGCTTTGAGCGCATCGATAGCGCCGGTCCACTTGGCGTGTGCTGGGTTAAGTTCGGGCAGGACGATCACAGGTAATTGCGGTCGAACCCTAAGCGCATCGACCGTTTCGCCGAATGCGCGAATCTTTGCCACATAAAGAATGACAGACTTACCTACCCAATCCTCAATAAACGGAGAGTTTAGAATTTTAGTCAGCATCTTTGCATTAGTGGCGTTGACCACCCACGGCTTCTGGTTGTATAGTTGGGCAACCATACATTGTTCTTCTTTACCGTCTTCGCCCTTTACTCCTACTTTCGATACAGATAGTATCCGGACGGTCATATCCTGTGCTACACCAGTCTCCATAAGAGAATAGGCACCGATATAGTCTGGGTTGTGGATTTTTTTCCAGTGGGTTTTAGTTTCCATTTTCCGGGGTATTTATCAATTCGTAATGAATTTCTCCGCCCGTTGGCACCACGCGCTCTATTAAAAGTTGCAGGTCCTGGCTATTCGCCCATGTTTCTATATCGGAAAGCGATTTATTATCCAGAAAAGAAGCGTCAAAGTGCAAGGTCTTAACTTCGCCCAGCGTCAGAGCGGCAAGTTTCAGGGCAGCAATATAGATGCCGGAGCTTGATAGTTGCTCCCGGTTAAAAGCGAATCCTTCATAAGTAATGCCGTCGTCGCTGAATCCGAAGCCGGTGGGCAACTTGGCGCCCTTGATCAGATCGTCTTTTTTCTTCTCAATGCGCTTAACCTCCGTGTCAGCCTCATCGGCTTTGATCTGAGCGTCTTGCGCAGCAGCTTGTAACAGTATGGCCTTGTTATTTTCTACGATTTCCTTGTTCTCATCCTTAACACCCGCGATTTGTAATTCCAGTTCCTTTTTCCGCTCATCAGGTATAGGGGCGTTTTTGGGCGATTCCAGCCATTTTTGACCATCGGCAATAGTTTGCTGCAGTGTTTCACTTTTGGCCCTTAATTCAGCGATTTGAGCCTCCAGGGATGATATAGTGGAGTTGTTGTCCTCGATTGTTTTGTTGCGCAACGAAATGCCATCAACAACCTGCTTTACTTTAGAATTATGCAGGTCAATACCGGATAGTTCTTTTTCCAGGCTTTCGGTATTGGATTCTGTTTTGGGCAGATCAGGATTGACTTTAACAACTTTCGCCTTAGCCTCGACCAGTCGCTTATTAGCCCAGGTGCGTTCGTCGTAAGCCGATTTATATTCGGCATTAACTTCGGCAAGGTCAAGGCCGGATAATTTCTCAACCGCCAGTTTCTGTTTACCAGGAGCTTCAACAAGGAATTTATCAACATCAAATACGGCAGGAAAGTACCGGGCTGCTATATCTTTTGTTACACTGGTCTTAATATCCTTGTCGGTGATGAAGGTAAGTTTCTCTTTATCGGCCGTGAATTTCCAGATGAACTTTTCACCGGTCGTAAGTTCCCATATCGCTTCGCCTTCCTTCTCATCCTTTTTTAGGATGGCGTCGGGTTTACTACCCCGGATGCGATCGGGAAGACTGCGCAGGAACGATGATTTGCCTTTATTATTCCCGCCTACTATCAGTGCGGTGCAGCCATTAAAGTCTGCTGTCTGGGCTGATATCGCCTTTAAATTACTAACCGTTATTCGTTTTACTTTGGCCATTATATTGTTGGTTTTAATTGATCAAATAAATGTTTGAATCCGCGCCCGTCAACGATGCCTTTGCCACTGTGCCAACCACTGTATGGCCAGTATGATATGCGGTTATCTTTGTAAGTGAAATCCACGCGCGTATCATCCTGGTAGGTGATGGGTAGATTGAGCTCTTTCAGCGCTTCAACAGCGGCCGTCATTCGCTTAGGCTGCAGCTCAGCCTCACGATCTTTATCGAGGCGTTGGGACATGGCTTAATCGTGTTTAAGAAGTTCAGCACATTCTGAATACGTAACGCCGTAGTTCATAGCCTTACTGGCAATCTCTTCGCAGTCTTCGTGCATGATGCCATAGTATAACGCACCACCCATTTTATTGCGAAGAGCTACGGCCTCTTTAAGCATTTCCAGAGCCGCTTCTTTCGTATCGAAGTTCAGATTATCGTGTAGGTAGTTCATGATACATGGTTTAAAAGTATTACCGCCGTCCCTATTATCCACACGGCTGAGAGTACCAGCACAACCACCAGCGCCGTATAATACCTGCGTATCGGCTCTTCCTGAGCGGGCGTAGCTTGCGAGCGGTCGGGGATGCGGATGAAGTCGTGGTGGGTCATGATTCAAGTTTTGCGTACTCATAAATGATATTACCGGCGCAGTTATGGCATTCTTCAGGGTACTTATCGGCCCTATCCGATGCGATCATGCGGGTTAGATTCGCCAAGGCTTTCAGTAAGTCTTCTTTCGACCCGGAACCTGTCACGTTTATTGTATATTGTTCAGGCATAACTAATCTTTAACGTTTAGTGAATACTCCTTTTTAACGCCATCTGAGTAAACGATCCCCCTCGTCACCCAGTCCGTCGTATATTCCTGCACCTCGAACCGGTCAACATCCTGCGGCGCATCTATCTTCCACTCCAGGCGGCTGCCATTAGTGCCCCGGAAGTACTCGAACTTGATAGGCAGCAGCTTCAGGGTGATATCCAGTTCAGCCCATCCTGGTTGACCTTGCCATACGCATACAGAGAGCGCCTTCACGCGTATCTTGCCGGCCTGCGGGGGTGCCGTCAGTTCAAAGACCGTAGACTCCGTAGGCAGGACATTCTGCGTCAGGTGGTTCTTCGGATTGGGGCTGATAGCCGTTACCGGGTAGTCCGAGAAGTTGAATAAGATGTCGGCAGTACAGGACTGGTTGTTGGTCACCTTAATCTTCAGCTTGCCGTTCGCATACCCAGCGTATTCGATGAACAGGTAGGGATCAGCGGTTTCCCGCATAACGATCTGCTTGGATACAGTAGTATCGTGACCGATGGCCAGGACGCGGTAGATGCCGGGTTTCGTTTCGACTGGTAAAGTGTTTTGCTTGGTGCAGGCTGACAGGAGGACCAGGGAGATAAGTAAGTATTTCATATGTTGGGTTTAGCGAGGCGGAAGTGCCGTTGCTGATGTGAAGGTATGTATCTATTTTGATATAGGCAACTTTTCTTTGAACATTTTTTTTGCCCGTGGTATATTAGTCTTAGTATCAAAGTGTAACACATAAAATCTACTAAACTGCTCCACCTTCTTAACTCCCGGTAGCGGCATATTGTTATTAATTCGGTAGCTTACCGATGGCTGCTTTACTCCAATTCGATCTGCATACTCTTTTTGGTTGAGCTTTATAATCATTTACTTCTATTTGAAAATAAAAGTAGTTAACTATTTTGGTATAGTCAAATTTGTTTTATAGGTTTGTCTTCATGAAGCCACTAATACTATTCATCAAACTGTTGGCCTTTGTATTTTTAACTACACTCAATTTTGAGTTCCTGATCAACCGCCAGGATTCTACCTTTCTATTACTGGCAGCTATCGCCGTTCAAATGCTTCTTATTTATATTCTTATATACTCATCATTAAAACAACTACTTAAATGATCACATTGGTTTGCATTGCCTGCGCTATCGCGTTGGCCGCACTTTATTTCAAACGACATTATGCCGAGATCGAAAAAGCAGACGACTGGGTAAGCTCCGGTAAATTCTGGATTGCTCTTGTTATATTGGCTGCAGGTGTTGCTGTCTCATTCATTCAACCATTCACCGCTGAACGGGTAGATGCCGGTCATGTTGGTATTAAAGTCAATCTCACCGGTGATGATCGCGGGGTTAGCAAGTTTGAATACAAAACAGGCTGGGTGATCTACAACACATGGGTCAGTAAGCTATATGAGTTCCCCACTTATCAACAGCATATTGATTATCCGGAGCAATCTGTTATAACGAAAGGTGGCTTTAATGCGACCATCAAGCCCTCCTTTAACTACGCCTTAAAACCCGGCGATGTTGGTGACATGTTCCAGAGCCTACGCCTGGATATTAAGCAGATTGAGCAGCAATGGCGGGCTACGGCAATAGTCGGGACCGTAAATGATGTTGCCAATAAATGGAATGTAGACGATATCTTTAACCAGCGCGAAAAAGTTGAGTCCGATATCGTTGCCGAAGCCAATCGCCGGGTGTCGAAATGGTTTATTATTTCCCAGCTTCGTACCAATATCACTCCACCACCTTCCCTACAGCAATCCATTGAAGCGAAAACAAAAGCTATTCAGGAGGTTCAGGTGGCCGAAAATCAGCGTCTTGTTGCCATTGCCGAAGGTGACCGTAAAATAGCACAGGCCCGTGCTGATAGTGCCGCCCTGGTCATTACAGCGGCCGGAGAGGCAGAATCTATCAGACGCAAGCAGGTGTCTTTGAACAGCACCTATATCGACTACTTGAAGATACAGAAATGGAACGGTACGTTACCTACTGTTCAGGCTGGTAATGGTGGCCTAATGTTGTCATTGCCAAAGGAATGATGAAGCCCGGCCTGCATCAAGTAGAATTCACCATGACCTTAGAATATCAGGCCGATACGAAGCTGTCATGTATAGATCATTTCAGGCACAAACATTACCGAACTAAGGTCATAGTGCCTTTCAAGGCGGCCTATAGAGACGATGATTTTATGCGAAATCAAGTTACTTTTTACGCAACAATTTTCATTAAAATACCACGAATATGTCAACAGATCAACAAGCCCCCGCACCGCCAAAGAAAAAACGCATCCGCAAACCCAAACCGACGCCTTACAAGCAGGTAATCAAACTGGCCTCATCCTGGACCATTGAGGATAAGATCGACCTGGTTAAGGAGATCAACCCGCAACTGGAAGCCGAACGCGAATTGCTCACCGCCAAGCTGAAGAGTCTGGGCGCAATAGGAGTTGAATGATGGAAATCATCGACTGCCTACGCCTATCCGCCGAGCAGGGCACGCCGCTACAGCGCCTCTTCGTTCGTGAGGTGTCTGATAATCGGGGCGTGATCTTGTCGGTGATTAAATGCTATGGGGTGCCTTATCCTGCGGATACAATACAAGATATCTTATTCGAGGCATGGAAGTCCTACGGGGGGTTCGATGGGGGGGCGGAGTTGTCTACCTGGCTCTACAAGATCGCGACGAACGTTTGCGTTGA
>Ga0105242_10004910_pt1 | contig 10350 bp, 8 predicted proteins | sample KBSM24metaG_FD_81521 | JGI IMG/M metagenome (GOLD analysis project Ga0105242, IMG submission 81521) | Miscanthus rhizosphere microbial communities from Kellogg Biological Station, Michigan, USA - KBS M2-4 metaG | ecosystem: Host-associated > Plants > Roots > Rhizosphere > Soil | place: Michigan... | reverse complement strand
GCGGCTGAGAGAGGCCGCGACGCATCTGCATCGTCCCCTCGAACTTGCCGTCATAGTTCTGCTGCGTTTAGTTGCTGCCTCATGCGGCCGGCACCGAGACGGGCGAGTCGTCGACCATGTAGCTGGGCGGCCGTCCGTTCTGGATCGCATCCGCGTACACGATCGGCTTGAACGTGGAGCCGGGCTGTCGCAGCGCCTGGGTCGCGCGATTGAACTTCGAGTCATCGAAGTCGCGGCCACCGACCATGGCGCGCACGGCACCGGTGCGCGGATCCATCGCGATGAATGCGCCCTGCAGATACGGTGAGTTGCCCGCCGCTTCGTCGCCCGAGCGCTCGGACGCCGTCGCCATGTACGACTCGTACGAGCGGTACTTGTACGGGCCGAACTTCCCTGCCTCGATGGCGCGGAGCTGGTTCTCCAGCGCGCGCTCCGCCGCGGACTGCAGGTCGACGTCGAGCGTGGTGTAGACCTTGAGGCCCTGCTCGTAGAGCCGCTGCCCGAACTGCTGCACGAGCTGCTGGCGGATCCACTCGACGTAGTACGGTGCGACGTCGCCCGCTTCCGCGCGACGCGCGAGCTGGAGCGGATACGCCTTGGCGAGACTCGCGTCGGCGTCGCTGATCGCGCCCTGTTCCCGCATCAGCTCGATGACGGTGTTGCGCCGCTGGATGGCGCGCTCGGGAGCGCGCCGAGGATTGTAACGCTCGGGCGCCTTGGGGAGGCCGGCGAGCATCGCCGCCTCGGCGACGTTGAGATCACGCGCCGACTTCCCGAAGTAGCGCTGGGCCGCCGTCTCGACGCCGTACGAGCCGTTGCCGAGCGGGATCTGATTGAGATAGAGCTCGAGGATCTTGTCCTTCGAGTACTTCGCCTCGATGGCGCGCGCGACCTTCGCTTCCTTGAGCTTGCGCGTCAGGCCGGAGAAGCCGCTGCGCTCACGACGGTTGATCGCTTCGGGGAAGATCTGTCCGCCGAGCTGCATCGTGATGGTCGAGAAGCCCTCGGCGAAGCTGCGATGCTTGATGTCGGCGAGGATGGCGCCGGGGATGCGCCGCCAGTCGATGCCCGCGTGCGAATAGAATCGCTTGTCCTCCGTCATCACGAAGGCGTTGCGGACGAGCGGCGGGATCTGATCGATCTTCAGCAGCGTGCGTCGCTCGAGCCCGAGCTCGGCGATGAAGCGGCCGTCGGCGGAGAAGAGCTTCGACGTCTGGCGCGGCGTGTACTGATCGAGCAGCTCGACCGATGGGCACGCGCCGGCTCGACAGACGAGCGCCCAGCTGGCAAAGCCGAGGCCGACGAAGAACGCTGAGAAGAAGGCGAAGGCGACGCCGAGCCCGCGCAGGAGCTTCGGGTGGCGCCGACGAAAATCCGTGATTCTTTGCCCGAGCGAAAAGGCCATCGACCTCGACTCGTAGAAACCGGGTCTCCCGCGAGCAGACGCTGCGCTGGACCGACAGGAAGGTTAACGCCAGCGACGAGGACTCGCATCGACACCACGAGTCGCGATCGCCTGACAATCTGACACTCCAGCGCCTACTTTTGTGCCATGCAGACGAACGGAGTGCTCGACGAGCTGGGGTGGCGTGGGCTGGTGTACCAGCACACCGACGGGGTTCCCGCAGCGCTGGCCGGCGGGCCAGTATCGGCCTACATCGGATTCGATCCGACGGGAAGCAGCCTGCACGTCGGAAGTCTCGTGCCGATCATGGTGCTCGTGCATCTGCAGCGGTACGGTCATCGACCGATCGCGCTAGTGGGTGGCGGGACGGGAATGATCGGCGACCCGAGCGGGAAGTCGTCGGAGCGGCAGCTCCTCACCGCCGAGCAGGTGGCGATAAATGCGGAAGGGATCCACAGCCAGCTCGAGCGGTTCCTCTCCTTCGAGGGGGCGAACGCAGCGCGCATGCGCGACAACGGGGTCTGGCTGAACTCGCTGCACCTGGTGGACTTCCTGCGCGATATCGGGAAGCACTTCACCGTCAACTACATGCTGCAGAAGGATTCGGTGCGCTCGCGGATGGACGCGGGCATCTCGTACACCGAGTTCTCGTACATGCTGCTCCAGGCCTACGACTTCCTCGAGCTCCGGCGGCGCGACGGCGTGACGTTGCAGCTTGGCGGCAGCGACCAGTGGGGGAACATCACGGCGGGGATCGAGCTGATCCGCCGAGTGGACGGCGCGGAAGCGCATGCGTTGACGATGCCGCTCGTCACGACGTCCACGGGAGCGAAGTTCGGGAAGACGGAAGCGGGCGCGGTCTGGCTCGACGCGACGCGGACGTCGCCGTACGCCTTCTATCAGTTCTGGCTGGCGACCGAAGACGCGGACGTAGGGCGCTACCTGCGCTACTACACGCTGCTGTCGCGTGACGAGATCGAAGCGCTCGACGCGCGGACGGCCGCTGCCCCGGAGCAACGCGCGGCCCAGCAGGCGCTCGCACGCGAGGTGACCTGTCGCGTGCACGGCGAAGAGGCGCTCGCGGCAGCGGAGCAGGTGTCGACCTTCTTCTTCGGCGGGCTGGAGGCGGCGGCGCTGAGCGAGGCGGCGTTCGGCATCCTGCGCGCGGAGGCGCCATTCGCGGAAGTCACGCGCGCCGCCCTCGCGAGTGACTCCGACCCGGCGCGGTTCGACGCGCTGAAGCTGCTCACCGCATCGGGGCTCGCGGCGTCGAATGGCGCGGCGAAGCGTCTGCTCGAGCAGGGAGGCGTGTCGGTGAACAAGCGCAAACTCGCGTCGAGCGACCGGCACGTGCCGGCGAGCGACGTGCTCCTGCTCGGCGGTCACGTCGTAGTCGGAAAGGGAAAGCGCGACTACGCGTTGCTTCGCGTGAGGGACTGAGCCGCCGGCCCCTGGAAGGACTGAGCCGCCGGGTCCCAATCGGCGGCGTGCCAGTCGAACCAGGCGTTGAGCTGCGCGACGTTGAACAGCAGGTTGGTCGCGTCGGTCTCGCCACGGACGTGACGCTCGAGCTCCCGCGCGACCGCAGTCTGGTCGAACCAGCCGCTGCGCATCGCGGAGCCGTCGTGGACGATGGCGCGCATGCCGTCGGCGAGTGGGCCGGCGAACCAACGCTTCGCCGACGTCGGGAAGCCGAACTTCTGGCGACGAAGCCTGACCGACGCCGGAATGCGTCCGCGCATCGCCTCCCGCAGGACGCGCTTGTTCCAGCCATCGAACATCTTCCAGTTGGCGGGGAGCGCCATCGCCAGCTCGACGAGCCGATGATCGAGGAATGGGACACGGCTCTCGACGCTGTGCGCCATCGAGTTGCGATCCTCGACGCGCAGGTAGTGCGGCAATGGTGACCGCCGGACGGCACGCTCGAGCGCGATGCCGAGTGTCTGACCCGGCGGTGCCTCGACCGCGGGCGCAGCGAGCGCGAGGAACTCGCGGTCGAGGAAGGGCCGGCCACGACCCTCCGCCAACCGGCGCGCCGCCGTGAATCGAGGATACGCGCGAATGTGCGAGAGGAGATGCGAGCGCGCGAGTCGCGCGCATCGCATCAACATGTAGCCGCGACTCGTGCCTCGCACATCAGCGACTTTCTCCGCCTGCGCGAGCAGCGTGTGCAGCCGGCCGCGCAGCGCCTCGGTGACGAGGAGGTGGTCGAAGAAGTACTCGTAGCCCGCGATCGTCTCATCGGCCCCCTGCCCCGAGAGCACGACGCGGATACCATTCGCCGCCGCGAGCCGGTACAGCTCGAAGCCCATCAACACGCTCGGCGAGTGCACGGGCTCGTCGTGATACCAGATCGCTTCGCGCAGACGCGCCCAGAAGGTCTCCGCCTCCACCGGCGCGACGCGATGCATCGTCGCGCCGGTCAGCGCGATGGTCTCGCCCAGTTGGAGCGACTCGTCGTGATCCTCGGAGAGGTAGCAGAAGGCGTGGAGCGTCTGACCACCACCGAGCTGCGCCATCGTGCAGGCGATCGACACCGAGTCCGTGCCGCCCGAGAGCATGACGCCGACCGGAAGATCGGAGCGCATGTGCAGCTTCATCGAGTCATCGAACATCGCGAGGAAGCGGGACACGACGTCGCCACGCTCGCGCTCCTCGTGATGGCTCGGCGCCCAGTAGCATTCGTCCACTCGTGTACCGTCGAAGCGCAGCGTACACGAGTGCCCGGGCAGGATCTGCTCCACGCCGTCGAGGTAGGTCTCCGCGTCGTCGGGGACTCCTTCGGGGCGGCCGTAGGCGAGGAACTGCGCGAAGCGCGCCGTGTTCAGCCTGCCGTTCCAGAGCCCGGAGCGGCGGATGGCTTTCAGCTCGGAGGCGAACAGCACGCCGCGCGGATGGCGCACGACGTAGAGCGGCTTGATGCCGAGTCGATCGCGCGCGACGAACATCGTGGACGTCCGTCGATCGATGATGCAGAACGCGAACATCCCGACGAGTCGATCGAGGCAGCGCCTGCCCCACTGCGCGTAGGCGGCGAGCAGGACCTCCGTGTCGCCGGTCGAGACGAAGCGATGGCCGAGCGCCTGCAGCTCGGCGCGCAGCTCGAGGTAGTTGTAGATCTCGCCGTTGAACACGAGCGACAGCGTGCCGTCGTGCGACGTCATCGGCTGGTGGCCGGCGGGCGTCAGGTCGAGGATGGAGAGCCGGCGAAAGCCGAGTGCCACGCGCCCGTCCATGAGGACACCGCGGTCATCCGGCCCGCGGTGGGCGAGTGTGTCGATCAACGACGTGACCCACTCGCTCGTCGGCGCCGACTGCTCATTCAGGGCGAGGAAGCCTACGAACCCGCACATGACTCAGAGCGGCGTGCGCCGACGCATGGCGTTGTTCTCGAGACGCTGGAGCTCGGCGACGAGCCGCTCCGCCTGACGCGCGCGCGAGAAGCGGCCATCCCACCCGACCGGCCGCGCCGACTCGCCGGCGCGGAAGCGCCGGTAGCAGGTCTCGATCGCATGGGTAGCGGCAGCTTCGTCGTCGATGTCCATCACGAGCGCGTCGGAGTTGGCCAGCACGTCTGCCGTGGCGGATTCCGTGCCGACGAGCGCCAGGAGCCAGACGGGGAAGGCGACGTACTCGAACACCTTCGCCGGCACCTGGGTGCGCGTCTCGCCCTGGAAGGCGACGGCCATGGCGGACTCGCGGAGGAGCTGGCGCGCTTCCTCACGCGTCCCGGCTGGACGCTCCTCGAACATTCCCGCGAGGCCCGCTTCGGCGGCGAGCTCGTCGAGCGAGCGTCCTCCCACACGCGTGGGCGCGCCCATGAACACGACACGGAAGTCGTCGGGGCCGAGCGAGAGGCGCTCCCGCACGCGGCCCGCGGCGCGGAGGAAGGGGCGCGGGTCACGATCGAGATAGAGCGAGCCGCAGTGCGCGATGCAGAAGCGCGACGGTCTCGGCAGCGTCGATGCGTCGATCGGATCGAGGTCGCTGCCGTTCGGCATGCACAGGATGCGATCGCGGAGCGCGGGGAAGCGCCCCTGAAGCACACGTTGCGCCGCGATGGTGTTCGTGATGATCAGCGACGCCCGATCGAGCGTCGGTCCCTCCGACCTTCGAAGCTGACGGTCCGGGAGGAAGCGATCTTCCGGCGGGATCGCGATGCGTCCCCAGGGATCGCGGAGGTCGACGACGTGCGGGATATGGCGCTTGCGCGCCAGACGCGACGCGGCGATGTGGACGTAGTGCGGAGGCCCCGACGAGACGATGATCCGGTGCCGGTCGTCGGCCAGCGCGGTCGCCGCCGCGGCGAGATCGTCCACACCCTGCCGGGACCGCGCAGCGTAGACCGCCGCGCTCATCGCCTGGCGGACCTTGAGACCCGAGGTCCAGAGCGCCGGACCCGGATCGCGCGTGCTCACGTTGTCCGTCGCGCGCGGAATGCCGCGGAACTGTGCGCGCGCACGCATCAACGTCGCGTGCCACCAGGGTAGTCCGACGGCGATGGCCGCCACGCGAACGTCGTCGGGAAGTCTCTCGAGGCGGCCCCAGTCCGGCAGCTCCGGCTGGGATGGCTGCTCGATGATCGCGTCGATCCCCCAGCCGGCGCTCACGAGCGCCGGCGTGAATCCTTCCCACCGCGCCGCACCGACTTCCGTGCGCGGCGGATAGGTCGTCGTGAGGAGCAGAATGCGGCGCGGCGAGGCCCCGGCGTCGGAGACGCCGTCGCGCTTCATCCACTGCGCGGGACCGCTGGGGTACTCCATCGCGCCGCCGTCGCTCACGACCGAACCAGTGCCTGGACGATCCGCTCGCCGGCGCATCCGTCCCATCCTTCGGGACGCGGCGGATGCTCGGGACGTCGCACCGCCTCGACCAGCGCGGGCAATCCCGCGAGGTCACGCACCAACTGGTTCGTGCCCTCGGTGATGGTGATCGGGCGCTCCGTGTTCTCGCGCACGGTGAAACAGGGAACACCGAGCGCCGTCGTCTCCTCCTGGATGCCACCCGAGTCGGTGATCACGGCGTGGGCGCGCGCCATCACGTCCACCATGTCGTGATAGGGGAGCGGGGCGATCAGCTCGACGCCGTCGAGCGGAAGCCCGAGCGTGGCGATGCGCTGTGCGGTTCGCGGGTGCGAGGGGAAGAGCACGCGACGCTGACGACCGATCGCCGAGAGCGCGTCAAGGATGGCGCGGAGCCGCGTCTCGTCGTCGACGTTGGACGGGCGATGCAGCGTGACGAGGACGTGCGAGCCGTCGGCGCCGAGCCGGCCCGCGGCGCCCGTCGCCCTGGCGCGCGGCAGCGCGTGCAGGAGGGAGTCGATCATCACGTTGCCGACGAAGACGATCTGCTCCGGTCGCGCGCCCTCGCGGCGCAGCGTCTCGTCGGCGTCGCGCGAAGGGGTGAGCAGCAGGTCGGCGATGCGATCCGCGACGATCCGGTTGATCTCCTCCGGCATCGCACGGTCGCCGCTGCGCAGGCCGGCCTCGACGTGCGCGATGCGGACGCCGAGCTTCGCCGCGACGAGTGCGGTCGCCATCGTCGAATTCACGTCGCCGTAGACGACGAGCCAGTCGGGACGTTCGCGAACGAGGACGGGCTCGAAGCGCTCCATGATGCGTGCCGTCTGGACCGCGTGCGACCCCGAGCCGACCTCGAGGTTGTGGTCGGGGGGCGCGATGCCGAGATCGTCGAAGAAGCTGCCGGAGAGCAGCGCGTCGTAATGCTGGCCTGTGTGGACGACGACCTGTTCCACTCCGACACGACGGCCGGCACGCAACACGGGCGCGAGCTTCGGAAAATTCGGTCGCGCACCGACGACGTGAAGAAGTCTCAAAGGAAAAGAAGATGCGAGCGACGGAGCGACTCGAGCCTGCCCCGGGGGAAACGGATGAGTTGTGGTAAGCTAAAGACGCACGGGCGGCCCCGCACGGCACGGGCGCTAATTCCGCTCAGCCGGCGAGCGCGTCGAGCGCGACGAGGATATCGTCGCTCGTCGTGTAGCAGTGTGGGGAAAGGCGTACGGTCCGCTCGCGGACGGAGTGAATTACTCGCGCGTCGCGCAGTCGGGAAGCGGCCGCCGACACGTCGCGTGGACGGACCGTGACGATGCCCGCGCGCCGGCCCGGCGGGGTGACCACCTCGACGCCGGCGCGCTCTGCTCCCGCCGCGAGCTGCTCGACGCGCTCGGCGACATGCGCGGCCACCGCGTCCATTCCCAACTCCTGCAATAGACCGAGGCTCGCGGCCATTCCGGCGAAATCCTGGAAGGGGACGGTGATCTGCTCGAAGCGTCGTGCTCCATCGCGCCAGGTGAGGTCGTAGTCGACGAGCGCCGAGAAATCGTCGGATCCGCGGACGCCCATCCAGCTCACGGGCTGCGGGACGATCGTCTCGAGGATCTTGGGGCGCACGTACGTGAAGCCACTGCCCCAGGGTGAGAGCAGCCACTTCTGGCCGCCGCAGGCGAGCATGTCGATCCGAGTGCGGCGCACGTCGAGCGGCAGTACGCCGACACCCTGCATCCCGTCCACGACGAGCGTCACGCCGCGCGCTCGGCACGCCGCGCTGATGCGATCGAGATCCGCTACGAACCCGGTGGCGAAGCCGACCCACGAAAGGGCGGCCACACGGACGCCCTCTCCATCAATCGCGGCAAGCAATGCTTCCTCGTCGAGCAGTCCGTCACGCGCCGGAACCGTGTGGAGCGTGAAGCCGCGCGCGCGCGACGCCGCCATCCAGGGATACACGTTCGCCGGGAACTCGAGATCCGGAATCACGACGACGTCGCCGCGCCCGAGCGGCAGCCCCCATGCCGCGAGGTTGATCCCCGCACCGGTGTTCACCGACAGCGCGACGCTGCCGGGCTCCGCTCCGATCAGCGCCGTGATTCGCGCACGAGCGTCGTCGAGTACGGCGAACTGTTCCTCGTGCGAGAGCCGGTGCGGCGCGGCGCGCTTGCGCGAGTACTCCTGCTGCGCGCGCAGCGTACGCTCGGGGAGCGGACCAGTGCTCGCGGCGTTCAGGTAGATCGCTTCACCGGCAGCGGCCCAGGGAAACTCCTCGCGCCGCAGTCGATCGAGGTCGTACGCCACGCTCAGGTGCGCGCCGACGCCGGCGCCTCGATGGCGCCGCTCTTCGCGGCATGCCGCGGGTCGAGCGCATCACGCAGCGCGTCGCCGAGCAGGTTGAAGCCGAGCACCGCCGCGCCGATCGCGATGCCGGGCGATACCGACGTCCACGGCGCGTGGCGCAGCTGGTTGAGATCTCGGCCGTCCGCGATCATCGCCCCCCAGCTCGGCGTCGGCGGCTGCACGCCAAGCCCGAGGAAGGAGAGCGACGCTTCGGCCATGATCGCCGCCGCGACGCCGAGCGTCGCCGCGATGAGGATCGGTGCGACCACATTCGGCAGCACGTGCTGCAGCACGATGCGCGTGTCGCGCGCGCCGAGCGCCTTGGAGGCGTGCACGTACTCGAGCTGTCGAACGACGAGGACCTGGCCGCGGACCAATCGCGCCATCGCAGCCCAGCCCACCACGCCGATGGTGAAGAACACGACGATGAGCGACGGCTGCAGCGCGGCGGCCATGGCGATGAGGAGCAGCAGCGTGGGGAACGCGAGGGTGACGTCGGCGAGCCGCATCACGACCTCGTCCACCCAGCCACCCTTGTAACCGGCGGTGAGGCCGAGCGTGAGTCCGAGCGTGAGCGCGATTGCCTGCGAGACGATCCCCGCCGTCAGCGAGATGCGCGAGCCGTAGACGAGCCGCGCCCAGACGTCGCGCCCCTGGATGTCGGTGCCCAGCCAGTGCTGGCGCGACGGGCCCTGGAGCTGGTTCACGAGATCGATCGCGAGGGGGTCGCCGTGCGAAACGAGCGGCGCGAGCACGGCGAGCAGCACGATCAACACGACGACGGCGACCCCGAACCAGGCACGCGGATCGCGCCGGAGCGCGCGTTTGACGCGTTCGTTCATTTCGACGGATCTCCCAGCTCGGGCGGCGTGCCCGGCCGCTGATGCTTCCAGCGCCGGTGATGCCAGAAGTATTGCTCGGGCGCCCGACGAACCCAACGCTCGAGCGTGCTCGTGTACGAGGCGACGATGCGGTCCACGTCGGCATCGAGCGTGCCGGTCTGCTCCACCGGCACGTCCTCGAAGTGGATCACGAACTTCCCGCTCGGCTGGCGCAGGGCGCAAGCGAACAGCAGCGGGACCCGCAGCCGGAGCGCGAAGACGGCGGGCCCACGCGGGGTCTTGGCGTATCGGCCGAAGAAGGGCACCCAGGTGGAGGCGAGACCGACGGCGCCCTGATCGATGAGGAACGCCACCGAATGCTGCTCGCGCAGCGCGCGCGGGACGCGACGCACGGCGTCGGCATCGTGGATCACCGTCATCCCGATGCGCCGGCGCGTTTCGGTGAGATAGCGATCGAAGAGCGGGTTCTCCATCCGCCGCGCGACGGCCTCCAGCGGAACGCCGCGCGCCGCCACGTACGAGCCGCCCAGCTCCCAGTTGCCGAGGTGGCCGGTGACGATCATGACCCCGCGCCCCTCAGCCCGTGCGCGCTCGACGAGATCCCAGCCGGTCACCTCCTCGACGAGCGAGAGCACCTGCTCGCGCGAGTAGGTGGGCAGCAGCGCGGTCTCGATCGTGGTGCGGCCCAGGCTGGCGTACGACGCGCGGGCGATGCGCGCCACCTCCGGCGCGGAGAGCCCGGGAAAGGCCGCGGCGACCTGACGCTCCACGACCGCACGCCTTATCCCGAGCGGCTTGTAGCCGAGCATCCCGATCCGCTCTCCGATCGCGCCGGCCCGCTCGAAGCTCAGTCGGCGGAGCGCCGCCGCCGAGCCGCGTATTCCGTAGTACTGCGCGTAGTGGGAGAGGGTGGTGCCGCTCACCGCGCCGCCCAGGACGCCCGATCACCGGCGGCGTTCGCCGCGGTGGC
>Ga0105242_10004906_pt1 | contig 10358 bp, 8 predicted proteins | sample KBSM24metaG_FD_81521 | JGI IMG/M metagenome (GOLD analysis project Ga0105242, IMG submission 81521) | Miscanthus rhizosphere microbial communities from Kellogg Biological Station, Michigan, USA - KBS M2-4 metaG | ecosystem: Host-associated > Plants > Roots > Rhizosphere > Soil | place: Michigan... | reverse complement strand
CCGATGGTCAAGCGGCTCTTGGATGCGGGCGCGAACCCCAACCTGGCGTTGCTCGCGGGCGAAACGCCCGTGATGGTGGCGGCACGCGCGGGACACCCGCAAGTTGTCGAGCTCCTTCTTACAAAAGGCGCAAATCCCAATGCACACGGCGCGCGCGGGCAAACGGCGCTTATGTGGGCGGTCTCCCAGCACCATCCCGATGTGGTGAAAGTGCTGATCGCGCATAACGCGGATCTCAAGGCTCGCTCGGATGTCTGGAGCGAGGTGATGGCCGTGCCTCCGCATGGTTATCTTCCCTACAACTTGAAAATCCCCCACGGGAGCGAGACGGCGCTGATGTTCGCGGCGCGCGTGGGCGATCTCGACTCGGCCAAGCTCCTGGTGGCCGCCGGTGCCAACGTGAATGACGCCGATGCGTGGGGCGTCAGCGCCACGACACTGGCCGCACACTCCGGTTTTACCGATCTGGTTTTATTCCTGCTCGACAAAGGTGCCGATCCGAATGCCGCTCCCAACGGATTTACCGCGCTACACGAAGCCATCATGCGCCGGGACGAAAAGATGGTAGCCTCACTGCTCGAGCACCACGCCGATCCCAATACCCCTTTGAAGACCTTAACGCCCACTCGCCGGTCATCGGAAGACTTCCATTTTGAGCCCGCACTGGTGGGCGCGACGCCCTACTGGCTGGCCGCCCGCTTCACCGAGCCCAACGTCATGCGGCTGTTGGTGTCACATGGCGCCGATCCTCTTTTCGTGCATCATGCGGACTGGGTGGGCGAGGAGCGGGAGTTCGGGAAAGCGTCGCGCAAGGAAACCGTGAACGCGGTGATGGCTGCCACGGGCATGCTCCGTGTGAGTCCCTGGGTCGAATTGGACCGCGGCAGTCGTGAGGCTGCCACACTGGAATCCGTCAAGATCGCAGTCGAGCTCGGCGCCGACGTCAATCTCGTCAATACCGACGGCCGCACGGCCCTCGACGCCGCCAAGGCTCTGCGGTACGAATCGGTGGTCACCTTTCTTGTCGAGAAGGGCGCCAAGGCCGGCGTTCCCCCCGCGACGCCTGCGGGGCGAGGCGCCCGTCCCGCCCGGTAAGTTCGCCTTCGTTGTAGAAGACGCGAAGCGCTCTTTCGATTCGGCAGAATTTGCATCTGCGCTGGGCGGACGAGACCTTATTTCGTCACCTGACGGTTGATCGTCAATCACGCCGCAGATATCCCGCACGCGGGGCGATCCCTCAAAGTATCGGAAAACACGGCAGATTCCGTCCGGCGGGCGCGATGCTGAATTTGGCACGCTTCTTGCTGTAGTTGTGCAGTAATATGCAGCCAAGAATACTCCTGGTGGATGACGAGAACGCTATTCGCAATTCGCTGTATGAGCTTCTCGAAAGCAACGGGTATGAAGTGCTGGCGGCGAGCAACGGTGTAGACGGATTGACCATTTTTCGCCAGTCGATCCGTCCTATTGAATTGTTGGTAACGGATTGCAGCATGCCCCGAATGTCGGGCCTGGAGCTTGCCCGCGAATGTTCACTTCTCTGTAATGACCTGAGGGTATTATACGTTTCAGGAACCCGCCCGGATGAAGATTTGGAAGCGGATCTGCGGGCGGGCAGGCGCGAGTTTCTCGCCAAGCCGTTTCGCGGAACGGAGCTCCTCCGCAAAGCGAAAGAGCTACTGCTGGTCCCTTCAGCGGCGCAACCGGCTATCTGAACTGCTGAGAACCGAAGACTGGATAACAGCCAATGACTACTGAACGCCGTTCTAATTCCCGGTTTCCCCTGGAACTGCCAGTCCGCTATCGAACTCTGGGGCGAGGAAATCCCCTTGAGGGCGAAGGCTGGGTCGTGAATATGAGCAGCGGTGGCGTTCTTATCGGCTATCACAACAAGATTCGGCCAGGCACCCGGGTGGAACTGAGCATTGAATGGCCATCTCTATTGGATGGGCGGGTTCCTCTCCGGCTCGTGACGGTGGGCAAGGTAGTCCGTTCTGAAGCATCTGGCTGCGCCATTGTTATGGCTCGCTATCAATTTCGGACTACCCGCAGAACCGTGATCCCCATCGAACTGGGGAATAGGGTTGCAAGCGCCTGAATCCAAAGGTGCAGGTCAGCATTCCTCCGGTTCGCCGGCCAGCCAGCCCGGTTCACCCGAAGGGTTAATTCCTTTTCCCATCGGCACACCTTGCCGTACATGCAGCCCGTCCTGATCGCTCCACGTGACTAAGTAGCAGCTTGGGCAAAGCTGCAAGTGCTGCACCGCGAGTCCTTCAGCGCCCATCTCGATGGGCTCCATTTCAGCCCCGCATTTTGGACATACCTGGTCGCCAACAGCAGGGTCACCGGGGGCGGATGTGGGATCGTAATTCTTCTGCGGCATCGAACCAATCTTCCTCGGAGGATCCGTCGGGGCAGCCTCTGGCCTGCCAAAGTTCATAAGCGCGGGCGGCGATTTCCGCGTGTCCAAATGTTACGATACCGTGCGCCGCCGAGGCGGCCTGCAGGTGCTGATGATGAGCATCTTGGGAATTCTCTAGGGCTTGCCGTGACTGCTCGTGTCCCGTTAAGTAGTCCTGTTTGCCATGCTGCTCAGCGACACGATGGGCATGTGGGCCAGCGTCGTGCAATTCGGTTGCTCTCCGGTATGAGTCCATGAGATTTCTCTCTGTGCGGGCGACGTTTGATGGCATGATGACATGCACGAAGTAGACCAATCTCCCCGCGCCTGAAGATCGCGGGATTGGCAAGTGACGTGCCGCAGAAAACATATGAAGAAGCCACACCAGGAGGGGATCGAAACCTATGGCACTGTCCCACCGAGGGAGACCGGGGTTGGCCCGGGTTCCGCGGGACAGTCGGGAGATATTCAGGGGTTGTCGGACGTCGCGGAAGCAGATTCCGAGAGTGTCCTGGAGTTGGTGGAGGAAGGACAATTCTTTGAGGCGGAAGTGATTAGCGGAATCGAAGATGCCCCCGACGCAGACCAGGGTGAGGTCCACACCAAGGAAGTCCCCGAGGATGATGTGCCATCCGAGTACCTGGAGAACGATCGGCTGCCCTGACCATATATGGTTATTGAGATTTTCGCGCCTTTGGCCGATTGCGGCAGAAAGCTAGGATTATTGGGCCAATAACCACGTCTGCGCCGCCTGCCCCGGCGTCATACATCGACCAGCAATTTTCTGGGACTACAATGAGAGTCTGAGATTGTTGCAGAATGATCACGATTCCAGGAGAGGTGTCGCAGCTGTTGGAGCGAATTCTCGAGGGGGATCGATCCGCAGAGGGCCGGCTGTTCGACCTGCTCTACAGCGACCTTCGGCGGCTGGCCGCCTACCAATTGCGGAGGGAGCGGTCCGATCACACCCTCCAACCCACGGCTCTGGTCCACGAAGTCTACGTTAAGATCTTCCGGCAAACCCCTCCCGAGGCTCGCAGCCGGGCCCACTTCATCGCTCTGGCCGCCCAGGTCATGCGCCGTTTCCTGGTGGATCACGCGCGAACCAAGAAAACCGAGAAGCGCGGACGCCATCCGCAGATGGTTTCGCTCGATCGCGCATTGATCTATGACGAACGACGCTCGGACGAATTCCTGGCGGTCCACGACGCTCTAGAAAGGCTTCGGGGATGGGCTCCGCGGCAAAGTCAGATCGTCGAGATGCGCTATTTTGGCGGGATGTCCGAAGAAGAAATCGGAGAATACCTCAAAATCAGCTCGCGCACCGTCAAGCGTGACTGGTCCATGGCTCGCGCCTGGCTGTCTGCGGAATTGTCGTTATGACGCCCGAGCAGTGGCAGAAATTGCAGGACCTCTTTGAGGAGGTCATGCAAAAGCCACTACCGGAACGGCCAGACATCCTGCAAGGCCTCGAATTAAACATTCAGGATTCCGCCATCCGGCGGGAGCTAAGAAGACTGGTGGAGCATGCGGAAGCAGGCTCCGAGTTCCTGCGTCCGGTGGCAGGATTAGGACTCGACCTTTCCGTACTTCGGCCGGGGGAAGTGATCGCAGATCGTTTCGAAATCCTGCAGTCCATCGGCAAGGGGGGGATGGCGGAAGTTTTCGAGGCCTTTGATCGCAGGCTGGGGGAGCGCGTGGCCATCAAAATGATCGCGTCTGAATTCGCCCGGGACCCCTCCCTGCTCAAGCGGTTTCATCAGGAAGTCCAAATCGCCCGCCGCATTACTCATCCCAACATTTGCCGCATCCACGATCTAGGGGAACATCGGGGCCTGCCGTACTTGAGCATGGAGCTCCTGGCAGGCGAGACGCTGGCGAAACACCTGGAGCGCGCGCCCTTGGCGCCGGAAACGTGGTCGGAGTGTGCGCGGCAACTCTTCGAAGGATTACGAGCCGCGCATGCGGCGGGAGTGGTTCACAGGGATCTTAAGCCATCCAACTTAATGTTGACGGGGACCCGTTTGGTGATCCTGGATTTTGGTCTGGCTCGTCCGATTCTCACCCAAGAGGATCCCAGTCTTACGCGCACGGGGACCCTGGTCGGGACGCTGGACTGGATGGCGCCGGAACAGCTCCGCGGGGAATACGACGAACGGAGCGACCTCTACTCCGCCGCGCTGATACTACTGCGCGCTCTCAAGCAGGGCCCGGATGCCACTGGCAGCGGGGGATTAGTTGGCGCATTGCGGCGGGCCACCAGCGACACGGAGCTTCGACAGCAAATGCCGAAAAGCCTGCCGGCCAACTGGCGGTACGCGCTTCTGCGCTGTCTCGAGCGGGAACCTGCGCGGCGTCCGCGGAAAGTGGAGGAGGTTCAGAAACTCGTCCGGGAACAGCACGCCTTACCTCTGTTACTGCGAGATTTCACGGGCAACTACTGGAAGAAAGTTTCGATGATTTTTGCGGTACTGGCCCTTTTGGGTGTGGGTTTGCGCTCTCTATGGTACTCGAGGCAATTATCAGGCCTCAAGCCTGGTGCGGTGATTATGATTGCATTCACGGACAACGCGACGCACGATCGTCAGTTCGACGGCATCACATCCGTGCTGCGCGCCGACTTCGGGCAGTCATCGCGTTTTAACGTCTGGGATGAACGGCGCTTTGGCGGGGTGCTTCGGTCGATGCGCTTGGATCCCCACGCCAAGCCTGACGCTAAGCAGTGGCGCGAGATCGCATTCCGCGAGAAGGTTCCCCTGTTGGTTTTCTCCACGCTGAGCAGGCTGGGTGGCGAGTACAGTTTTTCAATCCGGTGCGAGCAGATCTCCAGTCCCGATTCTCCGGTACATTCATGGGAAGACACGCAGACCGCATCGGGTCCCCTAGAGCTTTTCGAAGCGATTCACAGAGCCGCGACGAGCGTGCGGAAAGCCGCTGGAGAAAACGCCACCGAGATCTCGGCGAACAACCGTTTGCCCCAAGACATCACCAGCCCGAGCTGGGAAGCCCTGGAGCTTTATAGCGAAGCTCAAGCGCTCAGCCACGAGCAACGTTCCGATCAGGCGGTTCCCTTGCTGCGCCGGGCGGTTCAGCTCGATCCGAAGTTTGCGATGGGCCTGATGCGGCTGGGAGATATTCTCGATGCCCAAGATAAGGTCGAAGAAGGGTTGGTGTATTGGCGGAACGCGATTGAACTTGCCAAGGCTCAACATCTTTCCGAACATGAGCGGCTGAACATCGAGAGCCGCTACGCCCTAGAAATCAAGGATTTCGGTAGGGCGGAACCCATTCTTCGCGATTGGAAGCGCAAGTTCCCCAATGACCCGTTGCCCGCGGAATTGTTGGCTTGGTGTTTGCTTCAAGTGGGGAATTACGAAGAAGGGGTGCGCGCAGGGTTAGACGCCCAGGATCGTTTCCCCCCCACCGTTTTCGGAACATCGGTGCTGATCCGGGGCCTGATCGCCAGGAATGATTTAGCAGGCGTCGAACGGCAAATCACGATCCTTGAGAACCTTTCCAGCAAATCCCTGGCTCAGGAATTTCGAGCGATCGTTGCGGCCTTACGGGGAGACTATGCCGCATCGGCGAACCTCCTTCGCGAGGTTATGCGTTCGGACAACGTGCAGGAGTCTTCGCGCGCGACGGCGCTGCTGGCCAATCTGGAGGCGGATCGAGGCAACCTGGAAGAGGCCAGGCAACTTCTTCGTCAGGGTATCCTTCAGGACCGCGGGACCGGGCAGGATGGATATGCCTCACAAAAAAGTGTGGAGTTGGGGTTCCTGGAAGGGATCGCCGGAAACCAGAAACTCGCGGTGGCCCACGCCCACGAGGCAGTTTCGATTAGGCGATCTCCGCTGGTCATTGTTCAGGCTGTCACCATTCTCGCGCGTAACGGTTCCTCCCGGGAAGCCCTGAACCTAATGAATACGTTCCCCGCGGGAGAAGGTCCGAAACACGAAGCAGACCTCCTTAGAATGAAGGGCGAGATCCTTGCCGCGAGGGGCGAGTTCAAACAGGCGCTGGACTTTCTGGAACGCGCTGCAGGAATGGATCGACCCCAGGTGCCGAAGGAATACCTCGCCAGAGCCCTGGACTTGGCGGGAGAAAGCGAGCGGGCCAAGCTGGTCCACCAGCGGATTGTCGATACCTCACCGCTTACCTGGATCGTTCAGGATGAATGGCCGGCGACACGTTTCCTTGCAAGGCAAAACCTTAAGAATACGAAGGGAGAGTAGCGTGAATCAGCATTACGGAACAACCGGCATCAAGCACGCCCTTGCCATGCTGCTAATCATGGCATTGGAAGACGCTCAGCACCAGCGTCCAAATCTTCAGTACATTTCGGGCCAAACTACGCCTCCAGACGTGAGCGCGCTGCCGGACGCAAGATGGCTTCGTGACTTGCTCCCGGTGGTAGATCCCAAGGTCTACGAGCAGATTCGATTACTGCTGAGGGGAAGTATCGCGGTTCCGGGCGGGCTGGTGGACCTGCAACTATTTGATGACACCGCCAAGAACATCAGCCTGGTTCTGCGGGGACTGTCGGAAAGCTATCATGCGCATTACGCCACTACCGCAAGCGATGGATTGACCCTGTGGGATGCGAGCTGCTGGCCTCACCCATCGACTTGGCGGCTGAGGGAAGCAGTAAACGCCTTGCTCGCTTAAGATGCGACCCCGCACGCTCGGGTGGATCGGCGCGATCTTGAGCGGGCTGAGCACCGTAGCGATAATCTGCCCCCAATCAATTCGTTTGGAATTGCCGCGGACTGAAGGCTGGAAGCTCGCGCGCGAGTCGATCCAGGAAAGTGGAATCCGGAAAGGTATTCCGAAATTCATCGCCTGGGCGACGGCGCGCGAGATTTTTCCGTGCGGCGATCGCAAGCCCTACGCTCAGCACCGGATCGCCACCCGCGATTTTTTGGACGAGAGCTTCCACTACAATCCGCAGGCCGCCCTGCGTTTGTGCGAACCGCTGGCGCCTGCCACCGGCGCTCTACCGTTGGATGTGGCGCTACCAGCCTGGGAGAAGTCCGAATCCAAGCCCGCCGCCATGGATCCTCCGTTTCCAGGAGGCTCGCAACTCGGCGCGGCATTCTGGAACGCGGTGCGGCGGCCGGTGGATCCCGGGAGCGGCAAGATCGTCCAAATGCCGGTTCGCTCTGGCCACGACGTTCAAACGCGAAGGGTCCGAATCACCATCCCGGCGCGCCTCAGAACCGAATCGGCCGCCTGCGGGCCGGCCACAAATCAGGGCGAACCCGTGGCCACCGATGCCACTGATGTTTCCTTGGCGGAATTCTTCTGGGTGCAGCTGAATCGAGGGGAACGGTATAACGGCGCATCATGTGGAGATTTCGCCGTCCTAATGGCGTTCCACCTGGTCCACAAAGTTCAGGGACGATGGTTGTGGACCACGTTCTGGTGGGATCCGGAGTCGAAGGAGTTCGGCGGCGACCGTCCCAAGGGCTTTCAGGGAGCGGGCGAGGCCCCGAATGTATGGCGGAATTACGCCATGGACGCCTCCTTCGAATCTACCGGAACAATCTTCAATCCCTGGCGCATCGAAGAACGCGGCGAAAATTGTGCGCGCTGCCACGGAGAAGTGACGTTTTACAAAAGCGCTACGTCCGCGGCAAGAATAACCTTTGATTCCGTAACCGCGGCACGCGCACACTTCCAATGATCCGGGAAGTTCCCTAGTTCGTCCCTTTTGATGAGAGCCTGACGCTGTCTGTAAGTGATGGCCGCGGACTCCAGCCACGTTGCAACTTGCGTTTTCGATGTGCCGGAAGATATTTCCATCCGGCTACACGAGCTGAGCGCCGCCCAAGATGCCTCCCTCGGTACCGCGCTAGCAGCGGCATCGGCGGCGCTGCTGCACAAGTATTCCTGCGAGGGCACGCTCACGCTTCGAAGCATTAATACCGGACCAGATGAATCCTGGGTGGGGCTTCTGCCTGTAAAGCCGGTCGTGCGCGATGACGCGTCGTTTGAGGAGATGTTAGCGCGCGCGAGAGAGGACGTTCCGGAACATCCGGAACTGCTTGAGATTCTGATGCCTTTCGAAATGCAGAGCGAACTCATGTTTTCGCCCCGTCCGGAGGATCGCAGCCTGAAACTCGTGTTCAGGAAAGAGCTGGGCGGCCTCCACGGGACCTGGGAATACACGTCAGGCGCGTTTGAAGATCGCCGCATCCAGCGCATGGCCGAACATCTGCGGACGCTCCTGCTCGCCGTAACCGCCGCTCCCACGGCCCCCCTCTCCCAATTGAACATTCTTGGAGACGAGGAAAAGCGTCAGATCCTGATCGAATGGAACCGGACGGATCGTGGCTACCCTGAGGAATCGGTGCCTGAACTGGTGGAACAACAGGCGCATCGGACGCCGTTCGCCGTGGCGCTGATTCAAGGCGACCAGCAGCTTACCTATAGTGAACTGAACGGAAGAGCGAACCAGCTCGCCAACTACCTGCGTAAGCGTGGTGTGGGACCGGAGGCGCTGGTGGGTCTTTGCGTCGAGCAGTCGCTGAACGCAGTAGTGGTCGTGCTGGGAATCTTAAAGGCCGGCGGAGCTTATGTCCCGTTAGATCCCAGCCATCCACAAAAAAGACTGGAGGAGATCGCCTCGGACTCCAAACTATCCCTCGCGGTTGCCGGCGCTAGATTCCGGCATCGAGTGCCGGCCGGAATCGAGACCGTGTGTGTGGATCGGGATGCAGCGTTGATCGCCGCGGAGAGTTCGGCCGCGTCGTCGGCAAGGATCACGCCCGACAGCGCGGCTTACGTTCTCTACACATCGGCGTCCACCGGAAAGCCCAAGGGGGTGATCGGGATTCATCGCAGTATCACCAACGGCCTGAACTCCGTTACCTACGCGCCGGATGAAGTCTGCTGTCTGAACACGTTTCTCAGCTTTGGGTTTTCGGTGGCGAATCTTTTCCTGCCTCTGATGCGCGGTGTCCCCGTGGTGATTCTTTCTGACGAACAGATCCGGGATACCAATCAAATGATGATGGTGCTGGAGAAGGAAGGAGTTACAAGGATCGTTTTGATTCCCTCCGTTCTGAAACAGATTCTCGATCCGGACTTCCGGGCCGCATCGCGATTGAGAAAGATCAGAACGATCGGCGTAGCCGGCGGCAAGCTCACGCGGGTGCATCTCCGCGGTCTCAGTCAGGTTATGCCGCAAGCGAAGCTGCACAATCGGTATGCCAGCACGGAGATCGGGACGGTGGCCACCATGGGCGACGTATCTGAGGGGCCCTCCGTCGGCGCCGGCGACATCGCGATCGGCCGGCCAGTCGCCAATACACGAATATACATTTTGGATGGATCTATGAATCCGGTACCCGTTGGAGTGGCCGGTGAGCTCTATGTCGGGGCCGCGCACTTAGCCCGCGGGTATTTGAATCGTCCGGACTTGACCGCGGAACGCTTCCTTCCGGATCGGTTCACTCCGGAATCCGGAATACGGCTTTTCCGGACCGGGGATCTGGGCCGATTCCGATCGAACGGCGAAATCGAGTTCCTTGGTAGAACCGACGATCAGATCAAGATCGACGGCTTTCGAATTGACTTGCCCGAGGTGGAAGGAGTGCTCATGAGCCACGTCGGAGTGAGTGAAGCCGTAGCTGCGATCCGCGAGATTGGGTGGCGGCAGAAGCTGGTAGCCTACGTCGTCGCAAAGCCTGTGGGAACACCGAATGCCAGCCAATTGCGTGGCTTTCTGCGCGAACGCCTTCCCACCTATATGGTTCCCTCCAAGTTTGTGTTCCTGGAACATCTGCTGCTGGCAGGCAATGGAAAGCTGGATCGCAAGGCTTTGCCATTGCCCGAAGCCGTTAGACCGAAGCTCGAAACTGCCTACCAGCCACCAGGCAGTGCCATGGAAGCTGCGATCGCCGAAATCTGGGGTGATTTGCTAGGCCTGGATGCGGTCGGCATTCATGATCCT
>Ga0105242_10004905_pt1 | contig 10358 bp, 7 predicted proteins | sample KBSM24metaG_FD_81521 | JGI IMG/M metagenome (GOLD analysis project Ga0105242, IMG submission 81521) | Miscanthus rhizosphere microbial communities from Kellogg Biological Station, Michigan, USA - KBS M2-4 metaG | ecosystem: Host-associated > Plants > Roots > Rhizosphere > Soil | place: Michigan... | reverse complement strand
GATTCACCAAGTCCCTAACCTCTCAAGCTACGCCCTATCACCTGACGGTAAGACCATGTACTACCACGATGGGACCGATTTTGTACATTTTAGTATCGTGACCAAGCAGGAGACAGTTTTGAAGCGAGGCGTGTCTATTAACTCAATCTCCGTATCTCCAGACGGAGAGAAAGTGGCTTACGTCGTGTCGGGAGTTGGCCCGAAGGAGGATGGGAGCCGCGTGGAAATCATGCCGGCGTTGGGAGGTGAGGCACGCATTGTGTATAACGATTCGCCCTGGGCAACAAGTTACAACTATAACGGGATAGGCTGGAGCGCGGACGCGCGGTCGCTGCTGTTTGTGAGAACGGGCCCGTCCGGTGACGACGCTAGCGTGCTCTGGCGCGTACCGATCGACGGTGGGCCGGCTGAAGAGCTCGGTATTTCCCGGAAAGGACGAATCCAATCCCCTTTTATGCTACCTGACGGCAAGCAGATCTATTTCCAAGCGTCGGAGCCGGCGCCAGGTGAGTTGTGGGCACTGGAAAATTTCCTACCCAGGTCCGACGGGAAATGACACCGTTACTAATGTTGTCTCTGGTTCTGCGTCCGCCGCTCGGGCTCGATCTTTACATGCCCGTGCCGGACGCAAATCCGCTCACGCCCACGAAGATCGCTCTCGGGCGGAAGCTGTTCTTTGACAAACAGCTCTCGCGCGATGGGACTCTCTCGTGCGCGACTTGTCACGATCCCAAGCTCGCATTTTCTGACGGGCGCGAGGTCGCGCGCGGGATCAACGGTCAGGAAGGCACGCGCAACGCTCCAGCGATTATCAACCGCGGCTATGGGAGGACGTTCTTCTGGGACGGACGCGCGAAATCGCTGGAGCAGCAGGTGCTGGAGCCGATTCTGAATCCGAAGGAACTCGGAATGACCGAGGCGCTTGTTGAGAGACGCACGCATCTCAAGATCGCCGAGGTGACGGCGGCTCTGGCTATCTACGTGCGAACTATCCGTTCGGGAGACTCACGGTTTGACCGCTACGCTGCCGGGAGCCAGCGCGCGCTCAGCGCTCTCGAAAAAGCAGGACTGGCCGTCTTCCGCAGCAAAGCGCGATGCACCGCCTGCCACGCGGGGCCGAACTTTACAGACGAAAACTTTCACAACACCGGAATCGCCTGGCGCAACGGTGAACTTGCGGATTTGGGCTCCGGCGACGGGAAGTTCAAGGCGCCGACTTTGCGGGAGGTGGCGCGGACGGCTCCATACATGCACGACGGGAGCATTCCGACGCTGAGAGACGTGGTCGATTACTACGACCGTGGCGGAAACGCGAATCCGAATTTGGATGAGGACCTGCGTCCACTCAATCTGACGGCGGAAGAAAAAGGCGCTTTGGTAGAGTTCCTGCGCTCACTTTCTGGCAACGTTCGCGAAGGAAAGCGGTAGTCTCCATCATTCAGAGTCGTTCCAATGTCAGAGGATCGAGTTGGCCAGCAAAGTACTTTTGCAAAGCAGCCTTGAAGACTTGATTGTCAAGCGCGATACTTGCAAACAAAGTCATTGAGGATCTGAACTTCAGGTCATCAGGGTGTCCGAAGATCTGGTGGATCGAACGCCCCTCAATCAGGTTCACAAGATGAGTGCACTCCCTCAGTCGCGGCCCAAGAACAGCGTGTTCCAAATACGCTTCACCTTCTTGTTGTGATGCGATTCCGAATGTAGTCGCCATGTGACTGTGTCCCAGGCCGCGATGCTGCGGAAAAATGAACCACATCCAGTGTCCTTCTTTCCGCCCGTTACGCAGTTCCACCAATACCTGTTCGTACACGGGCTCTTGGGCGTCCACAAAGCGCTTCAGATCGTGAGGATCGTTCATGAATGGCATTCTACGCTTTGGAGCGCGGTTGAGAAGGTCAGGTATCCTTCTCCGATCTGCGAAAAGTAGTGGAAGAGTAGCCGACCATCCGGGAGTTGCATGCGTTTGCTGTTGGGCGCTTGTGACAGATCAGAAAGTGTCCTAAGCACCACGAGCCCCGCGCGCCGCCGACCTTATTCTGTGGTCGGAGGAAACGATGAACCTTTTACGCACGTTGATCATCACGTCGCTTGTGTCCGCGGCATCCGCGGCCGAGATCCCTGCCGGAACCCATCTGCTGCTCCGGATGGAACACTCTGTCAGCTCTCGCACGGCGAAAGCGGGTGATTCCGCATACTTGCGTACAGCCTCACCAATCCTCATTGACGGTCGGATCGCCATTCCCGTGGGTACTCCGGTGTCCGGCAAGATTAACGGTGTACAACGCAGCGGGCGTCTTCATGGGCGAGCCAGATTGGAGATCGGTCTCGAGACCCTCCTGCTGCCGACTGGCTCGGCGATTGATATTTCGCCAACCATCGCGGTTGCAGGCACCTCCAGCGCTATGCGACGCACGTCGTACCCAGACCGAGATGGCCATCCCCTGGTCGCGATCGGTGCGGGACTGTTGGCCGGATTCGTAGGGGGCGGATTTGCGGGGACATTGAGCCATGATGAAAACACAGCTGCCGAAGGCGGCTTGGGTCTCGGAGTCGCGACGGGAGTCGCAACCGCCATTCTGATGCGAAATCGCGAATTCGAAGTTCGTGAGGGAGTTACCGTCGAGGTTGTGTTCGACCGCCCAGTCAGATTGGACTAGACAAGCGAGGGATCCGCGATCCGGCACGCCGTGGTCCATGAAGAACTTGGACTGAGCGCAGGTTTCGCAGAAAAGTAGTGGAAGAGTAGCCGACCATACGGGCGGAATATGTAACCGACCGAAGAAAACGGGATTCATTGTAATTTTCGTGCTGGTGTTAGGGATCTCTTGCCCGCAGGGCCGACTTTGTCCCCGGTGGAAATGTTCTCCGCTTACTTCTTCAAATCTGCTTGCCAGTTGAGCACCACGGTGATGGGCGTGGCGGTTGTCGGCGTGCCTTGGCTCGGCGGAACGATCATCATGAAGCGCTTGCCGTCGCCGGTTACATCCCATCCATTGTTGGCTGGAGCCTTGAACAACTGCTTCGGGGTCCCCATCTGAAACCCGGCCCCGCCGCCGTTCACATCCACCGACATGACCGCGAGGTTGAAAATGAAGATGATTTCCTTGCCGTCGGTTCGCCACCTGGGGTTGTTTCCGCCATCCTTAGACACTTGCCATTTGCCTTCGCCGAGCGACGGACCCGAGGGTCCGGATGCTACAAAAGGCCGCACATAGATTTCATTCCGGCCGGACTCGCTGGACACATATGCCACCCATCGCCCATCCGGCGAAAAGCTGGCATTACCTTCATTGAACTGGGTCCCCAGAAGCAGCACCGGTTTGCGATCGCCTTCCAAAGGCAGCACCCACAGGTCCGCTAAGGTTTTTGGCGCGTTTGGCACGGTGTAGAGCAAGAAGCGTCCATCGTGGGACCAGCTCGATGGCACCATGAACTCACCCGGTTTCTTCAGTAGTTCCTTTTCTTCGCCGGCTCCGCTTGCAGATTTCTCGTAGATCGTGTCCGGAGAGTCGCCGGCCGAAAACGCAATACGGCTGCCATCCGGAGACCATACCGGATTCGAGCCCAAATTTTGCCGGAAGGTAAGGCGGGTACGGACACCTCGCGCAAAATCTAAAAGCCAGATGTCACCTCGAATCTGCTGGCTAGCGTCTCGTTCGGCGGCGCGTGTCCCATCCGGCGACAACCTCACACCGCTGTCGTTATTAGGCTCTCCGAATGTGCCCGTCGCCTTTCCCTCACGGTCAAACCAGGTGTGCTGCAGGCCGGCTGTAACGGTGGCCCCTGTACGATACGCCAAGACGCCGGTTGGGGAGACGGCAAAGTATCCAGCCGACAACTCCGCTCCCACATGTTCCGCGATCGGAACCGGCTCGCCCCGCAACTGCAGCTTGCCAGCATCGAACGGCTGCGCCATCAACGTGCCCTCGCGGAGGAAGAATATGTTCCCGTCCACATAGGGAGCACCCAGTGTCGTAATTAGAATGCGTTCCTTGGATTGTTCGGCTGGCTTTACGCCCAGTGAACCGACGTAGACTCCGGTCACCGCGGGCGAGCCCGAAATCGTGTACACGAAATGATTCCCGTCTGGCAAAAAGGTCGGGATCAGGTGGTAGTTTTCGCCGCGCTTGGAGTCAATGAATGTAACCTCTGTAGGTATCCCGCCCGCGGCCGAAACGCGACGTAGCGGGCCGTTGGGTTTGCCTCCAAATACGATCACGTTGTCCTTGCTCCAGGCGCCCGTACCCACCGTGTTTGGCGATGTACACAGGGTTTGTGGGGGCCCACCGGCAACCTCGATCTTCTTGAGCTCATTGTTAACCGAAAACCCAAGAAACCGGCTGTCCGGGGACCAGAAGGGTGACGACGAACCCTCCGTGCCGGTAAGTTGCCGCCACTGGAGCGTGTCCAGGTCGCGAATCCACAGGCCGGCCTTCTCACCCGTCGCGTTAAAGACCAGCTTGTGACCGTCCGGGGAAACCGAGACATACTGGCTGAACGTGACTCCCTCCGGCAGGGTGACTTCGAAGCGCGTCGCTCGAGATGGCGCCGACGGCTTCAACCATAGCGCCCCGGCGACGGCCGCAAGGATCACGAGTAACGCCCCTGCGAGTGTGGGCCATAGCCATTTTCTCCGCGAAGGAGTTTGCAGTGGGATCGGAACACTGGCACTGGCGCTTGATATGCTCGTGCCCGGCGCATCCAGATCGATCAGTTCCAGCGTCGGCTTCAGATCGCGCGCGGATTGCCAGCGGTCGTCGGGCTTCTTCTCCAGGCACTTCCTCAACACGCGCTCCAGTTGCCGCGGTACCGCAGGTTGCCATGGACTCATCGGCGGGGGCGGCTCCTTGAGCACTGAGGCCAGGACGGCGGCCTGTGTGTCCCCGTTGAAGGGGCGCTGGCCGGTAATCATTTCGTAGAACACCACCCCGAAAGAGAAGATGTCGCTCCGCTCGTCGGTTTCCTTGCCTTCCACCTGCTCCGGCGACATGTAATACAACGTTCCGAGGACCGCGCCGGCGCGTGTAATCGGCTCGGTCATGGTGTCGATACTGCTAGCGGAATCGCTGCTCAGCCTCTCCGTACTGAGCTTTGCCAGGCCGAAGTCCAGAACCTTGACTCCGTGCTTAGTGATAATAATGTTGCCCGGTTTCAGGTCGCGATGGATCACGCCCTTGGCGTGCGCGGCCGCCAGCGCATCGACGATCTGCACGGCATAGCTTACGGCTTTCTCCAGCGGCAGCGGACCTCGCCCGATGATCTTCGAAAGCGTCTCGCCCTCGATGTGTTCCATCACCAGGTAATTGGGGCCGACATCGTGAAGCGTGCAGATGTTGGGATGATTGAGCGTGGAGATGGCGCGTGCCTCGCGCTCGAATCGGTCGTTAAACTCGCGCGAGGAAACCTTGATCGCGACGGACCGGTCGAGGCGTGTGTCGGTGCCGAGGTACACCTCGCCCATGCCGCCTTTCCCGATCATCGAAAGAATCTTGTAGTGACCAAGTTGCTCGCCGGAGGACAGGGGCATAAGGATTGATCGATTCTATCCCAGTCAATGTTGCTGTGGAAGGGATAGGTCCTGGATGATGGCGTTTTTCACAAAACCCCGTTATCCACCATTAACGGAAGCTTCTCGGGAAGCGGTAGGCTCCGAGAAACTTCCCATAAAGCCGTTTCGAGCCAATGTACGAGTAGCCGACGATCCAGACGGAGCGACACGTTTGTTGCGCCCGCTGTGCTTGCAGTCATTCGTAACGCAGCGAAATCACCGGGTCCACCCGCGTTGCACGCCGCGCCGGGACGTAGCACGCAATGGCCGCAACGGCGCAAAATACGATCGGCACCGCGACGAAGGTCAGCGGGTCAGTTGGCTGCACTTCGAAAAGCAGACTGCGGATCCACCGCGTCACTCCCAAAGCGCAGACCAAACCCAATGCGATTCCGCCGAGCCATAGGATCATCCCTTGCCGCAGGATTAGCCCGACAATAGACCTGCTCTGCGCGCCCAGCGCCATCCGGATGCCGATTTCCGCCGTTCTCTGCCGTACCGAATACGCCATCAACGCGTACAGACCTAACAGCGAGAGAAACAATGAGATGCCGCCGAACACAGTCAGAAGGACCGTTTGGAAACGCCGTTCCGCACTCGCGTCGGATACCAATTGGTCCATGGTGCTCACGCCGGCTATCGCCAGGGCCGGGTCCATGTTTCGCACCAGGCCGCGGAGCGCCGATTCAGCCGCCTCCGGAGGCATTGACGCCCGCATCACGACGGCAGCCGCGAGGGTCGGAGCCTGCCACAAAGGCAAGTAGAACTGCATCGGTGGAGTCGTGTCCAACTCTCGCATCCGCACATCCCCTACCACGCCAACGATCGTCCGCCGGCCGCTGGCCTGCACACGTTTCCCCAGCGCCGAACCGTCCGGAAAGTATCTCCGTTCGAAACTTCGGCTCACGATAATCACGGGTGTCCGGTCGACCGCATCGCCGTCATCGAAGTCTCTCCCCTCGAGCAGAGGAATTCCCATCGTCGCGAAGTATCGCGGCGTCACCAGCCGGCTTTCGAAGGATGTTGTTTGATCGAATGGATGGCCCTCCACTTCGATCTGGCTGATCGCTTCGCCACCGCCCAGCGGGACGTGGTCGACGGCTGCCGCTTGCTGTACGCCCGGCACAGCTTGCACTCGCTCCAGCAGCGTGCGGAAGAAGGCGTTCATGCGCTGCGGCTGGTTATATCGACCGTCGAGTTGAACGCCGGCCGTCACGGTGGACATGGATGCAAAGCCCTTATCGACAGACCGCAATTTCACGAAGCTATGCATCAGCAGGCCCGAGCTGATCAACAGCACGATCGTGAGCGCCATCTCGCCGACAATCAGGGCGCAGCGCAGTCGGCTCGCGCCGCCTTTGATGCCGCGAGACCCCGAACTCTTGATTGTCTCGTTCAAATCGCAACGCGACGCGGACCACGCCGGGATTAATCCCGAAAGGACCGCACTGGCCAGCGAAACGCCGAGCGTGAACAGCAAGACTCGCCCGTCCACGGAGGTTTCCTCAAAGCGGGCGATATGCGCCGCCCGGAAATTCGCCATGAGGCGCACGATCCAAAACGCCGCCATCGTCCCGAGGACGCCGCCGGCCAGGGCGACGCATAAAGATTCCGTGAGCAGTTGGCGTCCTAATCGCAGGCGTGAAGCTCCCAACGCGGCGCGCACGCTGATCTCCTGCGCCCTTCCGGTCGCGCGGGCCAGCGCCAGGCCCGCGACGTTCGAGCATGCGATTAGCAGCACCAGCAATACCGCTGCCATAAAGATCAGCAACGGGCGCCGTGAGCCGCCCGTAATCTCTTCATCAAACCCCCGGACCACCCCCGCGGGCTTCTGGTGCTGCTGCTGTTGGAAAGGAGGATCGAAGCGCGCGGTGATCGTAGCGAGTTCAGCCTGCGCCTGGCCCAGAGTCACTCTAGGCAGCAAGCGCGCGATAGCGTTACCCTGGTTGTCATCGCGCGAAGCTCTTTGTTCCGGAGTCATCGTCCAAGGCACCCAAAGGTCGGTGGTCTTTCCGATCATGTCCACGTTCTCACTGCCGTGAGGAAAAGCGAATCCGGGTGGCATCACTCCGATAATCCGATAGGGCCGCGCGTCCAGCAGCAATTCTTTCCCCAGTACGCTACGTTCGCTGCCGAACCGAGACCGCCACAGCGAATCGCTGATGACGGCAATGCGTCCATGGCCCGGCTGAGTGTCGGCTTCATCAACGATACGGCCGAGGGCGGTGGAAACGCCGAGCACGCGGAAAAAGTCCGCGGTGACGCGCGACACTCTGGCCCGGAACGCGGAATCATCCAGCGAAGCATTCAACTCGCCGGTGGTGAACATCGCCATGCCGGCGAAAGAGCGGGTTTCTTTCTGCCAGGTGAAGAAATCGCCGTTAACCGGTGCCCATGCTTCCAGGGGAACATTGGGAATGCCGGGAAGGGGTTCGTACAGGAAAACGAGTTGCTCCGGGTCCCGGTAAGGCAGCTCGCGCAACAGGGCCGCGTTGACGAGGCTGAAAACTGCCGTGGTCGCGCCGATACCCAAGGCCAACGTTACCGTCGCAGCGGCCGCAAAACCGGGGTTTCGGCAGAGGAGCCGTAAACCATAACGAACGTCCGACAGAAGCGAGTGCACTAAATTCACGCCGCGTGCTTCGCGGCAGGACTCCTTGGTTTGCGCGACGCTGCCGAATTCCTGCCGGGCCTGTCGCGCCGCCGCGGCGGGCTCCATCCCACCGCGCACTAAGTCTTCGGCATATCGCTCCACGTGCGAGCGCAGTTCTTCATCCATCTGACGCTCCATGGCCCGCCACTGCAGCGTCGCTCGGACCCAGGACCCAACGCGTTTCAGCAGCATCATACTGCCTCCGCTACAGCGTTCAAAACCGCCGCAATGGCGTCAGACATCTTACCCCAATATTCGGTCGCGGCCTGCAATGCTCTCCGGCCGGATGCCGTCAATCGGTAGTATTTTGCCTTGCGCTTGTTCTCAGATTCACCCCACTGACCGGTAATCAAGCCCTGCTGCTCCAGCCGGTAGAGTGCGGGATAGAGCGATCCCTGCTGGATCTGCAGGCGGTTTGCCGAAATCTGCTGAATGCGTAGCAAGACACCGTAACCGTGCAGCGGCCCAAGCGACACGGCTTTGAGAATAAGCAGATCGAGCGTCCCTTGTAAAAGATCGAGCCTTCTCGCCATCCCTCTCCTAGAATGTCAAGGAGAGCATATCAGAGGTAGCGGTGAACGGTCAAATTCCATAAACGTTTCCGGCGGCAGCCCCGGTTCCTGACCGACCACTTCGACGACTGGTTCTCAGTCTGGCAGGACCATCTTGCTCACGCTCTTAAAGGCCCGAAAGCACGGCATCGAGCCTATGGCCCGCGCACTCGACCGCTGGATCAACCGACGCGGCCCAGCTGAGCCCTTTAACGAGCAGTGTATGTCTTGCTGAAATTGTTGCGGCCGTTGGCGATGGTGAACTTGCCATCCGGCGCGACCGATGCCTTGATCCAATTCCCCTTGCAATCCGCTGTGTCTTCAAGATTGGCGATTTGATTCTGCGCCGTATTGTGCGCCGCGTCGCTATCGAGCAGCGACAAGTGCCCCTGCCAGATGTCCTCGCCGCCAGAAAGCTTCGCCATCCGCAAATATGAATTCTTCTCGTACGGTTTTGGGCCGCCCAGCGTGGTGGACTTCACCGCCTTATCCACCTGTCCCATACCCTTGCGTGGACCATTGTTAACTAAGATCACCTGCGGATGAATGGCGCTTAAAAAGGCTGGCGCGCCCGATCCATCCAGGCCACCGTGGCGGCTCGCATGCCACAGCGTGATTGGGCCCAATTCGTCAATCGGACAGACCAGTGACATTTCCCGTTCCCAATCCAGGTCTTGCAGATTGAGCAACCGAAATTTGCCGAACTGCACCATCAGTCCGACCATACGCTGATTTTCGGGGCCCGCAGCGGCCTGCTGCTCGGCTTCCTTGCAGGCGGGGTTTGCGGTGCCCGCGCCCTTCAAAGGCTTCGTGATGCCTTTGGCGTCGGAAATCACAACAGTCGTTTGCACGCCTTTGAAAGGAATCGTGTCTCCGGCCTTTACCACGATGCGCTTACCCTTAGCGGCCTCGGTCACGTTGTTGCGCCACTTCTCGTTCGCCTTCTCGAGTTCCTCGTCGCTGCGTACATACACTTTCCCGATCGGAATCATCTTGGCGACACCCGGCAGCCCGCCCGCGTGGTCAGCGTGGTAGTGGCTGATCACTACATAGTCGATCTTCTTCAGGCCCGCAGCCTGCGCCGCGGCCATAATACGTTTGGGATCTCTACCGGCGGTTTCATAGCCGGTGTCGACGAGCATGGATTCACCAGACGGCGACACATACAGCGTGGATGCGCCTCCTTCCACGTCAATCCAATAGATATCCAGGTTCTTCGATTGCGCGCCGAGCACGCCAGCAGTAGTGAACAGCAATGTCAGCAGTGAGTGGCGCATGAGGTTTTGTCCCCAAAACAAGGCCATGAATTGTCACGCGCCGTCAAGCGCGCCCAAAAAACATCGCGGCGTATTCGGTTGCCAGCGTTGATCCTTAAAGAGCCATTTTCAATCATAACCAACCTAACGTCGTCTTTCGTGACTCCGTTCTGACACCATTCGTGAGGTTGGGGGGGAGATTCCGGTGCCGATGGGCGAGAGGGTTCGTAGGCCGAGTTTGTAGCCGATGAATAGGGGCATGCAAATGATTTAGCACAGTCTGCCCGATCAGCCGCGCGGGTTGCGCGCTACTGCGCAGGGTCGATGCGGAGCAGCGCGCCATCGGCTTC
>Ga0105242_10004904_pt1 | contig 10361 bp, 7 predicted proteins | sample KBSM24metaG_FD_81521 | JGI IMG/M metagenome (GOLD analysis project Ga0105242, IMG submission 81521) | Miscanthus rhizosphere microbial communities from Kellogg Biological Station, Michigan, USA - KBS M2-4 metaG | ecosystem: Host-associated > Plants > Roots > Rhizosphere > Soil | place: Michigan... | reverse complement strand
AAGCCCATCTAAAGTAATTTAATAGAAACCTTTATTCCCTTTTTTAAATTGTTACTGCCGGAACACGTCACCTGTCGATATCAGGAATAACAAAATCCAGCGTTCCCATGATGGCCACTAAATCGCCGATCTTGGATCCCCTCGCAATATGGTCCAGGGCCGAAAGATTGGAGAATCCCGGTGACCGGAACTTTATACGATAAGGAGTTGTGCCACCCTCACTCACGATATAGACACCGAATTCTCCACGAGCAGTTTCCACTCTCGTATAAAATTCTCCCTTGGGCAATTTTAGCACGGCCTTGGTTTTCGCCTGAAAATCACCTTCCGGAATATTATCGATCAACTGTTCTACTATCGATAAGGATTGACGCATTTCTTTCATCCTAACAACATAACGCGCAAAACTATCACCGGCGGTTTCGATGATCTCTTCGAACTGCAACTTGTCATAAACAGCGTACGGATATAGTTTTCGTATATCGCATGATACACCGCTGGCTCTGGCCGAGGGACCTGTTACTCCATAAGAAATCGCGTCTTCCTTCGAGATAAGGCCGACATTTACCGTGCGATTCTTAAAAATAACATTGTCTGTTACCAGTTCATCGTATTCGTCGATTTTACTTTTAAAATGGGCTATAAAATCCTTTACTTTTCGCTGGAATTCGGGATGAAGATCGACCATAACACCACCCGGTACGGTATAGTTCATGGTAAGTCGCGCGCCGCAGGTTTCTTCCATGATGTCATTAATCATTTCCCTTTCACGGAAAGCCAGGAAGAAGGGTGTTAAAGCGCCCACATCCATTGCCATGGCTCCCCACCATAATGTATGTGATGCAATACGGGTCAGTTCATCCATCAAAACACGTACTACCTGGGCGCGGGGTGGTACCTCTAATTGTAATGCTTTTTCTACACACAATGCGCAGCCATGGTTATTAATATGCGATGAAAGATAATCCATGCGGCTTGTGATATAAATAAACTGACGATAACTAAGGCTTTCGCACATTTTCTCGATTGACCGGTGTATATAACCAAGATGTGGCTCCACCTTTTTTATTGTTTCACCGTTTAATGTAATAACAAGGTGAAGTACCCCGTGTGTGGCGGGATGCTGAGGGCCGATGTTGATTATCATGTCTCCGGAATCGACCGGATCATTACCGGATGGCTCTTTTATTATTTCGGTTTCTCTATACATTTTCTTCTACCACAAACAATGCTTGTCTTAAAATTCTTACATTAAAAATTATATCAGCTCATAGTTTGATTATATTGACCGGATCCTCAAAATCTTTCCGTAATGGATATTTTCCTTCCCATCCATCCGGCAGAATCAACAATCGAAGGTCAGGATGATGGAGAAAATTTACGCCAAACAATTCATACACTTCACGCTCATGAAATTCTGCGGTCCTCCAGATCATCGTCACCGTTTCAATCCTTGCATCATCGCGGTCTAATTTTGATTTAACAACAAGAGTGTGCCGGTGAAACGTCGAAGTTAAATGATACACCATGGTAAGATGTGATTTCCAATCCACGCAGGTAAGGCAAAAAAGATAATCAAAGTACAATTCCGCCGTATTACGAAGCTTTTCGGCAAGTGGTAGCCAATCGACGGACTCTATATGAATCGTCAGCCATTCGCTGCTTTCTTCAATGATTGCCGACGGCAGCAGGTCGGCTATGGCTATTTTTATTTGCTCATTATTCATTTAAAACCTTGTTCCGGTTTAGGCATTCTTATCTGCTCTCGGGTTAGCCCTTTTCGTATTTTTTCCTGTAACGTAATCATCGCGTGCAGCAAGGCCTCGGGTCGTGGCGGGCAACCAGCAATATATACATCAACCGGTATGATATGGTCAGCCCCCTTGACGACCGAATAAGTATTATAGAAAAAGGGGCCGCCGCTTGTTGCGCAGGCCCCCATAGCAATTACATATTTCGGGTCGCCCATCTGATCGTACAATCGTTTGAGCACCGGAGCCATTTTATTGACAATGGTCCCGGCAATTATAATTACGTCAGCCTGTCGCGGCGTGGCTCGCGCGACTTCAAATCCAAACCTCGACCAGTCATATTTTGCTGATGCGGTACTCATCATTTCAATGGCACAACAACTGGTTCCAAATACCAGTGGCCACAATGAATTGCTCCTGGCCCAATTAATAACATTGTCAAGTTTGCTTAGCAGTATACCACCTCCCGGCGTATTATAGACTTCACCAGGGAATTCGGCCGTCCCATGGTCTTGCTTCCACGGTGGTATCTTCGGAATTTCTCCGCTTATTTTCGACGAGTCAACCATTTTAACATTTTTAAAGCGCCGGGAATGCTATCCCAATTTCTATACCCACTTCAATGCGCCTTTTTTATGGGCATATAAAAATCCCATAAATAAAATAAAAAAGAAAATCACAATTTCCACAAGCGCCAGCCATCCCACACTTTTGACGACCACCGCCCAGGGATATAAAAAAACCAGTTCCACGTCGAAAATTAAAAAGATAAGAGCGAATAAATAATAGCCGACATTGAAACGTATCCAGTTGGGCCCCTGCGTCGGCACGCCGCATTCGTAGGGCAGCCCCTTATTTTTATTTTTGGTTGCCTTAATTGCCAGTTTTGAGATCAGGATAGCAATCGAGGAGAATGCAATCGCGGCAATCATCAGTACAATGAGTGAGGAAGCACCCATAACAAATTTGATTTCTACGAATATACCAAGTCCTTATTAAAATTAGAAGGAATTAATGTCACGGAAATTTAACCGTACAATTCCTGATGGATCGCTTTTTTGTCGTAGCCCAACTCGACGATTTTCTTCTTTGCTTCGTCGATCATGTCTTTCCATCCGCATAACATAAATGAGGCTGGTTGTTTTTCCCTGACCAAATCCTCGTATAGCTGATGCACATAACCTGTCTTTCCTTCCCATTCCTCCCGCGATAAAGTTGGGAGATAATGAAAATCAGGAATTTCTTCAGCCAGATTTTTTAGTTCTTCAAAATAAAGCAGATTGGCCTTTTTACGGGTGCCAAATATCAGGTAGATATCGCGATGGGGTATATTGTGATCATTAATATAGTGAAGCATGCTTCTGAAAGGGGCTACACCCGTACCGGTACAGATCAGGAACAGATCTTTGTCGAGCGGTTCTGGCAATAAAAAAACACCCTGGGGACCCCGAAAAATTACTTCCGTGTTTTCTTTCCACTCGTTAAAAATATAATTGCTACCAAGGCCGCCCTCCATTAATACAATCACAAGTTCGAAAACATTGCTACCGTCCGGCCAGGAAGCTATTGAGTAACTCCGGACCCGTTTATTGATTTTCTCATGAATAGGGAGATCCAGTGTTACAAATTGTCCGGGTCTGAAATCAAAATTTTCCAGTTCGGGAACCTGGATCCAGAATCGCTTTGTATTAAAGGTCTCATTTTCGATCCGGATAACTATTCCATTTTGCCAGGGTTGAAGGGCCATACTAAAAATTTTAACAAACAGTATAATTAAGGTTAGCAAAGTTATCGGGTATGCCATTCATACGAACAACATTCTTTAAATCAGGCTGTCCCGCCCGGTCAGAATCCTCAAAATCAGCAGGTAAATTATTCACAAAAAAGGTCTTGGCACGGTCATTGAATTTCGTTATTGACCATCGCTTTCTTTTTTAGCCACCAGTAGTATTTTATTGTTCAATCGTCAATCGTAAGTTGATGACATTGGAATGTATTTATTATTCTTTAATCAATAAACGCTGAACTATGAAACGTTTCCTTTTAGCAGGCGGAATTTTATTGAGCGCTATGGCAGGATTGTATGCTTTCCGTTCAATTGATCAAAGTTCCATTACAGGCAAAGTAACTCCCCCGGATCAGGCAAATGCCGTTTGGGCAATTAGTGGTACGGATTCCACAACAGCCAATGTTGTAAATGGAATGTTTTCTATTACTGCAAAGGCCGGTACGTACAAACTGGTCGTTGATGCAAAAGAACCTTATAAGGACGTATCCCTTGAAGGTATTGTAGTGAACGACGGTGCACCTACTGATGTCGGAGAAATTAAATTGCAGAAATAAAAACTTTGCACTGGAACATTTTAAGAGGCCAATGAATGAGTTCATTGGCCTTTTAGTTCCTGTAAAAAGAAAGGCGGCACTTTACAGTACCGCCTCGTTTTGCCAAAAAAGGCAAGCAATCGTGGTTTTAAAAGTATAGCATTTTTTCATAATCATGAAAATTGGTAAAAATTATTTTATAAATCTCTTCACCAGCAGCCTTTTTTAGTGAACATCGGCAATAATGAATGAACCTGGATGGTCTTTCATGAAAGGAATTTTTTGCCAGCCTATAATATTTATATTCAAGGCATTGATAACCATAATTGTATGCCGTTCATAACAGCAGCAATTTATTAGACCGCCATTATACTTCCCCTTTTTTATAATTGTTGTAGAACATATAGACCTCCTTCGAAGTATATTTGCAATCCACATGGGTATTCAGAATTTGTTGAAGCAGTACCAAGATACCCCCCGCCTTTTTCAATTGGCGGACAGGCTTTCTTTTTCCCAGCCCGAAAAAATATTTCTTAAAAACCTCCGTGGCAGCTCATCACAATTTGTTGTGGCCTCAGCATTTTTACATCCTTCTTGTGAGAAACTCAATCATCTGATCGTGTTGAACGATGCTGAAGAAGCCGCCTATTTTCATAATACGCTGGAAAATCTTACGGGGGCCCTGGATGTTTTTTATTTTCCGGATTCTTTTCGGAACAAGAAAAACTATAGAGTGCTTAATTCTTCGCATGTAATGCTGAGAACGGAGACCCTGACCAAATTCGCTACGGCAGGAAGCAACGGCGGAGCAAACAAGAAAGTGATCATTACTTATCCCGAGGCCCTTTTTGAAAAAGTCGTAGTCCAGACCAGGCTCTCTGCCAATATTATTCAAATCAAGAGTGGCGATGTCTTATTGGTCGATGAATTATTACTGAAACTCGCCGGGTATGGTTTTGAAAGAACCGACTTTGTTTATGAACCCGGACAAATTGCTATCCGCGGGGGAATTCTGGATATTTATTCTTTTGGAAATGATAAGCCGTACAGGATAGAATTATTCGGCAATGAAGTAGATTCAATCCGCATCGTTGATCCTGAAACGCAGTTAAGTGAAAGAAAGTTGCTACAGGTCAGTATTATACCCAACCTCGAGACACTTCCGGAAGCGGGCAATGGAGAGAAGACATCACTGCTGAACTTTTTACCAGGAAATACCATTGTATGGATGCAGGACTATGACCTGTGTAAAGAGAAATTGCTGGATTGTGAAGAGGATCTCCATTCCTACATAAAACTGCAGCAGGAGTTTTCAGCGAGTTCCAAAACACGTGAAGAGGATGAGGACAAGTTAATAAAAAGCGATGCAACCATTGCTGATTTCATAACGGCAGCTGATTTGGAAAATCATTTGCGGAGCCGGCATACCGTTGAATTTGGATTTAAACCCGTTCTTGCAAAATTTGAAATCGACTTTCAAACAAAGGAGCAGCCATCATTCAACAGGCAATTTGACTTGTTGATCAGTGATCTGAATCAATGGGAGAAAAAAGGGTTTCAGTTATACATATTTGCTGAAAATCCGAAGCAACTTGAAAGACTCGACATCATTTTTAATGACCTGAAAGCTGAAATAAAATTTACCGGTATCACCGTATCCATCCACGAAGGGTTCATCGATGAAGACTTGAAAATTGTCTGTTATACTGATCACCAGGTTTTTCAACGCTATCACAAATACAAGGTAAAGCAAGCTTATAATAAAAATAAGGCACTAACACTCCGAACGCTACGGGAATTACAACCGGGAGACTATGTCACCCATATCGATCATGGGGTAGGGGTGTACAGTGGGTTACAAAAAATTGAAGCCAATGGAAAAATCCAGGAAGCGGTGCGCATCATCTACAGGGACAGCGACATTCTCTATGTCAATATAAGCTCACTTCACAAAATTGCAAAGTACACCGGCAAGGAGGGTAGTGTTCCGAAAATAAATAAGCTGGGCAGCGATGTTTGGAACCGGTTAAAGGAAAAGACAAAGGTTAAGGTTAAAGAAATCGCTTTTGACCTGATCAAACTTTATGCGACCCGAAAGGCTCAGCAGGGATTTGCTCATTCCCCGGATAATTATCTGCAAACAGAACTGGAAGCTTCGTTTATTTATGAAGATACTCCGGATCAGAGTAAGGCGACCGCCGATGTAAAAAAAGACATGGAACTGCCGTCCCCCATGGACCGGCTCGTTTGCGGCGACGTGGGATTCGGGAAAACAGAAATTGCTATACGCGCCGCTTTTAAAACCTGTGTCGACGGCAAACAGGCCGCCATACTGGTGCCGACCACGATTCTTGCATTTCAACATTACAAGACCTTTAGTGAGCGATTGAAAGATTTTCCCGTTACGGTAGATTATATCAACCGGTTTAAATCGTCTAAAGAAAAAAAGGAAACGCTGAAAAAGGTCGAGGAGGGGAAAATTGAAATTATCATCGGGACGCATGCCCTACTGGCGAAAGACATAAAGTTCAAGAACCTGGGCTTGTTGGTTATTGATGAAGAACAGAAATTTGGCGTGGGTCATAAAGAAAAAATAAAAACGCTTCGCACTACCGTTGACTGTTTGACACTAACGGCTACGCCTATACCACGAACGCTGCAATTCAGTTTGATGGGAGCGCGGGATTTAAGCATTATCAATACACCACCCCCCAACCGGCAGCCGATTGAAACGGAGGTACTCGTCTTCAATGAAGATGTAATACGAGAGGCCATTTATTTTGAAACAGAACGGGCGGGACAGGTATTTTTTATTCATAACCGCATCAATGGGCTACCCGAAATGGCGAACCTGATCCAGGGATTATGTCCCGATCTTAGTATCGGTTATGCACATGGGCAAATGGAAGGTCACGAACTGGAGGAACGGATACTCGATTTTATAGATAAAAAATATGATGTTCTGGTTTGTACCAATATCGTCGAAAGCGGTGTTGACATTTCCAACGTCAATACCATCCTTATCAATAATGCCCACCAGTTTGGTCTTAGCGACCTGCATCAGTTGCGCGGACGCGTAGGCCGAAGTAACCGGAAGGCTTTTTGTTACCTGCTGGCACCACCGATGAGTACCATGCCCGCTGATTCCCGCAAACGGTTACAAACACTCGAACAACACAGCGAATTGGGAAGCGGGTTCCAAATTGCGATGCGCGACCTCGACATACGGGGTGCGGGCAATATGCTGGGTGGTGAACAGAGTGGTTTTATGGCAGAAATCGGATTTGAAATGTATCAGAAAGTGCTTGATGAAGCAATCCGCGAGCTAAAACGCACAGAATTCAAAGAGCTGTTTAAGGAAGAAATATCCAAACAGGATGATTTTGTACAGGATTGTACCATTGACACCGATCTCGAAATATTAATACCGGACGACTATGTGGAAAGCATCACCGAGCGCCTATCACTCTACACCCGCCTTGATAATTGTGAGACCGACAACGATCTTGAACTAATGAAAAAAGAGCTTGCCGATCGCTTCGGGCCCATCCCGCCGCAGGTTAACGATCTCTTTATAACCGTTCAATGCCGTTGGAGGGCTATTCACCTGGGTTTTGAAAGGCTGGTTCTTAAAAACGACACGCTCCGGTGCTATTTTATTAATAAGCCTGACTCTCCCTATTTTGAATCGGCAACTTTTCAGCATATTCTCTCGTTTATACAAACAAAGACGAATAAGGCAAAGCTGAAACAGACTGGCAAAATGTTCCTCATAACCGTAGAACCCGTGAAAAAGATGCAGGAGTTATACGAATTTTTAGACAGGACCTATCAACATTCTCTTACTGAAAGCAAAGTACTTACGTAACAGTTGATGAATGGCTAGAATTTTCCGGTTTTTTTAATATATTTTTATACGGTATTCCACTACGCTTATGAGCCGCAACCCGATTCCTTTGACAGTTCTCCTGCTATGTTCGTATGCCTATGCAGCTGGACAAAAAAATAACGATTATCAACTTTTACTGAAAAGTGGAACTTTTATCCCGGAGAAAAATATTTCCCTGGGTGCCACAACCCATTACAACCAACGGGCGTTGCCGGTGGAAGGAAAGACATTTTCCGTAATACAGTTCGAACATATTCCTTCTTTGCAGGAACGGACACAATTGTTGCAGGCAGGTATAGAATTACTCGATTATATTCCCAACAATGCTTACACGGTCACTATAAAAGGGCCATTAAATATTAATGTGCTTAACGCGGTAAAGGCGAGATCGATAATTGATCTTACCCCAGAGCAGAAGATGTCTTCGATGCTGTCTAATAAAATTTTCCCCTCCTGGGCTATAAAAATTCCCCAAACCATTGATGTATGGATCAGTTACCCGCGGACTTTTACGTTTGAAAAAGTAAATCAGTGGTTGAGAGAAAAAAATATCGATGTCATCGATGAGGTATACGCACGTTATAGGATTATTGGTTTACGGATCCCGCAGCAACGGATTACCGAACTTGCTTCTCTTCCATTTGTCGAATACGTTCAAGTCGCACCACCCAATGATCAACCTTTGAATAACAAAGATGTAGTCAATACCCGGGCTAATGTTTTAGCCTGGACGGGAGGACGGAGTCTGGATGGGAAAGGAGTTGTAATTGGTATCGGCGACAATGCGGACCCTTTGCAACATATTGACTTTTCAGGCCGGTTGATCAACAGGGCCGCACTTGCCGGAGGGTCTCATGGAGTTCACGTTACGGGAATTGCAGCTGGTGCCGGAATTGTTAAGGAACGATTTAAAGGACAGGCGCCAAAGGCTACTATAATTTCTCAGAACTTTTCAGGAATTATTTCAAATGCCCCCGCATATGTTAATGATTTTGGAATGGTGATCACTAACAATTCGTATGGAAATATAGTCGATGACTGTGAAACTTTTGGTGTGTATGATCTCTATTCGCGCGTTTTGGATCAGCAGGCATATGAAATGCCATACCTGCAAAACGTTTTTGCTTCAGGAAATAGTGGTGCTTTTAATTGCAGCCCTTATTTATCAGGGTTTAGCAACGTTTTAGGCGGCTATCAGACAGCAAAAAACGTTGTTACAGTCGGCGCCACTACGGAATTAGGCGTTACTGCTGGATATTCCAGTAAAGGACCCGTCAGGGACGGCCGCATCAAACCCGAGATTGCTGTGCAGGGAACAGCTGTATATTCAACAGTACCGATTAACAATTACAATTTTAATCAGGGAACGAGTATGGCCTGCCCGGGCGCAAGTGGTGGCCTGTCATTATTATATCAGCGATACCGCCAATTGAACGGAGGCAATCCACGCAACGGATTAATGAAGGCCCTTTTGTGCAATGGCGCCACAGATAAGGGAAACGCCGGACCGGATTTCAGCTATGGTTTCGGTTGGATGAACCTTTTGCGGTCAGTGAAAATGCTCGAAAATAATAATTATGTCGATGACTCCGTAGCCAACGGCGTTACCAATACACACAGTATTGTGGTTCCTGCAAATACGGCACAACTAAAAGTGATGTTATATTGGAATGATCCCGCAGCCGCTGTTTTAGCAAGTCACGCATTGGTGAATGATCTGGATCTGACCGTAACGGATCCATTGGCAAATATAAATCGTCCATTCATACTGGATACCATTCCCGGTAATGTCAATAGTGTTGCAACAACGGGGGTGGATCACGTTAATAATATTGAGCAGGTAGTCATCAATAATCCAATCGCCGGAACTTTTAGCGTTTCGGTGGCGGGAACCGCAGTAGTCCAAAATCCCCGTCAGGAATATTTTTTAGTGTACGATACCATTCCCATTTCCACCACACTCACATACCCGGTTGGTGCGGAGCATATGACACAAGGGGACTCGATTTATATTTCCTGGGATTCATATGGTAACCCCGCAAATACTTTTACGGTCGAGTATTCAACCGATGATGGCGCAAACTGGAACGTAATAAACGCCAGTGTTGGTTCTGGTGTACGTCAGTTAAAATGGTTTGTTCCTTCTCCTTTATTTACGGATCAGGCCCGTGTAAGAATAACCCGCAACGGTACCGGTATGACAAGCACGAGCGAGAAATTCACGATTGTTGGCATTCCAACCGTTACAGCAGCTGCTGTACAATGCGAAGGTTATTTTGCAATTAACTGGACAACGATTGCTGAAGCAACAGCTTACGAAGTAATGATGTTACGAGGCGACGAAATGGTGACCATCGCCACAGTTCCGAATAGCCAGACAAGCTATAATTTCAGCGGTT
>Ga0105242_10004902_pt1 | contig 10362 bp, 9 predicted proteins | sample KBSM24metaG_FD_81521 | JGI IMG/M metagenome (GOLD analysis project Ga0105242, IMG submission 81521) | Miscanthus rhizosphere microbial communities from Kellogg Biological Station, Michigan, USA - KBS M2-4 metaG | ecosystem: Host-associated > Plants > Roots > Rhizosphere > Soil | place: Michigan... | reverse complement strand
AGAACGCGCTCAAAGGTCCGGGCGGCATCGGGGTCGCCGGCGGCCGCGTGCGGATCGGTGCCGGCGTCCCGCAGGCGCCCACCGGCGATCCGTCACGCGCCTTGCCCAGCTACGAGCAGCCCGTGCTCGACGTGGAAGGCTGGCGGCAGCTGGGCGAGAACTGTTCGGTGAAGTAGAAGGCTCAGGGCTCAAGGCTCATGTCCAGGTTCAAGAGTCTTGGCGCATGCGTCACCGCACTCCTGGTTCTGGGCGTCTGCGCTCACGTGTCGGCCGATCGCCGCCCGGCCCCTTCAAGCCGCCCATGACGGAAGTCGCCACCTACGTGATCGAAACCGATGATCGCCGTTACGAGTTGCAGGGCATGGTGGCGATCGGGAGCGACGGGTTCGACCGGAACGTCACCGTTGGCATGCCGGTGACGTTCGCGGTCGAGAAGAAGACGGCCTACATCAAGCTCGAGAGAAGCGAGTATCGATTACTCGTGTTCAAGAACGAGCCCAAGACGACACCTCGAAACTAGCGCTGGCGGCGGCGTCTCGCGAGCAACATGCCCACGCCGCTCGTGCCGAAGAGCAGCAACGACGCGGGTTCCGGCACCGACTCGCCTACCGCACGGAACTCGGACAAGGAATAGTAGCCATCACCGCCGAAGGCGTCGATGCGGAAGGCGTTCGCCAGGAAAGGCGCGAACCCGCCTGCGCGCTCCCGCATCCCTGGACCGCCGAACGGAGTAGCAGTCGCCAAGCCGTTCCACACCCCGAACTGGTCACGAAACCAGATGCCGTAGGAGTCGTTGTTGTCCGCCTGAATCGAGAGGAAGTTAATCGAGAACAGACCGCCGAGATCGATCTCGATGATGTTGTCGAGCGCCGGCGACGGCGCGCCCGCCGCATTCGCATTTTCATTCCACCAGACAGTGCCGGTCTGCCAGTCGGTGCCTTCGGCAACATAAAGACCGTCGGTGATGGTCGAAAGAGCCGCCGCGGGCGGGTCCGCCCACGCGCCGTTCGTGGAGTTCCCGATTGCGCCCGTGGCCGTGACCGTGGCGCCAATCGTCACGTCGAACGGTGCTGCCATGGCCGGTGAAGCCAGCGCCATCAAAGCCGGAAGAACCCACGCTGCCGTTTTCAGTCTCATCCGTCTGCCCTCCTGCACCGCGGCAAGGTCGCTGGGGGGCAGAAAAAGATCGCCACTAGCGTCGCTACCGAAGCGGTCCCTTTGGCGTTTTCGCAGGAAATGCGAGAACGCAACTCACTCGCACGCGAGAATAGCAACGCGAGTGCCAACACGGGCAAGGCTGAGGCCTTCGCAGTCAGCTGGGCGAGAATGTTCGGTGAAGTAGGCTGGCTCCCGGCGCCGGGCTCCAGACCCCGAGAAGGAGCGCCGTGCATTCCACCTATCGATCGCGCACCCGCTGGATCGGCGTCGTCGGAATCGTCGCCTGCACATCCTTCCTAGCTTCCGTAGCGTTGTGCAGCGCTCAAACCAGTCCCGCCTGGCACGAACTCCTCCGCGATGCGGTCTATCAGCACAACAAGGTCGTCTTGGACATCGCGAGGGCCAAGGATGGAGCTCGCGTCGAGGCAGAGGACTTTGTGACCGATGGCAAGTACAGGTCAGCCTTCGTCGATCTGAACGACGACACGATCGCCGACGCGATCGTCCTCTTTGACGCTGCAGGGTTCTGCGGAACCGGTGGCTGCAACCTGGAGTTCTATCGCGGCACGAAAACAGGATTCGAATTCCTGTCCGGAAGCACTATTTCCATCCCTCCGATTCGCGTCACCTCTGAAAAGCAGTATGGATGGAAGACGCTCATCGTGTCGTCCGGTGGAACCGGGACGGTACTTCTGCGGTTCAATGGGAGTCGGTATCCGCTGAACCCGTCGCTTCAACCCAAGGCGACGCGAGCGCAGATCAACGCGGCACTCACCGTGCTCGAGCGGAAGAGGTGATAGAGTCGCGCATCTCGAATGTTTCGATTCAGCGTTGAGGCCCCGCCGGGGTTTCGCCGGGACAACGAGGCCACACGGGTGCTGAGAGACTTCGAACTGGTGATTCGAAAGAGCGGAGCCCACCCGAAGCGGCATGGAACCTCGATGACGTTCCCACTCCTGAAAGGGAGGCACGAAGCGGGTCGTGGAACGGTCATCTGGGTCGATGGCGGCAAGGACGGTCCGGCGCGCTTCGTCCTGACGGGCACCATCTGGGTCGAACTGCTTCTCGTGTCGATCGGCGGCCTGTTTATCTCCGCATTCTCCAAGAAGGGGTTCGATTCCGGGACGTACGTGCTCGTGACCGGCGGTCTCGCCGGGGCGCTCGGCGTCCTGGCCTTCCTGCGTACGCTGTGGCTCCGGGGCAAACTCGCCGCCCTTCTCGATGGAATTGGAAGGGGCCGGCTCCGGGCCTGAAGCCCGAAGCCGGAAGCCCGAAGGCTACTCGCGCCGCGCCGGCGGTGTTGTTGTCGGGGGATTCGCTGGCGGCGTCGCCGCCGGCGGTGTGGCGGGCGCGTCGTCGGCACGGCACATCGCCTGCGCGTTGTTCATCATCGCCAGCGTGGTCCCAGCGCAGCAGTTCACGGTGCACTTGTCTGGCGCTTTGTAGGTCGAGCGCAGCGCCTTTCCATACTCCGGATACGTGGTCTTGGCGCCCCCGCGCGCGGCTTCCGCCGGCAGGTTGTACAGCTTCGGGAACTCGGCCAGGTACGGATTGGCGCCGGGCAGATAGTGCGGCACCTCGCCTGGGCTCCGCGGAATCTCCACCTGCGGCTCGCACGGCTCGGGCAGCACGCGCGTGTTGGCGTCGATCTCGAACGTGGCGCTGCGGATGAACGGCTCCTCCCAGTAGACCGGGTCGGTGAGGATCATCGTCACCGTCAACATGTTGTCGTGGCGCGCGTAGTGCTCCACCATCGTCGCCTGGTCGCTGTGCGGCACGCCGTTGCGCCACACCAGCCCGCTCTTGAGATGCGTCGTCGTCACCGTCAGGAGCCGGCCTTCCCACTTGCCGGTGGAAAAGCCACCGGCGCTGTGCGGCGCGTTCGGCGACGGATGCGGACGCCCGTCCATGAACACGTCGTGCACGGCGCGATCGACTGTGCCGCTCATGTGGTACGCCACGACCGCACCGGAGATCGGGTCGAGCTCCTGCTGGATGCGGAGGTTCTGCGGCCCCATCACGATGTACTGCGTGGTGTAGAGGATGCACTGCCGTTCGGGCATGTTCTGCATCGACACCTGATAGGCGTCGGCCACGGCACGCGCTTCGTCGTTGATCGGCAGGCCGGAGTAGTCGCCGATCTGCGGCCCGGGCGCGCGCTCGAGGAAATCCTCGTGCAGCCGGTTGGCCCACGTACCTGACAGGTCGACGAAGGTGCCCTGCAGAGCGGCCGCAGCCTGGAGAGCCTGGGCCGAGGCCTGGCCCGCTCCGGCGAGCGTGAATGCGAGCGTGAACGCGGTCAGCGTGCGGTGCATGGTGATGGGTCCCATTTGGATCCGTTCGCTTCCTTCTTGAAGTTCAAGCTGGTGATCCACGTGCGTGCGAGGTAGGTGGGATCCTCGACCACGGTCGTGATCACGATCCACTGCTCGCCGTTCGGCTGACGCAGCAGATCCCAATATTCGGTGAGCGTGGCCTTGTCGCTGTACGGCACGCCGTTCTTCCGCAGGTAGCCCGGCTTCAGGTTCTTCGTCACGGTCTTCAGGTTGCCGAACATCGGCGGCGGGGCCGGCGCGCCGCCGCGGCCGCGGGCGCCGGTCTCCCAGCTCGCCGTCGTGTCGCCCTGCAGCGTCCCGGCTCCGCCCGGCGCCTTCCAGTCGCCGAAGTGAAGGAGCCGTGTCTGCGTGCCGGCGTCGGCTTCCACCTTCATCGTGTTGTCGTCCTGCCACGTGATCCGGAGCCGCGTGGGCTGCCGCATCAGGCCGGGCGCGCCGTAGCCCTTGCACGCCTCGCCGGCCGCTTCGTCCTTGGCCGGATCCCAGGTGTCGGCCGCCTTCTTGGCGTCCATGTTGATCGGCAGGCTGGCGTAGTCGCCCTTCGGCGGCGTGACCATCCGCCAGCGCCAGTCCTCGGTGATCACCGACACCCATGTGCCCGTGAGATCGACGGGAGCGCCCGCTTTGCCGGTCGGCGGCGGCGCGGGAGCTGCAGGCGCCGCAGGCGTCTGCGGTGCGGCGCCGCCGCGCCCCTGCGCTGCGACAGTGGAAAACATCACGGCGGCCATGCCCAGCACGGCGCCGGCGCGAAGCACACGACCCAGGGTCTGCACTACTTGCCTCCGAGGCTCTTGTAGACAGCCTCGATGAACTGATTGGTGGTCCAGGGACCGGTGTCGGCTCCGTAGCGGCGGCGATAGCCCTTCACGGGATCGGCCTGGCGGATCTGCGCCAACGTCTGACCCTTCTTGATCAAGTCCTGGATGCGGTCCCGCACGATCGTGACCATGTCGCGGTAGTCCACCACGTCGGCCTCGTGGCCGATGGTGCCGCGCGCGCCGATCACGACGGTGCCGCCGTCCTGCCAGATCAGCGGAATCGGCGGCACGGTGATGCCGATGATGCGGTTGAGCGCGTCGATGACGCCCTGGATGCTGCCACCCTTCTCGAGATCGATGCGGGGAAAGCGCGTCGGGTCGTAGACCTCGCCGGCCACCACCACATCGGAGCGGCGGAAGAACACCACGCTGTCGCCGTCCGAATAAGCGCTCGGCTGATACGTGGTGACGATCGCCTCGCCGTTGAAGTAGAGATCCTTCTGCGTCTCCATCAAGTCCGAGGAGTAGGTGACGGTGGGCCAGGCCCCGATCGGGAACGGCGCCTGCTCGCCGTGCGGCGCGGTCATCGCGGCCTGCACGTGCTCTTCGGCCAGGATCGGCGCCCGGCCGCCGGCGGCGCCGATCTCGTTGAGCCCTCCGGTGGGGATCACCGACTGCCCGGCCTTCGACAGATCGTCGTTGCCGCCCACGTGGTCGCGCTGCGCGCTGGTGTTGATGATGTAGCGGATGGGACGCGATGTGATCTTGCGTATCTCGGCCACCACGTCGGCCGAGCGCTCGCCGGAGCCGGTGTCCACGAGAATGACGCCGTCGGGCCCGGCCTGCACGGCCACGGTGGCGCCGGCGCCGACGATCGCATAGAAGTTGTCGCGAAGCTGAATTACCTCGAGCGGCGGCTTGGCCTGCGCCTGGGCAATGCCTGGAACGGCGGCCATGAGCGCCACGGCGGCCAGTAGCCAGCGCATTCTTTCAACTGGGGTATAGGTCATCAGCGCGTCATTGTACCTAAGGCAGCGAGCGGATGATCGCGCGCAGGCGCTTGATGGCCTCGTCGGTCGGCAAGGCTTCGTCGGACGCGTTGCGATCCAGTTCGTTCTGATCGAAGAGCGGCTCGGCGACGTCGACGGTGACACCCATGCCAGAACGGAGCGCCAGCAGCGCGTCCCGGGCCAGCCCCATCTTCCGCAAGTGGTTCTGGATGCGCATGTAGAGAAGGGTGAACGCCGGCGCGGCGCCACCCTGCACCTCCACGTCGCCAATCACGTAGCCGACGTTGAAGCGGAATGGGTTGCCATCGGTGCGCCGCGGACTCTCCACCGTCAGGTAGACGGGAAACAGCTTCTGCGACGGCCGGCCCGTGGCGCGGAGGTACTTCGACACGAGCTCGGCCTCCCAGAAGTTCAGCCCCGCGTCCGCCTGCCACTGCTCCATCTGCGCCGTCAGTTCAGGAACGTCGGCCCCCTGCGCCTCCGAGGCCTTGGTCCACGCACGCCACTGATCGGGATCCGGCAGGTGGACAGCCTGCTCCAGCGAGGCCACCGACGGGCGTCCAGGCCGCAGATCCAGCCGCGTCCAGCAGAAGCGCTGAAAGCGCGGATCGAACGTGGACCCGGTCATCGCCCACGTAGCGCACAGCATGCCCGACCAGGCCCAGTGCTGGAACAGGTTCATCCAGCCGCGGTTGTCGATGTGGTCGTAGTACTCGTCCAGCTCGAAGTCGAGGAACACGTCCTCCATCAGCTGCAGCATCTGCACGCAGACGTAGAAGCCCTCGCGGCGCTCGGGTTCCGTCTTCGGCAGCCAGTAGTTCACATCGGGCAGGCCACGCCGGGGCGGCGGCACGCCGCGGGGCAACGCCTCCGGCGGCAGATTCATGAGCGCCGGCATCTCGGGAAACATCTGCCCGTCGAGGAAATTGAGGGTCTTCGACGAGCGCAGTACGGTCCAGATGCCATCGAGCGCCGCCGAATACTTCCGCACCGCGTCGAGCGGCGCCGGCGCCGGCTTGCCCCAGCGCTGCCGGAGCAGCGTGAAGATCTCCACCGGCTGGAGGCCGGTGCACTCCTCGGCGCGCACCGCCCGCATGAACACATCCTCGGTGGCGTGGAACCCGAGCGCGCGGTAGCTCTCGAACTGCGACTCGTCGAAGAACTGATCGTTGGTGGACTCGTGCGGAAACGCCGGGTGCTCGGCGGCGTAACGCAGGATGTCCGCCGGCTCGTCGCCGGTGAGCGAGGTCTTGATGTAGAGCAGCGTGCCCGGCACTTCCACCGGATCGTCCTGCATGATCGGCGGCAGGCGGTCGTAGCGGATGGTGCCAATGGCGCAGTGCCACTCCGATCGCCGGTCGGCGCCGGGGCGCAGCTTGGCGAGATCGATCTCGATGTCCACGCCGAAGTCCGCGCGGCAGCGCTCGATGGCGTTGCCGAGATCCTCGAAGGTCACCGCGCCGTCCTGACCGGCGTCGCACGCGATGATCAGCCGGCAGCGCCGCCGCACCAGCTCGTACACGCCCAGATTCTCGAAGTGGCCGCCGTCCGAGAGATACACCCACTTCTTGTCGTCGGTCGTCATGCCGAGCAGCTCGTAGAGCAGCTCGCGAAGCGACACGCCGGTCTTCTGATCGGTCCACACGTTGCGGAAGCGCGGGTTGCGCAGCCACCACCCGAGACGGACGTTGAACACCGTCATCAGGAAGCCAAGCGTCGGCGACGAGTGGTAGCCCATGTTGGGCGAGGCCGCCGCGCCCGAAGTGGCGATCGCGAGCCCCATCGTCAGCGACCGCGGATCGCCGGCATGCTCGGACGTCCTGGCGTACGCGCTCAGGCGCTTCACGCCCGCGGCCGCGGCCTGCTGCGTCACCACGCCGGTGTCGTGCGCCTTCTGCTGCAGCGCCTCGTCCTCTGCCGTGCGCTTGGCGGCGGCTTTCGGTTCGGCGGGCGGATCGTCGTCGTCGCGATACTCGAAGCCGCAGAACTCGGGCGTGAACACGAACGAGGCGGCCTTGCGCTCCTGCCACGCCAGGTTCTTGCCCGCCACCAGATTGATCGCGGCGTTGAAGATCGGGTACGGCCGGATGTGCCCGCCCGGCGCGGTGGCCGCGAGCGCCGCCAACGGCAAGTCGTCCTCGTCGTCGAACCCGGTGAAGGGATGCGGCGTCCGCTTGCGCGACGCGCCGAGAAAGCAGCGCACCAGGCGGTTGCGATAGAACGTGTGCAGCGAGAACTCGTTCAGGTTCACCTGCCAGGAGATGAGCCACGCCAGCGCACCAGACAGGACAATCACCAGCAGCAGTCCGCCAATGGCATCGCCCGTCCCGCCGGCCGCCGTGTCCGACTCGCACGGGATGTGCCACTTCGCTCGCTCGATTCTGGAGTCCACTGCGCCGGCGTCGGCGACCGCCCGTCCACTGGACGTCTGCGCCGCGGCGGTCCGCATGCGCGCCTCGACGTTGCACAGCGAGTAGACCGCGAAGTGGGAGCCGCCTCCCGCCGGAATCGCGAACTGTGGCACGACGCGGTGCATGAACACCGCGAGGATGAACAGGTAGCCGACGACGAACGCCACGGGCGCGACCTTCCCGGCCCAGTCCAGGAGCGGGTTGCGATTGCTCGGCGTCTTCTGCGAGCGGCCGGCCAACACGCCCGCCGCGGTGAGCCCTGCCCACAGCACGCTCAGGACCACGGAGATGGCGCTTTGGTGATCGGCGAGCCACTGCCAGTCCGTGCGCACCATCGCGTAGATGTGCGGGCCGCCCAGCGCCAGGAGCCCGACGGCGATGAGGAGCAGCGACATCAGCAGCTGCACGCCGGCGACGCGCCCCCACCACTCGCGCGTCTCGTCCGACATGGCGTCCCCGGCCAGCCCGATGTGCGCGGTGAAGGCCAGCATCAGGCATACGACGCCGATGGGAAACGTCAGCAGGCCCGCCAGCCAGACCTGCGAGCTGCCATTGAAGGTGAGCGCCAGCGCATGCGTGGCGAGCCCCATCAGGAACGTCCCCAGGGCGCCGGCCGCGCCGCCCGTCACCACGAGCACGAGCGCCGCCCCCGGGCTGCCGAACTCCACGTCGGCGCGAAGCCGGAGCCGGCGCCACGCGAAGCCGCCGATCAGGCCCAGGGCCCAGATGCCGGCGTAGAAGATCGCGGCGTACGCCCCCACCTCCGCCGCCACGCCCGGGGTGAAACCGGGCTCGCGCGCCCACGCCCACATGACCGTGCTCACCAGCCACGTGGCCACCAGCCCCGGCACGATGACAGTGGCGTAAACGGTGCGTTGATCGGCAAAGGCGGCCCCGGCTTTCGTGCCGCCCTCCACGCGCACCGGGCGCGCGGTGTTGGCCGTGCTCGAGGCCACGGTGAGAACGAAGAACGCCGCCGCCGCCACGATGAGCGGCCCCTCGCCCGACCCGTCCGGCACGAGCGTCCAGAAGATGGTGGCGGCGAGCCACGGCAGGTAGAGCGGCGCCAGCAGCGACAGGCTGAGGATGGTGAAGTTGAGGATCAGATTGCGCAGGCTGTTGCCGACCGCCGCCCACGTGTCGCCGCTGAAGAGCCCCAGCTTCGGCGTCAGGTAGTTGCTATAAGCGCGAAGGAAGCGGATTTCGCGCGGCTCCTCGCCCTGAAGCTCGATGGCGCGCGGCCGGCCGTTGGCGATGGCCGCCTGCAGCCAGCCGCCGATGTAGCCGCCCCCCGACACCGTGGACACGTAATCGAGGTGCTGAAAGAGTTTCAGCTTCTGCAGCGCCTGCAGCACGCCCAAGCCGAAGCACGCGCTGCGGATCCCGCCGCCGGAGAGCGCCAGCCCGACGAGCGGCGCATCGGGCGGCTTGCCCGCCCGCACGTGTAAGAGTTCTTGTGCTTTGACGTCCTCCGACGTGATCACCGGCCCGTATCGAACTGCAGAACTGGCGTCGAATCAAGCGGAAGTCACACGACCTCAGCCGTTTGCAGCGATCGCGGCTACCCAGAACCAGAAAACGGTGGTGAAACGCGCTCGGAAAGGGCATCGTATTCGCTTCGAAACCGCCTTCATTGGAGACGACCGTGATGCCCGTGTCCCGTATCGCCCGCGTTGCCGTGGCCGTGACCGCGTTGTGCGCGCTGCCTTCTCTGGTGCTCGCCCAGGCCAAGCCGTTCGAACCGACGGTTGGACAGGCCGGCAAGGACGTCGTGTGGGTGCCCACGCCCCAGGCGCTGGTCGAGAAGATGCTCGACCTCGCGAAGGTGACGCCGCAGGACTTCCTGATGGATCTCGGGTCGGGCGACGGCCGCACGGTGATCACCGCCGCCAAGCGCGGGCTGCGGGCGCAGGGCGTCGAATACAACCCGGACATGGTGGATCTGTCGAAGCGCAACGCGACGGCCGCCGGCGTGGCCGACAAGGCGACGTTCGTGAAGGCCGACCTCTTCGAGACCGATTTCTCGAAGGCACAGGTCATCACCATGTTCCTGCTGCCGTCGATCAACCTGCGGCTGCGCCCGACGATCCTCAACATGAAGCCGGGCACGCGCATCGTGTCGAACTCCTTCACGATGGAAGCGTGGCAGGCCGACGCCACCACAACCGTGGAAGGCGACTGCACGACGTGGTGCACCGCGTACCTGTGGATCGTGCCCGCGAAGGCGGAGGGCACCTGGCAGCTCGGCTCGAACCAGCTCACGCTCACCCAGCAGTTCCAGGTGCTGAGCGGCACCCTCGGCTCGAACCCGCTCACCAACGGGCGCCTCACCGGCGACTCGATCACCTTCTCGGCCGGCGGGACGACCTACACCGGTACCGTGAACGGCAACTCGATGAAGGGTACCACCGGCACCGGCACGGCCTGGAGCGCCACGAAGAAATGAGAAGGCTCTAGGCTCTGGGCTTTAGGCGGCTAGAGCCCAAAGTCCAAAGCCCAAAGCCGGCAAGCGACACAGTTGAGGTTCGGACCGGCGCCCGGCGCCGTTGTCATCCCATAGCAGCCTTGTTCTACAACCGGTGTTGAAGGACGGTCGCGGCGATTAACTCTGGCCCGCCGCGGCCGTCGCGCCGGCTTCCTCCACTCTCCCATCGGCGCGTACAGTGGTCGTGGCGACCCGCGGTTCCTT
>Ga0105242_10004901_pt1 | contig 10362 bp, 13 predicted proteins | sample KBSM24metaG_FD_81521 | JGI IMG/M metagenome (GOLD analysis project Ga0105242, IMG submission 81521) | Miscanthus rhizosphere microbial communities from Kellogg Biological Station, Michigan, USA - KBS M2-4 metaG | ecosystem: Host-associated > Plants > Roots > Rhizosphere > Soil | place... | reverse complement strand
TGGCGGACGGGCATCCGGATTTCAGCGGCTATTGGAAAGGGCAGCGCGGTATGGTCCCGGGCGGCAACATCGCCAAGGATCTGCCGGGTTTGAAACTGCCGCTGACGCCTGCGGGTGAGGCTGCTTGGAAGCATAACGTCACGGCTACTGTCGATCCCGAAGCGCTGTGTATTCTCGGCGGCATCCCGCGCCACAACGCTAGCGGACTGCCTTTCGAAATCGTGCATGGCGCGAAGAAGGTGGTGTTTCTCTACTGGTACAGTTATTACCGCCTTATCCCCATCGACGCTTCGCGCAAGCACTCTGAAGATCCTGATCCTTCGTTCTTTGGCGAGGAGCTGGGGCGGTGGGAAGGGAACACGCTGGTGATCGATTCGGTCGGGTTCAAGGACACGCAGGTGTGGGCGGATGAAAATGGCAGTCCGCATAGCGACGCGCTGCATGTGGTCGAGCGCTGGACGCGGCCGGATGCGGATCACATCCACGTCGAGACGCTGATCGAAGACCCTAAGTTCTACACGCGGCCGTTCACTTATTCGCGGACCTGGATCGCCGGTAAGGCGGATGAGGAAGTTCACGAATATTCGTGCAGCGAGAACAATGTCGACCGCGATCATTTGGGATTCGGGCCTGGTCCGATTCGCAAGGACGGCACCCGGGGCTACGAGAACCCCGCGCCGCTGCCGCCGCCGCTCCCCGCGCCCGCTAAGAAATAGCTCACAGGAGAAGTTCATCATGATCCGGTATTTGAAGAGCGGGCAGTCCGCTGCTACGAAAGCTGCGAGTGATTCGCAGGTCCGCCACACGGTGGAGGCGATTCTCGCAGACATCGCGGAGCACGGCGAGTCGGCCATGCGGCAATACTCAGAGAAATTCGACAAGTGGTCGCCGGCTTCGTTCCGGCTCTCCGCGGCCGAGATCGAAGAGTGTGTGCGCGCGCTGCCGCGCCAGGTCGTCGACGATATCAAGTTTGCGCAAACGCAGATTCGCAATTTCGCGCTGATTCAACGCGCGGCTTTGCAGGATGTCGAGGTCGAGACCCTTCCGGGCGTGGTGCTGGGACACAAAAACATTCCGGTGAACAGCGTGGGGTGCTATGTTCCGGGGGGGCGGTACCCGATGGTGGCGTCGGCGCATATGAGTGTGGTCACGGCGAAAGCCGCGGGCGTGAAGCGGATCATCGCTGCTGCGCCGCCGTTCGAGGGTGCGCCGCACCCGGCGATTGTCGCCGCGATGCACTTGGGCGGGGCGGATGAAATTTACGCTATTGGAGGCGTGCAAGCCGTCGCCGCGATGGCGCTAGGCACGGAGACCATCGCGCCGGTGGATATGATTGTCGGGCCGGGCAACGCTTACGTTGCGGAAGCCAAGCGTCAGTTATTTGGACGCGTCGGCATCGATCTGCTGGCGGGTCCCACGGAAACGCTCATCATCGCCGATGATTCCTGCGATGCGGAAATGGCCGCCGTCGATCTCATCGGGCAGGCGGAGCATGGTCCCGGCAGCCCGGCGGTTTTGCTTACGACGTCCGAGAAGCTAGCCGCTGAAACGCCCGCTGCTATCGAGAAGTTGCTGGGCTGGCTCCCGACCGCGGCTATCGCGCGCGAAGCCTGGCAGAACAACGGCGAGATTATTCTTTGCGACACTCTCGATGAAATGGTGGCTGAAGCCGACCGCATTGCCTCCGAGCACGTGCAGGTTCTTACTCGCGACCCGGACTATTTCCTCCACCACATGACCAACTATGGAGCGCTGTTTCTCGGTCAGCGCACCAACGTCGCTTACGGAGACAAAGTGATCGGCACCAATCACACGCTGCCGACTATGAAAGCCGCGCGCTACACGGGCGGGTTGTGGGTGGGCAAGTTTATCAAGACCTGCACGTATCAGCGCGTGTTGACCGATGAAGCTTCCGCGTTGATCGGCGAATACTGTTCGCGACTTTGCGCCATCGAAAATTTTGCGGCGCATAAGGAGCAGGCGGATCTGCGCGTGCGCCGCTACAGCGCGCAGGTTGCCTGAGATGACTGCCGTTGTCACCGGAGGGGCCGGCGGCATTGGCTCCGCGATCTGCCGGAAGCTGGCCGCAGCCGGAATGAGCGTGGTGGTGGGCTACAACCGCTCCGCCGACGCCGCGGACCGCCTCGTGAAGTCTTTGCCGGGGGCGGGGCACTCGGCTCACCATGCGCCGGTGACCGATAGTGCGTCGCTCACCGCTCTCGCGGCTGGGCTCGAGCGCTGCGACGCTTTAGTGAACTGCGCCGGAACCACACGCTTCGTGAAACATTCGGATCTCGACGCGCTCGACGATGCCCTGATCGACACTATCCTCGCCACCAATGTCCGCGGCGCGTTCGCCGCGGTGCGCGCGCTGCGGCCGCTGCTCGAAAAGAGCACGCTTCCCGGCGGAGGCGTGGTAGTGAATCTGTCATCGGCCGCCGGCAACATCGCGATCGGCAGCAACGTGATGTATTGTGCGTCGAAAGCAGCGCTCGACAACATGACCAAATCGCTCGCCCGCGCGCTGGCGCCGCGCATCCGCGTGGTGTCGGTCGCTCCCGCGCTTGTCGACACCGAATTCGTGAAGTCTCTGGATAAAGTCTGGCACGATGAACAAGCCGCGCGGACGCCGCTAGGGCGCTTGGCTACGCCGGAGGAAGTGGCCACCGCCGTGACCGCGGTCATCACTACGCTCACCTTCACTACGGGAACGATTCTGGCTGTCGACGGCGGACGCACGCTCGGCTAGCCCTGGTCTGTATAATGTGGCCTTAGGAGCCTCCCGCGCGTGATTCTTCGCTTGCCGGTTCTGCTTCTCACGATGGCCTCGGCCTGTGTGTTTGCGCAGGACGAAGTTCCCGGCGTCTATGGGAAGATCACGTCCCATCCTAAGGCCGGGGACCTGGCGCCGGAGATCAGCTTCTCGCAGGTGCTGCACAGCCCGGGGTCTGAAGCGTGGACCACCGCGAATCTTTCCGGGCAGGTTACTGTGCTCTACCCATTTCCTTTCGTCTCCGGGAACCCGGAACTAGTGGACAAATGGAATGCGATGGTAGAACGGTTCGCCGGAAAGCCCGTTCAGTTCGTCTGGGTCACCGACGAGAAGGACTCCACCTTACTGCCGTTTCTTGAGGAGCATCCCATCGGAGGATGGGTGTTGCAAGATCTGGAGGGTGCAACGGGCCGCGCCTACGGGCTCGAAAGGCCGGAACCTGTCATCATTGGCGCCGACCGTCTGATCCTGGGCTTCGAGCACGGCATCTTGCCGCAAGAGGACGTAGTGGGCGCGGTTCTCGCGGATCGCGAGAGCGGCAGCGCGCTGTTGTCTAAGGAAGCGGAGCGAATGCCGCGCGCGGAGGATCATCGTCCGGATTTTTCTCCGTCCTATGAAGTGCATATTTCACCGGCGCACGACGCGCAGAATGGCGGCAACTTCGCGGGCCCAAATTATTGGAGCCTGCAAGGTTACACCGTCAAGAATTTGTTAGCCGAAGTGTTAGGCGTGAATGCGATCCGCATCGATCTGCCGCCCTCCGTTGACACGGATGCGCGCTATGATTTTTCGGTGGTGTTGCCGCGGCCGGAAGAGAAAGAGGAAATGCGAAGGCTGATCCGGCAAGGTGTCGAGGATTACTTCCACCTTGCGGCGACCAGCGAGAGTGTGTTGCGAGACGTGTATGTGTTAACCGCGCCGGACAAAAAGCGTCCCACGGCGCCTGCTGACTCGTTCGCGGGCGGCGGATTCTCCTCCTCGTCGTCTATAGGCTCGATTGAGATGGGCACGCCGGGCGGGTTGCACGACATTAACTCCATCACCGATATTGGGCTCGGCAGCGCCACCGTGGATGAGTTTTGCAAGATGCTCGAATGGGGTCTGGACCGCCCTGTGATGAATGAAAGCAAGCTCGATGGAGAGTTCAATTTTCAAGTGAGCGCGCCTGCCTTCTCCGCACAACAACCACCGCAACACGACTTCGTGGAGCGCCTGCACGATCAGTTGGGTCTGGTGATCGTGCCAGCGCAACGGAACGTCGAAACGATAGTGTACCGGTTGCGTTAGAAACCGGTTCAAATATTGCATTTCGGCCGATAACCACCACCGGGAAGGCCGCGCCGGCGCATCTTAAGTTGTTGAGCCCACTGCCTCTCGTTGAACGGCTAACAACGTGCTTCATACGGCTTCGGGGTGATCAACATGTATCAGCGTATTTTCTTCGGGATGGTGGCGGTGGCAGCCGTTGCCGGTGCCCAGACCTTTCCTAGACGTGCGGCCGTAGTGGGCGGAGGTAGTCCAGATCGCGGCCAATGCACCGTTGAAGTAGTCGTCGATGGGGCCGTAGAAGTTGAAATTCGTGGCGACAGCGGCGTTCTGCGGAATCTCTCCGGACAACAGCCGCAATGGCGCCGCTTTGAATGCACTTCGGCTCTGCCTGCAAATCCTGCCGACATCCATTTTGCCGGCGTGGATGGGCGCGGGAGGCAGGACCTGGTTCGCGATCCACGTAACGGCGGAGCTGCTGTGGTTCGAATCGAAGATTCAGACAACGGGTCCGAGTCCTACACTTTTACTCTGAGTTGGGGCAGCGACCGCGCTCCCTTCGGTGGGCGCGACGACCGCGGTTTTAGCGGTGATCCGGGCAGACCAGACCGCGACCGGGGACCGGCGCCCGTGACCGGATACCGCGATCCTCGCCCAGTGGACCGCGATTCGTTTTACCGTGACCGCGATGACTCGTTCCGCGGCGATCGCTGGCGCTCTTCATTCTTTCAACGCGTCCGCCAGGATCTGGATCATGCGACCACCGGCGCTTTTCCCTTTACCGGCGATCGTGCCAGATTGGCCAGAACGCAAATGCAGCTCGACGAGCTACAGCGCAAATTGTCCGCCGGATTTTATGATGAGCGCGGGCTAGACGAAGTGATCGCCTCGATGCAGGTGGTGATGCAGGCCAACCGCTTGGACCGGCGGGATCGCGCCATCCTCAGCGATGACTTGAACCGCCTGCGCGATTTTCGGGTGCGGCATGACGACTATGGGGCCCGCGACATCCAGGGAGTGTATTATCGCGAACGCGCCCAGCGCTTCGCCGGAAACAACTGGCGCGCGACGTTCTTTCAACACATCCGCGAAGACCTGGATCATGTGGACGCCAATACCTTCCCCTTCGGGCGCGACGAAGCGAGGTTAGCGCGTACCAAGTTTGAACTCGATGAACTACAGCAGAAGCTCGCGCGGGGAGTCTATGACGAGCGCCAACTGGATGACGTCATGGGCGCCCTGCAGACGGTGGTGAGTTCAAATCGCCTGGGACCTCGGGATCGCGAAGCGTTGACCGACGATCTGGCGCGAATGCGTGAATTCCGCGTGCGCCACGATCAATTCGGCGCGCGCTAGGGGTAAGGGTGAAAGTGGGGCGGACCGGTCGAACAGCTATTGACCGCCGCCCCACCCGGGTCCATACTTGATGCAGCACCGCGCGCTTTCGCGGGTGCTCCGAATCTCCTGCACTAAGGCAGGAGACTTGGTTCTCTTCTCTTAGCCAGCTGGATACGCTTACGCGCCTCCGTCAATGCTCCGTGCTTTGGGAAGGAACCCCTTGCCGTTTGAAAGTCGTTTTGCGCGCGCCTTCACCGCCGTTAACATTGAGCGGGAAGCGCCCGCTGCCTCCGGGGTGTACGGCATCTCCAATGCAAAAAACTGGATTTTCATCGAAGAAACCGAAGACATCCGTGCCAGTTTGATGGCGTATCTGGCGAATTCGGGTGGCCCTTCGACTGAGCAGCCATCCGGATTCTCATTTGAACTGAGCCCGTCCTATAACCGCACTGCCCGCCGCGATCGCCTGATTGCGGAGTTGGCTCCCTTGCAGAAGCAAGGGGTTTCGGCGACGGCCCGGCGGCGCTCCCGAGGTTAAGATTATGCCATTCCCACAAGGAAACTCCTTCGCGTTCACGCCGGTGTCGGTGCGTAAGAACGCTCCGGCTTCGCCGGGCATCTATGGAATCTTCAACGGTAGCCAATGGATCTATGTGGGGGCGGGTGACGACATCCAGCAAACCCTGCTGGCTCACCTAAGTGACACGGAAAATTGCATCCGCCGCTTTAATCCGACAGGCTTCAGTTTCGAACTGGATTCGGCGGCACCGCGCGGGTCGCGCCAGGATATTTTGATTCGCGAGCTGGGAACGCAGTGCAACCGGGAGAACGGGAATCTGCCGCAACTTCCCTGGTTGAAGGCGCTGTAATTTTAGGCGATTTGGGGTAGCGGATGAGCTCCGCGGCTCTCGATTTCGCGCGACAAGGCCTCAGCGCGGCGGCGGCACTCGGCGGCATTTTGCGCGGCCAACAAGCGGCTGGAGGCGTACTCTTCGAGGCTGATGCTTTTCGCCAGACGGGTATTCACCAATGCTTGCGTTTCCATCCGTAACTGCTTGCTCCAGGCCCGGTTCTCCGCCTGAAGCCGAAACATTTCGTCCAGACTTCGTTCCTGAATTTTGTCGGGCCAACTTGGCATCACATATAGTTATCGGTCCAAGGGCCTCCCTACGTTAGTTCCCGGTCAGCGATTGAGTGAAACTACTAAGCCGCCGGCGGTGATCAAAATCCCGCCAAGTATTAGAGAAGGCGTGGGTTTCTGCCCGTAGGCTAGCCAATTGATAGCCTGGGCCACCAGGAAGAAAAGCACCACATAGACGCCCAACAGGCGGCCGAAGTCCCACGGCGGGGTATTGACCACGTAACCATATAACGCCAGAATCAGGCCGCCCGCCAGCATGAACCCCATGCGTCGGCCGGAGCTGGGCGCGTGTATCCCGGTCCGCATCAGCGCGTCGCCACCGGCTTCGAGTAGGGCGGCAGCCAACAGTATCAACATCGATAGGCTATAACCCAAAGGAATCTCCCTGGTTCCAGAATAGCGGGCCCGGGGATGTCGATTTCGAGCGGCTCGGTTCGTCCTTAATCTGTAACTCCCAAGGAGTACGATAAGGAGAAATCACCATGCCACAATACATGCTCGCGCTCTATGACGATCCCTCGCGCTGGCCCAGCCTCAGCCCGGAGGAAATGCAGAAATCCCTCGAAAGATACATGGCTTGGGGCAAACGGCCCTACGTCGTGACGGGCAAGCGCTTGGCCGGCGACAGCGGCCGCGTGCTCAAAGGCGCTGACGGCAAGCCGCGCGCGACCGACGGTCCGTACAGCGAAACCAAGGAAGTGCTGGGCGGCATTTACTTGATCGAAGCCAAGGACTATGACGAAGCCGTCGAGCGCACGCTGGATCATCCGCATCTCGCGCACGGGACCATCGAAGTGCGCCAGTTGTACTCGTGAGCCTAGAGCCAGACACGAGCGGTCTGCTGGAACACTTATTCCGGCACCAATCCGGACGTGTGGTCGCGCACCTGGCGCGGGTGCTGGGGCCGTCGCGTTTGGACTTGGCCGAGGAGAGCATGCAGGAAGCCATGCTGCGTGCTCTCCAGGTGTGGCCGTATCAGGGCGTTCCTGAAAATGCGGCGGGATGGCTGTTCCGGGTGGCGCACAACGCCGCGATCGATGCGATTCGGCGCGGCAAGTTTCTGGAGCAGAATATGGGAGTGCTGGTGGCCGAGCTGACGCGGTCCCTTATAGGCACGACGGCCAATGGCTCGGGCGACGATCCGGATTTCGAAAGACAACTGCGCGACGACGAGCTGCGCATGATCTTCATGTGCTGTCATCCGGCGATCGCGCGCGATTCGCGGGTGGCGCTGAGCCTGAAGACCGTGGGCGGATTTAGCGTGCGTGAAATCGCGCGCGCGTTTCTAGCCGATGATGCGGCCATCGCACAGCGCCTGGTGCGCGCCAAGCGGCAGATCCGCGAGCGCGAGCTGACGCTTGACATGCCGCACGGCGCGGATTTGGAACGGCGCCTGGATTCGGCGCTCGAGACTATCTATTTCATCTTCAACGAGGGGTATTCAACGCACGAAGGCCAGGACTTAATCAGAAAAGACCTGTGCTTCGAAGCATTGCGCCTGGGGCGTCTGCTGGCGGGGTCTTCGATCGCGACTCCGCGGGTGCAGGCGCTAGTGGCAGTGATGGCCCTGCAAGCGGCGCGCCTGCCCGCACGGATCGATGAAGCGGGAGATCTGATTCTGCTCGAAGATCAGGACCGCACGCGGTGGGACCAAGGTCTGATTGCGATGGGATTTCACTACTTCGATGTTTCCATGAGTGGCGACCAGGTTTCCGAGTATCACGCGCAAGCCGCCATCGCCGCCACGCATGCTCGCGCGGAGAGTTTGACGACAGTGGATTGGCCGCTGATTCTGGAATTGTACGATCAACTGCTGGCCGTCAGCGGCGCTTCGCCAGTAGTAGCGTTGAATCGCGCGGTGGCGGTGGCGAAAGTCCACGGCCCGGCGGAAGGGCTGGCTGCGATCGCAGAGCTTTCCGGCAATCCGCAGTTGCGCGATTATTACTTGCTGCTCGCCGTGCGCGGCCATTTGTTGCTGGAACTCGAGCGCCGCGAAGAAGCCGCCGCCTGTCTACGCGCCGCGCTCGAATGCCGCTGCTCCGAACCCGAACGCCGTTTCCTGCGCCGCAAACTGGCGCAGTGTGAAATTAGTGTTTGATGAATAGCGAGACCGCCATTCCGAATCCGATGAGAATCGCGATCCGGCGCACGGCGGTGCGTCCTATTCTGCGCGCGGTGCCGGCTCCGGCGTAACCGCCAGCGATCGCGCCCAGCGCCATGATGCCGACGTCGGGCCAGTACACCATTTTCTGGGAAATGAAATAAATCGCCGCCAGCGCGTTGACCGCTCCGCCCAGCAAATTCTTGAAGCCGTTCATCTGATGGATATCAGTCATCCCTAGAATGCTGAACGCCGCCAGCATCAGAATCCCAATGCCCGCGCCGAAGTAACCTCCGTAGACGCCGACCATAAACTGGAACACCACCGCGCCTAGAAACCAACTCGCCGATTTATGGGCCTCCGGATGCGAGCCTTTGATTTTGCGCTGGATGGGTTCCTGCACCATGAAGAGAATAGTGGCGAATAGAATCAGGTAGGGAACCAGGTGGTCGAAGAGGGTACTTGGCGTCAAGCGCAGCAGGAACGCGCCCGCCAATCCGCCGATCAGACTGGGGATTGCCAGGTAGAGAAAACGCCGTTCCAGGGTACTGAGCTCGCGCCGATACCCGAACATTCCGCTTACTTGTCCGGGCCACACGGCGACGGTGCTGGTGGCGTTCGCCGTGACCGAGTTCAGACCGAGCCAGATCAGTGTGGGGAACGTCAACAGCGTCCCGCCGCCCGCTACGGAATTCATGGCGCCCGCGATCAGACCGGCGCCGAAAGATACGGCACCGTGCGTGAAGTCCATGGCCATGAGGGGGTTTTCAATGTATCATACGGCTACAATCCCGGTCGGTCAAAAACTCCCCGTTGGGGAAATAGTATCCGAAGCGCAAGATGCCGCAGGAGCACGGAATGAGTCACTTACGGGCTTCGGCGGGTGAGTTGCTTAGGTTATTGAGAAAGGCAGGACTAGTTTATGCGTAAAACAATAATCGGGCTTCTCGTGTGCGCGAGCAGCGTATTCGCGGTGAGCCCCAAGGAACGTAAAGAGGTCAATAATCGTCTGCATGAGGCCTCAGTGGTCTTCTCGGAAATCATGACTGCGCCGGATCGCGGCATCCCGCAAGATCTGCTGGAGAAGTCGCATTGCGCGGTGATCGTCCCCGGTGTAAAGAAAGGCGCGTTCATCGTCGGCGCGCAGTACGGCAAGGGATTCATTAGTTGCCGGGGGAAGTCTGACCGCGGATGGTCAGCTCCGGCGGCGGTTCGTCTGGAAGGCGGAAGCTTCGGCTTTCAGATCGGCGGATCGGAAACAGACGTCGTGATGCTGGTGATGAACGATCGCGGCGCGGACCGGCTGCTGAGTAGCCAGTTCACGCTGGGCGGCGAAGGCGAAGTGGCGGCGGGTCCGGTGGGGCGCAGCACTACCGCGCAGACCGATGCCAAGTTCACGGCCGAGATTCTTTCCTGGGCGAGGGCGCGCGGAGTGTTCGCGGGGATCGCGCTGAAGGGCGCGACGCTGCGGCAGGATGTCGACGACAACGAGGCCATGTACGGGAAGCGATTGGAGACGCGCGACATCGTGCGGGCCCGCATCGCTCCGACGGCGGCTGGACGCCAGTTGATTGTGGCGCTGGACCGCCGTTCACCGACCGAAAAACGCTAGCGCAGCACCTTTTCGTAACCGGGAAGACCGCGGCGTCCGTCTCACATCCATGCTGACAAGGCGTGGTGTGTTGCGGTTCGCCGCCGGTCTTCCCGTCGCTTGCGCGGCGGTGCCGGCGTGGGCGTTCGGCT
>Ga0105242_10004900_pt1 | contig 10363 bp, 11 predicted proteins | sample KBSM24metaG_FD_81521 | JGI IMG/M metagenome (GOLD analysis project Ga0105242, IMG submission 81521) | Miscanthus rhizosphere microbial communities from Kellogg Biological Station, Michigan, USA - KBS M2-4 metaG | ecosystem: Host-associated > Plants > Roots > Rhizosphere > Soil | place... | reverse complement strand
TCGCTCGCGGTTCCCGAGGGGGGCATCGTCGCCCTCCTCGGGGCCAACGGCGCCGGCAAGACGACGACGCTCAAGGCGATCTCCAACCTCCTTCGCGCCGAGCGGGGAGAGGTCACGAAAGGCGCGATCCATTTCAGCGGGGAACGCGTCGATCGCCTCAGTCCGTCGGACCTCGTGAAGCGCGGCGTCGTGCAGGTGATGGAAGGCCGCCATTGCTTCGCGCACCTCACCGTCGAGGAGAACCTGCTCACCGGCGCGTACACGCGAAGCGCGAGCCGCGCCGAATTGCGCGCGGATCTCGAGCAGGTGTACGAGTTCTTTCCCCGGCTCAAGCAGCGCCGCGGGTCCATGGCCGGCTACACCTCCGGCGGCGAGCAACAGATGACCGCCATCGGGCGCGCGCTCATGGCCCGCCCGCGCATGATCCTGCTCGACGAACCTTCCATGGGTCTCGCCCCGCAGATCGTCGAGGAGATCTTCGAGATCGTAAAGAACCTGAATGCGTCGCGGAAAGTGAGCTTCCTGTTGGCAGAACAGAACACCATGGTGGCGCTGCGCTTCGCGGACTTCGGCTACATCCTCGAAAACGGCCGGGTCGTGCTCGAGGGAACGGCGAAGTCGCTGTCGGAGAACGAGGACGTGAAGGAGTTCTACCTGGGCATCTCGGGCGCCGGGCGCAAGAGCTTCCGCGAGACCAAGAACTACCGGCGCCGCAAGCGCTGGCTGGCCTGATGCTCTACGACGCGCTCGAGGCACGGGCGCGAGAGGAGCGGGAGGCGGACCTGATGCGCCGGCTGCCGGGGCAGGTTGCGCACGCGAAGGAGAACACGCTTTTCTATCCAGAGCTCCTCGCCGGAATCGATCCGCGCTCCGTGGATTCGCGTTCCGCGCTCGCGTCGTTGCCGCTCACGCGCAAGTCAGAGCTCGTGGAGCGACAGCGCGCACAAAGGCCCTTCGGCGGATTGAACGCGACCGCGCCCGCGAAGCTCGCGCGCATCTTCATGTCGCCGGGCCCGATCTACGATCCGGAAGGACGCGAGCCCGATTTCTGGCGCACATCCCGGGCGCTCTTCGCGGCGGGATTCCGCGCCGGCGATGTCGCGCTCAACTGCTTTTCGTATCACTTCTCGCCGGCGGCAAGCATGTTCGAAACCGGCCTGCATCACCTCGGATGCGCGGTGATTCCCGGCGGCACGGGACAGACGGAAATGCAGGTGCGTGCGATCAACGACCTCGAGCCCGTGGGATATGTCGGGACGCCATCGTTCCTCAAGATCATCCTGGAAAAAGCCGGCGAGCTCGGGCTCGAGTGCCGGTCGCTTCGCCGCGCGCTCGTCTCGGGCGAGGCCTTCATGCCGGCGGTTCGCGAGTTCCTGTCGCAACGAGGGCTCGCCGCATTCCAGGCGTACGGCACCGCGGACTTGGGCGTCATCGCCTATGAGAGCGAGGCGCGCGAAGGCCTCGTGGTGAACGAGGACATCATCGTGGAGATCGTTCGTCCCGGCACGGGCGATCCGGTGAGCGAGGGCGAGGTGGGCGAGGTCGTGGTGACCACGTTCAATCGCGACTATCCCCTGCTGAGGTTCGCCACCGGCGACCTGTCTGCCGTGCTCGCAGGCGCGAGCCCGTGCGGTCGCACCAACTTTCGCATCAAGGGCTGGATGGGGCGCGCGGACCAGGCGACAAAGGTTCGGGGACTCTTCGTGCATCCGCACCAGGTCGCCGAAGTGCTGCGCCGCCATGGCCTGTCGCGTGGCCGTCTCGTGGTGGCGAACGAGGCGGGCGAGGATCGAATGACGCTTCGCGTCGAACGCGACGGCGATGCGGACGCCGATCTCGCGACGCGCGTGGAGGCGACGCTGCGCGATGTTTCCAAGCTGCGCGGCGAGGTCCGGTTCGAGCGCCCGGGGAGCCTTCCCAACGACGGCAAGGTGATCGAGGACTCGCGCGCGTATTAGCGGTCGCATGAGGCACGCGCATGAGGTGCATGCATTAGCCAGTTCTGATCGAAGCCGCTATCATTCCGTCTCCTCAAACAAAGAGCGAAACAACCATGTCGAAAATCGTTATGGGCGGCGCGTTCGCCGCGTTGTTCCTCTCCGCGGGATGCGCGACCGATCCGTATCTCAAGGACAGCGCCACGCTAGGGGCATCGGGCCAGTTCGGAGCGCCGGCGATTCACATGGAGGACGGCCAGCGCAAGGAGTTCATGGTGGGCAGTCGCATCCCCCGCGAAAGTCGCGAGAACTCCGAATCGGTGAAGTCGATGAGCCGGCGAGGTTACGAGGAAAACCGATTGGAGAAGCCGCCCGCGGGCCCGCTATTCGGCGGCGGCTGAACATCCGCGCGGCGCGGACCGCGCATTCGACGAACAATCCCTCACATCCACGAAGGAAACGGTAGATGAAGAAAGCCTTTGTTTTCGCCCTTTACGCCGCGTCGGTGCTGGTCGCCGGTTGCGAGACCCCCCAGACCGCCACCACCGCCGCCACTCCTGACAAGGGCGAGGGCGAAATCATCACCGGCAGCCGCATCCCGCGCAAGGCCGGCAGCGGCGCGGAATCGGTCGGCACCACGAGCGGAGACGCGTACAAGCAGGACCGATCCAGCGGCTCGCGGTGAGGGGCTGCTAGCGTCGCTTTCCGGGACCTGCGCCCGGATCGAAAAAAGGGGCCGGACGGCCCCTTTTTCTTTCGCAAAAACTCTTTGTGAGTCAAAGGCCTACAAGCATTTCGGAAAGCACCCCCGGAATGAACCGCCGGCCCGATTGTCCATTGTCTGTGAACCCCATCTGGGCTACACTTACCGGCTTTTGATGGCCCGCCCGGAAGCCTTCCCGGCACGCGGCTTCGGGCCATCGCAGGAAGGATCAATGGCAAGCAAACCCAAGACCCTGACCGAGGCGGAAATCGTCAAGATGCCGAAGTCGGAGTACATGAACGCGGCGCAGCTCAAGTTCTTCCGCGAGCGGCTGGTCGAGCTGCAAACGCAGCTGCGCGAGAACGCGGGCGCCACGACCGAGCACCTGCGCGAGCTTTCGTTCGCCCCGGATCCGGCCGACCGCGCCACGCTGGAAGAGGAGCATGCCCTCGAGCTTCGCACCCGCGACCGCGAGCGCAAGCTCCTCAAGAAGATCGACCAGGCGCTTGCCCGAATCGAAGACGGCAGCTACGGTTTCTGCGAGGAGACCGGAGAGCCCATCGGCATCCAGCGACTTCTCGCGAGGCCGACCGCAACGCTCACCATCGAAGCGCAGGAGCGCCGCGAGCTCAAGCAGAAGCTCTACGGCGAATAGTCCGGCCCTTCAGCCGCAACAGGACGCCTTTTCCGGCTGCGACTGCGTCGTCGCGCAGCACGCGCTTTTTCCCTCGCCGCACCCTTTCTCGCCGGAATACGTGGGCACCGTGCCCAGCGTGTGGAAAGTCTCCCACGCGATTCCGGCCGGGTCCGTGATCCAGTACTTGTCCGAGCGCGCATAGCAGCACGAAGCGTTCTTTTCCTCGAGCACGCCCGCGTCGGCCGCTGCGAGCCGGGAGTGGATCTCGTTCAGCTCGCTCGCCTCATCGACCTGGAAGCCCAGGTGATTCACGCCGTTTGCACCTTCGCGCTGCGAGATCGCGAAGTTCACGCGCGGATCGTCGAGCATCCACTTGGCGTAGTCGGGCTTCACGACGCTGGGCTGCGCGCCGAACACGGTGGAGTAGAAACGCACGCCTTGCTGCAGATCGGGAACCGCGACGTGCACGTGGAAGCGCTTCATGACTTGCTCCTTTGGACAGGCCTGCGAAGGGGCGCGCCCGCCGGGCGGCAGCCGCCGTCGCGCGCGCAACAGTTGTCGGTGAGGAACGCGATCAACGCGTTCATGTGCGGGTAATTGGCCGAATAGAAGATGTAGCGGCCGTCCTGGCGCGAGGAAAGCAGGCTCGCGTTCACGAGCTCCTTGAGATGGAACGAGAGCGTCGCGGGAGCGGCTTTCACGCAAGCGCCGATCTCGCCGACAGCCAGGCCCGTGGGACCGGCCTCGACCAGGAGGCGATAGATCGCGAGGCGCGTTTCCTGGGCGAGCGCTGAAAGCGCGGCGACGGCATGCTTGGATTCCATATTTCGAGAATAATCGAAATGATCGGGCCCGTCAATTCCTGTCCGCGGAATGGCGATTTCCGGGACGGAACGACGGCGGCCCCACCTATAATTGGCGAATGAGCAGCGAGAATCGCGGATTCGCCGCCGCAGTCCAGCCGGTCGCACAGACGATCATCAGCACGCCCGTGTCCGGGCTTGATACCGGGGACGTGAAGATTCGGGCCGGCGATCGCGAGATCCCTGCGTATCGCGCCAAGCCCGCCGGAAAGTCGAACCTGCCCATCGTGCTGGTCGTCCACGAGATCTGGGCCCTGCACGAACACTTCAAGGATGTCTGCCGCCGTCTCGCGAAAGCGGGATATATGGCGGTGGCCTGCGATTTCTTCGCGCGCCAGGGAGATCCCGCGAACCTCGAGATCGAGGACATCCGCAAAATTGTTGCGCAGGTCCCCGACGCACAGGTGATGTCGGACCTCGACGCGGCGGCGCAATGGGCCGCCACGAACGGCGGCGACGCAAGCCGAATGGCGATCACGGGGTTCTGCTGGGGCGGGCGCATCGTGTGGCTTTACGCTGCGCGCAACTCCACGGCGCGAGCCGGGGTCGCGTGGTATGGCAAGGTCGAAGCGCCGGCCACGCCGCTGCAGCCGAAGCACGCGACCGACGTCGCGGCCGATCTCAAGGTTCCGGTGCTGGGACTCTACGGCGGCGCGGATGCGGGCATTCCAAACGAGGGCGTGGATCGCATGCGCGCGGCGATTCGGGCGGCGGGCAAGCCCTCCGAAATCCACACGTACCCCGACGCTCCGCATGCGTTCTACGCCGACTACCGCCCGAGTTATCGCGGGCGCGAAGCCGACGACGGCTGGCAGCGCATGCTCGAGTGGTTCCGCCGTCACGGCGTCGCATGAGATAGAGATCCCGGTGGGCGAAATCGCGAACGACGTCGCACGCGAGCTTCGCAAGCTTCTCGAAAGCCGCGCCCTCACCACCGTCTTCCAGCCGATCTACGGCTTTCGCGAAGCGGGCGTGATCGGCTTCGAGGCGCTGGTGCGCGGTCCCGAGGGCACCGCGTTGCAGACCCCGGCGGCCTTGTTCGCCGCCGCGGCAGACGAGGGACTCGCCAGTGAGCTGAACGTCCTTTGCATCACCGAAGTGCTGCGGGCTTTCGCCGCGAGGCGCTACCCGGGCAACCTCTTCCTCAACGTCTCGCCCCAATTCATCCAGAAGCGCGGCTTCCACCGCGCGCGGGCGGAGCGATTCCTCGGCGACCTGGGGATCGCGCCCGATCGCGTCGTGATCGAGCTCACCGAGGACCATCCGACATTCGACTTTCCCGCGGTGCACGACGCGCTCATGCTCTATCGCTCGATGGGCTTCCGGATCGCCATCGATGATTTGGGCGAGGGCTTCGCAAGCCTTCGCCTGTGGTCGGAGCTGCGCCCCGAGTTCGTGAAGGCCGACAAGCATTTCGTCACGGGCATCGCCAACGATCCGGTGAAGGCGCAGTTCCTTCGCGCGATCCAGGACATTGCCGAGAGCGCCGGATCGCAGGTGATCGCCGAGGGCATCGAGACCGCCGTGGACTTCAAGGTCGTGAGGGACATGGGGCTCGCGTGCGGGCAGGGATGGTTCATCGGCCGCCCGGCGGAGCTGCCGCCCGCGCGACTGCCCGAGGAGCTCGCGCGCGCGCAGAGCGACTCGAAGCTTCCGGTGCTCGCCGCACCTCGGCTTCGCGCGGGCACCGAACCCTCGGCGCACGATTTCGTTCGCGCAGTCGATCCCGTCACGCCCGAAACGCCGCTCGCGCGCCTGCTCGAGCGTTTCGCCACGTCGCCCGCGCTCGTTTCGATTCCCGTCGTCGGCCCGGCCGGGGTCCAGGGCGTCGTCGGGCGCGCCGTGATGGACATCGTGATGGCAAGCGGGGCGCCGCACGCGCTAGCCACGCGCCCTTGCGTGGAGTTCGCCGATACGGCGCCGATCCATGCGGAAGCCAAACTCGGCCTGGCCGCGCTCGCGGCGCTGCTTGCCGAGACCGACTCGAGGCGGCTCGCCGACGGGTTCGTGATCGTCTCCAACGCGCGGTACGTCGGCATGGGAACCGCGGGCGACGTCGTGCGCTCGTTGCAAAGCTCGCGCGTGCTTGCGGCGCGCTACACCAACCCGCTCACGATGCTTCCCGGCCAGGTGCCGATCAACGAGCATCTCGAGCGGCTCCTCGCGGGGCGGGTCGCGTTCACGGCCTGGTTCGTGGAGGTGGACCAGATGCGCGGGCTGAACGACAGCGAAGGATTCACCGCCGGCGATGCGCTGATCCATGCGACGGCGCGGCTGCTCGAGGCGCATTGCGAGCCGGGCGTGGACTTCGTGGGGCACGTCTCGGGAAGCCGTTTCGTGGCGCTGATGCAAAGCGAAGATTGGAGAGCGCGGGCCGAGCGCATGCTCGCCGCGTTCCCCTCGCTTCTCGATGCGCACGTCTCGAAGGAAGCGCGCGCGCGCGGCTACTTCACCGTGCGCCGCCGCGACGGCCGCGATTACGTGAGGCCGATGCCCAAGCTCGTGATCGGCGTACTGCCGGTGCTACCCGGCGTATTCGAATCGCGCCACGAGGTGGTGGCCGTCGCCAAGCGCGCGGCGGAGAAGGCGCAGGCGCAGCCGGGCGATGCGCTCCACGTGGACGAACAGCTCGGCAATGCCTACCCTCAGTCGCTGCTATTCGGCGCGCCGCCGGAGTGACGTCGCCACACCTGCCAGCGTTCCTTGCCGCGAAAAACGTCGATCGAGTCCGGCACCGGCTCGTCGGCGATTCGCTCGAATGCCGGGCCGAGCAGCTGGTCGAGCTCGCCCTGCGAGTGCAGCGGAAAAGGCGGGCCGCGCTCGCCCACGTCGAAGTAGAAGAAGCCGGCCAGCAGGCCCGCGGGTTCGGTTAGCTGCGCTTCACGTTTCGCCCATTCGCTCCACAGGCGGCGGGGAAGGGCGCACAGGAACGCGCGCTCGTAGACCATCGCGAAGGGGGCTTCGGCCATGGGCGCGAAGAAATCCGCCTCGCGCACGTGTGCCGCGTGGGGACCGAGCACCTTCCTCGCTTCGTCGACCGCCGCGCGGCTGAAGTCGATGCCCGTCACGTCCCACCGATGCTCGGCGAAGCAACGCACGTCCCAGGCACTGCCGCATCCCGGAACGAGAACGCGCCGCGGGGCCGAAGCGCGAACGAACGCGAGGAGCTGCGACGGGACCCTGCCCGCGTCCCACGGCGCGAAGTGCGCGCCATAGCGCAGCTCCCAGAACTGCGGATCGGCGGGGTCTACCTTCGGGAAGCTCGGATCGGCCACCGGGCGATGGTATCCTCGATCGCACCGATGAAACGTCTCCTCGCCGCCGCGGCCGCCACGCTGGCTGCCGCGTGCACCTCCACTCCCGAAACTCCGCGCGCCACTGTTGTGCTCGACACCTGCCGGCTGCCCGGCGTGGACGTGGCCGCGCGCTGCGGCGGCCTCGAGGTGTGGGAGGACCGCGAGGCGAAGAGCGGCAGGCGTATCCGGCTCGACATCGCCGTCATCCCGGCACGGCTGCGCGCGCGCGAAGCCGATCCTGTCGTCGTATTCGCCGGCGGTCCGGGCCAGGGCGCGGTTTCGCTCGCCTCGCAGGTGCTCCCGCTTTTCACCCGGCTGAACGACGCGCGCGACGTCGTCCTCATCGACCAGCGTGGCACCGGCAACTCGCACCCGCTCGACTGCGACGACGACGACGATGCGACGCTGCAGTCCATGTTCGAGGACGCGTTGCCGCAACGCGTCGTGCAGCACTGCCTCGAGTCCCTGGACGCGGATCCCTCGAAGTACATCACGTCGATTGCCGTGGAGGATTACGACGAGGCGCTCACGGCATTGGGCTACGGCGCCGTGAATCTCTGGGGCGGCTCCTACGGCACGCGCGTGGCGCTCGAGTTCCTGCGCCGCCACGGATCGCGAGTTCGCAGCGTGGTGCTCGACGGTGTGGCGCCCGCAGGGATGAAGCTGCCGCTGTCCTTCGTTTCCGACGGCGATGCAGCGCTCGATCGCCTTCTCGACGATTGCAACCACGAGGAACGCTGCCGCCAGCTCTATCCCGATCTGCGCAAGACCATCGCGGACGTGCGTGGCCAGCTCGCGCGCCGGCCCGTGCGCGCGGCGATCCAGGACCCGCGCACCGGCGAGCGCGAGACCATCGACGTCAACGAAAATGTCTTCCTCTCGGGCATCTTCCGCCCGCTCTACGTGGCGGAGCTCGCGAGCCTTCTTCCCTACGGCATCTCTTCGGCAGCCCAGGGCGACTTCAACCCGCTGCTCGCGCAGAACCTCGAATTCGCCGACGACATCTCCGAGAATCTCTCCATTGGAATGCACCTGTCCGTGATCTGCGCCGAGGATGTGCCGCAGATCACCCCCGAGGACCTGGGCAAGCTCGGGGGCTCGTTCTTCGGGCGCGCCCTCGTGGATGACTTCATCAATGCCTGCCGGACGTGGCCGAAAGGCAAGGTGCCGGCCGACTTCTACGATCCGGTTCGCTCCAATGTGCCGGTGCTCATGCTGTCGGGCGGCATCGACCCGGCGACACCGCCGCGTCACGCGGAGCAGGTGGCCGCGACGCTGCCGAACGCGCGCCACTTCATCGCGCCGCGCGTGGGACACGGGGTGAGCCTGCACGGCTGCGCGCCGCGCCTGGTGGAATCGTTCGTGAAGGCGCCCGCGGAGAAGCTCGACGGAAAATGCCTCGAGCGCATCCCGCGCCCGCTCTTCGTGCTTCCCCTCGGTACGCGGTTTTGATCGAAGTCGAGACGCTGGCGAAGCACTTCGGCGCCGTGCAGGCGGTGCGCGATGTGTCGTTTCGCGCGCCCGACGGCGCCATCACGGCGCTCCTCGGCCCCAACGGAGCAGGCAAGACGACGACGCTGCGGATGATCGCGACCCTCGTCGTCCCCACGCACGGCAAGGCGAGCGTCGATGGCATCGACTGCGTCACGGATCCCGTCGCGGTGCGCGCGCGGGTGGGCGTGCTGTCAGACGCGCGCGGCCTTTACGCGCGCCTTACCGCGCGCGAGAACATCCGCTACTACGGCGAGCTGCGTGGCATGGGCGATGAGGCGATCGAAGCGTCCATCGGGCGGCTCGCGGGCCTGCTCGACCTGTCGGGACTGCTGGACCGGCGCACCGACGGCTTCTCGCAGGGAGAGCGCATGAAAGTCGCCATCGCCCGCACGCTGGTCCACGACCCGCCGAACGTGATGCTCGACGAGCCCACCAACGGGCTCGACGTGATGACGACGAGGAGCATGCGGGAGGTGATCCGGCGCCTTCGGGAAACGGGCAAGTGCGTGCTCTTTTCGAGCCACGTCATGCAGGAGGTCTCGGCGCTCTGCGACGAGATCGTGATCGTCGCGAAGGGCAGCGTCGTCGCCCACGGCACCTCCGAAGAGCTCCTCGCCCAGAGCGGCCGAGCCAACCTGGAGGACGCGTTCGTGCACCTGACGGGCGAGGGGGTCGCCGCGTGAGGTCGCCGCTCGCCGTCGTCTACTGGAAGGAGGTGCGCGATGCGTTGCGCGACCGGCGCACGGCGATGATGGTGTTCCTGGCGTCCATCGTGACAGGGCCGCTCACGCTGGTCCTCATGGCGCAGTTCATCTCGGGCCTCGAGGAGAAGGCAGCGATCCTCAAGGTGCGCATCTCGGGCGCGGAGCACGCGCCGGCGCTCGTGAACTTCTTCCAGCGCAACGACGTGGAGATCGAGGCCGCTCCCGCGGACTACGAGAAGAAGATCCGCGAGGGGCGCCTGGACGCCGTGATCGTGGTGCCGGACGATTTCGACGAGCGCTACATCGCCGGCGATACGGCCAAGCTGGAGATCGTCTACGACGATTCGCGTGCCGACTCCTCGCCCGCGATCCGGCAGGCCGAGCGCCTGCTGCGCGCCTTCAACCGCGAGTCCGGGACCCTGCGAATGGTGGCCCGCGGCGTGAGCCCCGACCTGGTCGAGCCCGTGAAAGTCGAGCACGTGAACACCGCCACGCCGCGGCAGAAGGGCGCCTTCATGCTCTTCCTCATACCGATGTTCGCGATTCTCTCGCCACTCCTGGGCGGAATGACGCTCGCCATCGATTCGACCGCGGGCGAGCGCGAGCGCGGCTCGCTGGAGCCCCTGCTCACGACGCCCGTCTCGCGTGGAAGCCTCGTCACGGGCAAGTGGCTCGCCGCCTGGTCTTTCGCGAGCATGGTCGCGACTCTCACGCTGACGGGGTTCGTGG
>Ga0105242_10004894_pt1 | contig 10369 bp, 9 predicted proteins | sample KBSM24metaG_FD_81521 | JGI IMG/M metagenome (GOLD analysis project Ga0105242, IMG submission 81521) | Miscanthus rhizosphere microbial communities from Kellogg Biological Station, Michigan, USA - KBS M2-4 metaG | ecosystem: Host-associated > Plants > Roots > Rhizosphere > Soil | place: Michigan... | reverse complement strand
TTTTGCTTGTTAACGTATGCCCCCTTATGGGCGGCATTCAACACCGGCTGCCGGCCGCAGAAAAGCGCAATCAGCGCCGCCGCTTACGGCTTCGCTTTGGCGCCGACTTTTTGGCGGGCGCGGACCGACGCTTTTGGCTCGATTTACGCTCAGGAGCAGCCCCGAAGCCGCCGGCCTTGGCGACCCGCATCGACCAATATTCCCACGACCGCGTGAGGCCGGTGGTCTTGGAGCTGATCTGTCCCGCCAACATCGTCTCGCCCGGTGAAAGCGTGGCGATGTCGGAGCCGATGGTTATCGCTCGCACCTGATACTCGGCATTGCGGGCCGAGAAAACCGAGCGGAAGACACAATCGCGCACGCTGGTGCCGGCGACAGTGACGCCGTGGCGCATCATCAGCACCATCCAGTGCTTGCCGAGAGCGCGCGCGAGGGACGCCCCCTCCTCCGGCTTTATCACCAGCATATTGGTGTCGCCGAATTCGTCGCGCTGATCCCAGAACGGCGGCCTGATGCCGCCAACCGCGCCAAGGTGGAAAATCGGCATGTAGTCGGTGCCGGTCGCGAGCAACGGCATGAACGCCGGACAATGGTGGTGACACACCGAGTTCACCTCCGGGCGCGCCTTATAGATTTCGCCGTGGATTACCCGCTCGGAATACTGCCCAACGCCCGGATCGCGCTCCGGCCGCGAGTCCAGGTCATATTCAATGAAGTCGTCCGGCGTCACCAGTTCGGGCGCGCGTGAGCGCGACAGCAAATAGCGCTTTGGATTGTCCGGATGCCGCATGCTGACATGGCCGAAGGCATCGATCACGCCCTCATTGGCGACAATACGGTTTGCAAGCGCGAGCTCGCGGCGAGCTTCGAGAAGCGTGTTGACCACTGGTATTTCCTCTTGAAAGTGCTGAAAGCGTGAGGTCCCGCATTATAGGACATCGTCGGCATCGAGCCAGAGTGAACGGTGCTTGACAGATTGTGCCGGTTGGGGACGCTTCATCCGTTATGGCTGCCGCAGCACAGATCGTCATTGACCGGGTCAATCATCTCTATCGTCCGCCGCGTGGGCGCGAGGTGCTGGCGCTCGACCAGGTTTCGCTTGAGGTCGCCAATCGCGAGTTCGTCGCGCTCCTCGGGCCATCCGGCTGCGGCAAATCCACCTTGCTCTATCTCATCGGCGGATTTTTGCCGGTCGAAACCGGCGCGATTTTGATTGACGGACAGAATGTCGCCGGCCCGGGGCCGGATCGCGGCATCGTCTTTCAGCACTTCGCACTGTTTCCGTGGAAGACCGTGCGCGGCAATATTCTTTACGGACTCGAGCGGCAAGGCATGCCCAAGGAAGAGCGTGAAAAACGCGCTATGGACTTCATTGAGCTCGTCGGGCTCGCCGGCTTCGAGGACAGCTATCCTTCGCAACTCTCAGGTGGAATGAAGCAGCGCACGGCAATCGCACGGACGCTCGCTATCGACCCGAAGATTCTTTTAATGGATGAGCCGTTCGGCGCGCTTGACGCGCAGACGCGCGGCCTGATGCAGAGTGAACTGCTGCGCATCTGGCAACGAACGCCAAAGACTGTCATCTTCGTCACGCACGACGTACAGGAGGCGGTCTATCTTGCCGACCGCGTCGCGGTGATGTCAGCACGGCCCGGCCGTATCAAGACAATCGTCGACACCAAATTCGACAAGAACGATCCCGATATCTTCAAGAACAAGTTCTTTGTCGAGAAAGTCGACGAGACCTGGAATCTGGTGAAGGAAGAGGCTATCAAGGCGCAGGGCAAGCGATCATGAAGCAGTCCTTGCTCCGCTATCTTCCACTGCTCCTGCTCGCAATCGTCTGGGAGATCGTGGCGAGGTTTGAGCTTGTGTCGACGTCTGCCTTGCCGCCTTTGACCGAAGTGATCTCGGCGGGGGTTGCCATGGTCAAGGACGGCGAGCTCATCAGCAATGGCGCGTCCTCGCTCTACCGGGCCGGTGCCGGATTGGCGCTCGCAATCCTGATCGGCGGCACCGTCGGGATCGCAATGGCCTGGTGGAAGCCGGTGAACGTCCTGGTCGCGCCGATTGTCGAAATCTTCTACCCGCTCCCGAAATCGGCATTGATCCCCGTCACAGTCATCTGGCTGGGTTTCGGCGACGGATCAAAAATCCTGCTGATCTTCCTTGGTTGCATGCTGCCGGTGACCATCGGCGCGTTCAACGGCGCACGTTCGAGCGAGCAGGTGCTGGTCTGGTCGGCGCGCAGCATGGGCGCGAGCCGGCTGCGCATGCTCTGGGACGTCGTGGTGCCGAGCGCCATGCCGGAGCTGCTCAACGGTGTGCGCACTGCGCTCGCGCTTTCTTTTATCCTGCTGGTCTCGTCGGAACTGATCGTGGCGCAGAAGGGCTTCGGCTACCTGATCGGATTCACGGGCGCCAATGGCAATTACGACGCCATGTATGCGGTGGTTCTCACGGTGGCGTTTCTGGGCTTTGCCGCCGACCGCATTTATCTGCAGATCACCAGGCGGGCGCTCGCATGGCGCGACTGAACCCAGCCACTGCGGCTGGCGAGCCGCAAAACGGTGTCCCGGAAAAAGTGGCCCGGGTTGCGTACACGTTGCTATGGGGCTTCGCGCGGATTTTTTCCATTCTCGCGCTCGCGGTCACCTGGGAAGTGCTTGCCCGCAGCGGGACATTCACCCCGTTTCAACTGCCGGCTTTGAGCGCGGTGCTCGACCGGATCTTGAGCGACGCCATTGATGGCGATCTCTGGATCAACACCGCCTTGACGCTCTATCGCGCGCTCGTCGCCTTCGCGATCTGCGCCGTCGGCGGCGTGCTCATCGGGATGGCGATGTCGCGCAACGTGTTCGCTCACTGGTTCTTCGACCCGATCGTATCGGTCGGCTTTCCGATGCCCAAGATCGCATTCCTTCCGGTGGTGATCCTCTGGCTTGGCGTCTACGACGTCTCCAAGATCACCATCATCGTCATCGACGCCATTTTCCCGGTCATCGCGGCGACCGTCATCGCCATCCAGGGCGTCGAGCGCGAGCTGATCTGGTCGGCGCGCAACATGGGCGCGACCAACCGCGAGCTGCTGTACCAGATCATCCTGCCGGCCGCTTCGCCGCAGATCATGACCGGACTGCAGGTCGCCTTGCCGTTGTCGCTGATCGTCGCGGTGGTTGCCGAGATGCTCATGGGCGGGTACGGCCTCGGCGGGGCCATGATGACAGCCTCACGCTTTGCCAATTCCACCAGCGTCTTTGCCGGCATCCTGGAAATTGCCGTCGTCGGCTACGTCCTGGTCAAGGCCATGAGCCTGATCCGCCGCCGCCTGCTGATCTGGCACCAGGAAGCACACGCGCCCAGCACCGCCTGAGTGTACCGGATGGCGGGGCGTTTGCCGCAGGCGGCAGGCTTGCCAAAAACAATTGGACGCCCGACAATCTTCAGTCTTCGCAAGAGAAGCTTGCCGCTGGAGCGCGCAAGCCCGGCGAAACCTGGGAGGAAAATATGCGCCTTTTGAAACTCGCGCTGGCCGGCGTGTGCGTACTCGGCCTTGCCGGTACCGCCAACAGCGCGGAGCCGGTGAAAATTCGCATGTCGTGGGTGGCGCCGGTCTCGAACTGGGCGTCAATCGTGCTGGAGAAGAAGGATCTCGCCAAGCACCTCGGCAAATCCTACACGCTGGAGCCGGTTCGCTATCAGGGCACCCCGCCGATGATCACGGCGATTGCCAACAACGAGCTGGAAGTCTCCAACCTCGCCTACTCGTCGCTCGCGATCGCGATCGAAAACGCGGGGCTCGACGATATTCGCGTCATTGCCGACGAATTCCAGGACGGCGTGCCTGGCTACTACACGCAGGAATATTTCGTGCGCAAGGACAGCGGCATCAACAAGGTCGAGGACCTCAAGGGCAAGGTCGTCGGCACCAATGCCGGCGGCAGCGCCGTGGACGTTGCCATGCGCGCCATGCTGAAAAAGCACGGGCTCGAGGCCAATCGCGACTATACGCTGCTCGAAGCGCCGCTGCCGACAATGCCGGCCGTTTTATCAGACAAGAAAGCTGACCTGATCCCGGCCGTTCTGCCCTTCTCCTTCAATCCGAAGCTGCGCGAGGAGGGAAAGGTCCTGTTCAAGCAAACCGAAGCGCTCGGCGTGACGCAAATGATCGTATGGACGGCGCGCAAGTCGTTCATCGACAAGAACCGCGCCGCCATGGTGGACTTCATGGAAGATATGCTGCGGATCACGCGCTGGTACACAGACCCGAAAAATCACGACGAGGTCGCCCAGATCGCGTCCAAGATCACGAAAGCACCTCCGGAACGTTTCGGCTGGCTCTTCACCAAGCAGGACACCTATCGCGATCCGAACCTGATCCCGAACCTCGAAGCCTTGCAGCGCAACGTCGACACGACCCGCGATCTCGGCTTCGTGAAAAAGAAGATCGACATCAAGCAGTACTCGGACCTCAGCCTCGTTCAGGAAGCTGCCAAGCGCCTGAAATAGGATCTTCGACAAGCAAAAGCGGCCCCGGATCTTCCGGGGCCGCTTCTCTTTTTTCTTGCAGAACCTATAGCTCGGCCCACTGCCGAAGCAGGTTGTGATAGATGGACGTGAGCTCGACGACCGAGGTGTGCTCCGGGTGATCGCGCGAGAGCTTGATGATCGCCATGTCCATGTCGAACAGGAGCGATCGCTTGCTCTCATCGCGGATCATGCTTTGCGTCCAGAAGAATGACGCGATGCGTGAGCCGCGCGTGATCGGCGTGACGTGGTGCAGAGAGGTCGCCGGATAGACGATCATGTCCCCGGCAGGCAGCTTCACCGAGTGGCTGCCATAGGTGTCTTCGACGACCAGCTCGCCGCCGTCGTAGTCCTCAGGGCGAGAGATAAACAAGGTCGATGAAACGTCGGTGCGGATGCGGATGCCGCTATTCGCGATGCCACGGATGGCATTGTCGACGTGCGCGCCGAAAGTCATTCCGGCGTCATATCTGTTGAACAGCGGCGGAAAGACCTGCTTGGGCAAAACCGCCGACATGAACAGGTTGTTGCGCGCCAGTGCTTCGAGCACCATGCCGCCGAGTTCACGAGCCTCCGGCGACCCTTCCGGAAGCTGCAAGTTATTCTTCACCTTGGCCGACTGATGCCCGGCGGTGACGCGGCCGTCGACCCACGCCGTCTTTTCCATAACATCACGACAACGCGCGACCTGCTCGGGCGTCAGCACGTTGGGCACATGGATCATCATTGGCGAGCTATCCTGCCGCGCCTACCACCGCGCACGGTAAGACAGCGACGCCCAGCGGCCGGACGCCGGGACCGCCTGCCCCTGGTAGTATTGCGCGAAATAGAACTCATTGGTGATGTTGTAGACGTTGAGCTGGATCGTCGATTTGTTGTCGACCTTATAGCTCACCATCGCGTCGAACTTCCAGAACTCGGGCACAAACGCGGTGTTCGTCGTGTTGACGAACGCATCCGATTGGTAGGTGGCACCGGCGCCGACCGTCCATTTCTGCGTGATATCGTAAGTCGACCAGAGCGCCAGATTGTGACGCGGAGCGTTGGGGAGCCAACGGCCGAGCTCGGCGAGATTCGACGTCTTGGCAATGCTGGAATCCAGGTAGCTGTAACCGCCAATGACCTGCCATTTGTCGGTCACCTTGCCGGCAGCCCCGATCTCGAAGCCATCGACGCGCGCGAGCCCATCGAGCACCAGGAATTGCTGGGCTGTCGGCGCGGTCGGGTCGCCGGGTATGCGCAGATTGGTCTTTTCGATGCGGAAAATTGCACCGGTGAGGCTAAGCTGACCTCCCTCCAGCACATCCCATTTGATGCCGGCCTCGTAGGAAACGTTTTTTTCCGGTGCGAGCGTTACGCTGGCAGCATTGTTCGGACTGCCGGACAAAGTGCCGAGCTCGGCGGAAGGATTGTAGGAATTGCCGTAAACGACATAGAGGCTTGAGTTCGGCGTCGGATGGTACACCGCGCCGAAGCGATAGCTCGGCAGGTTGTCGGTGCGCTTCATATCTTGCTGACCCGGCGCGCCGGTTCCGTCGAGAAAATGGGTATAGAAGCGGTCGAACCGGAACGATCCAAGCAGCTCGAAATACTTCGTGATCTTCATCTGGTCGATCACGTAGGCCGCGTAATCGGTCGACAGGGTTTGGTTTCCCGGGACGAAGGTGAAGCCTGTCGCCGGCACGCCACCAACCGTCGGATTCGTCAGGCTGGTATAGCAGGCGAGCTTGGCGGTAGCCCCGGTCGGTACGCACAGATCGGTACGCGTCTGATCTCGTATTTCGCGGGACAACTCCACGCCCGCGGTCAGCGTGTGATTGATGATGCCGGTATCGAACTTCCCGGTAAGATCGGTTGCATTGACCAAATAGCCGGCGTCGGTTTCGCGTTCGCGCCGCTCGCGGCCGATGGTCATGAGACCAACCGGGTAGCCGATGCCGTTGCCGCCGGTGCCGGTGGTCAGGCCGCTGGTGAAAGGTTGCAGGGCGGCTTTGGCAAGACCGCGCGGCGCCGTGTTGTGGCCGAAGCGATCGTTGAGCATATAGCGCGTGCCGTTGGTGATCTTGAAATTGCTTCCGAGCTCCCGCTCGATCTTGGCGGTCAAAATGTGCGTCTCGGTGGTGACAATGTCGCGCAGCGGACCGGTGGCGATGCCGAACCAGGTGTTGCGGTTGATCGGTACCGGCGTCACCGCCGTGCCGTTGCCGTTGTAGCCTGGATTGACCAGGGCGCCGGTCGTCGTGCTGTAGCCGGGCTGCGGCAGATAAGGCCACCCGTAGTCCGGTGCGCCCTCTTCGCCCTGGTAGATGTACCAGAGCGTCACCTTGGTAGCGTCGTCGAGCTGCGCGCTGATCGAAGGCGCCACGCCCCAACGCCGGGTCCAGACATTGTCGCGATTTGGCGTGTCGGTTTCGGTATAAAGCGCGGCGATGCGGCCAGAAATGTTGTCGCGCTTGCCGCTGGCATCGACATCGGCGCGATAACCGCCCACTGAGTTAATCGTCGCGGTGCCCTCGACGAAAGTCTGACCCGTCGGAAGCTTCGAGACGTTGTTGATGGCGCCGCCGGTCGAGCCGCGGCCGAAGGCGAATGAGGAAGGTCCCTTGTAGACCTCGACACGATCGACGTCGAAAAGATCGCGGGTGTACCAACCGGGATCGCGGAAGCCGTCTCGGAATATATCGCCACGGGCAACGAAGCCGCGGATGATCGGGCTGTCACCCTGCTGGCCGCCCTCGCCGGCCATGAACGTGATGCCGGGCACCGTGCGCAGCGCATCCTCCATCGTGGTGAGCCGCCGCTCCTGGATTTCCTGCTGCGGGACCACGTTGATGGTCTGTGGCGTGTCGAGCAGCGGCGTCTGCAGCCGGGTGATGGATTGCTGCGTCGCCTGATAGCCGGCCTGAGCGTTACCGGAGACGTCGATCGTCGGCAGTTGCAGGCCTGAACTTCCGCCTTCCTGCGCCGATGCCGTCGATGCCGCCATCAATGAGGCAAGACTTACGGCCGTGCGCAACAATGTACGGTTGGAAGTTTCCGGAGAGCAGCCCGCCTTTGACTTTACGTAGTTTGAAGAGTTGTCGTGCCGGTCGAATGGCTCCGACCGAATACTTGAAATCGTGTTGTTCATCTTCCGCGGCCGTATCAATACTATACTTTAGAACCGTAATAATCAGGTTGATTATTAGGCTATATTTGAAACCACAGGCAGTATTCGACGTCAAGAACAAGTTGATATTCAAGCACTATTATCGAATTAGAATATTTCTAAACTGTCTTTATTGTTTTGAATACTTAAAAACTGGATGCCGGCTGCTGTTTTGTATTTCACGGGGCCGGGTTGGCTGTTATAGCTCCGCGCGCGAATTGCGAAAGGGCGTCCTATGGCGGACACGCGTGCGGCACAATTGCGCCGCCTGTGGCTCAACGTACATCTCTGGATAGCGCTGAGCCTCGTCGCTCTGCTCGTTCCTATTTCCATTTCCGGCAGCCTGCTCGTCTGGCACGACGAAATCGATTCCGTGCTCAACCCGAAACGCTATGCGGTGTCAGGACCGCAGGTCTCGCTGCAGCCGTCAGAGTATCTGGCAAAAGCAGAAGCGGCGGTTGCGGACGATCCAACGAAACCGCGCGCCACAGCGCTGCGCTATCCCGAACCTGGTTGGCCCGTGCGCGCCACTATGCGCGCACAGCCCCGCGAAGCGGGCGCACGGCCGCGGCTGCTGAACGTCTATCTCGATCCTCCAACGGGCAAAGTCCTGGACGTCGTCGATTTCCGTGCGTCGCTGTTTGGATTCCTGCACGTGTTCCACGAGAACCTGACAATTCCGGAGTACAGCGGCCGCCAGATTGTCGGCTGGGCCGGCGTCGGGATGCTGATCCTGTCACTGACGGGAATCTGGCTGTGGTGGCCGCGCGGCGGCGATTTTCTACGCGGCCTGCGTTGGCGGCGATCGTCGCTTTTCACGTTCAACCTGCATCACCTTCTCGGCTTCTGGATCTCATTGCCACTCGCGGTGGTGTCGGCGACCGGAATTTATCTGTCATTTCCGCAGACGGCCCGCGAGGCCATGTCGTCAATTGCACCGATGACTCCGCAAGGGCAACGCGGCTTCGGACAGGTTGCACAGCACACAGCGCTCACCGCGGATCAGGCGCTTGCGGCAGCATTGAAGGCCGAACTGAACGGAAAGCCGGTCACACTCTTCCTCCCGGTGCAGCAGCGTGAGCGACCGCTCGCCTGGCGCACGCAGATTTCGCGCGCGGGCAGCGGCGACATCGTGACTCTGATGACGGACGATCAGAGCGGACAAACCTCACCGGCTCTGGTGCCGCTCTCGGGCGACCGCTCGGCCGCGTGGATCCGGTGGATCCACGAAGGCAGCCGCGGTGGCCCTGTGTGGGCCGTTCTGGTGACGCTGACGGGAATATTTCCAACTATCTTTGCGGTCACAGGCATCATCATGTGGCTGCGCAAGCGTTCCGATCGCAAGGAAGTGGCTGGGAAAGGCGCCAAACCGCGCCTACGTCCCGCCGAGTGATCGTGTTGTGCTAGGATTGGAAGGCAGAAAGGACCGTACATTCAATGATCTTTAATCGTCCCAAGTACCACACCATCGTGGTGGCCGTTGTCGCCGCGGTCCTTACTCTGCCAGTGCCCGTTCTCGCACAGACCGCGCCTGCCGCGACATCGCCGTCTCCTACGGCCCCGCAACCCGCGCCGGCGACCCCGGCAACGAATCCGGCTGCCGCACCCGCCGTAGCGCCCGCTGTCGATTCACCTGTGACCGCCCAGGCTTCGAATTCGCCCGACTTCGCCCTCAAGCTGCCGCGCGATCTCTCGCCATGGGGCATGTTCATGGCGGCCGACATTGTCGTGAAAGCGGTGATGGTCGGCCTTGCCTTCGCGTCCGTGCTGACCTGGACCATCTGGTTTGCCAAGGCCCTTGAGCTCATGTTCGCGCGCCGTAGGCTGCACGCAGCGATTGACAGACTCGCTCACGCGAAATCGTGGAGCGAAGCCAATGTGCGGACAAAAGGCCGCGACGTCGGCGTCGCCGCGATGCTTCGCGCTACCGACGCCGAGCTGCGCATGTCGGCCGATGCACATTCAGCAACCGGCATTAAAGAACGTATCGCATCTCGGCTCGAGCGCCTCGAGGCCGCAGCCGGCCGGCAGATGATCCGCGGCACCGGCATCCTGGCCACCATCGGCGCCACAGCTCCCTTCGTGGGCCTGTTCGGCACGGTGTGGGGCATCATGAACAGCTTTATCGGCATCTCGAAATCGCACACCACCAACCTCGCGGTCGTGGCGCCCGGCATTGCCGAGGCATTGCTGGCGACCGCACTCGGCCTCGTCGCGGCCATTCCGGCGGTGGTCATGTACAACATGTTCTCCCGCTGGATCGCCGGCTATCGCGCCTTGCACGCCGATGCCGCCGCGGAGATTCTCCGGATCGTCAGCCGCGATCTCGATCGTGGCGCCTTGGATGAGCGCCCGGCTGATCGCCGGCGCGCAATGGCCGCCGAGTAACCGCCATGAGCGTCCGTCTCGACCATGGCGACGATCAGCTCAGCGAGGTCCACGAGATCAACGTCACGCCGTTCATCGACGTGATCCTGGTGCTGCTGATCATCTTCATGATCGCGGCTCCCCTCGCCACGGTGGATATCTCGGTCGACCTGCCGGCCTCGAGCGCGGAGCGCACGCCGCGACCGGAAAAGCCACTATTTCTGACGCTCAAATCCGATCTGAGCGTTTCGCTCGACAACGACACGATCAACCGCGCGGCGCTGGCAGGCGCGCTTGACCAAGCAACCGCGGGCGACAAGCAGCAGC
>Ga0105242_10004892_pt1 | contig 10369 bp, 6 predicted proteins | sample KBSM24metaG_FD_81521 | JGI IMG/M metagenome (GOLD analysis project Ga0105242, IMG submission 81521) | Miscanthus rhizosphere microbial communities from Kellogg Biological Station, Michigan, USA - KBS M2-4 metaG | ecosystem: Host-associated > Plants > Roots > Rhizosphere > Soil | place: Michigan... | reverse complement strand
TCCGACCGACGCCGATTGCTCGGCCCCGACCAAGATCACCTACATGTACATGCCGCTCGGCGGGACAGCGCTGGTGCCGTTGCCGAGCACCTCGAGCCTGCCCGCGAACGTCACGATGACGCAGACCTCGAGCAACGAGTTCGTACCGTTCGTGGTTCGCGTCGAGACGGGGACGATGGACCGCGGCATCTATCAAAACGCAGTGCTTCATGATCCGACCTCGGATCCCGCGCCGACTCCGTTCAACCCGCCGAGGGGCTGGAATCGCAAGCTGCTGGCGCAGCACGGGTCCGGGTGCCCGGGAGGCTGGTACATCCAGGGCGCCGCCCAAGGCGTGAACATCCTCACCGGCAACAACCTCCAGCGTCTCGCCGAAGGCTGGGGGCTGTTCATCAACACGCTCCAGCACCCGGCGAACAGCTGCAACGCAACCGTCGCCGGCGAAGCGACGATGATGGGCAAGGAGCACTTCATCGAAACCTTCGGCGTACCGACTTACACGCTCTCCACCGGGGGCTCGGGCGGCGCGATCACGAGCGAAGGCGTCGGCGACGCGTTTCCCGGCCTCTTCGACGGCATCCTGATCTCCGCCGCCTTCCCGGACACGCTGTCGATCCCGATGAGCGGGGCGGACGGTCATCTGCTGGCGCACTACTTCACGGTCACCAATCCGTCGGGATTCACCCTCGATCAGCAAGTTGCTGTCTCGGGCTACAAGGGCCAGCAGGCCTGGTACGACGCCGCCAACCAATCGGGACGCATCGATCCGGTCCCGGGACGCGTCGACATCCCGGGCTACAGCTCGGCGGTCTGGAGTGCCCTCGTCCCGACGGCGTTGCGCTACGACCCGGTGACCAATCCCACGGGTGCACGACCGACGATGTTCGACTGGGCGCGAAACATCTACGGGCGCGATCCGGTGACTGGCTTTGGCCTGCGCCCTTACGACAATGTCGGCGTTCAGTACGGTCTTGGAGCGCTGAACGCCGGGGCAATCACCACCACGCAGTTCCTCGACCTCAACCAGGGCATCGGCGGCGTCGACCAGGACTTCAACTACATCCCGAGCCGCGCAGTGGGCGACCCGGGCGCGATCAGGCGCGCGTACCAGGCGGGTCTGAGCATGAACGGGAACGGTGGCCTGAGGAACATCCCGGTGTTCGACATGGGCAGCTACAACGACACGAGCGCCTATCACTATCAGTGGTATCGCTTTGCGATCCGCGAGCGGCTGCGTGAATCGAATGGCGATGTCGGAAACCACGTGATGTGGCGCGGCTCGAGCGTGCCTTTCGCGAAGGCGTGGTTCCTGCTGAACATGTGGGTCAACGGTGTCAAGCAGGATCGCTCGAACATCCCGGAGCACCAGAAGGTCCTCAACCACAGGCCGTCGGTCCTGGTTGACGGCTGCTGGCCCAGCAACACGCAGTTCGTTGCCGAGCCACAGACATTGAGCAGCCAGCCGAACACGACCTGCAATACGGCCTATCCGTCGTGGACGAATCCGCGCTTCGTTGCCGGAGGTCCGATCCAGGCGAACATCTACAAGTGCCAGCTGAAGCCCATCGATCTCGCCGACTACAAGGTTTCGTTCACCGCGGCCGAAAGAGCACGCCTGAACACGATCTTCCCGGGTGGCGTCTGCGATTGGTCCAAGCCCGGGGTGAATCAGACCGGAGTCGTGACGTGGCCCTCCTTCGGTCCGTCCCCGGACAACCTCATTTCCGACAAGCCGGCGCTCAGCTTCTTCGTCTCGAGCGCCACGAGCCCGACCGGAAATCTCGGCGGCCTGGTCGGTGCCGACGCCACCTGCCAGCGGCTCGCCACGGCCGTCGGCGAGGGCGCGCGGACCTGGCGGGCCTACCTGAGCGCCGAGCGGGGTCCGAACGGGCAGCCCGTCAACGCGCGCGACCGCATCGGCTCCGGCCCTTGGTACAACGCCAACCTCCAACTGATCGCGAGCAATCTTTCCGAGCTCCACTCGCGCTCCGGCGACGCGGCCGTGTTCCTCGATGAACGCGGCCAGCGCATCAACGGTCAGTGGACCGGGTCGCCAACCCCCGTGGAGCACGACATCCTCACCGGTTCGAGGGGGGATGGCACGGTCATCGCGGGAGCCACGTGCTCCGACTGGACGTCCGCCGCCACCAGCGTGACGGCTCAGGTAGGACACTCCGACGGCCTGGGGCCGAACCAGAGCGCGACCCCTCCCCTGAACTCGTGGAACTCTGCGCACACGGCCCAGGACTGCTCGAACACCGCGCCGCGTGGCGGTGCTGGACGGATCTACTGCTTCGCGCCCTGACCGGCAACTACAGACGAGACCTCGCGCCGGGCTCGGCGCGAGCAGCTCGAGCCCTCCCTGCCACTGGGGAGCAGTGGCGCGCGGCGCGGGGTTCCGCCGGCTCGCAACGCCAACGGCAAGGTGCTCAAGCGACTCCTGCGCGAGAGCGCCTCGTCATATTCCTGAAGGAGAACAACCGTCATGGCAGACCATGTCTACAAGCTGCTCGAGCTGACCGGATCCTCGGAGACCAGCATCGAGGATGCCGTGAGCAACGCGATCGCCAAGGCGAGCGAGACGATCCGCAACATTCACTGGTTCACGCTGATCGAGACGCGCGGCCACGTGGTCGACGGCAAGGTGGCGCATTGGCAGGTGACGCTCAAGCTCGGCTTCACGCTCGAGTAGCTTGGCTGGCGGCTTCGCGCAGAACCGGGAGGAGACCATGATGACATCCGCCCATACCTCGGCGCTGACGGTCCTCGCGGCGATCACACTGGCCTGCGCTCCATCCTCCATCGCCGCGCAGGCGCTGACACCGCCTCAGCAACTGGCGCGCGACATCTTCAAGGAGCTGGTCGAGATCAATACGGTCACGGCGACCGGCGACACGCTAATAGCTGCGCAGGCGATGGCCGCTCGCTTGAAGGCGGCGGGCTTCACCGATGCCGATGTCCGCGTGCTGTCCCCGGCGCCGCGCAAGGGCAATCTCGTTGCCCTCCTGCGCGGCACCGGCGTACGCAAGCCGATCCTGCTGCTGGCGCACCTCGACGTTGTCGAAGCCAAGCCCGCCGATTGGTCGGTCGACCCGTTCAAGCTGCTCGAGAAAGACGGCTACTGGTACGGTCGTGGTACCGGCGACGACAAGTTCATGGCCGCCGCGTTCGTCGCCAACTTGATCCGCTACAAGCAAGAGGGGTTCAAGCCCGACCGCGACCTTATCGTGGCGTTGGAGACCGACGAAGAAGTCCTCGACGCCGATTCAATGGGAATCCGCTGGCTGCTGAAGGAGCACCGCAATCTGATCGATGCGGAATTCGCCTTGAACGAGGGCGGCGGCGTCGGCCTGCTCAACGGCAAACCGCTGGCCACCAGCCTGCAGACCAGCGAAAAGGTTTCGGTCAGCTACCGACTCGAGGTCAAAAACCCTGGCGGGCACAGCTCGCTGCCGAGCAAGGACAACGCCATCTACCGCATGGCCAACGGTTTGAACCGGCTCGCGCGCTTCGACTTTCCTTTCAAGCTGAACGAAACGACGCGTGGCTACTTCGAGCGCACGGCCGCGCTCGTCGAGCCACAGATCGCGGCCGACATGCGTGCCATCGTCGCGCCGACTCCCGATTCCGCCGCAGTTGACCGGCTGTCGAAGATCGTGCGCTACAACGCCCAGATGCGCACGACGTGCGTCGCCACCATGCTGGAGGGCGGTCATGCCATCAACGCCTTACCGCAAACGGTGAGTGCTGGAGTGAATTGTCGCGTGCTGCCCGGCGAGGCGCTGGACGACGTTCGCGCCACGCTGGTTCGTGTGCTCGATGACGAGCAGATATCCGTCACCGTCAGCGGCGCGCCGGTACCGAGCCCACCGTCGCCGCTGAACCCCGAGCTCGTGCGCGTGGTCGAGCGCATCACCGCAGAATTCTGGCCGGGCATCCCGGTGATTCCCGTGATGTCTGCGGGTGCCACGGATGGCAGCTTCCTGCGCAACGCGGGCATCCCGACGTATGGGCACTCGGGCCTGGCGGGCGATGTCAACGACGTTCGCGCTCACGGCAAGGATGAGCGCGTGCTCATCAAGTCGTTCCTCGATGGACATGAGTATCTTTACCGGCTCGTCAAGGCCCTCGCGTCTGACTCGAGATGACGGCTACGCCATTGGTCTTCCTCTTCGGGAATTGGTGAACGGATCGGCGGCTTCGCTTTATCGGCCGTCCCCCTACCACGGCAATGATGGATCGAGAGCCGCCCTTCCTGTGAGCCCGGATAGGTACTCGACATCGCTCACATCTGATGCGCCTCAACAGCTTCTCAGACAACTGTCAGAGTTGTCAGGGTGATCGGGCGCGGCAATTGCCAACGCGGTTTTTCGCATAACGATTCGGTTGCGCGGGGGCACAGCAGGGAGCATGATCGCTGCACAAGAAATAGAAAGAATCAGCAAGAAAGGGGAGCGAACATGCGACGCTATTGCACTGCATACGGTTGGCCTGCTCGCCGTATAGCGGCGGCGAAAACTGATCGAGCCGGCGGTAGTTGCTCTCGATCCTACTTCGATGATGCACGGCAAATGAGCCGCCGTTCTTGCGGTTCGTTCCAGTGGAATTTCGTCTTACTCCCCTGACACGTTAGCCTGATCGCGCGAGAGCCCTCCGCGACAGCGCTGATTTGCGTCGCCAGCGTCGTGCCCTTGATGTGTGCCCGGTTGTTGGCGACACCCAACTTGGCGGGGCGCACCGTTGGACAAGCGCAAGGTATGGTTCCACTGCAGTGGAACTGGAGCGCGCTTTCCTGATCAAGCGCAGGTGCGCGCGCTGCTGCCGCAAGGGACGGATGCCTGCGCGCGAGGCAACGCCGGGCCGAATGACCCGGGACTTGTCTTTGTCGACGCTGTGACCGACGAACTCTGCACGTGGGCAGCGCAAGCCGCGCAAGCCGGAGAGGCCCCGATCTTTGCGATCGGCCTTGATCCCAGTACTCGATGCGAAGGCGACATCTGGCGGCTGGTGGCCGCGGGGATCACGGACGTCTTCAGATGGTGGGGCGCGGCAGATCTGCCGGAAATCATCGCTGCCCGCCTTCACCGGTGGTCGCAGACGAACGAAATTCTGCGCTCGCCCGAGGTGCAGTCACGCCTAGTCGGCCAGAGCAAGGCGTGGAAGCACCTGCTTCGCCAAGTGGTCGAAGTGGCGCATTTCACCGAGGATTCAGTGCTTATCAGCGGCGAAAGCGGAACCGGAAAAGAGCTGATCGCCAAGCTTATCCACGACCTGGATTCGCGCCCCGACAAGGGCTCGTTCGTGGTGGTCGACTGCACCACGCTCACCCCGGAGCTGGCCGGCAGCGAGCTCTTCGGTCACGAGCGTGGCGCCTTCACCGGAGCACTCAACGCCCGCGAAGGCGCTTTTGCGCTCGCCGACTACGGCACGCTCTTTCTCGACGAGATCGGCGAACTCCCGCCGCCGCTCCAGACCCAGCTGCTGCGAGTTCTGCAGGAGCACACCTATAAGCGGGTCGGCAGCAACGCGTGGCTGCGCAGTCGCTTTCGACTGGTGTGCGCGACCAATCGGGATCTCGGGAAGGAGCTCGCCAAAGGAGGCTTTCGCACCGACCTGTACTACCGCATTGCCGGCTGGGCCTGCTCCACTCCGGCGCTGCGCGACCGCGTCGAGGACATTCTGCCCTTGGCGAACCACTTCCTGGCCGAGGCGACGGGGCAGCGCCGCGCTCCAGACCTGGACGACGCCGTGCGCGATTACCTTCTCACCAAGGAGTATCCCGGGAACGTACGCGACCTGCGGCTGGTTGCGCTGCGCCTCGCGCATCGACATACCGGGCCAGGTCCGATCACTCCCGGGGAAGTTCCCGACGCCGATCGTCCGCACCACGAGCTACCGCGCAGCATCCGACTCGAGCAACAGATGGAAGGCGCGGTGCGGCAGGCCGTCGGCATGGGTGTGGGACTCAAGGAGCTTGGCCAGAGCGTGGCGGACTCAGCCATCCGCGTGGCGATCGAAATTGAGCACGGCAACCTGCAGCGGGCAGCGCGGCGCCTTGGGGTGACCGACCGTGCACTGCAAATGCGCCGCGCCAGCGAGCGGCAGCATTAGGCAGAGCCATCGGTGGAGTGCGAGTTGCCGGCATCGAGACGTTGTTGTCGTGCCGTGCGTCCGAGTGCCACCGGCCCCTGATCGGCAGCACCGCGTCACAGTTGGGTTGCATGCGTAACCGAATGACGGACCGCATGGTCTTAAATGTTGCGACGAACCATTGAGACGTCGTACATGAACCCCTCGATCGGCACGTTGGCCGTCGCCGAACGGAAGAGACCCCCCTCCGCAGTGCGATAGAAGCGGTTGCCGATGTTCTGGTCGCTTCCAATGGCGGCCTTCGAACTCGCCGGATCGTGATAGCCGTAATACGTGCGCTGATTCGGATCCGTGCCGCGCCCGGTGATGATCACGAAGTGATCGGTAATGACATCCACGTTGTAGCTGGCGTCCATGTAGCTCACGCCCACGACCACGGGACGACCGGCGCCCAGCTCGGCGTCGATGTACGCGATACCCTCGCGTGCCTTCGCCGGATCGATCGTTACGCGGCCGCGCGTGTCCTCGCCGGTCGCCACCTGGATTCGCATGTCGGGCCCGCCCACCGTGACGCCCACTGCAGCCGCCATCTCTGTGCAGCGGTTGAAGCATCCCTTCGGATCGTTGCTTTCGTAGCCGATGAAGGGCACGTTTAGCTGGACCGCACGCCCGGCACCCCAGGGCGACGGCGCAGGCGTGCGCGGCGGCGACGGTGTCGGCGCACCTTGAGCGTAAAGCGCGGACCACGTCAGCGGCCCGACGATTCCATCCGCAACGAGTCCTCGCGCGCTCTGGAATGCCCGCACCGCGGCGCCAGTGAGCGAACCGAAGACACCATCGACCGGTCCCGGGGCGAATCGCAGGGCCGTGAGCCGTGACTGCAATGTGCTCACCGCCGATCCACGCGAGCCCTGGCGGAGCGTGGGCTGGCTGCTTGCCAGCTCGCGTTCAGGCGAACTCTCGAGCGCCTCATCGAGGCCCAGGTCCACGAGGATCGTCGATCCCCTGCGAACCCACGTTCCACTGGTCAGTCCGATCATCGCCCTTCTCCTTCCGCATCAATGCCCGCGCGAGAGGTCCCATGGATCGGCTGCCTCCTCCTGCACCACCGCGGCAAGAGGCGGCGCAGCGGGCGACGCGGGGCGCGCGAGCGCCGTGCGTCGCACAGCGGCGATGAGCCGCAGGAAATTGCCTCCCAGCACGAGCGCCTCCTGATCATCGGTGAGTCCAAGAAGACGAACCTTCTCGAGCTCGACGCCCGGATGCAGCCATGGGCCGTCCGAGCCGAAGAGCACCTTGTGCGCCCCGGCCCGCCGCACCGCCTGCGCGAGCAGGTCGAAGCGCTGCACCCCCGAGGTATCGCAGTGCATGTTGGGATGCCGCGCAAGATGGTCGATGAGCGCGAGCTGGGCGCGCCAGTCGTTGGCGAAAGTGCCGAGGTGCGGGATGATGAACTGCACCCGCGGGTACTCCTCGGCGAGGAGTTCGCAGGTCCACACCTCGCCCATGACGTCGTACAGGACCGGCAGCCCGAACGCTTGGGCCGCTTCGCACACTTCGCGAGTGATCCGCGCCTCGTGCCGATGCACCTTGATGCCGACGAAGCCGTATTGCTCGACCGCCGTGCGCACCATCTCGAAGACCCGCCCACGATTGCGTGCCGGATCGATGAACGCGAAACCGTAGCAGCGACCCTGTGAGCGCCGAACCATCTCGGCCACATTCCGGTTCGCGGCGGCATAGTCGGAATGGAATGCGGCGAAGAGGACAGTGCGATCGATGCCCGCCGCTGCCGCGCGCTGGAAGTAGTCCTTCAGCGGCGCCCGGGTGTCCCACGGGCCGGTCAGCCCATCGCCCGCACCCGCGTGACAGTGGCAGTCGATGACCATGAGGACTTCCCGAAAGAGGATTGTCGAGGGGCTACGCGCGCGCCTGGCCTGCTCAAGCCGCGACTGCGAAGGCCCCCGTGGCGCGCATGCCCGGCTGTTCCGGCCGCGGCCAGCCTGCGTCCGGCACACCTTGGACCGCGCGCCTCGCTCGCATCGCAGGCAAGTTCCTGCGCATTGCCTCCGTCATCGCCTTAGCCGCCGCAGCAACGCTCACCTCGGAGGGGACGGCGTTAGCCGCGTCGGCGGCGATGCGCACGAAGCGCTGCGCCATCTCGAGCTGCGCGATTTCGCGATCGACACCTTGCATCTCGGCCTCCAGCGCGCTGCTTGCGGCCGAACCGAGTGCGGTGCCCAATGCAGTTCCCACGCCCGGGATGGGAATGAACGAGCCGAGCGCCCCGCCCACGAACGGCAGCGCCTTCTTGGCGATCGACTTCAAGACGCCGCCGAGCGGACCTTTCACCAGCCCCTTGGCGGCCTTGCCGATGCTCTTGAAGACCTTCCCGAGGAACTGCTCGAGATCCGCCTCGCTGGAGACTTCGAGCAACTCGAGCGCGAGTGCGAGCTCCTGCGTTTCGGTGAGGACTCCACGGGTCCTGCCACTGTCCATCGCGCCGGCCTGGCGCATCGATCCACCGGTCCGTACCGGGATGCATTGCGAACACTTGCATGTCCATGCGTGCATGGCTTGCTCCTTGTGAGAGATTGATTGGCGCGCTGGCGCCGTAGCAGGTGCCAAGCGCGATGGGTTGAGCTCACTTCACGGTCACGTTTCACCCCACACTTCCTGCTCGAGCTCGTTCAGCTTCCGGTTGGTCACCTTGTCCCTAGGCATCAGCCTGCCGTTGATGTACGCCTCCACGGCCTTGCGCCGGGACTCGTCGGCGATGGCTGCGACGCGGACCCGATAGCCGGTGGCCGAAAGCCCCATGTGGGCGAGGCACCAGAGGTGGGCTTTCAGCCGCTTGCCGAGATCACTCGTCTGCCCCACGTACGCTTGTCGCGGGTGCCCGGGTGGGAAGAGGAACACGTACACCCCGGGTCCGCGTGCTTGCTGAGCGGCCTTCGCGAGCCCCCCGACCGCCTGCCAGGTGACACCCAGCGCCGAGGGCATCGTGTTCAGAACGCGTTCGGTGGCGGTCTCGGCCTCGAGTGCCGTCTCCGCTTGCCCCTGGAGTTCGTGCTCACCCGAGCCCGCGCCGCGCCGGCCAAGCGCCTGCCTCAGTGCCGCGATGACTCCGGGTGTCACCCGGCCGGTGACCGGCAAGCGGAGCCGCTTCTCGAACGATCGGATCGCGCTGCGCGTTTCGGGCGTCTCCATGCCGTCTTCGGGGATGCGCAGACCGAGCAGCCGATTGAGGGCGCGCTGCACCGGCCGCACCGCGTCGGTATGGCTGCCGCCCGCCTCGCCGAGTTGCACTTCGTGACGCGCGTCGAGCCCCGCCATCTCGTACTCGAACATCTCGTGGCTCGCGCCGGGCCGTCCCCAGTTGCGCCAGGAGTCCGGGATCGGATTTCCCTGGGTCACCTTGAATCCCGGGCCGCCGTCCTTCATTCCGCGGTTTTCGATGGCCCACTGCCCGACGTGGTACCAGATGTCCGGGCCCGGATCGTTCTCGCGGGTCGGACTCGATTGCCGATGAGCTAGGACGTGAGTGATACCGATCGTCCGTTTGAGATAGTCGACCAGATAGCGACCCGCCTCGAGCTGTTCCTTCGTCACGTGGTCGGTCCCGAACTTCGCTCCCTCCCACCACTTCCCGGCGGTGCTGGGAAAGTTGCCGGCGAATTCCACCGCCACGCTGCCGGCGTTGAAGCCGTTCGAGGCCCACAGGAGTGCTGAGGCCGGGTGCAGCTGCAGAATGCGCCCGTCCGCGAGGATGGCGAAGTGCGCGTTAAGGCTGAGGAAGCGTTTCAGCGGATCCTTGGGCTTGAAGCAGCATGCCATCTGGTGGAGCACCAGCGCGTAGACCTTCTTCGGCTCGCGCGTGCCCTTGCGCAGCGTCTTGTCGGCCGTCGCAGTGAGATCGATGATGCGCGAGTCGGCAAGCGAGCTCACCTTTTCGGTCACGGTGTCCCACGCTTGGCGCGCACGCTCGCCGATCCGGTTGAAGAAGTCGCCGAACTCTCCTTCTTCATCCCCCTCGGGCGGACCGGCATCGGCCGGAGGCTCTTCCCCCCCTGGCGCTGCATCGCCGCCCGGCTCTGCGCCGCCCGGTTCCTGTGTGCCGTCGTCGGCCGCGGCCGATGGCGGGGGGCCCTGCCGCGCAGGAGGCGGGCCGGCCGGCACACGGCCCATGCCGGCCCCGGCGCCACATGCCGCGCGCAGTGCCGCATCGGTGTCTGCATCGAGGGCGCCCGTGGCGGCCAGGCCGCTTTGTCGCTGGAAC
>Ga0105242_10004891_pt1 | contig 10370 bp, 7 predicted proteins | sample KBSM24metaG_FD_81521 | JGI IMG/M metagenome (GOLD analysis project Ga0105242, IMG submission 81521) | Miscanthus rhizosphere microbial communities from Kellogg Biological Station, Michigan, USA - KBS M2-4 metaG | ecosystem: Host-associated > Plants > Roots > Rhizosphere > Soil | place: Michigan... | reverse complement strand
CGGACTGTTCCAGTTGCTGGGGGCGAGAAAGCATTTGTGGTGCGCGTCTCCCTGGCCCCCCGCCGGCTCAAGCACCCGATCGCGCAAGCCCGCCGAGTCGGCCATGTTCTTAACTCCTGTCGGACAGTTAAGCAGCAGCGCGTGTTTCGGCAGGTTGCCGATCAGCATCTCAGCCGGCTTCCGGTCCACGCGCGAGACGTCGCAGAAATCGAGCACGATCCAACGTCCGGCTTCGGCCTCAAGCTCCGTCAGGAACTCCGACCACCCGTTCAAATCGAGGTCGGTAACCTGGCCTGCGAGCTTGAGGATGGCGACCGATGAGGTCTCGAGAACTCTGCTGATTCTGTACATTGCACTGATGGTAGTGCACGGGTCGTGCCAAGAGTTTCTGGACTCAAATAATTGATTCTATTTGGATTATTCCGGTAGTTCGTGAGCGATCTGCCGATATATCAGCAGTGTGCGGAAACTTGGACGGCTACTCCCCAGCGGCGCGGGTGTTTTGGTGCTTGGGAAGCTCGATGCCCAGCTTCCTCATGCGGGACCACAGAGTAGACCGGTTGAGTCCGAGAATTTGCGCAGCGCCGTTCGGGCCCGCGAGCGTCCCACCAGTCTGCTCCAGTGCCCGCAGGATCAGCCGCCGTTCGGATTCCTCAAGTGTAGGGATACCTTCCGTGGGACCACCGGGCTTAGCGCGATTCACAGCGAGATGCTTGAGTTCCAGGATGTCAGCCTGACACAGGATGCCCGCCCGTTCCAGCAGGTTCGCGAGCTCGCGGACGTTCCCCGGCCAGTCATATTGATGCAAGTGCTCGTACACGGCGCGGTTGATACCCTGGATCCGCTTGCCCATGCGTTGCGAAAACTTGCGAACGAAATAGCCCGCCAGGAGTGGAACGTCATCCTTGCGTTCGCGCAGCGGCGGAACTTCGATGGGGAAGACGTTCAGGCGATAGAAGAGGTCGGCTCGAAACGCTCCCCGCCGAACCTCCTGTTCCAGATCGCGATTGGTGGCTGCGATCACGCGCACGTCCACCTTTTGCGTCTGGGAACCACCGACGCGCTCGAATTCCTGCTCCTGCAACACGCGCAGCAGCTTGGACTGTGTTTCGAGCGGCAGCTCTCCCACTTCATCGAGAAAGATGGATCCGCGGTGCGCCAGCTCAAAACGGCCTTTCTTCTGGCCGACAGCTCCGGTGAAGGCGCCCTTTTCGTGGCCGAACAGCTCACTTTCGACCAAGCTGGCCGGCAGCGCGCCGCAGTTCACTTTGATCATCACACTTTGTCTTCGCTGACTGCGATTGTGAAGGGCGCGGGCGATCAATTCTTTTCCAGTCCCGGTCTCTCCCAGCAGCAAAACCGTGGAGTCGGTTTGCGCCACCATCTCGATACTGTTGAAGACGCTCTGAATGGCAGCCGAAGCGCCGACGATCTCCTCGAAGTTCAGCTCGCTCTGCAGGGCCTCCTGAAGGTAGACGTTTTCCCGCTGCAACTGGTCCAGCATTTCCTCGGACTGTTTCCGCTGGCCGATATCGCGAAGGATGATGGTGAATAAACGGCCGGTGGAGACCTCGGTTCTGGAAATCGTGGCCTCGATCGGAAACTGCGCGCCGTTACTGCGGATCGCACGCAGTCCCTCGGGAATCCAGCCCTGCGTGGACTCCGAGCTGGAAGCGATGTAGCCGGTCAGGATCTGCTCCAGCGGCTCGGACAGAAATCTGTCCAGCGTCGTGCCAATCACGTCCGGCGCATCGCACAGGAACGTTCTTTTCGCGGCCTCATTAAAAATGACGATCCTTCTTTCCGCATCGACCACCACAATCGCGTCCATGGCGGAGCGGAAAATCCCCGCCAGCCGCTCCTCGGTTTCCTTGCGCGCGCGCTCGTCCCGCTTGCGTTCGGTGATGTCCAGTAGGAACGTCTGGCTATACAGGTACTTGCCGCAGGCGTCCTGTTTGACCACCGAGGATACCTGGAGATCCACGCGCTCGCCATTTTTCTTGGAACCCTGCACCTCCACATCTTTTACGAAGCCCTGGCGAGCGAGTCTCGGCAGTAGCTCGTCCCGCAAGTAGGACTGATATTCGGGCGGAGCAAAGTTGACTACGGGGCGACCGATCACTTCGCTGCGCTCATAGCCCATGGTCTGCAGCCAGAATTCGTTGACGTCCAGGAGGCAGCCGTTCGCATCCACCGAATGCATCATGATGGGCGTGTTGTTATAAAGTGCCCGCACCCGCTCCTCGCTTTCCCTGAGGCGCGCATTGGTTTCGGAGAGCTCCAGCGTTCGCTCCGCGACGCTCTGCTCGAGGCCGGCGGCGTGATGCGCCACCTGCTGATTCAAGTGGGCGTGCCGGATCGCCACGGAGAGGCTATCGGCCACGTCCTGCGCGATCTCCACATGCTCGGCCGAGAACGCGCCGATCTCGCTCGAACCCAGATTCAGCGTGCCGATCAGTTCCCCGTTGGCCAGCAGGGGCACGGCGACGATGGACCGAATGCCTTCGGCTTCAAGCGCGGATCGCGCGGGCGAGACCGGTGCATGCGCGAGGTTGGCGACGACGTAGGGCCGGCCCTGCCGGAGGTCGTCGGGATCCCCGAAAAGATCCAGCGGCACTCGCGATCCAATGCCCAGATTGGTTCCTCCCGAGGTCAGCACGCCGACCAGACGGGCGTTGGCCCCTCCCGGATCGATCACCCAAACGCTGGTGCGCTGGCACGGGACCAGCTCTTGAAAGCGGGCTAACGCCGCCTCGGCGATCTCATGGACGGAACGGGCCGACAGGATCGCGCGATCGGTCTGCCCCAGAAGCTTGAGCCGCTGGCTGTACCGCCGCAAGGCGTGTTCCGCCTGCTTCCGCGCGGTGATGTCGCGCTGGATCGCAAAGTTCCCGGTAAACCGCCCTTCCGGATCGTAAATACAGATGTAGTCTCCGTCGAGCCATAGCGAGCTCCCGTCGACGCGCCGCTCCTCACTCTCGCCATGCCGATGCCCGGTGTCGAGCATCTCCCTGCAGAACTGGCGCCCTTGGGGCAGATTGTGGGCGAAAACCTCCGCCGGCGTCCGCCCCAGGAATTGCTCCCGGGATGCGCCGTGGATTCGGAGCATCGCATCATTGACCTTGGTGATTCGCTGATGCTCAAAGATGTAGTCCAGGACCTTCTCTTTGTCGACGCTGTCATCCCAGCGAACCGGCTGGTCGAGCATCATGAAGGAGAAGCCGTCGAGGGACTGCGAGAAGAACAGCTCCAACTGGTCGAGGGATTTTCGCAGCTCGCGTTCGACCTGCCTGCGGCGATCCGTTTCGAACACCAATGCAAGCAGGTCAGCCAGCGAGGCGGCGAAGTTCTGCTCATCCGCGCGCCAGGACCGGGGCGAGCCGGTGTGCTCATTGCACAGCACCCCGGCGATGCGGCCTTCGCGGCGTATGGGTACGTCCAGCATCGCGAAGATGTTCAGCACGTCCAGATAGCCGGCCGCGAACTCGCGCGTCGAAGGGTGGGTGCGCGCGTCGTCCGCCGCGATGGTCCGACTCTCTGCGAGCGCCTGGAAGTACTGCGGATACTTCCCGACCTGGAGAATCGCCCCGCTTTCCTGCGCGTTGCGTTCGCGATCAAAAAGGTGCAGGCAGGAAAGTTCCGTGTGGTCGTGGTTGAACAGCCAGACACTGACGCGCGCGACGTCGAGCGCCTTCGCGGCGACCGACGAGATTCGCGCGAGTGCCTCGCCCAGGTCGGCCGAACCGGCGCGAGAGATCTCAACCAACGCCGCCTGATACTGGAGTGTTTGAAAATCGGACATCCGAAAACGCCTTGGGCCATTGTATCGCGGGTGGCCAGATTTGTGGAGATATCGGCGAGAAGCTGAAATATCAGCACAGGGAAGCCCGCGCGATTCTGCGGGATCGTTGTATATTGTGTATTTTCAATGACTTGAAAATAGTATGCCTTTGGCCCCACTCGTGCCTTTGTGAGGGGCCATGAAGAGTTCACTGGTTCTTGTACTTGGATTCGCCAGCGTCCTAGGGGCGCAGGGTGTTCCCGACTTCACTCCGCCGACGCCACTCATCGGCGCGGTGATGCACAACAAAACTGCCGAGGCGAAGCGGCTCTTGGCTGCCGGAGCCGATCCCAATGAAGCCCGGCTGGTCGGGTTCCCGGCCGTTTTCTTTCCGCTGGCGTTCCGGAACGCTGAAGTCTTTCGCGCGATGGTGGGGAAAGGGGCGGACCTGCAGGCGCGCGACGCCTCTGGTTCGACGGCTCTGATGTGGGCGGCCTTTAACGAGGCCGGCGACCCGACGCTGGTGGAAGAACTTCTGCGCCTGGGCGCCGATCCGACGGCCAAGAATCAGGCCGGCGAGACTGCTCTGACCTGGGCAGCGCGGCGGGGACGCACCCCTGTGGTGCTCGCGCTCGAAAAGGCTGTGGGAACCGCGGGTGCATCCAATCCGGACGCCGTTCGCGAACCGGCGCAGCGCGCGATTGCGCTGCTGCAGAAAACCAGTACGCAGTTCCTGCGGGTATCCGGCTGCGTTTCCTGCCACAATCAGTTCCTGCCGCAAATGACGCTCGCCGCGGCGCGCACACGCGGTCTTGCGGTGGATGAGAAATCGGCGCGGCTGGCAACCGAGGCTTCGCTTGCGGCCGTCAAGCCCTTAATCGAAGAAGCGGCAAAGTCCGCTGATCGCATACCGGACCCGTCGATCACCGTGAGCTATGCGCTCCTCGGATTGGCCGCCGACGGCTACCCCGCGGATGTCAACACCGACGCGATGGCCAGTTTAGTCGCTCATTGGCAGATGGAGGACGGCGGTTTTCGCGTGTTCCCTTTGCGGCCGCCGATTGAATCGAGCCACTTCACGGCCACCGCGCTAAGCCTTCGGGCCTTGCAGCTTTATGGAAAGATTTCGGAGGAGCAGGTCCTGCGCGCCCGCGCCTGGCTTCTGCGTTCTCAACCTGAGTCGACCGAGGATCGCGCGATGCAATTGCTCGGATTGGTTTGGGGGAACGCAGAGCCGAGTGAGATTCACGAACGCGCGCAGGGCCTGCTGTCGGAACAGCGTCCCGACGGCGGCTGGGCGCAATTGGCGGGACTGGGAACGGATGCCTATGCGACCGGGCAGGCGCTGGTAGCCTTGCAACTCGGCGCCAAGGTTCCGGCATCCGACCCGGTGATCCAGCGCGGAATTGCCTACCTGGTGCGTACGCAGTACGAGGACGGCTCGTGGCTGGTCCGCACGCGGTCCTTCCCGTTCCAGCCCTATAAAGAGAGCGGATTCCCGCACGGCAAGGATCAGTGGATTTCCGCGGCTGGGACCAGCTGGGCGGCCATGGCTCTCTCGCTGGCGCTGCCTGCCCAGAAGGAAGAACCTCGGGTGCTGTTTTCCACGGGGTCGAGCGAGGAGTAATTCAGAAGTGCCGGAGGCGCTAACTGGACAAAGACGGAAAGAGTTATGAAACGTTTTCTGAGGGCAGTTTCGATTCTGATTGTGGCCACTGCGATGAGCGCGTACGCGGCTGATTTTTTGCCACTCGCACCGGGCAATCACTGGAGCTACCAAGACGCAGTCACGGGACAGTCGTTTGCGATTCAAGTGCTGGCGACGCAGTACTACTTGAACGGGCACGTGTACCACGTAGTTAAGGGCTACACGCCCAACCCACTCCTGGTGCGAGTGAACCAGTACGGGAATATCGTGTTCTGGGATCAGGATCGGGAAACCGACGTCATGCTGATCTCGTTCGAATTCGCCCGCGGAGCGTGGTTCGAGGCAGCCGCCCGAGAATGCCCGGAAATGGGCCAGACCCAGGAGGATCGTGTGGCTCATGACGGCCCGGTGGGGGCTTGGGAGGCGCTTGAAATCAAGTACAGAAGCTTCGCCTGTGCCGACGCGGGCGACCTATCGGAACAGTTTGCGGAAAACGTCGGCATGGTGCAGCGCGTGGTAAACACGATCGCCGGCCCGCGGAAATTCAATCTGACTTACGCCAAGCTCGGGACGCAGACCATCTCGGCCGGCAGTGCGGGAAGTTTCACGGTAACGGCGCTGCCGGGGAAGGAGACCGGCACCTGGACGGCGACCCTGCGAATCGAGCAACCTGCCGCATCGGACTTGAAGCTGAACTTTCCCTCGGGCCAGGAATACGACCTCAGTCTGCGGGATTCGGAGGGCGCCATTCTTTGGACCTGGTCCGCCGGCAAGCTGTTTGCGCAGGAGCTGCACAGCGTGCCTGCGCACGGATGGAGCGCCAGCATCACGGTACCGCATCCTCCCGCGCTCCCCGAGGGCCCGCGCAAGTTCACGCTGGAAGCATGGATGACGACGGTGGCGGGTGAGCCGCGCTTCGCCGCGGCGACTGCCGTGGAGGTTCCGGCGGCGACAGGCGGCCTGTTTGCGTTGAAGGACTAGACGGAGCAAAAACAGGACTAGACGGAGCAAAAACAATGAATCGAATCTTCACCGAACAAATGGCGGATCTGTACTGGCTGGCCTATCTCATCACGGGGGACCGCGAACGCAGCGTCGAAGCATTCACCGGGGCTTTGAATAGTGAGGCCAATCCCCCGGCGCTCCAGCGCTTCCTGCGTTCCTGGGCGCGGAGGCTAGTGATTGTGGCCGCGCTGGGAACGATCCGCCGCCAACTGCGCGAATCGGCATGGAACACGCGCAGTGCTACGCGGGAGGAACTTCGAGGGCTGTCGCGTCTGGCTTCGGCCGATCTTGCTAGCTTGACCAAGCGGGAAATTGAAGAAGTTCTGCTGGCCATGGATGTGTTCCAGAGATGCGCCGTGATCCTGACGCTTCTCGAGGGCCTACCCGTGAAAGAAGCCGCCGAGTTATTGAGCGTCGAGCAAGACACGGTGAAGGCCGCCCTGGCCCGGGGTGTGACTGAGATGACCTGTAGAATGGCTGGAGTATTTCAGCCGACGGCGCCGCCGGCGCAGAGAGGTTTCAGCTTCAGCCGGATGATGATGGCTTGCGGATGAGTTAGGCTCGCACCGGTGAGGCTACTTCCCTGAGCGAGTTCGTCAGGAAATCGAGCGCGGCCGCGACGCCACCCTTACGATGGGGAACTCCGGCCAGCTCCATGCCCATTTCGACGCCGCTGAGAGTTCCGGCGAGCATGAGATCGTTGAAATCCCCCAAGTGCCCGATGCGGAAAACTTTGTCCTGGAACTTGCCGAGACCCGTACCCAAAGGCATGTTGAACTGCTCCAGAATCACTTTGCGGAGCCGGTCCGCGGAGTGGCCGGCCGGCACATAGATCGCCGTCACCGAGTTGCTGTATTCCTTGGGCTCGAGCGGGACGTTTTCGAGACCCCAAGTTTTGACCGCGCGTCTGGTCGCCTCGCCATGGCGCGTGTGCCGCGCAAAGACATTCTGCAACCCTTCCTCGCGCAGCATCCGCAGCGATTCTTGAAGCCCATACAGCAGATTGGTGGCGGGCGTGTAGGGGAAGAATCCGCTGGTGTTCTGCGCCAGCATCGGTTCCCAATCCCAGTAGGCTTTGGGGAGCCGCGCCGATTTTGAGGCTGCCAGAGCTTTATCGCTGATGGCGTTAAAGCCCAGCCCCGGCGGCAGCAGCAGGCCTTTCTGCGAGCCGCCGATGGCCACGTCCACGCGCCACTCGTCCTGCCGGAAGTCGATTGAGCCGAGCGAGGAGATCACGTCGACCAGCAGCAGAGCCGGATGCTGGGCGCGATCCATCGCCGCGCGCACCGCGCTTACCGAGCTGGTGACGCCCGAGGAGGTTTCATTGTGCACGACGCCGACGGCCTTGATCTTATGATCGCGATCCTCACCGAGTTTAGTCTCGACTACTTTCGGATCCACCCCGTGCCGCCAGTCGGTTTGTACGATATCGACATCCAAACCCAGCTTGATGGCCACCTGGATCCATTGCGCCGCAAACTGGCCGATGTCGAACATCAGGATTTTGTCGCCGGGCGAAAGGGTATTCGTCAGCGAACCTTCCCAGGCGCCGGATCCCGAGGAAGGATAGATGACCACCTTCCCCGAGGTTTGAAAAACCTCTTTTATTCCTTCGAGCACTTCGAGTCCCAGGAGCGCGAACTCCGGGCCCCGATGATCGATGGTCGGTTGCGACATGGCGCGCAGCACACGATCGGGAACGTTGGTGGGACCGGGAATCTGGACAAATTGACGACCGCTAGAATAGGACGTGGAAGAGGGCATGGATGAGTCCAAACGCTTATTGTACAACGCGCCTCCTCGCCACTAGCCGGAATTTCGACGTACTAGCGTCGCGCGGCACTGGGAGTTTGCATGCGGGCGCGCCCGCATTGAGGACATTTCCATTTTCTTTTTTTGTGGTAGACGTGCCCCTTGAGTTCTTTCATCGGAATCCGGCACTTTTTGCAGGTCACTTCTAGAACCAATCGCTGCGGTAAGCCACCCACCAGCTAAGGCAGAAAATCGGAACGGTCGCCGCCAGCCCCCACCATAACGGCAGAACGAAATCAGCAATCAGGCCCAGGACCGCGAACATGAGCCAGAAGATCTTGCGTTCCATGGGCCCAGTCTAACGCGTGCCCTTGTGATGAAAACTGACCGGGTGAGGTCAGGTGACCCCGTGAGGTCACCTTGTGGACTTGATAACGCCGGCTTACTGGCGCCGGAAGACGAGAGTCAGCGGCTTATGTTCCGGCCTTACCACGCTGACTAGCATGGAGCCGTCTGTTGCCAGGCTGTAGTTCTCAAGAGTCACCACGCCGGATTGCGTGGTCTTTACTTTAAGAACATCGTCATCCCAGCTGGTTTTGGTTTTGAGGTCTTTACCAGTGTGAACTGTCCCGCCATGCTGGCTGCCGGTGCTATCGCTATAGAAGAAGGTTTCCGCAGCGCCTTCATATACGAAGCTGCGGGAGACCACGATGATGCCTTTCTTATCGTGGATCGTCACTGTTCCGGTTTGAACCACCGGCTGGCCGGCGAAATCGCTCTTGGCGGGTTCCAGTTTCCAAGTGCCGTTAAGGATGTTGTGATCGCCCGCGAAGGCCGATCCGCAAAGGACCAGCGTCGTTAGGAAAGCGCCGGTGATAGTACCAAAAAAATGTTTCCGCATAATCTCCTGTTAGAGCACGCGGGGCGCCATTCGGGGGGAAATCAGGCCGCTTCAGCTCTTGTCCGGATCCATCACGGCGATATAACCCAGGTTCCGGTAGCGCTGCTTGAAGTCCAGGCCGCAGCCCACCACAAAGCGGTCGGGGATCTCGAAGCAGCGATAATCCACCGGGACCTGCACGATCCTGCGCGCGGTCCGGTCGAGCATCGTGCAGATGCCTAGCGAGCGAGGCTCGCGCCCCGCCAACGTCTGAAGCAGATAGCGCGTTGTAAAGCCGGTGTCGACGATATCTTCCACCAGCAGGATGTCTTCGTCCTGAATGGGATGATCCAGATCCTTGGCGATCCGCACCATGCCGGGCGCGCCACTGCCGAAACTGGAAATCGCCAGGAAGTCAATCTTGAGCGGAATTTCGATGGCGCGAGCCAGCGCGGTCAGAAAGAACACCGCACCCTTCAGTACGGCGATCAGCTTCAGGTCCCGGTCCTGATACTTGGCGCTAATTTCCGCGGCCACTTCGCGAATGCGCTGGTCCACCTGCTCTTCAGTGAATAGAACGCGTTCGATGCCGGGGGGCGCGGTCACCGGACGGCTTCCTTCAATCCGTATTTGAACACCAGATCCTGGAGATCTTTTTGATAGAACACCTGAATATTTATGTGCGGATAGATCGCGCGCAACAGTTTGACCTTGCGATTCTTGCGCGTCACCAGAGTCTGCTTCATGGCGGTGAGTTCCAGATAGAGATCGAATTCGGGCAGATAGAAGTCCGGCGTAAACGCCTCAGTCACCCGCCCGTCCTTGTCCCACTGTAACGGGAAACTGCGGGGCTCGTATTCCCATGCGATGCGGTAAAAATCCAGAAGGTTGGCAAAAACCTCCTCGCTGGGATGGTTGAAGGCGGCGCGTTTCAAGCTCGCGTGGCCGGCGGGGACGATCCCGTGCCGCGCCAGCTTCAGGCGCGTCTCGAACTGGGTGCGCGCTTCGCTCTCGGCGGCCAGCAAGCCTTGTTCGCGCAGGTGGCGCGCCGCGGCTGCCGCGTGCAAAACCGCGGCCATCTGCGATGCGTCCATATTTTCGCCGTTCAGCATCAGGTCGAAGGAATCAGGCTGCGGTCGCGTGCGGCCCAGGCGCACTTTGTGCAGGTGTTTGGCCTCACGATCCATACGCGCGAGGGCCAGCTTCGCTTCGGGCCGCTCGAGTCTCTGGTCCAGCATGACGCTGCCAATGCGGCGCGCCTCGGATGCCACGATCCCGGCGCGCAGCGTGAATAGCGAGGGCGG
>Ga0105242_10004890_pt1 | contig 10372 bp, 7 predicted proteins | sample KBSM24metaG_FD_81521 | JGI IMG/M metagenome (GOLD analysis project Ga0105242, IMG submission 81521) | Miscanthus rhizosphere microbial communities from Kellogg Biological Station, Michigan, USA - KBS M2-4 metaG | ecosystem: Host-associated > Plants > Roots > Rhizosphere > Soil | place: Michigan... | reverse complement strand
GTCTTGAAAGCAGCTGTGGTTCCACTGGTCGCGAATTTCTGAGTGTTCAATGAGTACCCGTAATCGAATTCCACGCCGTGATTGCGATGGAAATACAAACGGTAGCTTCCCAGCACTCCCCCGCTGTGCGTCGCACTTTGCTGCACGCCGTTTTCGTCGGTCGTTCGAACAAAGCTTCCAGTTGCCTGGACCGCGGCATCCGATCTATATCCGCTTTCATCCTGTGCGAATGCCGCTGGAAGCACCATCGACGCTCCGAAAATCACCGTCATAGCCAGTCTTTTGAAAGACATATACACTTCTCCTTTATTCCGCCGAATCTTTTCGGCGCTCTTTCTCCATCTACACAGCTATGGATGTGCGAGTGTGGGCGCACGATTCTGCCGCAGCGTCCCAAAAACTTGTCTGATCGTCCACGACGCAGTGGGAAACGATTTGGCGAACCCAGAGTCTTCTTTATAGAAGGTCAATCGCAGAACTATGACATCCATGCAAGAGGCTCTGACGGAAGCATTGGAACATCCTAGTGCCAAGCCTCCAGGACGGCCGAAGCCCTACAAAAAACCGAGGTCTCGTGGAACGCAACCGGCTTCACAGGGCACTTCCTCGCTCGTTTGGGGGTTGGCCGGCTTGGCCGCCTCAGTGGTCCTGTACGGCATTTCCAGAAAGTTCATGAAGGCCCCATTGGGCGGGTAAGGAAACTCCGTTGATAACCCCCGACTAGACTGGCGGGATTACTGCCAGTAGTTGCGGTCGAGGCTCCGGTATTGCACTGCCTCAGCCAGATGTTTGGCGCCGACTGCCTCGGACCCATCCAGATCCGCTACGGTGCGCGCGACTTTCAGAATCCTGTCGTGCGAACGAGCGCTCAACCCCATCCGACGCACGGCCATCTCGAGCGTTCGTTCGCCTGCCGCATCAAGCGCGCACAGCTTGCGGAGCTGGCGTGCCGGGATGTGCGCGTTATAGGAGCCGCGCGCCAGCGCAACAGCGCGAGCTTGCTTGACGCGCGCGGCAATCTCAGCGGAGGTAGCGCCCGGATTCCCGCCGCGCAATTCCTGATACGGCACTGCGGGGACTTCAATATGCAGATCGATTCGGTCGAGCAGAGGGCCGCTGATCTTACCCAGGTAACGCTGGATGATCGCGCCCGTGCAGCGACATTCATGCGTCGTGTCGCCAAAAAATCCGCACGGACACCCGTGCAGATAACAACTGCGCCAGGGACCGAGCCGTGGACCACAGTCCATGCCCCGGTCACTTAGTTTGCGAGTACGGATACTTGACTTTGTCCCGATTCAATAAGAAAACTCCACGAACATATTTTTGCCCGCCTTCAGTCTCTGTGAACATCCCAATGCGCGCTCGCTCCGGGAAGAAGGCGAGCGCCCAGTCATTGTCGTTGGGACCCGGGGTATCACTCTGCTCGATTCCTAACGATACCCTTGGCCCAGTCTCGTCCTCCATGAGGAGAAGTGGTTTACCATTCGTGCTGAGATACATCCGGACCCGTGTACCCCCATCAGCTCCGCTCATTTTCATCATCGGACTGTCGGCACCCTGCAATCCGATCATAGTTAGTTGGTTGTCGGGATTTTCGAGATCGGCTGGGACACCCTGCGGATGCGCGCCTCCAGGTGCTAGCCCTCGGCTTCCGAAAGCGAGCACCGCATTATCACCTCGGTCTACTCCCCAGAAGGAGATCACCCGTCCGGCATTGTCCACCAATTCAAAGCTGCGGGCGCGAAGTACCTGCTGGGGATCTTGTGCGCCGGCGCGGGTCCAGAGCGCACCCATGGCGCCTCCTGCAAGTCCGGCAACTAAAGCAACCACGATTACAAGACTTAACTTCATCGTTCCCTCGCTTACCAATTTGTCGTGTTCGCGGTGCAGGACGTTATTGAGCTTCGGCGGCATCTGATATCATCATCTCGCCCAAAGCCAGGGGCCCGCACCGCTCAGATGCCCTCTACCCGTTTGGGAACGCAGGGCGGCTCGTGACATGGAGAAACCACGTCAGGCTTCCGCATAGCCCGGCCAACGGGATGAGAAGGCCTAGGGGAAAGAAAAGGGGCCAATAGTGCCAGGTCCAAAATGCATAGTGAACAGCTAGCACAGAGATGACAGTGCGGCTGGCGATACGCCTCGCCCCAAGTTCATACCACAATCCGGCGGCAAGAACGGCCAGGGCCTCAAGGAGTTCAAAGGGCGTCTCAATTGGCCTCCATCGCCCAATGGAATAGAGAAATGCCAACATAAGTATTGGCGCAGCCAGAGGCGATAACACCCCTGCTGCTGATCGCAGAAACCAACGTGCAGGTCGCCGGTCAGCGAAAAGTCTCAGAATCACCCAGATGAGGACCGCGATGCCTAAGACGGGCACAAAAAAAGAAAAATAACCAGGTGAATAATCGCGAGAGCTGAGTGACGCTAATCCAAAGAACCGATTCAGGGATACGTCGAGCCGGAACAATGCGCCCCGCACCTGCGGGGAAAAGTTTACGAAGAAAATAATCGACGCTAATGTTAGGCTGGCATTCACTGCGGAAGCAGACTCGTGAGCTACTTGGCTTAGACGCATCAGCACCCTTTCAAAAATAAGTGGCGGAACACGTCCGCAAACCGTAGTCAGTCCATCCCCTAGAAAGGCATAGATTCAATACATTGCGCGTAATGTTCTGCCAATGAATAAGCGTTCCATCCTTGCCATATCCCGTGTAGGTCGCTGGCTCACTGTCTATATTCTGTTCGCTTGGATCCCCGTCCTCCGAAGCATTGTTGTATGTCGCGGCCGCATTCGAATCTTCATGAGTATATAGGTCCATTCCACAGCACTTATTAAGAAACTGATGAGCGATTTCATGCGCGGCAATGGCACCAACGCCCCTGCCTATAGACTCCATCAAATCCCGTCTCTGACTCGCGATGGCCATCTCCTCCGCGTTTTGTGGATGAATTCCCAAGGCCTTTTGGGCTTGCGTTCCAACGCAATCGAATCCGACCCAACTCGTTCTTAGAAGTACATTGGTTGTTAGACCGCAGGCACCAACGGCACCCGAGGTATTCTGTATCAAAGCTCTATTATCCCCTGTGTTCGCAGCACCTTCACGTACTGTCACCGGCCATCCCAAGTATGCCTTCTTCAGCGCTGCCAGAGCAGTCAGCTTTATGATTGTGGCCTGACTGCTTACATCCGGGCTTCTAATGTTGATAGGTGGAGGAGAGAAGAAAGTATAATCATTGCTCCAGTTCAGAATGAAGAACCAAGGTCGGCGACCAATGGAGCTTTTCGAAGGATTCCCGCCTGCCTGCGCCCACAGCGTCCGTGCCGGCAAAGTTGGAGAAGGCACAACGCTCGTAGGCGATCTCTGGCCGCCGTAATCGTTACCTCGCCAAGAGAGCAACGGCGCGTTCCCGCCCTGTCCCAGGGCATCGCCAGATCCGTAGACCGCTCCCGATCTCGTGATGACGGTTCCGTCTTGGGTCGCCATCTCCGGTATCTCATTCGCCACACTCCATAGCACCGCTCCGCTTGGGTCAAAGGCGACCATGTACGGGGTCAAGTCCTGAAGCGGGGAAGTATAGGGCCCGACGTAAGCCACACCCACGAGAGTCCCATCTTCCCGCACCAGAATCGGGACAACGGGTTCTTGTTCTTGGCCGGCGATCGCAGGACCGCTGACTGAGGTCACGCCGGTGCTGGATACTTTCGTCAACCGTTTGAGTGGCAAATCTTCTCCGACGGGCCACCCTTGCCAGGAGAGAAAGACGCCGTCGTCTGCGTTAGTCATCAGTGCGGGAATGCTTCGATCAGTTATCGGGAACACGCCACGAAAACTCCCACAGGAAGCTGAACAATCGAAAATGTCGATCTTGGCAAATGCGCCACTGCTGTTTACCCGCAACAGCTTCACGGTCAGGCTTGTATCGTCGCCATCCCCGTAATCGCCATATGGCAGGTAGGCATTGCCATCGCCAGCTATAATCATGTCCGCCCAGAATCTCCCGACACCTGCAACGCGGAACTTCTCGGCTCCGGTGGCGGAGTCGATTCCAACTACGTCACCGGTAGCATCGGGGTCCCACGGCTGCTCGACCGCAAAAATCGTCCCATCTGGATGCGGCACTACTCCGCAAATACAGCGCTCCGCACCTGCGGTGTAGGTCGCGACCATCGCGCCGGTGAGGCCGTCCAGCTTCTTGATCACATCGTTGTCTCCGCCGCCCCATCCAGCGAGCACCAATCCACCCTGGAAGTCGGGTAGAGCCCAGCCGTTAAATGAAGTGCCAAACGAATTGTCGTCCCAGAACTGGCTTTGGTCCGCGGTCCACGCCGTGATGCCGTCCGTGGTAAGCGCTTGGATCAGCCCGTTCTGAATCCCGAACACGTCCGCAACTCCCCTTACGCTCGGCACGGCGGGCAGGATCATGCCGCTGACTGAAGTGTCCGATCCGTCGCCGGGACTGGACCAGATCACCGTGCCAACCGGTAACTCGCCAGGATAAACAGTGACATCGGCCGACCCGGTGCCCGCTGTGATGGTTACGTGTCCCACCGCGAGCGCGGAAAGCTCAGGCGGATCGCTGCTCGACAGGCTGACGATGGCGGGGTCGCTTGACGCCCACGTCAACCCGGTCACAGGTTGCAAGGTTCCATTCAGTGCCTGAATCCTGTGGCTGTCACCTACCGCCAGGTTCAGGAGGTTCGGCGACAGCGTGATGGTGTTGCCATTTGCGTCTTGCACCTTGAAAGCGCGGGCGTTACTCAGTACGGCATTCTGTTGAATCCGTGCAATACCGGTCAGTGACCCCGTCGCTACGACGGCCACCACTTGTGTATCCGTCCACGTGACCACCTGTCCCGCTAAGTTCCCCAGCTGGACGGAGCCCGACCCCTGGACCGAGCCGAAGCCGCTCCCCGATATGGTCACCGAAGTTCCAGGGACGCCCGATGTCGGACTGACGCTTGTGATGTGCGGCGTGTTCACGGCGAACACCAGCGCGTTGCTCCAGACCCCACCCTGCAAGACCTGAGCCTTGCCGGACGCGGACCCGGCAGCGACCACGGCGACCACCTGTGTGTCGCTCCAGCTCTGCACGGTGGCACTGGCTGTGCCTAGCCACACTTGGCCGGCGCCCTGCGTAGCGCCAAAACCCGATCCGGCGATCGTCACTTGCGTTCCAGGCAGGCCACTTCCCGGCGACACAGTGGTGATGGTCGCAGTGCTGACCGTGAAAGTAGCAGAATTCGATGATGCCCACGCCTGTTGTACCTGTACTGTTCCGGAGGTCGATCCCGGCGACACCGTTGCCGTAATCTGCGTGTCGCCCCAGCTCACGATGGTTCCAGGATTAGTGCCGAGCCATAGCCGGCCCGTCCCACGCTCCGCTCCGAAACCAGATCCCGAGACGGTCACCTGCGTCCCCGCAGCGCCCGTCACCGGCGTAACATTCGTGATTTGCGGCGGAGCGACGATCGAATAGACCGCAGTGGCCACCTGACTGTCCACGTACGCGTTCGAGAAGGCGATGGCCTTCAGGGTCGTCGTGGTGCTGATCGTGATGGGCCCGCTGTACATGCTTCCCACGGCGGTGCTCGGTGTACTCCCGTCGATTGTGTAATGGATCGCCGTCCCGGGCGTGGGAGCGTTGATCGACACAGTCACCGGCGAGGTGGAGGTCTTGCCCCCAGGAGTAATGATCGGCAGGGCGGCTTGAATGGTGTATACCGCAGTGGAAATGGCGCTATTCGAATACCCATCCTTCACGGCGATAGCCTGAAGCGTCGTGTTCGCGTTCACCCCAATGGGACCGGAGTATTGGGACGAGGCCGTGGTAGGCGTGGTGCCGTCCGCTGTGTAGTAAATCGCTGCGCCCGCGGTCGTCGAGCTGATGCTCACCGTTAGCGGAGACGTAAATGCGCCCCCGCTGGGACTGTACACTGGAGCGTCTGCCGGCACAGGGACTGTAACGGTAAACCCGCCGGTCTTCGTCGCTGTCTGGGTCCCGGTCTGCACCACTACGTCACGCTCCCCTGCACCAGCGTTAGACACGATCTGCAGGCTCGCGGTTCCCTGGGTAGGGCTGATCACTGTGATGGGACCAAATTCTCCAACAGGGCTCCCCCCAACGGCGACTCCAGCTCCGAAGTTCGCCTGAGTGGTTCCTGCGGCGAAGGCCGTATCCGTTCCTACGATAGTTACCGTAAGCACTTGGCCCGCATTTCCCGAAGACGGTGTCACCGAACTGACCACTGCGTTGGGGGGTGGCGGAGGGTTGGAAACTTGCAGAACCAGTGTGGGTGGCAGGTTGCCCTCGCGAGCAGCGTACACCACTTCCCCCGCCTGACTCTCATCCGCCTTGCGGACGATCCAGCCGTAGTTCGGCTGCGATCCCGCCAGGAATGCGGCTACGTCAGAGGTCACGTCCCATTCCACCCATCCCGTCTGGTCATTTTGATGGAGGGCTGTCGCGGTAGCCGTGGTGGCGAACGGCCACTGGGCGCTCTGCGTCATTTCCCAGGTGGGCGTACAGTTGGGCTGGCTATTCGATGGAATCGTGTCGTTCGGGCAGTTCCACGTCGCCCCCAGCTCTGTCCAATCCGAAGTGAGGCGATGGACATTGACGTTCCTTCCCGCTGTCCCCCAATTGTTCGCGTTCGTGAGAACGAACAGGCGAAGCTTGGCGCTCAGCAGTTGTCCATTTCCTACCGTCGAGGCAATCCCACTCTGGGCGAACTGGACCAGCGCCCGGTTGCTTCCCGGCTGCTGGATGCGCATATAGGAGGCGGTCCCCTGGTTCTGGTTTGCCGAACCGCTGGTCAGGAACGTGTCTTTTGACGGAGTCAGAGCTGGGTCGGCTGGCGGCGGAGGAGTCCCGCCCATGGTGAGCACCAATTGCGGTGCGTTAGCGCCTTCCTTGGATGAGTAGTCAACCTGTCCCGACTGGCCTTCATTGTCTTTGCGGACTAGCCATCCGTAATTTGTGGCCGTATTCGCCAGGAACTTCCGGACGTCCTCGGTTACGTCCCATTCCACCCATCCTGTCTGCCCGTTCCCGTGGAGTGCGGTGGCGGTGGCCATCTGAACGAACGGCCACTCGAGATACGACCCCATGTTCCAAACCGGCGAACAGTCCGGGCTAGAATTGGCTGCATTCGTATCGGCCGGGCAGTTCCATGTTGCTCCCGCCTCCGTCCAGGTCTTGGTCAATCTGTGCGCATCTACAATCCGTCCCGTGGAGCCCCAGTTGTTCCCGTTCGCGACGATGTATAGCCGCAGCTTGGCCAATGCCAGGTTCTGCGATCCCACCGCGGCGGCGATCGCGGTCTGGTCGAATTGAACCATGGCGCGATTGTTGCCGCTGTCTTGAATTCGAAGGATCGTGGAGCCACCCTGCGTTTGATTGGGCGTACCGCTCTTCACGTAGCTATCGGAAACCGCGAGGACCGTGGATTGCGCAGCGAGCGGTTGCGAAGCGAGTCCGAAACCAAAAAGAAAACTGCAGGCGAACGTAGAACGTACGGAAAGGATTCTCATAGGATTCCTGCAAGTATATCCGGATAAGAGCCGCAGTCAAGGTTTAAATCGCAATGTTACGCATGCTCTCTCGCACGCAATAAAGTTTACCTTTTGAAAAGGAAAACGCGGACAGATTGCGTTCTAACGCCTTGCGGCGGCCCGATTCAAGACCGCCCAGCCGACAGCGGCCAGCGCGTCTGTGGTCTGATCCTCGTAAATCACAACTAGATAGCTACCGTTAATGCGGAATAACAGGTCAGTGTCAGACCCCCGCAAAACGGGCTATTGATCGGCTTCCATGTGGTAGGGGACGGGGGAAGTCTATAGTCGGAACTAGAACTTTGAGAGTCGCTCGGAAAATACCTCGGGCCAAACGAGGATGACACCCAATCGCTCACAAAGCTGCATCCACGTATGATCGTTTGGGCGGCGCTCGACTGCCAGAACTGGCTTCACCACAACATTGTGCCCAAGTTGATGAGCGTAACGAAGCACCTGCCCAAGACCGAGGCGCAGTTGTTTTTCCTCATTCTTAAGCGTCAGGGACTTCACCTCAGCGACGAAGACAAAGTCCCCAATTCGCCAAGCTAGGTCAAAGTTTGGTTCATCAGCGCGGGGTGAACGTGGTTCCATCGCTTGCGACCTGAGATAAAAAGCCAGCCCGTTTTGCGTGATCGCGTGGCCGCGGACGCTTCGCTCGACCAGAGCCGGATCGACAGAAAAAGGATCGCGCTCGCCGAGGACGGCAAGCTCGTCGGCTGGCCGGTATTCGTCGCCAAGTTTGTCACTGACTCCAGCCAGGGGCTTCGCCGAGTCTGGCAAGTCGAGGCCCATCAGTTCCAAGAAAGCGCTCGGCAACTTGAAGAGATAACCCTGCATCGGGCGTATTGGACGCCGACCGCCAATCTCAAACGGGAAGTACAGCGGATCTCCAAATTCGTTTGCCAGGGATTCCCTTAGCGCTCGTATGGCATCCTCCTTTTTCCGGAGGGCCTCCAGAGTAACCGGATTCACGAGGCGCTCGAACCGTTCTAGTCCGTAATACCAGCCGGGTCGAACATGAGGAATCATTTTGGCTGACCGCGCGGACGCGCCGCGTGCTACCCAAGTCAGCTCGCCGTCCCACGCGGTACCCGTCGCCCTTGATCGGGCGATTATCGCTTGAGCCGTCCCATCATAGTGATAGACGACATCGCTATCCTTGACCTCTTGGACTAATGAATAGCTCCAGAATTGATCGCCTTGCTCGTTCGTCTGTGGAGCTTTGAGGTTGGCCCCCACGTCCGGTCGCCGTGTGACCTCCAACCAAAAGATCTCGGCAGGCTTGTTGGCCCACCAACGATGTATTTGGGACATGAAACGTGAACCTTCTCGGTCAAACCCGTGGCGCCCGCATGCACCAGCGCGATTCGACCTGAGACTAGAAGCTCAGTATACGCTGCGAGGAGGATTAGTGCGAAACACTGCCTGGAGCGTCCAGTTTGAACACGGCCAAGGTCTGCTCGTCATAAGTCATGTGAGCTAGATCGCTAACTTGCCTCCTGCGGGATGTGTACCCTGGGGAGCATGGCAAAGCCGTGGCTCGATGCCCACGAGATGGAGGTTATTCGCGCGCTCCTTGATGCAGGCGTTGCTTTCCTCATTGTCGGTGGAAGGGCTGTCCTGTTCCACGGGTACGTGCGACCCGCGAAGGACTTGGATCTTCTAGTACAACCCTCGGCTCTAAACTGGCCCAAACTAAATGATGCTTTGGGGCCGCTCAGTGCGACCTTGCCACCGTTTGAGGAACTCTCCCCCCTCCGAAAATACCGACTCAGACTCCATTTTTACGAAACCGTAGAACTTCTCACCGCAATAAACGAGGTCTCGTTCGAAGATGCTTGGTCTGAAAGCATCGAGGCCACTGTCGATGGCCTCCCAATCCGAGTCCTCTCCAAGGCGCATCTGATTCTCAGTAAGCGCCACAGCGGCCGCGAGGTCGATGCCGAGGATGTCAAGGGACTTCAGTCGAAATGCGTTGAAAACCGTTAGATGCCACACTTCTACACTGCCACTCCCAGCCTGATTGCATCGTTTGGAGCATGCACCAAATCCTGCCTCGTGCCGAGATATCGCTCCGTGGTCTGCACAGACGCGTGGCCCAGTAGAAGCTGAATTTGCTCAAGCTCGCCGCCCGCGGCCCGGCAGAGCTTCGCACACGTACGGCGGAGGTCATGCGGGGCAATGCCCGGTACCCCGGCAGCTTCAGCGTAGGGCTTGATGAGCTGCCAGACGACTTTCTCCGACAAGGCCGTGCCTCCCACCCTGTCGGCACGATTCACCGACCAGAATACGCAGCCTTCATCGATTCTAGCCACGGAGGTCCAGCCATCAATTGCTACTTTCACCCAAGTCGGCATCGGAACGGTTCGGATGCGACGATGCTTTCCAGAGAGATCGACTATGCACCACCGTCCATCTCGCTGCTGAATATGCGCGAAGGTGAGCGATGCCACCTCGGAACGACGAAGGCCGCATCCCACAAGCACGGCCAGGATAGCCCGGTCGCGGAGGCCTTTCAGTGTGGTCGCATCGGGCGCGCTCAGCAGAGCCTGCGCCTGCCGCAGCGATAGCCAGTTGCCGGTCCGGAGGCCGATGGACTTCACGCCCTTCACTCGCCGGATGCTGTCAGCCAGGGCGGGTGCCAGCAACCCGTTGTCGGCGGCCTCGGTGGCCAGCTTGCGAATCGCCGACATTCTAATAATGATGGACGACGACCCGAGGCCGCGGGCTTCCAGGGATACCCGCCATGCGCTAACGGTGGCCTTGGTGAAACCCGGCCGGGGAGCCTGCTGGAACCAGCCAAGGAACTC
>Ga0105242_10004889_pt1 | contig 10373 bp, 7 predicted proteins | sample KBSM24metaG_FD_81521 | JGI IMG/M metagenome (GOLD analysis project Ga0105242, IMG submission 81521) | Miscanthus rhizosphere microbial communities from Kellogg Biological Station, Michigan, USA - KBS M2-4 metaG | ecosystem: Host-associated > Plants > Roots > Rhizosphere > Soil | place: Michigan... | reverse complement strand
TTGGGTTTCCGGCCCAGACAAGCTTTGTACCTTTTTCAATAAGTTTTGGCTGGACTTCACGGGCCGGACAATGGAGCAAGAACTCGGCGACGGTTGGGCTGAGAATGTGCATCCGCAAGACCTAGACCGTTGTACGGACATCTACTCGTCATCATTCGATACGCGCCGCAGCTTCCAGATGGAATATCGTTTGCGGCGGGCGGATGGCGAATACCGCTGGGTGTTGGACAACGGAATCCCGCGCTTCGAGCCAGATGGCAGGTTTGCAGGCTACATCGGTTCTTGCATCGATATCACGGATCTCAAACACGCCGAGGAAATCCACCTTGCCAAGCAGAGACTGGAGACAGCGGGATCCCTGGCCGGTAGTATTGTGCATGATTTCGGTAATCTTTTAGCGGGAATACTGGCTTATTCGGAACTGGTGCTGGACGCCCTTGCCAGTGGTTCGAGGCCAATCGAGGAAGTGCAGCACATCCGTGATGCAGCGATTCGCGGCGCCGATATTGCTGGAAAGTTGATGCTTTATGCGGGACAAGAGAACCGGGATCTCGAACTCGTCAACGTCTCCGCAATCGTGGAAGAAATGCTCCCATTGCTAAGGGAGTCCGTGTCGAAACGTGTGTTAGTGGAAACCCGTCTTGATAAGCAACGTCGGACGGTGCGAGCAAATCCTGCTCAGATCCGGCAAGTTATGATGAACCTCATCATGAATGCGTCAGAGGCGATCGGCGATCGCGAGGGAGTGATCCGCGTGACCACGGGGCAGGTCACGGTGGGCCCGGAATCGAGTTCTGCGAGCTCCCAGGGCATGACCGACGGTGATTATATGCAACTGGAGGTCTCCGACACTGGACGGGGCATGACACCCAAAGTGCAGGACCGGATCTTCGATATGTTCTTTACAACTAAAGCTTCAGGCGTCCACGGCTTGGGGCTTGCAGCGGTCCAAGCGATCGTTGAGCGTTTATGCGGGACCATCAGGGTTTCAAGCGCGCCGGCCAACGGTACAACGTTCCAGATACTACTGCCTTATGAAAAGCAGATGATTGAGGCAACCCCAAGAGCAACTGCACCTGCCGGGAATGAAACACTCCCATCCCGGAGTAAGACTATCTTAGTTATCGAAGATGAACCTATGTTTCGGCGAGCGATCTCGACGATGCTACGTATGAAGGGTTTTTCTGTCCTGGAGGCGAGCGACGGGTCTGTCGCGTTAGACGCGATTCGAGCGCAGAAAGAACATATCGACGCGGTTCTTCTGGACATCAACCTGCCTGGCGTGGCCAGCCGCGAAGTCTATAACGAAATCACACGTCTGCGGCCAGCCATTACCGTGATCGTGACGAGTGCATACAGCAAGGAGATGGCTGCAACTTCGCTGGACACTAAAGTGGAACGGTTTCTTAGGAAGCCCTTCAGCATCCACGAATTGATCGAGATGATTGAGGGAGACTCATCTCCGGACCGCGCAAAGGCCCATCTAGCCTAGGGCCGGCACAGCATCCGGCCGCAGCTCGATTCACTGGCGCCTGTGCATATTGCCCGGGCAGATCGGAGAATTTCTGAAAGCCTGCGATCAGTGCGCTCTAGCAGAAAGAGCGGCCTCAAACAAGCGCACAAGGTCATCGAGACGAAAGGGTTTCCGGATGAAGTGGGTGACTCGTAGTCCGGAGTAATAGGCATCAACCATTTCTTCGTCATAGGCACTGGTGATAATCACCTTCAGGTTTGGCCGTATTCGGAGGGCCTCTTCAAAGACCTCCCGGCTGGATGCCCCGGGTAGCGTGACATCGAGCAGGAGTACATCGATTTCATTCTTGTGTGCACGTAGCAGGTCTAGTGCAACAGATCCATCGCTCGCTTCGATTGCCGAGAAACCTAGTTTGCGGAGTCCGATTGAGACCGCTCGCCGCAAGGTTTCTTCATCCTCCACCACAAGAATGGTCCTAGCCTGAGCATTCGACTTCTCCATCCCGCCGAATGCGCTTGTACTGTCGCTCTCGTAAGCTCTCTCTGGAGCACGGGGCAGCAATACTTGAAACGCAGTCCCTTCACCGGGCGCGCTCACCATATTAATAGCGCCACCCAGGTCGCGGACGATCCCTTGTACCACCGCAAGCCCCAAGCCGCGGCCCGCGAATTTGGTGCTGAAGAACGGATCGAAGATCTTGGCTTTTATTTCTTCCGTCATGCCAGAGCCGGTGTCCGAGACCTCGATCCGCACGTAATCACCTGGGGTTAGGTCGATCGCGTTATTGGGAGCCAAGTCTCTACCTCCGCTCAGGTGTTCCGTGGTTAGCGTAATCGCTCCCTTCGTGTCTCCGATCGCCTCCGACGCATTGAGGATCAAATTCATCACCACTTGCCGGATCTGCGAAGCATTCCCCCACACAGTCGGAAGGTCTCCACGGAAATCGGTCCTCAAAGCCACTTGTTTTGAGATCGAGACCTTCAGTAGCTCAAACATCTCTTCCACCAGTCGCGCCACGTCCACCGCTTCCTTGATATCCTTTTGTCCCTCCCCGGCATAGATCATCAACTCACGTACGATCTCGGAGCCGCGAATGGTGGCCGTTTTGATCCTTTGGATTTCTTCCCTACAAGGCGAGCCTGGCGCGAGGTCCATCTCCACCAGTTCCGCCACTGAATGGATACCTCCCAGCAGGTTATTGAAGTCATGGGCGATGCCACCCGCCAGCACCCCCAGGCTTTCCAGCTTCTGGGCCGCCTGGAGCTGTTCCTGGCTTTGTTTGACTTCTGTAATATCGGTGGTGATGCCGATATGACCGGTATAAACTTCCCCCGCAAAACGCGGGCACCCGTTGGATAACACCCAACGATACTCGCCGTCCGCCCTGCGGACCCGAAAGCTGATCTGGTACGTTCGGCAGTCTGCCACGGCGGCAGAAAATTCGGCCGCAACGCGTTCGCTGTCATCGGGATGCACTAAGTCGGGCCATGCCGTGCCCACCATCTGCTCCAGGGTGCGTCCATAAAAGTTCAACCCATAGCGGTTTACGAAGGTCGCAACGCCATCCAGGCCGCTTACCCAGACTACAACCGGAGCCGAGTCAGCGATGTTGCGGAAGCGCTCCTCACTTTCGCGCAGCTCAGCTTCGACTCGCTTGCGCTGGGTGAGATCCTGCATCGCTCCGATCACACGCCAGGCAACACCTGACGGATCGCGCGCAATGTAGGCGCGGTCATAGATGTACGCCCACGTGCCATCCACCCGCTGGAAACGGTACTCGCAGGTCCAGGTCGATTCGCTGCCGCTAATCGCCGACGCAAGCCCCTCGCTCGTTCGCTCGCGGTCCTCGGCGTGAATGCGGTCGATCCACCACTGCCACGATTTCGACGTCTCGGGCGGTCTTCCGTAGAGCGTCGCGTACGTCTCATTCCAGCTCACCGTTCCGGTCGCCAGGTCGATGTCCCAGACAGCGTCGTTAGTAGCCTGGACGGCCAGCCGAAAGCGCTCCTCACTTCGGCGTAGCGCCTCCTCCACGTATTTACGATCGGTGACGTCCATGTTGACGCCCCTCATGCGCTGCGGCTCGCCCGCCGCATTCTTGAACACCTGCCAACGTCCGAAAATCCAACGGACCCCGCCGTCGCGCAAAATAATACGCCATTCTGCCTCTGCCGGCGTTCCCGTCTCGAAGGACTCCATCACTCTCTCTAGAGCAAGTGGCCGGTCATCTGGATGGACCAGTTCGTCCCAAGCCGATTGCGTCCCTGGAAAACCGCCTCGGGGGAAACCATATATTGCCTCAAGTTCTGGCGTACACGTGTTGACGCCGGTCTCAATGTTCCAATCAAACGTGCCGATGCTTGCCACCTGCTGGGCGAATCGCAGCCGTTCTTCGCTTTCCCGCAGGGCGTCTTCCGCGCGCTTGCGCTCCGTAATATCGATGTTGACGCCCGCGATGCGAACCGGCCGGCCGATTTCATCCGAAAAACCCGTACCTTTTCCAAGCAGCCAGCGTATGCTGCCATCGGGCCAAACGATGCGAAATTCCTCGTCCCAGATGTGCGTCCGCGTGAGCGTTTCTTGAACGGCCGCCAGCACCCTCTCGCGGTCTTCCGGGTGAATCAATCTAAGCCACTCGCCGTACGTAAGCGAACGCTGGCCAGCGGCTAAACCGTAAATTTTGCTGTAGTCGCCGGCAAACTCGATTATGTTTGTTCTCAGATCGCGGTCCCATACGGCTATGTGCCCTATGCTCTCGGCGAGCGAAAGCTGCCGCCGAACATTGCCAATAGTCGCGTGCCCTTTCGATGCGATCCACGCCAAGACATTTGAGACAATCAGGAAAACCAAAAAGACCACAAGGTCGGCTGGATCGTCGATCCGAAATTCGAATATTCGATAAGAAAAGAGGTAAACCAGGTATGATCCGGCTATGATGGAGACAATCGCGGATGAAACGAATCCATCCGCTAGCGCATGGAGCACAATGACCAAAAGGCACAGCAGCGCTACGATGGCTATATTGAGATCGAATCCGTAGGCAATGGCAACAATGAGAGCGAGCGCCAGATTGCTGAGCGCGAACGGCCCTGCGCTCTTCCGAAGCCTGCGAACTATATGGGGATGCATACGTCACACCCAGCGGCGGCGGACATAACTCTACCACATGAGCAGCATGATGAGCGTCTCGGTAAGGCAGACGAGATCGAGCGCTACCGGGATTCTATAGGCTGTAAGTTGCGCCGCTGGGGAAGTCGGGTCCGAGCTATATGCGGGATCGGCCACAGGAGTCAATGGTGAATGTTGCCAAGGGTTCTCAGGAGCGGCACTTTTCGATCCTCTACTGCGGTTGTAGTTTCGTGAAGGGCTGATAACTCTCATCGGCTCGCTGCCGTTCCTGTTGCGAGAGTTCTGCGGCTAAATCCAAAAAGTCGCGGAGCCTCTCCGCCCATCCATCGAGCGCCTCGTTCGCCGCCGCATATTTTTCATCGTGGGAGAAGCTTACTGATCCTATGACCGCGCCAGCGCCGAGGCTTTGCCTGTCCACCACCGCCGCGATTTGCTCACCAGTAACCGAATCAACCATCTCCATCTCCACACCGACCTTGCCGATATCAACGGAGCGAGCGAGCATTTCGGGGGAAGCATTTGCGCCGGAGTCGATTGCGTCTCCCACATCAACGCCGATTAATGCAGTGCGCAGGCGCAGGACCAGCGGCCCGGGCTCTGAGACCACCGGGAACGCGTCGCTCATGGTTCGAATAACGGCGTTTTGGAAGTACGTTACAAGCGCGGTGCGACCGCGATCAGGCATCTTCGAGGGGTCCGCATTAGTGGCCACGTAAATCGCCACTGGTTCGACAATCACGGCGATATATTTGTGAAGATTCTTGACGTCGTCCCTGTTCACGTAGGAAAGCGTGTTCTCGAAATTCGGATTGGGTTTCAACTGCTTGTAATCGCTTAGAAATCCGGCGAACTCCGCACCCTGGGGTAGTTTCTTCAACGCCTGGGGATCCTGTTTCCGTGAACAGCCCCAAAGCGCTGTCAGCAAAATCAGGATGCTGCATCCCACCACAACACTTCCGATACCGTTACGTTCTCTTGACATGACTCTTCCTTTTTATGAGGGGCGTCGCCCGGACGTTCCAAACCCGGAGGTCTGGGCCGATTTCTTCGGCGAGCTTTGCACTTGTAACAAATTAAAGACCTTAAACGCATTTGCAACGCCATTGCATTGAATGAACGCGAGGTCGGAATCGGCCTTCCTCGTCACCGTGCCCAAGAGGATGATCTGCCCGTTCTTGACAACAATCTTGATATCGGAGCCGCTTCCCCAGAAGTACCGTGAGAGTACCCGCTGTAGAGCCGCGCGGGCTCCTGCGCGGATTTGCATGTCAAAACTGCCTAGGGGCAGGATATCGATATTGTTAATGACAGTCTCCACGCCTTCGATGTCCTTCACCCGGTGGTAGGCTTCATCACGATTGGTTTGCCTTACCGTCCATCCGGTCAAGATGACCTCCGAGCCCGACAATGTGAAACTGATGAAATCGAATTCGCTCACGTAAGGCATCATCGCCAGTTCGTGGCGGATCTTCTCCCAAGTTTTCGGATTCGACTCGTTGGAGCGGCCCGTTCCTAGCAGCCTGCGATCCGGGTCGCCCGTCGGGATAGCGCTGCCTTCAATCGGCCGCACATCCTGCAGTTTCATCCGTCCCGCCTTCACCTTGATGTCCCCCGTTACTTCGGCCAGTTGCCCCACCAGTGGGGCTATCATTTTCGATTTGTTCACTGAGAAGACCATATTGTTTCGCAGCCTAACCAAGACCAGCTCGGACCGGTCCTTCGCGGTTTTTTGACTGCACTCGATTCGGCCGGGTGTGATCGGCCCGAGCATCAGACGCGCGCAAAGATCAGTATCTACATACGCGCGGAACGTCGATGCTTCCTGCCCCCAGAGGCCCTGCCACAGGAAAGCTGGAATCGCTATCAAAATCTTTCTCATTTGTTTTCTCTCCTTGGGGCTCTCCCGCCAAAGAACTTAGTCAAAGCAAATTGAACCTGTGGGTACGATGAACGGGAGTCGAGCATGGACGTAGATTATTTCTCGACAACCGGGCGGGTCAGCGGGCAGGCTCCCTGGCTCTTTCCTGGCTCTTGCTTTTCAATTCTTTCGGCGAGGGAGGGTACTTGGCAAAAGCCGCACTCAGTTCTTTCTTGGCCTGGTCATAGGCTTTGGCGCGATCCTTGAAGTCGCGTTTCAAGTAAGTGCGCCATACCAGTTGCCTATCGGCGGGGTTCAAAAGATCGACGATGAGCGTTCCCTCTTTGTAGTCATGGATCACGGTTTCCTCATACCAATATCCCCAGGATCCGGACCAAAACGGATCGTAACCGCCCCAGCCGGAGGAAATGGTCGTCTCACTTTGGCGGTCCCTTACGGCGATCCAGACGCGTACGGCGACATCGTATTTGCGATCGCGCGGCACTTCCTGTAGGCCGCGCGCCTCCAGGATCCCGCTCACAAAATTTGCGATCCGCGTGCGTGTCTCCGGATCGTCCATGAGTCCGGTTTTGCCCAGATCGATTCCCGCGACGAAGGCAAACGTTTTGAAGGCCGAGAACTGAGCCGCGGGATCAAAGTCATTTCTAGTCTTTGCCGCAACGCTTGCGGAGTGGAACAGGACGCAGCACAGAAACGCGGCAAAGGACCACATTCTGCTGACCTGTCGTCTCTCGATCCGCATCAAAGTTGGGATGCAGGTTCACCGGAAGGGATCTAGAAGATGCGGGAACTTTTTACACCAAGTTCCGTTGATTGCGCATCACAGATCTGACATGAACGACCAGAGCCACAATTTCCTGCGCTGGCAACGCATCTGGTTGCAAACTTTCGAGAAGAGGAGCCCTAGTTCGGCGCTCCCGGAGCCATTTGGTGTTCTCACGTGACTGGAGCACACTCCCCTTCCGGTCAAACCATCTCCCATTACCGTGTCATGGAGGAACTGGGAAGTGGCGGCATGGGCATAGTCTACAAAGCCCAGGACACTGAACTCGGCCGGTTTGTCGCTCTCAAGTTCCTTCCTGAGAATGCAGCCCGCGACTCACAAGCCCTGGAACGATTTCGCCGTGAAGCACGACGCGCATCTGCGCTCAATCACCCGAATATCTGCACCATCTACGAAATTGGAAGCCATGAAGGCCAAGCATTCATCGCGATGGAGTATCTGGATGGTGTGACGCTCAAATCCCTGATCGCCGCACGCACACTGGATACCGAGCGTATTGTCGCAATTGCCATTGAGGTCGCCGATGCGCTCGACGCGGCTCACAGCGAAGGCATCATACATCGCGACATTAAACCCGCCAATATTTTCGTTACGAAGCGGGGGCACGCCAAGATTCTAGACTTTGGTCTGGCGAAAAATATCCTTCCGGGCGGGGTCTCAAGCGATTTCGGAACAGAGTTAACACAATCTCTGGCTTATGCCGCCGAAGAAGACCTCACCAGTCCGGGGACGACTCTCGGAACGGTGGCATACATGTCTCCCGAGCAAGTACGGGCCAAAGAACTGGACGGCCGGTCGGATTTGTTCTCTCTCGGTATCGTTCTCTATGAGATGGCCACGGGGAGACTGCCCTTTCACGGTGATAGCTGGGCGCTGGTTACGGAAGCCATCCTCAACCGCAACCCCGTGGCTCCCATGCAAGTCAATCCCGACCTTCCCCCGGCATTCCAGGAGTTGATCAACAGAGCCTTGGAGAAGGACTGCGAACTGCGTTTCCAGCGCGCGGCCGATATGCGGGTTGAGCTGCAACGGCTAAAACGAGACAGCGAATCGGGCCGGAGGGTCGCGAGAGAAACAACAGAATCGGCCCTGGCGCAAAGCGCAACTCGCTCCTCGTCTGCGAGCCATCGGACGATGCGGACTTCTTCCACGCGGCCATCTGCTCCCCGCCCAGCGCGGGTCCCCAAGATCATTGACTCGCTTGCAGTTTTGCCCTTCGGTAACACGAGTGGCGACCCTGAGCACGAATACCTCAGTGACGGGATCACGGGTAGTCTCATCAACATCCTGGCAAGGATACCGAAACTGCGAGTAATGGCGCAGAGCACAGTGTTTCGCTATAAAGGCCGGGAAATTGATCCTCAAGCCGTCGGTCGCGAGCTTAATGTCCGCGCCGTGCTCACGGGAAGAATGATGCAGAGCGGTGGCTTTTTGCGCATCGGGGCCGAGCTGGTTGATGTCGCCACGGGCTCTCAACTATGGGGTGCGCAATACAATCGCGCGTCGGGTGATATATTCGCGGTCCAAGACCAAATTTCAGACGAGATATCCGAAAAATTACGGTTACAGTTGACGCGGGCAGAAAAGAAACAGCTAACGAGACACCACACCGAGAATCCCGAGGCCTACAGGCTTTATCTAAAAGGCCGTCATTATTGGAATAAGTGGACTGAAGAAGGATTCTACAAGGCTATTGACTACTTTCAGCAGGCGGTCGAGAAAGACCCCGACTACGCTCTCGCCTACACGGGTTTGGCGGATTCCTATGTACTCCTCGGCTGGAACAGCTATCTGCCGCCGCAGGAAGCATTCCCGAAGGGGAAATTGTCGGCGATCACCGCCCTACGGCTCGACCCGCATCTTGCCGAAGCTCACACATCGATGGCAGCTGTTTTGTGGCTTCACGATTGGCGGTGGGAAGAGGCTCAAATAGAATTCACGCGCAGCCTCGAACTGAGCCCCACCTACCCAACTGCCAATCACTGGTACGCCGAGTATGTGATGACCATGGGGAGACACGAGGAGGCTGTGGCCAAGGTGAAAAGCGGCCAGGAACTCGACCCGTTGTCGCTCATAATTAACGTCGCAGTTGGATGGAGTTGCTACAATGCACGCCGGTACGACGAAGCCATCGAACAACTCCAGCGAACTGTCGACTTGGACCCAAACTACCCCGTTACGTACTGGATTCTAGGATTGTTGCACAGGAAAACAGGTTGTTACGAACTCGCCGTGGCTGAGGGTGAGAAGGGCGTGAAGCTGTCCGGCGGAAGTCCTCTGATGCGCGCCGCGCTGGCGCACACTTTCGGCGCGGCTGGCAGGACACAGGAAGCATCTCAGACGCTCGATGATTTGACAAAACTAGCGAAGCAAAAGTACGTCGCCCCCTACTTTTTTGCCGGAATCCATGTCGGCTTGGGAGAAAACGAGCGCGCGATTGAGTACCTGGAAAGATCGTACGAAGAGCATTCCCACTGGCTAATCTACCTCCATATAGATCCGAGCATGGACGGCTTGCGGGACGATCCGCGTTTCCAAGATCTGTTGCGGCGTGTCGGCCTTTCGCACTGACAGATTCGCGTGGAGTCACTATCGGTGGCATACTCCCGAAAGCACATGCAGTCCAGTTGGTTATTGACACCTGTCCCGCCGGGCGATACTCTTTTAATCGCTATGGCACAGTGTGCCCAGTGCGCAGCACAAGAAACCAATACTTATCTAAATGGCTCACCGATCTGCCTTCATTGTGCGGGGAGGCTTCAATCTAAAGCTGACCACGCCACCATCGAAGGTGCTCGCTGACGCAAGCTCGCGGGCCGCTGCGGCCCACGCCGAGTTCATTGCGGCCGTGGATGACATCCCCAGCGGCTTACCGCATCCAGACGGAACGCAGCGGATACAGAATGCCTCAAGCAAACTAAGAGCGGCCCGTGATGACATGAAGAGAGCGCATAGTCGCCTGGATACCTTCATGACCGCCGGGATCGTGCCGGAAGATTGAATCATTCCGCTGTCGGCGATCCTGTCCTACACGCGCTTGCTGCGCGCCGCGGGGGAACAACGCCCGAGCAGATTCCAACAGTAACTGAGTGGGTTCGCGGCTTGCC
>Ga0105242_10004888_pt1 | contig 10377 bp, 10 predicted proteins | sample KBSM24metaG_FD_81521 | JGI IMG/M metagenome (GOLD analysis project Ga0105242, IMG submission 81521) | Miscanthus rhizosphere microbial communities from Kellogg Biological Station, Michigan, USA - KBS M2-4 metaG | ecosystem: Host-associated > Plants > Roots > Rhizosphere > Soil | place... | reverse complement strand
CGGCCGCGAGTTCTTCAACAGGGCTTAAACCGGGGACAGACCCCTTTTTCCGTCTGCAAGAACCCGGGTTCTCGCAGACGGAAAAAGGGGTCTGTCCCCGGTTTTATCTTCCCAGCACGATCGCCGGCAGGTACGGCAGCACCTGCCCCGACTTCACCCGCATGCCGATGCGGTGCAGGTTCTCGGGGTCCTCGAGCGGGTTGCCGTTGAGCACCAGGAAGCTCGCCTCGTAGCCCGAATCGAGCGCGCCCAGCTTGCGCTCGGGGAAGATCGCGCGCGGCGTGTCGATGGACCACGCGCGCAGCAGCTCCAGCGGCGTCATCATCCGGTTGCGCGCGAGGAAGCGCACCTCGTCGCGCGCGGTGACGAAGCGGCGCTCGCCCTGGATGCCGTCGCTGCCGATGGCGAGCCTCACGCCCACGCGCTCGAGCAACCGGATGTTCGCGGCCTGGTTGGCGCGCATCGCGGGCAGCCATTCGGCCGGGATGCTGGGCGACAGCCGTTCGGTGGTGCCCGCCGTGGTGACGACGGTGATCCTGCGGGCCGCCGCGCGCCGCGCCACCGCCTCACTGATGACGTAGGCCGAGAGGTCCGCGCTGAAACGCTGGTCGGGTTGGGGCAGGTGGTTGATTTCGTCGACGCCCGCGTCCACCGCGTTCTCGAAATCACGCGCGGTGTCGACGTGGGTCGATACGCGCAGCCCCGCGGCGTGCGCGCGCTCGACGACCGACTTGAGGATGTGCGGGTCGAGCCCGCGATGGGGCTTGCCGTCGGTCACGCGGTGCAGCGGCTCGCGGCCCTCGTACTCCTCGGAAAAGAGCAGGAACGTCTTGATGAAGTCCGGGCGGCCCGCGAGGATCTTCGGCCACTTGAGCTCGAGCTCCTGCTCGCTGCCGATGGTGAAGTACGCGCGATCCTCCATCTTCTCGGGGCCGAGGCCCTTGAAGACGCCGAGCGAGGCCATGTACTCGTAGAGCGGCACCGGGTGCCCGCCGGGCGACGTGAGGCCGCCGTTCGAGAACACGATGTCGATGCTGTCCGGGCGGTTCAGCTTCGCCCGCACCGCCGGCGTGAGCAGGTCCGGGATCGCGTTCGGGTTCTTCACGTAGAAGATGCCGGCCTCGAGGAAGACGATGATCTTGTCGTCGAGCCCGTCGGAGGAGTCGATGCCGTGGTGGTGCGCCTCGCCGTACGCCGGGACCACGTGGCGCCCTCCCAGCTCGACCGTCCGGTCGATCGGGTCCGGGCGCCGGGCGACGAAGACGCCGTCGACCGAGTAGCGATTGCCGCCGATGAAGCGCGCCCCGTCGAACCAGAGGCCGTTGCGCCATTCGACCGACTCGGCGGGCGCGGGATTCGACAGGGCGAGTAGCAGGACTGCAAACAGCGCACGGGCGATCATGTGGGGCGATTTTGAGGCAGAATCCTGCGTCCCGGCATCCGCGGTAACAAAGCGAAATGCGAAACACGATTCCACAGCTCCAGGAGCGCGCGCGCGGCGGCGAGAAGCTCGCCATGCTCACGTGCTACGACGCGAGCTTTGCCGCGATCTGCGACGAAGCCGGCGTGGACATATTGCTCATCGGCGACTCGCTGGGCATGGTGGTCCAGGGCCGCGATTCCACGCTCGCCGTGACGCTCGAGCAGACCGAATACCACGTCTCATGCGTGGCCCGCGGCAGCACCCGGGCGCTGGTCCTCGGCGACCTTCCGTTCGGCGCTTACCAGGAGTCCCCGCAGCAGGCCTTCCACAGCGCCGCGCGCCTCATGTCGGCGGGCTCGGGGATGGTGAAGCTCGAGGGCGGGGCGCACATGGTCGAGACCACGCGCTTCCTGGTCGAGCGCGGCATCCCGGTGTGCTCGCACATCGGCCTCACGCCGCAATCGGTGCACACGCTGGGCGGCTACAAGGTGCAGGGCAAGAGCGACGATGCGGCCGACCGCCTCGTGGCCGATGCCCAGGCGCTCGAGGCCGCGGGTGCCTCGATGCTGGTGATGGAAATGATGCCGGCCGCCCTCGCGGCCCGCGTCACCAAGTCGCTGCACATCCCCACCATCGGCATCGGCGCCGGCGTCGACACGTCGGGCCAGGTGCTCGTCGTGTACGACATGCTCGACGTCTATCCGGGCAAGAAGCCGCGCTTCGTGAAGAACTTCATGCAGGGCGCGCCCTCGGTGAAGGGCGCCATCGAGGCGTACGTGAAGGCGGTGAAGGCGAAGACCTTCCCGGCCGCGGAGCACTCGTTCTAGTTTGGATCTCGTCCACACCGTAGCCGAGCTGCGCAAGCGGCTCGCGCCCGAGCGCTCGGTGGTGCTGGTGCCCACGATGGGCAACCTGCACGCGGGCCACATCGCGCTGGTCGAGATCGCGCGCGCCCACGGGCGTTGCGTCGCCGCCTCCATCTTCGTGAACCGCCTTCAGTTCCAGCCCGGCGGCGACTTCGACCGCTACCCGCGCACCCTCGACAACGACTGCAAGATGCTCGAGCGCGCGGGATGCCACGTGGTGTTCGCCCCCGACGAGCCGCAGATGTATCCGGCGCCCCAGGAGATGGCGGTCACGCCGCCGAAGGTCGCCGAGCCGCTCGAGGGCGAGTACCGGCCGGGCCACTTCCAGGGCGTGGCGACGGTGGTGGCGAAGCTCTTCAACCTGTTCACGCCGCAGGCCGCCGTGTTCGGCAAGAAGGATTACCAGCAGCTGCGCGTGATCCGCGCGCTGGTGACGCAGCTCAACTTTCCCATCGAGATCGTCGAGGCCGAGACGGTGAGGGAAGCCGACGGCCTCGCGATGTCGTCGCGCAACGGCTACCTCACGCGCGAGGAGCGGGCCGAGGCGGTGCGCCTCTCCCGCAACCTGCGCGAGATCGTCGAGCGGGTGCGCGGCGGCGAGCGCGACTACGCGTCGCTGGAGAAGAAGGCCGTCGAGGACCTCGCGGCCCACGGCTGGAAGCCCGATTACGTCGCGGTGCGCAACCGCGCGGACCTGCTGGCGCCGAAGTCGCCCGGCGCGCCGCTCGTGGTGCTGGCTGCCGCGTGGCTCGGGCGCACGCGCCTCATCGACAACCTCGAGATCTAGCCGGCGCCCATCTTCCTGCTGATCGCGCGCGCCGCGTCCTTCACGGGCTCGACGTGCGCGGAGGTGAACCGGGTGGCGGGCATGGTGAGCGTGACGGCGCCCGCCAGGTAGCCGCCCGCCTTGAATACCGGCGCCGCGATGCCCGCGAGCTCCGGCGAGCGGTCGCCCACGACGGCGACGACACCTTCGCGGCGAATTCGGTCGTAGAGGCTTCCCTCCGCTCCCTCGAATGCGCTGAGCACGCGGCCGCCGGCCCCGCGATCGAGCGGCATCACATCGCCCACGTTCACGTGATCGCGAATCGGCTGCGGCGAGTCGATGCGATAGAGGACGAGCCGAAGATCGCCCTGGCGCACGTGATACACCGCGCTCTCCCGGGTGCGCTCGACGAGCGCGCGCAGCTCCGGGACCACGATCGATTCGAGCGAGAACGAGCGCGTGTAGATCGACTGGAGCCGCGCGACCTCGGGACCCAGCGTGTAGCGTCCCTCATCATCCCGTTGGACCAGGCCGAAATGGGACAGCGAGGCGAGAAGCCGGAGCACCGTGCTTTTCACCAGGCCCGTCCGAGCGGCGAAGTCATTCAAGGTTAGTGAGCGATCGCCCTCGCGGTAGGCGCCCAGCAGGCAGAGGGCGCGGTCTACCGCGGCCACGCCGTCGGCGGAGGCGCGCGCGGGAGCTTTAGTGGGGTAGCGCGGCATTGACAACCTCGCGGTCAGGGGCCTAGGATTCTATTCGGCACGTTATCATTCTATCTGATAGAAATCAAGCCATGGATATTCTCGTGAGCGAGGTCGGGCCCCGGGACGGTCTGCAGAGCATCAAGCGGGCGATGCCCACGGCGGTGAAGCACCGGTGGATCCGCGCGCTGGCGGACGCGGGACTGAGGGAGATCGAGGTCGCCTCGTTCGTGCCGCCGAAGCTGCTGCCGCAGATGGCCGACGCGGCCGAGGTCGTGCGCGAGGCGGTGAAGATTCCGGGTATCACGGTGCTCGCGTTGGTGCCGAACCTGCGCGGCTTCCAGGATGCGGTGGCCGCCGGTGCGCCGAAGGTCACGCTCACGGTGTCGGCGTCCGAGGCCCACAGCCTGAGCAACATCCGCATGACGTGCGCGCAGGCGATCGAGTCGGCGCAGCGCATCGTCGTATTCCGCGACTCGCTTCCGAAGGAGCGGCAACCCCTCATCGAGGTGGGCGTGTCGACCGCGTTCGGCTGCACTCTCCAGGGTGCGGTCGACGAGGACTTCGCGATCTCCATGGCGGTGAAGTGCGCCGAAGCCGGCGCGGACAGCGTGGGCCTCTCCGATTCCGTGGGCTACGCAAATCCCGCGCAGATCAAACGCATGTTCAAGCGCCTCCACGCCGAGCTGGGCGAGAAGGCGGGCGGCGCGCACCTGCACAACACGCGCGGGCAAGGCCTCGCCAACGTCGTGGCCGCGCTCGACGCCGGTGTCACGACCTTCGACGCGTCGCAGGGCGGGATCGGCGGCTGTCCCTACGCGCCGGGCGCCACCGGGAACATCGTGACCGAGGACCTGGTCTTCCTGCTGGAGTCGATGGGGCTCGACACGGGGATCGACATGGAGAAGCTCATCGCCGCGCGCCGCTTCCTCGCCGAAGGGTTGCCGGGAGAACCGGTGTACGGCTTCGTGCCGGATGCGGGGCTGCCGAAGACGTTCCGGCCCGCGCGAGTGGCGCCATGAACCCGCTCCCGCTCGCAGGCATCCGCGTCATCGAGTTCTCCCACATGGTGATGGGCCCCGCGGCGGGACTGGTGCTTGCCGACCTCGGTGCCGAGGTGATCAAGGTCGAGCCGGAGGGCAAGGGCGATCCCACGCGCTATCTCAAGAGCACGGGTGCAGGCTTCTTCGCGTCGTTCGGCCGCAACAAGAAGAGCGTGACGCTGGACCTGAACGGCCCCGACGGGATCGCCGCGGCGAAGAAGCTCATCGCCGGCGCAGACGTGTTCCTCGAGAACTTCCGCCCGGGCGCGCTCGAGGCGAAGGGCCTCGGCTACGACGCGCTCTCGAAGTCGAACCCGCGCCTCATCTATTGCTCGCTGAAAGGCTTCCTCTCGGGGCCGTACGAGAAGCGCACGGCGCTCGACGAGGTGGTGCAGATGATGAGCGGCCTCGCGTACATGACGGGACCGGTCGGAAAGCCGCTGCGCGCGGGAGCGCCCGTGAACGACATGATGGGCGGCATGTTCGGCGCGATCGCCGTGATGGCGGCGCTGCGCCAGCGCGACCAGACCGGGCGCGGCCAGTACGTGCAGAGCGGGCTCTTCGAGAACGCGGCGTGGCTCGTTTCCACCCACATGATGCAGCGCGAGGTGAGCGGCAAGGAGCCCGAGCCGATGTCGGCCGGAAAGCGCGCGTGGGGCGTGTACGACATCTTCGAGTCCAGCGACGGCGTGCGCGTCTTCATCGGCGTCGTCACCGAGCGCCAGTGGGAGATCTTCACCCAGGCGCTGGGCGAGCCCGAGCTGCTGGATCCCGCGTACGCGACCAACAACCAGCGCTCGCTTGCGCGCGAGACGCTGATCCCGCTCGTCGCTAGGCTTCTGAAGAAGCAACCCATCGCGCAGCTCGAGCGCATCTGCGAGGAGGGCGGGCTCCCGTTCGCGCGCATCCAGACACCGAGCGCGCTCTTCGACGATCCGCACCTCAACGCCGGCGGGATGGTGGCGCTCACGCTGCCCGACGGAAAGGCGACGAAGATCCCGGGCCTGCCGATCCAGTTCGGCGACGAGCGGCTGCCGCTGCGCTCGCCGCTGCCCAAACCCGGCGAACACAACAACGAGTACCTGAAATCCCAATGAGGAGAGACAAGATGTCCCGACGTGCCTTCATCCGCACGGCCTGCGCGCTTGCGTTAGCCGCGCTCGCTCCCGCCGCATTCGCCCAGGACGCCTATCCCGCGAAGCCCATCAAGCTCATCGTGCCGTTCCCGCCGGCCGGCGGCACCGACACGCTCTCGCGCGGCATCGCGCACGCGATCCAGGCGAACACCCAGTGGACGATCATCATCGACAACAAGCCGGGTGCCGGCGGCAACATCGGCCTCGACGCGACCGCGAAGTCCCCGCCCGACGGCTACACCATCGCCATGGGGCAGACCGCGAACCTCGCGGTGAACCCGGCGTTGTACTCGTCGATGCCGTACGACCCGCTGAAGGACTTCGCGCCCATCGCGCTCGTCTCGTCGCAACCGCTGATCCTCGTGGTGAGCACGAGCTCGCCGTACAAGTCGCTCAAGGACCTCGTCGACGCGGCGAAGAAGAACCCCGGCAAGATCAACATGGCGTCGTCGTCCAACGGCACCATCGGCCACATCGGCGGCGAGCTCTTCCAGCGCCGCGCGGGCATCAAGATGACGCACGTGCCCTACAAAGGCGCCGGCGCTGCGGTGACCGACCTCATGGGCGGCAGCGTCGACTGCTTCTTCGGCAATTCCCAGGCGGTCGGCGGCCTGGTGAACGGCGGCAAGCTGCGAGCGCTCGCGGTGACGGCACCCAAGCGCCTCGCGAACTATCCCGACGTGCCCACGGTGGCGGAGCTGGGCTATCCCGGGTTCGAGGCGGCGACGTGGAGCGGGTTGCTCGCGCCCGCCGGCACGCCCAAGGCGATCGTCGACAAGCTGAACGCGGAGGCGAACAAGGCGCTTGTCACCGGCGCGATGAAGAAGCAGCTCCAGGACGAGGGCAGCACGCCGCTCGGCGGAACTCCCGGCGAGTTCGCGGCCTTCATCAAGTCCGAGCACGCGAAGTGGGGCGCGGCGGTGCGCGACGCGGGGATCAAGCTCGACTAATATCGGCGGTATGTGGAATCTCGCGAATACGACGCCGGTGGTGATCCACGCACGCGTGCTCACGCGCGTGCCGGATGAATTCCGCAAGCCCACGCGCACGCCCTGGAGCGACGCGAACAAGCCCGGCCACACCGTCGACAGCTTCCTCGAGGGGCCGTCGTTCGATCGCGCCGGCAACCTTTACGTCGCCGACATCCCGTACGGCCGTATCTTCCGCATCTCGCCCGACCTGGAGTGGAGCCTCGTCACCCGATACGAGGGCTGGCCCAACGGCATGGCGGTCCACAAGGACGGCAGCATCTGGATCACCGACTACATGCATGGGCTGATGCGGCTCGAGCCGGGCGAGGGCGATCCCAAGCCGCTGCTCACGCATCGCAACAGCGAGTCGTTCAAGGGCGTGAACGACCTCACGTTCGACTTCGACGGCGCGTGCTACTTCACCGACCAGGGGCAGACGGGATTCCACGATCCGTCGGGACGCGTGTACCGCTACCAGCCGGCGACGGGGAAGCTCGAGATGATGATCGGCGGGATTCCCAGCCCCAACGGGGTCGCGCTCGACGTCTCGCGCAAGGTGATCTTCGTGGCGGTGACGCGCGCGAACCAGGTGTGGCGCGGGCCGATCCTCGCCGACGGCACCGTGAGCAAGGTGGGCGCCTTCCGCACGTTCTTCGGCACCAGCGGCCCCGACGGCATGGCGGTCGATGCGAACAACGGGCTCGTGGTCGCGCACGCGAGCCTCGGCGGTGCGTTCGTCATGGATGCGCGCGGCGAGGTCACGCACTTCGTGAAATCGCCCGCGGGCTCGACGGTGACCAACGTCGCGTTCCGTCCCGGCACCTCGAAGATCGTGATGACCGAGTCGGAGACCGGCTCGATCCTCGAGGCCGACCTGCCGGCTATCGGCGCTTTGCTCTATTCACACCAAAGCTGAACACGAAGGACACGAAGGAGGCACAAAGAACACGAAGGCAGTGGACAGATCCGTGGCTTCGATCGTCAGCCCGGACCATTCAAGATCTTCTTTGTGTTCTTTGTGCCTTCTTCGTGTCCTTCGTGTTCAGCTTTGGGTGTAGTCATTGAGGCTGGATACCGGCGTCGCGAACCACCTTCACCCAGCGCTGGTTCTCGGCGCGCATGAACTGGCCGAACTCCGCCGGCGACACGAGGCGGATCTCGGCGCCTTCCTCGATGAGGCGCTTGCGGATCACCGGGTCGTTCACGACCTCGGCGACCGCGTCGTTCACCTTCCTCACGATGTCGGCGGGCACGCCCTTCGGACCGATGATGCCGCTCCAGGTGCCGACGTCGAAGTCGGGCACGCCCGCTTCCGCCATCGTGGGCACGTCGGGCACCGCCGGGTTGCGCTCCTTCGAGGCGAGCGCGATCGCGCGCACCTTGCCGGCCCGGATCTGCGGCACCACCGCGGGCAACGTCGCGAAATTCACCTGCGCCTCGCCGGACATGATCGCCATCACCGAGGGTGCCCCGCCCTTGTAGGGCACGTGGGTGATGTTCGGGTTGCCGAGCGCCTTCACCAGCAGCTCGCCGGAAAGATGCCCGGGGGAACCGACGCCCGAAGAGGAATAGAACGTGGGCTGCTTGTCCGCCAGCGCCTTCAGCTCCGTCGGCGTCTTGAAGCTCGTCTGCGGCGACGCGATCATGATCATGGGGTACGAGCACACCAGCGCCATGGGCGTGAAGTCGTTGATCGGGTCGAACTTCTGCTTCATGAGGCCGGGGTTGATCGCGTGCACCGCCACCGTGGTCATCATCAGCGTGTAGCCGTCGGCCGGCGATTGCAGCATGAGCTCCGCGGCGAAGTCACCCGCGGCCCCCGGCTTGTTCTCGATGATGACGGGCTGGCCGAGCTTGTCGCCCAGCTTCGGCTGGATCAGGCGCGCGACGACGTCGGTCGATCCGCCGGGCGCATAGCCGATGAGCAGCTTGATCGGTTTCTCGGGCCACGCGGCGGCCACGGGCAGGGCGAGGGCCGCCACTGCGGCCGCGATGAATCGAAGCATTCCGTCTCTCCTCGTTATTGGGGACAGATCGAAAAACTAACCTGACCCCATTTATTTGCCCTTGAACGCGGGCTTGCGCTTTTCCATGAAGGCGCGACGGCCCTCGATGTAGTCCTCGCTCTCGAAGCAGTCCAGGATGAGCCGCCTGCACAGCTCCATGTCCACGGCCTCGCCGTCGGTCCTGAGCAGCTCCTGGATGATGCGCTTGCCCGCCTTGATGGTGAGCGGGGCGCCGGTGGAGATGGCGTCGGTGTATTCCTTGAGCAGCGCCTCGAGCCCGTCGGGCTCGGCGATGCGGTTCACCAGGCCGATCTTGTCCGCCTCCTTCGCGTCGAGCCGGCGTCCGGTGAAGAAGATGTCCTTGGCGTAGCCCGGCCCCACCAGGTTGGTGAGGTTGCGCATCGCCGACATCCGGTAGCCCAGCCCCAGGCGCGTGGCGGGCACGAAGAAGGTGGAGTCGGTGGAGGCGATGCGCAGGTCGCAGCTGATCGCCACGTTCACGCCGCCGCCCACGCAGTAGCCCTGGATGCACGCGATGGTCGGTTTCGGGAACTCGTAGATGCCTTCGAGCGCCTGCTCGGCGGTGAGCTCGTATTTCTTCACCGCCTCCTTCTGCGCGCGCATGTCCTCGAACTGGGAGATGTCGGCGCCGGAGATGAAGGACTTGCCGCCCTCGCCGGAGAAGACCACCACGCGGATGTTGTCGTCCTTCCCGGCCTGCCCGAGCAGCGTCGGCACCGCTTCCCACATGTCCACGGAAAGCGCGTTGTGCTTCGCCGGATTGTTGAAGCGGATGTGGAGGATCGGGCCCTGCGCCCACGTCTTCACGCGCTCGGTCGGGGAGACGTACGTGGTCATGTCGTTCATCAATACACTCCTTCGGCTTTCATCCGCTGCAGGCTCTGCGCGTCGAAGCCGAGCTCGGCCAGGATTTCCTCGGTGTGCTCGCCGCGCTTGGGCGTCGCCCGCGCGATCTTCGAGGGCGTGCGCGACATGATGATCGGCTGGCCCACGAGGCGCTGCTTGCCGAAGCGCGGCGACTCGACTTCCTGGACCATGCCCAGGTGGCGGACCTGCTGGTGCTCGAGCGCCTGCTTCATGTCGCTGATGTGGCCGCAGGCCACGCCCGCATCGTTGAACTTCGCCACCCAGTGGTCGCTGGTGTCGTGCGCGAGCTTCTTCTCGATCTCGACGTTCAGCCACTCGCGGTTCACGTGGCGGTTGGACTTGGTGGCCGAGCGCTCGTCCTGGATCCACTCGGGCGCGCCGATCGCCTCGCAGAAGCGCTCCCAGATCTTGCCGCCGAAGACCGCGAGGTTGATGTGGCCGTCCTTCGTCTTGTACACCCCGGTCGGCATGCTCGTGGGATGGAAGTTGCCGGCCTGCCCGGGGACCTCGCCCTCGATGGTGTAGCGCGCGCCCTGGAAATCCATCATGTAGATCATCGCCTGCAGCAGCGACGTCT
>Ga0105242_10004887_pt1 | contig 10377 bp, 13 predicted proteins | sample KBSM24metaG_FD_81521 | JGI IMG/M metagenome (GOLD analysis project Ga0105242, IMG submission 81521) | Miscanthus rhizosphere microbial communities from Kellogg Biological Station, Michigan, USA - KBS M2-4 metaG | ecosystem: Host-associated > Plants > Roots > Rhizosphere > Soil | place... | reverse complement strand
GCGATGCGGATCTGGAATCGCCCGTTGACGCGCGAGGTGTAGGCGATGCGCTCGCCGTCCGGCGCGAACGTGGCGTCGTCATTCCAGTTTCCATCGTAGGAGATCCGCCGCACGTTCGTCCCCTCGGCATCCATGACGTAGATCTGCGGCGTGCCGCTGCGCCCCGAGGTGAACGCGATCTGCCGTCCGTTCGGACTCCACTCCGGCGTCGATTCGATCGAGCCGGTGGTCGTGAGGCGGCGGATGTTCGAGCCGTCGTCGCGGATCAAATAGATGTCGGGGTTGCCGCGCTCGGAGCCGACGAAGGCGATGTCGTTGCTCACCGGCGAGAAGGTGGCCGAGGTGTTGAGGGCCAGGCCGCTGGCGAGACGCATCCGCCCGCCGCCGCGGCGGTTGATGATGTACATGTCGCTCGTGCCGCGCGCGAACGACGTGTAGACCATGCGCTCGTTGTCGGGCGACCAGCTCGGAAGAATCGAGAGCGCGTTGTGGAACGTGATGCGGCGCTGGTTCGCGCCGTCCCAGTCCATCAGCCAGATCTCCCAGTTGCCCGTGCGGTTCGAGGCGAACCCGATCTGCGTGAGAAATACGCCGGGACGTCCGTTCAGCGCCTTGAGCAGCTCGTTGGAAAGCAGATGCGCCGTGCGCGCGAGCGCGGCCGGCTGCGTGCGATACCGCTTCGCGAGCTGCGTCGCGCCGCTCGCATCGATCAGCCGTCCCTCGACGACGTACTCCGCCCCTTCGTTCCAGACGTTGAGCTTGAGGTGGTACTGGGCATTGATGCGCTTCAACAGATCGGGCGTGATCGGAACGGACGGCGGCGGGTTCGCGATGGCGAAGATGCCGGAGTAGGCGATGTCGCGCGTGAGCGGTCCGAAGAACGCTTCCCGTACTTCGGTCGCGTTGACGGGCGAGGGGATGGCGCCCGAGGACGGGGCGAGCTCGGGGAAGGGAACGGCGATGCGGATGATCGACGTCCCCTGCGTCGGCGACATCGTGGTCTGGACCTCCACCTGCGCGAGCGCGGAGGAGGCGAGAAGAGTCAGTGAGAGAACGATTGCGAGTCTCATCGAAAGGTCAGGTGCACTCCCAGGTAGTTTCCGTCGTACGCGAACGGCAACGGGTTCAACGGGCTCGAGGATCGGACGGCGCTGAGCGCCGCGCGATCGAACGTCGGATTGCCGCTCGAGGTCTCGACGCGTGATTCGACAATCGTGCCGTCGCGGAGGATGCGGAAGTAGACGATCACGCCGGAGGCGGTGTTGACCTGCGGACGGAACCAGTTGCTGCCGATGCGGCGCTGCATGCCTTCGAGGTAGATCGTGTACGGAAAGTCGCCGCCTTCGAGAGCGGTGACGCCCGAGCCGCCGATCGGTACCGCGGGCGCGGTGGATGTCGCCGCGGGGGCGGCCGGCTTCGGCGTCTCGACCGGGGGCTGTTCCGAGCCTTTCTTCGTCGAGCGGCCGAAGGGGGAGAGCGGAACGGTGTTCTTCTCCGGCTTCTTCGGCGGCTCCGCTTTCGGCGCCGGCTTCGGCTCTTCGATCTTCGGTTTCACATCCTCGATCTTCGCTTCGTGGAGCGGCGGGCTCTTAGCCCGCCGGATCTCGGCGGGCGCCGCCACATTCGCGAACTGGATGTTGACCATCGTCGCTTTCTGCGGCGGACGCGCGTGCAGTGCGCCGTAAACGGCGAGCGCGGTGAGTCCGCCGTGGAGCAGCAGAGACAACGCGGTCGCGGTGCCGGCGCCCCGATCCAGCGCCGCGCGCTGGGCGAGGACGTCAGCGACGCGGTCGCGCATCGCGCTCCTTCGGCTTCGTGATCATTCCGAGTTGCTCCACGCCGGCGCGGTTCATCACGTCGAGCACCGCCACGACGCGCCCGTACGGCACGCCCTGATCGGCCTCGAGCAGCGCGCGCTTCACGCGCAGCGAGCGGAGCATCGGTCCGAGACTCATCTCCAGGTTCGTCGAGCCGACGGCGGTGTTGTCGACGTAGACCGCGCCCGAGCTCGTGATCGTGATCTTGGTCGGGTTGTTCGTCGCGAGCTCGAAGCTCTTTCCTTCCGCCTGCGGCAGGGCCACATCGAGCCCCTGCTGCAGCATCGGGGCCGTGACCATGAAAATGATGAGCAGCACGAGCATGACGTCGACCAGCGGGGTGACGTTGATTTCGGCCAGATCGCCGAGCTCGTCGGATTCGCTGCGTAAATGGAAGGCCATTGTCTTTAGACGGGTTGCCCGGTTGCCTGGTTGCCCGGATCCCCGGCCAGCTGGGAAACCGGGAGACCGGGCAACCGGGTAACCATCATGTGAAGTTCCTCTCCGTCAAATTCATGAACTCGAGCGTGAAATCCTCCATCTCGCCGCGCGCCTGACGCAGGCGTTGGACGAAGTGGTTGTAGGCGAGGAGGGCCGGGATGGCGGCGAAGAGGCCGGCGGCGGTGTTGATCAGCGCTTCGCTGATTCCGGGCGCGACGGAGGTGATCGAGGTCGAGCCGGTCGCGCCGATGTTGCCGAAGGCGTCCATGATTCCCCACACCGTTCCGAACAGACCGATGAACGGCGTCGCCGCCGCGGTGGTGGCGAGAAACGGAACGAATCGCGAGAGGCGCGCCGACTCGATGCGCGTGGCGCGCATCAGCGAGCGCTCCACGCTGTCGAGCGACTTCACGGTCTGCCGTCCGCCTTCGGCGTGCGAGATCTGGGCTTCGATCTCCGCGTATCCGGCGCGGAACAGGCCGACGAGCGACGAGTGCTGCAGCGTGCTGAGCGCCGACTGCACGTCCGCGAGACGCTTCGCCTTGCGGAAAATCGACACGAACCGGCGCGATGCGCGCTGCGAGCGCCGGAAGCGCTGCCACACCGCGAACATCACCGCCCACGACACGATCGAGAAAACGAGGAGGATGGCCAGGACGGACTTCCCCACCCACCCTGTATCCTGAAACGCCGTCCAGAGTTGCACTGGGCGGAATGTAACACGTGTCATCCCTCAGCCGTGGAGCGACAGGCTCTCAGCCTGTCGAAAAGTGGCGGGCTGAGAGCCCGCCGCTCCACAGATGACTGCGCTCAGGACGACAACTTCGTCTCCTCTTCCGCCATCAGGCGGATGAGATGGCGTCCATCGGCGTCGGCGCGGAGATAGGCGTCGCACAACGTCGCCAGCTCCCGCGCCGAGACCGTGGCCGGCAGCAGGAAGCCGTTGCCCGGCTGCTCGCGGTCGTGGGTCCACTTCTTCTCCCAGGACCTGTGGACGAGGCGGCAGCGAATGAACGATCCTCCGCTGTCCGACGTCCGGTCATTCTTTTCTTCGTCGGACCATCCATGAAGATTGGCGATCCAGCGGCGGAGCTCGTGGCTGGTGATGGCGGTCATGAGGCGATCGAGCACGGTCGCCGATGATTCCGACAGATGAACGAAGCGGAGCCGCGACTCGAACATCGTCGCCGCGGCCGCGCCGTCGCCGAGGCTGGCCACGCGCGAGGAGAGCACCTCGGCGATGGCGTCGAAGTGGTCGTGCTGCCAATCGAACGCGACGCGCACGTGGGCTCCGCGCGAGACCGTCACGGTGTGGCGGACGCGCAGACCGCCTTTGCTCATGTCGACGATCGTTCCGGCACCGCGCCCGACGGTGACGTGGATCGCGCTCCCGGGTCGAACTCGTTCCATGCGGCGGCGATCGGGTGCGGGCAACGCTTCAATTGCGCTCATCTAGGTCTCCTGAAGTTGGGGAATCGCGCACCAGTGCGATGCGGCGTTGGGACGGCCGAAGTGATAACCCTGCGCGAGCTCGATGCCGAGACGCTCGGCCTCGAGCGCGGTGGCCGGCGACTCGATGCCTTCGAGAACGGTCTGGCAGCCGAAGTCGCGGGCGAAGGAGCTCATGTGCGCGACGATGCGCCGGTGAGTCGCGTCTTCCTCCAGCTTGGTGCCGAAGGTATTGCTGATCTTGATGAACGACGGCCGCACCTCGTCGATGAGCGAGAGGTGCGAATACGCGGAGCCGTGGTCGTCGAGTGCGAAGCGGACGCCTTTCTCGTGCAGCTCGCGGAAGAGCGGCACGACGAGACCGGGATCCGCGAACTCGCTGCGCTCGGTGACTTCCACCACGATGCGGCTGAGGGCCACGCCGCTGCGAGCCGCGGAGCGCTCGAGAATGCGTAGCAGGTCGGCGCCGAACGCGGACGGATCGACGTTGACGAAGATCGAGGCCGTGGATGGAAGGGACGCCGCCGACTCGATGGCGCGGGCGATCGCTCGGAAATTCAACTCGCGGAGACGGCCGAGCTTCTCGGCATAGTGAAACAGTTCCGCGGGGCCGCCGCCGGCCCAGCTCCCGCGGATGCGGGTGAGGGCCTCGAACGCGACGATCTCGCCGGAGTCGGTCGTGCGAACGATCGGCTGAAACGCGGTGTCGAGATCGCTGCCTTGGAGGATCTCGTCGAGGGAAGCGACGCGTACGACTTCGTAGTCGCCGCCGTCGCCGCGATTGTCGTCACTCGTGCCGAGTGCGGCCTCGAGCTCGGCGATCTCGAACGGCTTCGACAGCATAGCGTGCGCGCCGTGTTCGATCGCCGCCGTGCGCAGCGCATCGCTGGGCTGGCCGGTGATCAGCACGATCCTGCAGTCGGGCAGGCGGCTGCGTACGCGATCGAGAAAATGGAGTCCTTCGTATCCGAATGCGCCGGAGAACTGCACGTCGGTGACGAGATGCGTGACCGGCGCGCGGCCGAGCATGATCTCGGCGGACTCGACGTCCGAGCACACGATGGTCGTCCGGCCCGGGCGCTCGAGCAACAGCGACAAAGCCTCCGTGACCGTGGCGTTGTCGTCGGCGATGATCACGTACTCGCGAGCGGTCATGCGATCTTCTCCAGACTCTCCTCGAATCGAGCGAGGCCGTGAGTCGCGAGATAGAAGCGGACGTCGTGCGGCTGCAGCGTGTACAAGACGCGGTCGCCGCCGCGGCCGGTCGCGCTCAGAAACCCGCAGCCGGGTTCATCGATGCGCAACACGTCGCCGGAGAACTCCGGCGGCAGCGTGGCCAGCAACTCGAGGAAGGTCTCCGCGCTGGCGGAGCGATCGAGGATCAGCCGCTCGGTGTCGAGCGTCGGTTCCATGATCGCGGCGCGGATCGCCAGGCGGAGAAGCGGGCCGCCGTCGATGAATACGACCCGGCGCGATACGCTGTCCTCGAAATTCCAGTCGATCTCTCCGTGCGAGTCATCGCATGCGACGAGGGTGAGCCGGTACGAGTCAGACATCGGTTACTCCTTCAGATCAGCTTGAACGTGATGGCGACGGTGAATGCGAGGGTGCCGAGGGTTGCGAAAACCCGCCACGTCTCGCGGCCCGTGCGCATGTCGAGAATCGTGGCGTGAATGAACTGCGTCATTTGCCGGTCTCCTTCTCCGCGATCAAGGGCTGCGGGGAGGGAAGGGTCACTTCTCCGAAGCCGAACTGGTTGAGGGGAAACCCATCCAGCGGAATCGTCCGGTTGTCGATCCGGTAGGTGACGTTGCGGCGGTCGGCGATCAGCTCGATCCACCCTTCCTCAGGAACGGTGTAGGTATCGCCGGCGTAACGGAACTGCTGTCCCGCCTTGCCTTCGAAGCGATAACCGACGGTCTTGATCCCGCAGGTCACTCTCGGTTCGCGGGTGCGATGTGCGCGGATCAGTCCGCCGAGGTCGATCTCGAGCGAAATGGCGGCGGTCAGGGTGGCGGCGGCGATGAGCATGATGTGTTTCCTTTCTGAATTCCGTTGGCTGGTCCATAGTCCAAGGGCGGGACCAACAATCGATTCAGAGCTAAAACGCTGACACACAATAAATTAGGCTGATTGTAGAAAGGCGGCAGCTTGTTCGGTGCTCGGACAGGTGTATGATTTTCGGTCATGACCGACTTTCGGAAGCGCGTTTTGATCGTGGATGACGACGAAGAAGTGGCCAGCGGGCTCGCTGCGTTGCTGAGCGACGAGTGGGAAGTGCGGATCGCCGAGAACGGCCGTCAGGCAGTGGTGGCGTTCGCGGAGTTCTCACCCGACGTCGTGCTGCTCGACGTGATGCTGCCGGATACGACCGGCATCGATCTGCTGCATCAATTCAAGATGTACTCGGAGACCGCGGCGGTGATCATGATGTCGGGCGGCGGCACGCTCGAGCGCGTGATCGAGTCGATGAAGCTCGGCGCGGAGACGTTCCTGCAGAAGCCGTTCGACTACGACGTGCTCGTGGCCACGCTCGAGCAGGTCTCACGCATCATCGCCACGCGCCGCGAGCTGATGGCGCTGCGCCGTGGCGGCGCGTCGAATGTCGAGCGCCTGCCCGGAATCTCGCCGGCGATCGCGCACCTCAACGAGATCCTGCCGCACATCGCCCGCGCACAATCGCCGGTGCTGATCGAAGGAGAATCGGGATCGGGCAAGGGCGTGATCGCGCGACTGATTCATAACCGTTCGCCGCGCGCGCGGGCTCCGTTCGTCGACCTCAATTGCGCCGGTCTGTCGAAGGAGCTCCTCGAGTCGGAGCTGTTCGGACATGAGCGCGGCGCGTTCACGAACGCCACGAACACGAAGCCGGGCCTCTTCGAGATCGCCGGCGACGGCACGCTGTTTCTCGACGAGATCGGGGAGATGGAGCCGACGGTGCAGGCCCGGCTGCTGAAGTCGATCGAGGAAAAGAAGTTCCGCCGCGTGGGAGGGATCCGCGACATGCGCGCGGACTTCCGCCTGCTCGCGGCGACGAATCGCGATCTGCCCGCCGAGGTCACGGCGGGGCGGTTCCGCAGCGATCTCTATTACCGGTTGAACGTCGTGCGTCTGCGGATGCCGCCGCTGCGCGAGCGGATGGAAGATCTGCCGATCCTCGTGGAGGAAGTTCTCCGGCCGCTGTCGAAGGACATGGGTCGTTCCATTCCGAAAGTCAGCCCGCGGGCGATGAAGAAGCTGGAGGGATATCCCTGGCCGGGCAACGTGCGTGAGTTGCGCAACGTGCTGGAGCGCGCGTTGCTCACCCTCGGCGGCGACGAGATTCGCAGCGAAGACGTGACGATCGACAGCCCGGCGACGGCGCTGCCCGCGCAGCGCGGGGGACTGCCGTCCGAGGAATGGGAGATCCAGCCGCTCGACGACGTGATCGCGAGTTACGTCGGCGCGGCCGTCGAGGCCACAGGAGGCAACATCCGCAAAGCGGCGCGGCAGCTTCACATCAGTCCGTCGACGCTCTACGCGCGGCTGAAGGAAACGAATCCCCCGAGAGAGAGCAAGACATCGGGCAGGGCGTAAAGCAATACTGCCTTCGTTGTATACTTCCCGCCGGGTCGCTGCAGTCATTCATGTCGTTGTCTTCTCCTGCTCCGCGCGCGCCACGGGACGATGGGATTCTGATTCTCGATGGCGGCGGACGTGTGGCGTATTGCACCGAAGCCGCTGCCGCGACCGCCGGACGCGAGCCTGACGAGATCATCGGCGCGCCCGCCTCGCTCATCCTGTCTCGCGTCCCGTCGCCCGGCGAACAAGCGACGGTCGATGTGCTCCACGCGGACGGGACACGTCTGCCGGCGAGCATCCACGTCGATTCGTGGGAAGCCGCGGGTCAGCCGTTCCTGATCGTGATCATGCAGAGGGATCGCGCGCTGCGCGAGCGGATCGAGATGACGCGCGACGCCGACGAGGCGAAGCACATGACCAGCCTCCGGCGCGTGGCGGCGACGATGGCTCACGAGTTCAACAACGTCCTCGCCGGCATCGGCAGCTTCGCCGAATATCTGAATCGCCGCGCCGCCGACGATGAGACGCGCCGTGCCGCGGCGCATATCGGCAAAGCGGTCCGCCGCGGAAAAACGGTCACCGACGAGATCCTGCGTTACACGCGCTCGCGGCCTCTCCAACTCGCGATGGTCGACGTGCGCGCATGGCTGGAGGCGTTCCTGCCGGAAGCGAACACTCTTACCGGCGGCCGGACGGTGCTCGAGAACGGGGAGGGGTTGTTCATTCGCGGCGACGTCGGCCAGTTGAATCAGGCGCTCGTGAATCTGGTGATCAATGCCGGCGACGCGTCACCACCCGACGCGCGGGTGCTGCTTCGCGCCGGGCGGAACGTGCGCGACGGAGTGCCGGTGCTCGACCTCGCGGTGATCGACTACGGCACAGGTATCGCGCCGGACATCCGGGACCGCATTTTCGAGCCCCTCTTCACCACCAAGCGCGCCGCCACAGGTCTCGGCCTCCCGGTCGTCGATCGCGTCGTGCGCGCACACGAGGGTGTCGTGCGCATGCGCACCGAGCTCGGAAAGGGAACGGAGTTCCACGTCCTGATCCCGCTGGCTGGCGGGTGAAACGGCTCGTGCCGTCCTTCCTCTATGCAGTCGTTGTGGATTTGCGTAAGATGCGTCCGAACTCAGCTTCAAGTCAGAGAGAGATATTCATGGCGGAGACGACTCTTCTCGCGCTCGCGCTCGCGGTGCAGGATGCGCACGGGCGCCTGGCCACTTCGGCGGACGGCCTGCCGGAGGAAGCGCGTTTTGTGATCGTGGAAGTGAAGCGGCGGCTGGAGATCCTCGTCACGGAGATGCGCAACCGCGAGCAGCAACTCGATGAGCTGCACGACGCGCTCGCCGACCGGATGAACAATCTGCTGATGGCCATCAAGACCGCGAGCGATCTTCTTCGCGGCGAAGACAACGACGCCGCCTCCCACGTTCGCGAACGCCTCGACTCCTCGGTCGAGAACGGGCGGCAATCCGTCAAGCGCCTCCGCGATTCACTCACGAACCTGCGGTGACCGGGGACGGTTCCTCGGCCGGTGCGACCGAGGAAGCCGTGGTCGTTACACCTTCCCGGACTCGATGTCGTTCAGATCGCGCTCGAGACGTGATTCTTGGGCTTTCGTCTTCGCGTACTCTTCCTGGATGTGGCCCTTGATGCGGTCGCGCGCGCCTTCGCGCTTGGTCTCCGGATCATTCGTGAGATCGCCCCACGCTTCCTTGACGTTTCCCTTGATCTGATTCAACACGCCGCCGCTCCGATTGCGGACAGCCTCTTCGGCATCGCTGCGGTTCTGTCTGTTGTCCATGTTGCGGGCTCCTTTCGCATGTCTGCTCCTGCAACGGACACGCCGCGGAAGCCCCGCCGTGCTAACGTTGTTGGCGCTCTTCCGAGTGACCCCGTAGCTCAGCACGGATAGAGCAGGAGTTTCCTAAACTCTTGGTCGGAGGTTCGAATCCTCTCGGGGTCACCAACCACCCTCACCCCATCGCCCCCAGCTGCTGCAGCAGCGTCAGGCGGTCCATCGCCAGGCGGTGTTCGGCCACCTTGCCGTCGCGAACGGTGAGGATGTCGATCACTTCGAAGTCGATCGCGCGGCCGGTCGGCTCGATGCCCATGAACGGCGCGCGATGCGTTCCCTGGAAGCGCTTTCGCGTCACGACTTTGTCGCCCTCGGCGATCTGATCGTGAATCGTGACGTGGAGGTCCGGGAACGCAGTCCGCAGCGCCGCGAACAGGACGCGCACGCCATCGCGCGTCGGAGGAACGCCGTCGAACGGTGAATGATCGACGAAGTCGTCGGCCAGGATCTCATCGACCACGCGGAGGTTTCCTTTCGACTGCGCCTCATCGACCAGGCGCCGGACGAGGGCCTTCTTGTCTTCGCTTGTCATGCTGCCTCCCGGCACTGTTACGGCCGCGGCCTAGAACTGGATCTGTACTCCGGTCACGTAGTTTCTCTTCGACGTCAGTTGGATCGCGTTGACGTCTTGATAGAGCGGCACCTGCACGAGCGCGTAGAGCGACGCATGGCGAAGCGAGAAGCGGAGCCCGGGACTGGCGTAGACGAACGTTCCGCCGGTGAACGCCTCCTCGGCCGGCTCGTCTTCGATCCGATCTTTCTCGCGGACGCGCGCGTTGAGCTGCATGAGGACGTCGAGCCTGCGCATCAGCGGATAGACGGTTCCGCCGTTGACCTGCAGCTCGTTGCCGAGGCGATAGCCGTGCGACGCGCCGGTACGGAATTGATAGGTGGCGGAGACGAACCACGGCACGAGCGCGACATTGCCCATCGGTCCGGAGAATCGCGCGTTCTTCAGAAATCCGCTCTGATAGGAGAGACCGGCGATGCCGTCGGTGGTTCCGCTTCCCGGTTGCACCGGAAGCTCCGCGACCTCGCCTTCGTCATTGCGTAGATCGTCGGCGCCCATCGGCAGCTTGATTCCTCCGATGACCCAGAGGCGCGAGTGCGTGAGGGGATTGAAGTTCGCGACGGCAACGCGCGCCTGAAGAACGACGTCGCCGGCGCCGCGGATGTTCCACGACTCCGGAATCGTGTTGTGCTGCGGCACGAGCCCGCGTCCATGCGCGTGACTGCTGGCGAGATGATCGT
>Ga0105242_10004885_pt1 | contig 10378 bp, 7 predicted proteins | sample KBSM24metaG_FD_81521 | JGI IMG/M metagenome (GOLD analysis project Ga0105242, IMG submission 81521) | Miscanthus rhizosphere microbial communities from Kellogg Biological Station, Michigan, USA - KBS M2-4 metaG | ecosystem: Host-associated > Plants > Roots > Rhizosphere > Soil | place: Michigan... | reverse complement strand
GTGCGCGCGACGCCGCGGCTGCGCCCGAGGGGTACAGCATCCGCTGGAGCAGCGCGAGTCCCTCCAGCTTTTTTGCGAGGCCGGCAAAATCGCCGCTCGGTGAATGACACCTGGCGCATGCGCTCGCGAAATATTTCTTTCCTGCGTCCGCGTTGCCGGTCTGCAGATCGGCGACATCCACCGCGCGGCGTCCGCCGGTCAGCGACTCGGCTTTCGTCTTCTGGTCGTGGATGAACGCGACGACGGCGGCGAGATCGGCTTCGCCGAGCGGGAAGGAGGGCATGCCTTTGTCGGTACGGCCGTTCCGCACGATCGGTGCGAGCTTGTCGCCGCGCACATCGGCCGCGACGCTCGCCGCGCGGGTGAGATCGGGTCCCGTTTCGCCGCCCATCGCATCGCGTCCATGGCAGAAGCCGCACTGCGCGGCGAAGATGGGCTGCCCCGCGCGTATCTGCTCCGGCGGATACGATTGCGGAGTTTCGGTCGCCGGTGGCCGCACGGCAGCGGGACTCGCCTGCGACCCGCGGCCTCCGGCGGGCGCCGGAGGCTGCGGCTGATCCATCGCCGCGAGATTCGCGCGGAAGCTCACGGCGTCGGGCGTGGGGAAGTCCGACGGAACCTTCTGCGTGACGTTCCCGGTCGCCGCCCACTCCGTGCCGCGCTGCAGCGTGACGACGAAGTCCACCGAGCTCAAGGCGCTGACGTCGTGTCCCATCGTGGTGTGGAACACGCGTCCCTTTCCGTACGCGAGCACCATCAGCTGCGGTTCGTCGCGTCCGGTCCCGTTGTTGGCGGGATCGGAATACGCCGTCGCCAGCACGGTCATGTTCCGGCCGGGCCCACGCAACGCCGCATAGAGCTCGTCGCCCTGATGCATCCAGCGGGCGGGAAGCCCTTTCGTGATCGGATGATTCGGATCGCGGACGGTGACTCTGAAGGGGAGCCGCTGTCCGTGGCTGCCGGCGGCTCCTGGCGTGCTGGCCGACGTCAGCGTGCCGTCCTTGAAAAACCAGAACGGCCCGGCGTTCTCGTTTCGATTGCGCCAGCCGCCGACGCCCGTCATTTCGTTGAACGCCTTCCAGCCCGGAAACGCGTTGTCGGATGCATGGACGACGACGACCCCGCCGCCGTCGCTCACGTAGCGCTCGAACGCGGCCTTCAACTCGGCGGGCCAGCGGTCGTCGGGTGCGTCGTAGTTCAGGACGACGGCCTGGTACTTCGCGAAGTCCGGTTTGAACGCGCTGAAGCTGGCGCCGGACGGGGGCGCCGTGACGACCGTCACGTCGAACAGGTCCGCCTCCTCGAGCTCCTTCTTGATGACCTGCGACGTGAGCTGCCACCGGTGATACGGCCCCCCGCTCTCGCCATCGAGGAGCATCACGCGGATCGATGGCGCCGCGCCGGGCACGGCCATGGCAGCCAGAAGTGCAAGACAGGCGATCGCGCAGCGCTTCACATCACGCCTCCTCTCCGCGTACACCGAGCAATACCTCCAGCGTCAACTGATCGAGACGCTCGTATCCCAGACCGCGCTGACCTCGCGTGCCGAGCTCGCCAATCAGTGTCTGGATCTCCGTATCAGCGTTCCACTGTCTCGCGCGTTCCTTGAGGATGAGATACGTGCGCATGCAGCCGCGTGCGAAATCACGGACACCGTCGTAGTCCTCAGTCCGGTAGGCGTGCGCGTCGAAGTGACGCGGGCCCGTGTATCCGACGTCCTCGAGAAACTTCACGAGCCAGAACGCGGACTTCACGTTGGCGGATCAGAACCGGAAGTCCTGGTCGTACCGGCCCGGAACCTGGTCGTTCAGATCGATGTGAAACAGCTTGCCTGCCTCCCATGCCTGTGCGACGGCATGGAGAAAGTTCAGCCCCGCCATCTGTTCGTGCGCGACCTCCGGATTCACGCCCACCATTTCGGGATGGTCCAGGGTCGGAATGAACCCGAGATAGGCGCCGGTGGTCGCCATGTAGATGTCGCCGCGCGGCTCGTTCGGCTTCGCTTCGAGCGCGATCCTGAAGCCATACCGGCGATCGAGCGAATAGCCGCATAGCGCATTCACCGCTTCGCGAAGCCGTTTGATCGCCTCGTCCGGACGCCGGCACGCGTCGGTTTCGGTGCCTTCGCGTCCTCCCCACAGCACGAAGATGCTGGCGCCCAGTTCGGCGCCGAGATCCATCGCCTGCTTCGTCTTCTCCAGCGCGTACGCGCGCACGCGCGGATCGTTGGAGGTGAACGCGCCGTCCCGAAACACGGGGTCGTAGAACAAATTGACCGTGGCCATCGGCACGACGATGCCGTGACGGCCGCAGGCTGCCTTGAACGCGGTGACGATGCGATCGCGATCGGAGGGGGAGGCGTCGATCGGCACGAGGTCGTTGTCGTGGAGGTTCACGCCCCACGCGCCGACTTCCGCCAGCAGCGCGACGGCGTCGACAGGCGGCAGCGGATCGCGGACGACGTCCCCGAACGGATCGCGTCCTCGGTTCCCGACCGTCCACAGGCCGAAGGAGAATTTGTGTTCCGGCCGGGGCGCGTATCGATCAGCCATGAACCTTCCGCAATGCAGGATAGATGCGTCTATAGGCGTTGTATCGTTCGGTCATCTGCGCAACGACTGCCGGTTGCGGCGTGGTCGTGGCCACGCCGCGGACCAGAGCATCGCATGCCGCGTCCACTGTTGGCCAGCGTCCAATGCCAACGGCCGCCAGAATGGCCGCGCCGTACGCGGCTCCCTCGTCGACCGCGGTATCGACCGGCTGCCCGTAGACGTCCGCCTGGATTTGACGCCAGAGCGCCGAGCGCGACCCGCCGCCGCCGAGGCGGATGCTTTCGACAGGCAGTTGCAGCTGCGCGAAGATCGAGAAGGTATCCCGCAGGCTGAACGCCACGCCTTCCATGATCGCGCGCACGATGTGTCCCCGTCCGTGGCTCGCGGCCAGTCCGAGGAGGGCGGCTCGCGCGTTGGGATCGCAGTGAGGGGTTCGTTCACCCATCAGGTACGGCGCCCAAAGGACGTTGTCCGCCCCTGGCGCGACGCGCCCGGCCTCGGCGGTCAGCTGGTCGTAGGACGTTCCCGCCGCGAGTTGATCGCGAAACCATTTCAGGGAGAGACCGGCGGCTTGCGTCACCCCCATCACGTGCCAGCGGCCGGGGACCGCATGACAGAACGTGTGGATCCGTCCTTCGGGATCGGTTGCGGGCCGATCGGTCGCCGCGAACACGACGCCTGAGGTGCCGATGGTCGCGCTCACCGCTCCGGGACGCGTGATCCCCATGCCAATCGCCCCCGCTGCCTGATCGCCGGCACCGGCGACGATCGGTGTGCCGGCCGGGACGCCGGTCAGCGACGCCGCGGTCGTTGAGATCCGCGCGCAGATCTGCGGCGACTCGAACACGGCCGGGAGTATGGCGGCGTCGATGCCGGCGGAGTCGAGCATCGCGTCCGACCAGGAGCGTCGCGTGACATCGAGCATCAGCGTGCCGGATGCATCGGCGACGTCGGTGGCGTATTCGCCGCTCAGCTGAAAGCGCACGTAGTCCTTGGGCAGCAGAACATGCCGGACACGGCTCCAGATCCCCGGCTCGTGCGTGCGGACCCAGAGCAGCTTGGTGAGCGTGAAATTCGTGAGCGCCGTATTCGACGTGAGCTCGAGAATACGTGTCCGGCCGATCGAGTCGTCCAACCACCGGCATTCGTCTTCGGTGCGCTGATCGCACCAGATGAGGGAAGGCCTGAGGACGCCGCCGTTCGCGTCGAGCAGAACGGCTCCGTGCATCTGGCCGGACAGACCGACGCACGCAATCGATTCTGCGGAGACTCCACTCGCGGCGATGGCCGAACGAATCGCCTGCTGACAGGCGCGCCACCAGTCGGCCGGGTCCTGCTCGGCCCACGTCGTGCGCGGCGAAGCGAACGGTGCGTGCTCGGCGGTGGCCGATGCGAGGAGCGCGCCGCTGTCGTCGAGGATCAGCGCACGAGAGCCGCCGGTGCCGACGTCGATGCCTAAGACGGGAATGTGTGCCTCCCCCTCGATTTACGCTCAGAAGAAACCGCAGAGAGCGCCAAGACCGCAGAGAATAGCTTTTTATCTTCTCCGCGGTCTCAGCGAACTCCGCGGTTCCTTCCGATCGTGATCATTTCGCCAACGAATCGCGCAGCGCCTCGAACAGGACCTGCGCTCCCTCGCGCACGCTCGTCAGGCTCACGTGTTCGCCGTCGCCGTGCATGGAGGCGACCACGTCGGCCGGGAGCAGCGCTGGAAAGATCCCGTAGCTCTTCACGCCCCTGGGCCGGAACGCGTTCGAGTCCGTGCCATAGGGGATGAGAATCGGCGTGACGATCGCTTCGGGATGGCGACGCTTGATGGCCGCCTCGATGTTGCGGTAGAGGGGCGCGTCCTGGGTGGTGACGATCGAATCGTCCGACTCGTTGATCAGCTCGATCTTGATGCCCGGATCGCCCAGCCGCCGCGCGACTTCGGCCATCCATTGATCGCGCGTGATGCCTGGCAGCACGCGACAGTCCAGGCCGGCTTCCGCGACGGACGGGATCACATTGATCTTCGGCGGATCGCCCACACCGGAACGGAACCAGGTGAGCGAGATCGTCGAGTGCTGGATCGCGTTCGTGAACTTGTTCTGCGCAAAGGCGCCGACCTTCGCCTGCATCACGTCGAGGACCGTAGGTTCTCCACCACCCGCCGGTAAGGCTCGCGCTCCAGGTGTCGCGGATGGAATCGCTGGGGCTCCCGAGCCTGACGCCTGGCGAGAGTCGCCGAGCAGCCTGGCGAGCGCTTTCACGAGCCGATCGTTGGGGTTCGTGTCGGTCGGCTGGCTGCCGTGACCCGCGACGCCTTCGGCGCGCAGCTTCAGCCAGACGATTTTCTTTTCGGCCACCGAGATGCCGTACACCGTCTTGTTCGGCGCGAACAGATCCGTGCTCCCGAAGCCGCCCTCGTCGATGACGTATTCAGGATCGAGCTCGGCGTAGTGGTTCGCGATCATCCACCTCGCGCCCAGGGCGCCGCCGACTTCTTCGTCGGGCTCGACGAGCAGGATCACATCGCGCGTCCGCGGCACGTCCTGGCGTTTCAACGTCAGGAACGCCACGATTTGCGCAACGCCCTGGCCCTTCATGTCCATCGAGCCCCGGCCCCACAGATCGTCGCCCTTGATCGTCGGCGTGAATGGATCCGTTTTCCACTGCGCGCGATCGGCCGGCACGACGTCCATATGATGGAGCAGGAGGATCGCCTTGCCCGCGGGCGGCGATACGGTGGCCTTCAGCCGGGCGTAGAGGATGGCCTTGCCCGGCGCGGACTCGTAGCGCGTGACCGGAATGCCTTCGCGCTCGAGAATCGAGGACAGGAAATCGGCGGCTTTCCGTGTGTCGCCAGGAGGATTGGAGGTGTCGATCGCGACATATTGCTGCAGCAGCCGGGTGACCTCATCCAGCTCCTGCGCGCGGGCCGGGCGCTGCGTAAACACCAAGGACATCAAGGACACCAAGGAAAGAACGTACTGGAATTTCCTTTGTGTCCTCTGTGTTGATTCACCGCTCATATGTCCTCGAATGTGCCGGTATCCCGGTTCTTACGCACTCGGTCCCAATTGAAGCACCGGCCGTTCATCGCGATGTAGACGCCGGGCGGCAGCACCTGGACGAACGAAAGGGCGCTTCCGAGATTGAACAACCCGTCGGAGCTGCCGAACGCGTACGGGATCATCGCACCGGTCAGGACGATCGTCCTGGCGGGAGCGCCCGGCGCGGCCGCCAACGCCGCGGCCGTCTCCACCATCGTGTCGGTCCCGTGCGTGATCAGAATTCGCGTCTCGGCTGCCCGCGTGCACTCGTCGACGATCCGGCCACGGTCGGCGGCGGTCATCTCCAGGCTATCGATCATCATCAAGGTGGAGATCGACACGTCGATCCGCGACCGTCCAAGCCGCAGCATTTCAGGCAGGTGCGTGTCCTTGAAGAACAGCGAGCCGTTCAGCTCGTTGTACTCCTTGTCGAACGTTCCACCGGTAATGAAGACCCTGACAGGTTCTGGGTTCATGGTTCAGGGTTCAGGGTTCGTTCCGGATTCCTGGTTCCGGGTTCGTGGTTCTGGGTTCCGGTTCCGGGCTGGCGTTCGGGAACCCTGAACCCCGAACCCCGAACCCCGAACGAACCCTGAACTTTGAACCATGAACTCCGAACCCGGGCCGGTGCCTGGTTCAGTTGGACGTTTTCGTTCCCGCATCCCCTGGCGCCGAGAGGTAGAGAGCGTTGAAGAGCATCGGGAACGTCGCATGCGTCTGCGCGCGATGCTGCGGGCGCAGACCGAAGAGAACCACCCTGCCGGGGTTCATGTCGATCGACACCACCGCGGCCCGTCCGGCCATCAGCTCCTCTCCCTTCAGCCAGCCCGACGCAATCACGCCTGTGTTCGGATAGCGCGCGACGACGCTGGACCGCTGTGAGTTGAACCCTTCAGTCAACTGGAAGAACGGACTGTTGATGTAGAAGCCGAACGTGTCGGCGGCGACGCCGTAGCCGATCGGATGCTGGGTGTCGACCTCGACGTTCAGGATCGCGCCCGGTGCGAAGTGCTGATCGCGCGTGAGGCCTTTCTTCAGGTTGCGAACGGGAATCGGCAGCTTCTCGATCGCGAGGTCGCAGGCGTTGCCCATGGTGACCAGCGTGCCGCCGTCGGCGATGAACTGTTTCAGCTGATCGAGGCCGGCCTCGCCGATACCGCCGCGGTACTCGGGACGGATCTGGCTCGCGTCGTATCCCTCCATGATGCCGCGCGGATCCTGGTCGGCGATGATGATCGCGTCGAACTTCTGCCTCAGCTTCCCGGCGCGGATGTCCGCGTTGTGGATCGACGTCAGGTTGAACTCGTACTGCTCGAGCACCCAGCGCGTCCATCCCTCGTCCATGTTTCCACCGGTCCACGGCTGGTACATCGCCACGCGGGGCGCGTGGAACGCGACGTCACTTTTAGCGTCTGACTTTTGACTTCTAACTTCTGAAGCTTTGACGGCCAGCCCAAACTCGCGGGCCACCGCTTCCATGCGTGTTCGCGAGACATTGGTGACCACGGCGTGAGAGGGCGAGTCAAAGCTGAGGTGCACGCCGTCCTTCAGCAGACGGTTGATGGCGATCGCCGAATCGGCGCCCTTGTAGTCGAATCCGAACCTCGCGCCGTTGCCCGTCACGTTTCCAGCGATCTTCGGCAGGCCGTCGACTTTCGTCATCTTCATCGACGGCAACGCGTTCTTCACGAAGACCGTGTCCACGCCGAGCAGCATGCCGAGCGACCAGGCGGTCACGTCGTACGGCGGTTCCGGCGCCGACGTGGGCGACCGCCGCACTTCGGGATAGGTCTGCTTTTCCAGCATGTCCTTCGCGTACCGGGCGAAGACCTGTGTCATCGGAATCACGAACGTGCCGGCCGCGTAGCTCTTTCCGTCGGCTTCGAACGCCGCCTCGGCGCGATAGATTTCCACGCCGCCCATGTTCAGCTTCTCGACCAGGTGCGCCGCTTCGCGTGCGTCCTGTTGATGATCGATCGGTACCAGGATCGCCGACGGGTTGCTCTTCTTGCCGTCCTCGACGGTCTGCCGGTTCACCTCGTAAATCTGCCGCACGATCGTTTCCCGCCGATCCGCCGCCGTCTCCAGCAGCGCCATCGTCGCGATCAGCTCGTAATCGACGATGTCGCGGAGGGTCCAGTGACCGCCCATCCAGGGCCGCGGGTATTCAGTGCGCGGAGTGATGTCGGTTGGCGCGGGAATCGGTCCGTTGTCGAAACGCATCTCGCCGCGGCCCCCGCCGGGCGCAGCCGCCGGGGCCGGACGTCCCGGCACTGCGCGGACCTGATCCATCGGTGCCGCGACGCGCGCGCTCGCGACTTCCGTGAGCAGACCGATCTGGTTGTGCCACCAGCCGCTCCACGCCATCGCCCCTTCCCAGAAGTTGGTGTACGTGGAGTTGTAGATGATGCCTTCCTTGCCGGCTGCCTCGAGCGCCGCGGCTTGCGACTGGCCGAGGATCCCGTTCCAGCGGTAGATGAGCGGGTGAACGTTGGCGTTGATCGGATCGGTCGCCGGCATCACGAAGATCCGCGCCGCGTTGCTCCCCATCTGGTGCTCGTCGAGCCACACCGACGGGAACCAGTCGTGCCACAGCAGGTTCGCCGTGTGCCGGCTTTCCTTCTGCGTGAACATGTACATGTCGCGATTGTTGTCGTGCCCGACGTACGGGTGATAGAGGTACGGGATCGGGCTGTTCGCGTAGTCGGTCCCGAGGTTCTTGTTGAACCAGTCGGTGACCATGATCTCGCCGTCGGGATTCAGGCTCGGCACCAGCACGAAGATCACGTTGTCGAGGATCTTCTTCACGTCCGGCGCATCGCTCGTCGCCAGGTGGTGAACGAGTTCGACGGACATCTGGGTTGCGCCGATTTCCGTGGCGTGGATGCTGCACGTGATGAGCAGCACGAGCTTGCCTTGCCGGAAAATCTCATCCCGCTCGGTATCCGACGGAGCGCCGCCCTGGAAGTACAGCTTCTGTTCGAGTCGCTTGTAGCGATCGAGATTCTTCAGCGTATCGGGCGAGCTGATTTCGAGCGCGATGAAGGGATTGTTGTCGCTGGTCTTGCCGAGCTCACGGAAGCGCACGCGGTCGGAGTTGGCCGCGGCAAGCTTCATGTAGTCGACGATCTTGTCCCATCGGATCAGCTTGTTGTCGGCGCCGACCTTGAACCCGAGAAACTGTTCGGGCGTCTGCAGCGTGCCGGCCGCGGTCGCGACAAATGTTGACAAGCAGGCGAGGGCGAGCGCGGACAGGAGCGTACGTCGACGTATCATGGAGCCTCCGGAACTCGCCGTCGCTCCCGGCGGAAGCGACGGCACGAACAGGCCACCCAATATAATGCAGACCGTGAGATTCCAGACGCGTATGGACGCGGTGCAGGCGCCGATCGTGCCTGTCGTCGGCGCCCTCATCCGGCAGACGCCGGGCACGATTTCACTGGGCCAGGGCGTCGTTCACTACGGCCCGCCGCAGGCGGCGATCGACGCCGTTCGCGATGCTTTGACAGACGCCTCGACCCACGAGTATCAGGACGGCGCCGGACTGCCCGCGCTGCAGGAGCGGCTGGCGGAAAAGCTCCGCGCTGAGAACGGCATCGACCTGACGCGTGGCACGCGTCTGATGGTCACCGCCGGCGCGAACATGGCGTTCGTGCACGCCGTGCTGGCGATCACCGCGCCAGGCGACGAAATCATCCTGAACGTCCCGTTCTATTTCAATCACGAGATGGCCGTTCAGATGGCCGATTGCACCGCGGTCCGCGTTGCGACCGACGAGCACTACCAGCCGCGGCTGGACGCGCTGCGCGCGGCGATCACCGATCGCACCCGTGCAATCGTCACCGTGACGCCGAACAACCCGAGCGGTGCGGTGTTCGGCGAGCAGGCGCTCCGAGACATCAACGCGCTCTGCCGGGACCGCGGCATCTATCACATCGCCGACGAGGTGTACGAGTACTTCACGTACGGATCCGCGCGGCACGTGTCGTCGGGATCGTTTCCCGGCGCCGAGGCGCACACGATCGCGATGTACTCGCTCTCGAAGGCGTACGGCTTCGCCGGATGGCGCATCGGCTACATGACGTACCCGGAGCACCTCGCGGACGCCATGGCAAAGAGTCAGGACACGATCGTCGTCTGCCCGCCGGTGGCGTCGCAGGTGGCAGCGATCGCCGCGCTGGACGTGGGCCGCGGATACTGCGAGCCGCACGTGCGCGAGCTTGCTTCGATCCGCGACATCGTGGTGTCGAAGCTTGGAGCGCTGGCGCCACAGGTCACCGTCCCCGCGGCTGACGGCGCATTCTACGTGCTCATGAAGGTGGAGACGGCGCTCGATCCGATGATCGTCGCGGAGCGTCTCATCCGCGAGTTCAAGGTCGCCGTGATTCCAGGGCCGGCGTTCGGCATGACCGACGGCTGCTACTTCCGCGTTGCCTACGGCGCGCTGCAGAAGGAGACCGTTGCCGAGGGGATTGGAAGGCTGGTCAGCGGACTGCGGGCAATCCTCTAGCGGTCAACGGAGCGTACGGAGGGAACGGAATCACACAGAGGAACGGAGCAGCGGAGACGAACGGAGGGTGGCGGTTCGACGACGTCGCGAAGCGACGGATCGGCTGAATCCGAATCGAAAACACGAGCGGACCGAAACGCCTGCCTGCTCGTGTTTTCGATTCGGTTTCAGCCGCCCGCCGGGCCGCCGCGGCGGCCCGGTCGTCGAACCGCTCACGTTTTCTCCGCTCGTCTCTGTTACTCCGTTGCTCCGTGTGATCCCGTTTTCTCCGTCCCCTCCGT
>Ga0105242_10004883_pt1 | contig 10380 bp, 4 predicted proteins | sample KBSM24metaG_FD_81521 | JGI IMG/M metagenome (GOLD analysis project Ga0105242, IMG submission 81521) | Miscanthus rhizosphere microbial communities from Kellogg Biological Station, Michigan, USA - KBS M2-4 metaG | ecosystem: Host-associated > Plants > Roots > Rhizosphere > Soil | place: Michigan... | reverse complement strand
TGAGAATCATGAGCCACGGACGAAGCTAAAGCCCCCCGTCTAAGTCCCAAGTTTTTTATGAAAGCCTTGGCGACCGGCGCATTTTTATACCGGTTAACGACGACAATTTTTAAGATGTCATTTTGAATATCCGGTATCAGTCGTTCATTTTCAATAAGAGGTTTGCCTGCGACTTTATTTGTAATGAGCTGGCCATCCAGCGCTTCGATGATAGTTATGTTTCCCGGATCCGGTATAGCGACCGGCAACGCAAAATCCGCTTCCGTCTTTTTATCACAGGAAAAATTATTAATGATTGCTGATTTTGCAGCCTTCATGGGGTGAAGGAGAGATTTCCCATTTTCAGCAACCAGCTCACCATTAATGTAGGTTCTGATAACTTCAAATTCTTTCATATCCTTTACCTGGATAAAGTCGGCATTATCACCTTCCCTTAATAGTCCAACATCCAGGTTATAATGAACTACCGGATTGATGCAGGCTGCTTTTAAAACTTTAAATAAGTCGATTCCCTTCGCGACTGCTCTTGAACATAGCTGATTGATATGTCCCTCTACCAGGCTATCAGGATGTTTGTCATCGCTGCACAACATGATGTGATCCGGGAAATCGTTTAATAGAGGAATAAGTGCCTCAAAGTTTTTTGCTGCACTCCCTTCCCGGATCAATATTTTCATACCATATCGCAATTTATCCAGGGCTTCTTCTTTTGTAAAGCATTCGTGGTCGGTAGAAATTCCGATCAATGGAGTTTGGGAAGTCTCCATTAGATAGGGTTCGGTTCCGGCAGCTATATATTTTCTTGCTTCTTCGCCTCGTAGTCCCGGAGCATGTCCATCCACGGGTTTATGTAACCGATGGGCCGCGGCTATCTTTTTCATTACTTCCCCGTCTTTGCTTAAAACACCGGGAAAATTCATCATCTCGCTAAGGTATTTAATGTCATCCCGAAGCAACAGCTTTTCAACGTCCTCCGCCTTGATGGCGCCGCCGGCAGTTTCAAAAGGCGTTGCCGGCACACAACTCGGGGCGCCGAAATTAAATTTGAAGGGGACTGTTCTTCCATTTTCTATCATGAATTCTACACCTTCAATGCCGCATACGTTCGCTATTTCATGTGGATCGCTAACGGTTCCGACGGTGCCATGTACAACTGCAAGTCTGGCGAATTCAGATGGCACCAGCATGGAACTTTCGATATGGACATGGCTGTCAATAAAACCTGGCAGAATGTAACCATGAACCGTGGGTCCATGTATATCGTTTTTTGGTAGTCCTTTTATTGAAATGATTTTTCCGTCCGCCACTTCTATGATTGCCGGATAGATTTTTTCTTTGTGTACATCAACGAGGTTGCCGGTAATGGAAAACGTATTCATAAGATCCTATAGCCTAAATGTAAAACGCAAAATATAAAATATAAAATGTAAAAGTGAGCGGTCGTTTTTATGGTTTGCTATTTAATCAGCCGGTACCGGCGGCGGTCCATCCGGCAATATGGCCTGCCATACTTCTTTGCCTTTTCGTTGTACAAATTCTTTGCGTATATCTTCCCTTAATTTTTCATTCTGAAATAGATCCACCATAGTTGTTCCAAGGGCTTTGGAAGCAAACAAAAGTCCTTTATGCCCGATGCTCATGCCACCACAGGCCGCGACCACCCAGGAATGCCAGGGCGATTCAAAAGGTGCCGTCGTAGCCAGCAATGTAATTTCCGGAACAATATAACTTACATCGCCTACATCAGTAGAACCATTATCGGGGTCCGTCTTTGTTGACTCAAGAGGCTTAATGCCTCCATGGATTCCTTTAGCCTCTGCGCCATACTCTTTCATGATCTTATCGGCGAAGTCATTTTCCTCTTTAGTATAACTTACAGGACCTATCAGCTCCAAATTCGCCTGTAAAGCTTTCGCCCCTGTTTCATTTATTAATAATTCATAAAGGCCATTGTCGATGCGGATGTCATATTTTACTCCACCCATAAGCGCGGCTCCTTTGGCGATCTCCCTCATCCTTTCCTCCACAACGGCAACACCACTTCTTTTGGAATCCCGTATCCATAGCCATACCGCCGCTGTATCCGGGATGACATTTGGTATTTTACCTGCCTCCTTATATACATAGTGAATACGCACACTGGGTCTAACATGTTCACGAAGAAAATTGATTCCAACATTGAATAGTTCTGCTGCATCCAGGGCGCTTCGACCGTTCCAGGGATCACTAGCCGCATGGGCACTCTTTCCTTTGAATGATATGGTATAGTCAGTAACCGCTTGTGAACTTTGCATATTTGCTTTGTTTTCATAATCGGGATGCCAGTCGAGACAAACATCGAGATCATTAAACAATCCTTCTCTAGCCATATAAACTTTGCCTGCCAGATCTTCTTCCGCCGGAGTACCGTAGAAACGAATAGTGCCTTTTAATTTTCCGGCCGCGATCAACTCTTTTATCGCCACAGCGGCGCCCAGGCTACCTGCTCCAAAAAGGTTGTGTCCGCAACCGTGACCTGGCATGCCTTCTTTCACTGGTTCCTTTGTTGGTTGTGCTTTTTGTGATAATCCAGGCAAAGCATCAAACTCTCCCAGTACACCAATGATGGGTTTGCCGGATCCATATTCTGCAACAAACGCGGTCGGGATACCCGCAACTTTTCTTGTGACTTTAAACCCCTGGGCCTCTGCATAGCCTGACAGTATTTTTGAAGATTGTTTTTCTTTCATTGCCATTTCTGCATAATTCCATACACTGTCACTGATTGCAATTAGTTCCTGCTCATGTTTAGCAACAGATGCAAGGACCGCTTGTTTTTCTGCGTTTAAAAGCGGCTTGCTTTTTTTTTGTCCCAATGCAAAGCTGGTCCAGGTCATAAGTAATATGACCAGAAAATTTTTTCCCATTCAATAGATTTTAAAATTAAAGGAGGATGAAAAAGGAAGTTAAGGCATGTGAAGTAATCTGCAAAAGGAATGTACGGGCAAAAAAAAGAGATGGCTACGGTTGCAGCCATCTCTTCTCGAAAAGATATATAATGTTGTTGCTTAGCTTTTCTTGGCTCTTACCTGGGTGCTACCGCCACCATCAAGCGTAAGATCCACTTTCTTGTTGGTCTTCCAGGCACCTCTTGTAAAATCGGGTACGTCTACGGTCTTCGATTTATTCCCCACCGATTGTCCGCTCAGCGCAAATATGCTACTCCACGCAGCCGCATCATATACGTCCTGATCGAGTGGCAATCCATTGCGGAGACAATCAATCAGTCGCCAGTCCATGATGAAATCCATGCCGCCGTGACCGCCAACATCTTTAGCAATGGTTCCGATGTGTTTGACTATTGGAGGCGAATATTTTTCATAGAGATCTTTCAGTTCTTCTTCCTTGATCCATTCATGCCCGAATGCAATGCGGGCCGGATCGGGGTATTTCTGCGCTACTCCTTTTGTGCCACTCAGTAAATGTAATCTTGAATATGGTCTCGTTGATGATACATCATGCTGGAGCATAATAGTCTTGCCCTTATGTGTGCGGATCACCGTAGTATTCATATTACCACGATAGGGCTTGTTCACATATTCCTTGAAGAATGGATCTTTAGCGGCTAATTCTTTGGCAATATTATTCAGGGTAAAATCATTGGTACTGGTACTGGTCAGATAATCCATTTTGTCACCCCGGTTTATATCCAAACACTGGGCGATGGGACCCAGGCCGTGTGTCGGATACAGGTTACCGTTATGTTTTATATTTTGTTTTAACCGCCACATATCAACGTAGGCGTTTTTATTAAAAAGGTAATCGGTGCTCAGGTTATGTATATAGGCACCTTCCGCATGCAGCAATTCACCAAACAGGCCGTTTCGAACCATGTTTAGTGTCAGCAATTCAAAAAAATCATAACAACAGTTTTCCAGCATCATGCAATGCTTTTTCGTCTTTTCTGAAGTTTCAACCAATTGCCAGCAGGCGTCAATCGTGAGGCCTGCATTTACTTCCGTAGCTGCGTGTTTGCCGTTATTCATGGCAAGTAATGCAATGGGAGCATGTAAATCCCAGGGGGTAGGTGTATAAACAAGATCGATATCCTTGCTTTCGCACAGTGTTTTCCAACCATTTTCGCCGCTAAATTCCTTTGCCTTGGGTCTTCCCATTTTTTCGAGTGTGCCTTGTGCTTTTGTGACACGGTCCGGAAGCTTATCACAGAGCGCCACAATTTCCAGCCCTTCAATATAGCTCAGTCTTTCCACCGCATCTCCGCCCCGCATACCTAACCCGATAATGCCGACACGAACGGTTTCAATTTTCGGCGCAGCATATCCGCTCATATTAAACTGCTGTATCCCGGTATCGGATATACTTTTTTTTCTGTCCTCTTGATCCGTTTTTACCGTGGCCAGGGCCGGCAGACCCGCGGCAAGTGCACCGGTTCCGGCAGCAAAATGGCGTAAAAATTTTCTACGATCCTGTTGCATAAAAATGTTTGAGTTTGATGTTGCCGCTAAATTCCGGAATAAATTGCAGGTAAATGCCTTTTGCCATAAAATAGGGCAAACGATTGTCCGGATCGTTAAATGGGCGATCGTTATAACTGCCATTTTGAAGTGGTCGACTTCGGTTTAACAAATCGTAGGTGTAATTGTGATTATTTTTGTTTCAAATTATTAACCATGAACTGCCTGATCGTAGATGATAATACTATGGCCCGCATGGCGATGAAACAATTAGTGAGCCAGGTAAATGACCTTGTCCTCGCCGGCGAATGTGACAATGCCATGACGGCCTATAACATTGTGAATAAGGAACCGATAGATCTCTTGTTGCTTGATATTGAAATGCCCGGTATGACCGGTCTGGAACTTACAAAAAATCTGGCCGATAAGAACCCTCTCATCATCTTTACTACGGCAAAAAAAGACTATGCAGTCGAGGCATTTGAACTGAACGTTGTTGACTACATTGTAAAACCTGTTTCTCCTGCCCGCTTTTTACAGGCTATCGAAAAAGCGCGGGAAGTGAGGGAAAGCAGTCACGAAAACCTCAGGATTGAAGAAAAGGAATTTGTGTTCGTGAGGGATAACGGCATGCTCAAACGGGTAGATATAAACGATATCCTATACTTTGAAGCCATGGGTGATTATGTGAAAGTGCATACCCGCCAAAAATTTCATGTGGTACATTCCACATTGAAAGCGATCGGTGAAAAACTAGCTGCTTCACGATTCATGAGGGTTCATCGTAGTTACATCGTGGCGCTGAACAAAATCGATTTTATTGAAGAAGGGGTTATCAACATTAACAAAACTTCCATTCCCGTAGCGGACGCTTATCGGGGCAGCCTAAATCAGCAACTTAATCTTCTCTGATCTCACCGATAATTTTTCCTTTTTTGTCGAAAGGAAACAGGCCGCTGACTATTTGCTGCGTTATGTTTTTTTGCAACGATTAACTTTATAATTAGTTGAGATTTACGAAATATCGCAGAATGCTATTCCCATAGTTCGTGTCATGTAGTGAAATCCCCTCAATAGTTGGGTTTGGGGTAAGGGCTGCCGGGCGCAGCCCTTCTTAATATAAATGAAGACAAAGTATACGATAATATTTCTGGCAGCGGTTATTCTATTACTGGTATCCGAATATCTTTTTTTGACGGAATTAAATGAATCGCACCGCCTGCTGAATCTATTTGTCACCGCAGCAGGGGTGCTGCTTTCCTCTTTTGTAGCCATTCTTTGTTACATCCGCTCTGCGAAGGATGCCACCTGATCCTAATCCGTTACAAAAACGGTATTTTTATCGGATAATAGACGTACTTATTTTATTATGCTGAAAGGCCGTTTCAAATACGTGGCGCTGGTGATTTTCCTTTCCGGCCTGGTCCTGATCGTTTTTCTTCAATTCAATTCCGGTGTCAGTATCAATAAACTGATCCAGGGTAATACCAGTCTTCTGAATGAATTGCAAACTCAAAATGACCTCCAGAAACTACAAACGGAAATCGTCACCGTTGAAAGTAAGATCCGGGGAGCGGTGATTACTCAGGACCGTGCTCACCTCGAGGGAATCAGAGGCGAAATTGACAGCATTAATCAACGGCTGAAATTTATAGGGAGTAAGGTAAAAGACACCGGTACAAGTCAATTATTAAAGCAACTGAACAGGCTGGTCAATAATAAGATCATTTTTAACCAACAGGTGATCGATACTTTCAATAGTTCCGGTAAATCCGCCGCGGAACGATTGATCAATGCCAATGGAGGGAAACGACTTACAGACAGCATTTTTGACGTAGTAGATGATGTTGACAGCAGCCGCCAGGTGAGTTTAAGTCAGATCATCGACTCCCTGGACACCAGCGGAACTGCTGCCCGAAACCGGGGATTGATACTGGCGCTGGTCGCCTGTTTATTCTGCATCGTGGCATTCTGGTATATCGTCAATCAAAGTATGCAACAACAACGTCTCATCTACATTCTCGATGCTTCGGAAAAAAAAGTGAAGGAAGCCGCGCGCATCAAAGAACAATTTCTGGCGAATATGAGCCATGAGATAAGAACTCCCATGAATGCCATGCTGGGGTTTACCAATATTTTACATCGTACTTCACTCGATCCTGCCCAATTGCAATACGTCGAAAATATCCAGGCCTCGGGCGAAAAACTTCTGGCAATCGTGAACGATATACTTGACCTTTCGAAAATTGAAGCCGGTATGATGCGTATTGAGCCGGTACACTTCAATATAAGGGCTTTACTTCATTCCGTGGAGATGATGTTTTATGAAAAGGCAACGCAAAAAGGATTGTTCCTGCGTTTTGTAATAGACGATAAAATGCCCGATATCCTCGAAGGCGATGCTGTTCGACTCACTCAGATTCTCGTGAATCTACTCGGCAATGCCATTAAATTCACAGAGGCTGGCGGAATTACTGTTTCTGTAAAGACCCTTTCGCATGTGAATGAGAAGATCCTCGTTCGATTCAATATAAAAGATACGGGTATTGGCATTGCCAAAGAAAAACAACAAACCATTTTTGAACGGTTTCAGCAAGCTGAAGCAGATACCACACGGCGGTACGGAGGAACGGGTCTGGGCCTCTCCATCGCCAGGCAGCTCATTGATCTGCAAAATGGAACCATCAATGTGAACAGTGAACCCGGTGCCGGAACAGAATTTATTTTTGAATTGCCGTATATCATCTCCACCAAAACCGGTGAAACGGCCATCCATGAAAAGACAGTCGCCGGCAACCGTGACGTAATTTCTAAAACGAACGTACTGATTGCAGAGGATCATCCGATGAACCAGCAATTAATGAAACACCTGATGGACAGTTGGAGATTTGATTTTGATATCGTCAGTAACGGGAGGGAATTGATCGAGGCCGTCCGGAAAAAATCATACGATATTATATTAATGGATATACAAATGCCCGTGATGGATGGTTACACCGCCACGCGAATATTGAGGAATGATCTGCATTTAGAGGTACCGGTGTTGGCCATGACGGCGCATGCCATGGCGGGTGAACGGGAAAAATGCATGAGTTTCGGAATGAACGATTACATTTCAAAACCAATAAATGAATCAGAACTATATAATCTGATCCTTCGTTATAAGGGCCCTCACAATGGCAGAGAACAAAAGAACAGGTATGATGCAATTGATTTGGACTACCTGCACGATCTTTCCAAGGGCGACAAGAATTTTGAAAAAGCCATGATCCGTCAATTCATCATACAGGTGCCCGAAGAAATCAATTCATTAAAAACAGCGATTGGGCTCAACGATTTTGCGGCTATTGGTCCCATTGCACATGGAATGAAGTCTTCCATTTCATTCATGGGACTTTCATCAAAACTCGAACCGGTATTGCAGCAAATTGAGGAAGCAGCTGCGCCAGATCATAAAAATCTCCCGCTGGTACAACAGCATTTCGACTATCTGCAAAAGTTTTGTTACAACGCCGTGTCGGAGGCCAGGCTGTTACTCACGTAGACCCCATTCAACGTCTTTTTATCCTTTCCGGGCGATAATTTTCAAAGGGCTTTCTCCCGCGTAATACCTTGCAGGCATTAACCATAAACCCTTAGTATACGAAATTCAATTATGAGCCCGCAAAAACAGGTCTTTCAAACTTCTTCTTCAATACGGTGGAATACATTCCGGTGGGGTTCCAGGCTTGTGATCTTTGTTCTTATTCTGATGATACCGATTGTATGGATTACACTGGCCAGGGGGTATAAGCCCGGACTTCCCCGTTTGATTTCATCGGACACGGTTTCAGGAAAAGCAATAAATCCTGTTCATCCCCTAGCATTTAACAGACGGCAGAATAAAAAATACAGGGGGTTTAATGATTTTCTGAAAGTGAAAAGAAAGAATGAGGACCTTATTCGTAAGGAAAAAGCGGTGGAATTTAACGAGCGTATCCGCGCCGGGTTTTATGTAGACTATGATCCGCAGTCTTTTTTTTCACTCCAGAATTATATCGATAAGATGAATGTAGTGATACCTGAATGGCTGCATATCGATAAGACCTCGGATACCCTTATCATGCATATCGATAATGATAGCTACACCTTAATGAAGCATCATGACGTAAAGGTCCTTCCCCTGATAAACAACATTGATGTTTCATCCAATAACGGGACCTGGGATAGCGAAATGCTGGACCGCATATTACGCACACCCGCCAAAAGAAACCGCTTGCTGAAAGATCTTATAACTTATATCGATCGCTATAAGTTGCAGGGCATTAATGTGGATTTTGAAGAACTGAAAGAAAGCAGTGTTGTACCGATGCGTAATTTTCAGAAGCAATTGTATGACTCGCTACATAAACGGGGCTTGCTTGTTACACAGGATATTGTTCCCAGCGATGACAATTTTGATCCCCGCGAACTGTCCCGGTATAATGATTATCTTTTTTTAATGGCCTACGATCAGCATTACTCCACCAGCACTCCCGGCGGACTAAGTGAACAAAGATGGGTGGAAAAAACAATGGACGAGGCGGCTTCGGCTATCCCTTCCAGTAAGATCGTTCTGTGTATTGCAGGTTATGGTTATGATTGGCCTGAAGACCACGAAGCCACTAATGTCACTTATCAGGAGGCGCTCTCCACGTCAAAAGCCAACAATGCCCCCATTGATTTCGACAACAACACCTATAACTGTTTCTATCAGTACGTCAATAATGGTATAAAGCATAACGTCTATTTCGTAGATGCTGCAGGCAATTTTAATACGATGCGGTTTGCGGATGAATATGGCGCTGCCGGTGTGGCCCTATGGAGGCTTGGATCCGAAGACAGCAGGCTTTGGAGGTTCTTTAATCGTGATTTAAGCAACGATGCTTTAAAGAAAGAGCCGTTTGATTATTCCTCGTTAAGTCACGTGGAATTGACGACGGAAAAACCGGATTATATTGGTGATGGTGAAATACTCGATGTTGTTAGTGAGCCCGGTAAGGGAGAAATCGATATACAGATTGACAGTACGGAAAACATTATCAGTGAGCAGACATTTAAAGAACTTCCTACCAGGTTCGTCATCCGAAAATTCGGCCAGGTAAACAAACAGGTAATACTCACTTTTGATGACGGTCCTGATCCTCTATATACGCCACAGATACTCGATATTCTTGAAAAAGAAAAGGTACCTGCTGCATTCTTTGTTATCGGCATCAATGCCGAAGATCATCTGCCCGTTTTAAAAAGGATTTACCGGGAGGGATTTGAAATCGGCAATCACACTTTTACGCATCCTAATATGGCTCTCGTTAGTACGAGTCGAGCCGAAACCGAAACAGAAGCCACGCGACTATTGATAGAATCGGCCACCGGCAGAAGCACCATACTTTTCCGCGCTCCTTACAATGCCGATTCGGAGCCAACAACATTGGTGGAACTAAAACCTGTTGCCAGAGGGAAAATAGATCATTACTATACGGTCGGGGAAAGTATTGATCCGGAGGATTGGGACACAGAGGATACGCTTTTTACCATGAATGCGGACACCATATACAACCGGGTGGTAAGGGGATATGAAAAAAACCCCGAGAAAGGAATTATCCTGTTGCATGACGCCGGAGGTAATCGTGAGGCCACCGTGCAGGCATTGCCCCGGATTATTCATTATTTTAAAGAGAAGGGCATCCGGTTTACCACGGTGGGGGATCTTTTGCATCTGAGCAAAGATGACGTGATGCCGCCCGTACATGATGAGATGATAAATCTCAATGGGTTAGTATCCACGGTTGTTTATTGGGCAGGCAAATTCCTCTTCGGAGCATTCTGGATGGCTGTATTACTGGGTTTAGGCAGGATTACCTTGATGGGTGTAATGGCGATGATGCAATATCGCAAATCAAAAAAG
>Ga0105242_10004882_pt1 | contig 10382 bp, 8 predicted proteins | sample KBSM24metaG_FD_81521 | JGI IMG/M metagenome (GOLD analysis project Ga0105242, IMG submission 81521) | Miscanthus rhizosphere microbial communities from Kellogg Biological Station, Michigan, USA - KBS M2-4 metaG | ecosystem: Host-associated > Plants > Roots > Rhizosphere > Soil | place: Michigan... | reverse complement strand
CTGGTCGACGCGACGGTGAGCACCGATGCCGTCGTGCATGCGTTGTTCGATCAGCTCGAGGGCAACGGATCGGAGCTCGTCGTCTTCGACATCAACCGGCTGTCGGGCCTGGAGCCGTTCATCGAGCCGGCGGCCGCTTCGCTGCTCTTCCGGCTCACCGATCGGTCGTCGCGGCGCTACGGACGCTCGCTCGTGACCAACGCCGATCGAGATTCGCTCGAGGTGGTCGAGCGCTCGATCCGGCCCGACCGCACCGAGATCACGGCGCGACCACTCGGGCTCGCCTGGCCGCGCGAGATGTTCTCGCTGGCGCACATCGCCCTTCCCTTCCCGATCGACGACGAGGTGTACGGGAGCCAGCCGCGGCTGCCGGCGTCGGACGTCGTGCACCTGGGCACGCTCAGCCCGCGAGGCGAGCGCGCGGTGCTGACGGTGCCCATCGACACGCTGATGCGCGTGTCCTGCAACCCGTTCTTTCCGTACCTGGCCGAACGATTGACGGCGTGGACGGACGTGGCAAGGTCTAGCGGAGAGACGCGCAGACCGCGTTGACCGCGCGCTCGAGCTGCGGCGCGGTGAACGGCTTGGACAGCAGCGGCGCGCCGGTGTCGCGGATTCGCTTCTGCGCTTCCGGAACCGTGGTGTAGCCCGACATGAAGATCACCGGCAGGCCGGGCCGTGCTTCGCGCGCCGCCTGCGCGAGATCGATCCCGTTCATGCCCGTCTTCAACACCACATCCGTCAACAGCACATCGGGCGCGCCCGGCCCCTGAATCAGCAGCAGCGCCTCGGTGGCCGCCTCCGCGACCAGCACGCGGTGGCCGAGACTTTCGAGTTGGCGCCGCACGATCGCCCGCACGTCGACCTCGTCCTCCACGACGAGGATCGTATGCGGCGCCGACGACGGCGTCACCGGCGCCGCGTTGATCGCGGGCGCCTGCTGCTCGCTGCCGGCCAGCGGCAGGAACAGGCTGACGGTCGTGCCCCGGCCGACCTCGGAGGCGATCTTCACCGTGCCGCCCGACTGCTTCGCGAAGCCGTAGACCATGCTCAGGCCGAGGCCGGTGCCGCGGCCGCCCGCCTTCGTGGTGAAGAACGGCTCGAACACGCGCGCCACGACCTCCGGCGGCATGCCGGAGCCGCTGTCCTCGAGCGCGATGCGCACGTAGAGTCCCGGCTCGAGGTCGTCCTCGAACTCCTTGGGCTCGGTGATCTTGACCGTCGACGTATGAATCGCCAGCGAGCCGCCGTCCGGCATCGCGTCCCGCGCGTTGAGCGCCACGTTCAGCACCGCCGCTTCGAGCGCGGCGGGATCGGCAAACGCCATCCCGGCGTCGGTGCTCGTCGAGGTCGTCACCCCGATCGTCGCGCCGAGCGTCCGCCCGAGCAGCCGCACGATGCCGGCGACGACGACGTTGACGTCGACCGCCTGCGGGTTGAGCAGGCGCCGGCGCGAAAACGCGAGGAGATGGCCGGTCAGATCCTTGCCGTGCAGCGTGGCGCGCAGGACGGCTTCGACGATCTCGTCGGTGTAGGGATCCTTCGGCAGGTACTTCTGGAGCAGCTCCATGTTGCCGAGGATGATCGCGAGGATGTTGTTGAAGTCGTGCGCCAGGCCGCCGGTCAGCTGGCCGACGGCTTCCATCTTCTGCGAGCGGAACAACGCCTCCTGGGTGCGCTCCAGGGTCTCGTGCGCCTCGCGCAGCTCGGTGATGTCGTGCGAGATGCCGAACACGCCGGTGATTCGCCCGGCGGTATCGCGATAGACCCCTTTCGAGACGAGGTAGGTCTGCGGCTGCCCGTCCTGTCCGGTAGCCACGCCTTCGAACACCTGCGGCCTGCCGGTGGCGAGCACCGTCTGGTCGGCTTCCACGAACGCGCGCGCGTCGGCCTCCGGATAGAGCTCGTAGTCGTTCTTGCCGACGATGTCCTCGTGGGATTTGCCGATGAAGCGGGTGAACGCCGCGTTGACGAGGACATAGCGCCCCTCGAGATCCTTGACGAAGATCGAGTCCGGCGTCGCATCGATCACAGCCTGGAGGATGTCGAAGCTGTTGGGGATCGCCATCACGGCATCATAGTGCGTCGCGCGTTTTCAATAGAAGGCCGGGAGACCGGGTAGACTCGCCCCATGGCAACCGTCGCGCTGCTCCTCGTCTCGAATGTGTTCATGACGTTCGCCTGGTACGGCCACCTGAAGCACCGCTCCGCGCCGCTGGTCGCCGCGATTCTCGTCAGCTGGCTCATCGCGCTCGGCGAGTATTGTTTCCAGGTGCCCGCCAACCGTATCGGCTACGGACAGTTCACCGTCTACCAGCTCAAGATCATCCAGGAAGCGATCACGCTTATCGTCTTTACGGTCTTCGCGTACCTATATATGGGCGAGTCCTTGCGATGGAACAACGCGGCGTCGCTCGCCTGCCTGATGGGGGCGGTCGCCTTCGCGTTCTGGCACGCATGATTCCCGATCCCGGACACGATGTGATGGTGTACCACGTCGCGATGCTCGACGCGCTGAGCGATGTGTCTATTGGTGACCGTTGGACGGTCTGGGTAGGACAGGAGAGCGCAGGATCGTTCGACAGCGAGGCCGAGGCGGTGGCCGTGGCCGCCCAACTTGCGGACGATCACGGCCTGCCGGCGTGGTTGGTGAAGGAGAGTGGCGAGACGACCGCGCTATGAGTTGGTGTGCTCGCCCGGCGCCACGGTATCCCCCGGCGGGGCCTGGCCTTCGATCAGCACCTGGTCGTCGGCGGGGACGACGGTCGTCGTGCTCTGCGCGGCCCGACGGTGGCGCGCGAGACCGCCTTTGCGGCCGGCCGCCTGCGCCTCCTCACGAGTCCATTCGTGTGCGGCGCCCTTCTTGTGTGCGGCTCTGCCGCCCTTGCTGGCAATCTCTCGCTGTTTATCTCGGTCCATCGACGCAAAGCCGCGATCTTCGGTAGCCATGTGGGAACCCTCTCTGCCGGTAGTGCAACCACGGCTCCCGACAGATTCTTCCGAAATGCGCCTGAAACGTCATCAAGCTCGACCAGCATCCGTTCCGATGTCGTTTTTCGCGGTGTAAAAGCTCCACAGTTCACGCACGTTACGGCTCAGGTGTCTCTTGGAACCGTGTGCGTTCATGGATGTTGCCGGCGGGCACGCGCGTTGCGCGTCGCAGCCACACCGAGAGGAGGCGAGTCACGATGGACACCACCATCAACGCGCGAAATCTGGCGTGTCACCGGGCGGCGCAAAGCGTGTGGGACAAACGCGGCTGGAACGGCGTGGCAATCGAAGAGCGCGTGGGTCCGTGGCTCGTCTCGGCGGCGGGGGCCGGCCTGCTGATCGCCGGCGCCCGCCGGCGCTCGTGGAGCGGCCTCCAGCTCATGCTTGGCGGCGCCGGGCTGATCGGCTGCGCGGCCGCCGGCCTCTGCAACCCGCGACATGCCTCGGTCCGGTGGCGTCACATCACGCGGCCGCGTACGGATCCGTCAGCGACCGATCTGATGGACTCGTTCCCGGCCAGCGACGCGCCATCCTCGACCCTCACCGGCACGGTCGCTCTGTGCGAAGCGTGACGCCCCTGCTCTGATCTGCTGAAAAAACCGCGAAGAGCGCGGAGCCCGCAGAGAACGCGCGTAGAGAGCCACGGCGCTCCGACCAGCGGATCTCCAACGGTACCGACGTCCGGCGGCGCGGCGTAGCCGCGCGGGTTGAGCAACGAACGCCGGGAATCGTAAGCCACCCGCACAAACGCGCTTACGATTCGCGGCGTTCGTCGCTCACCCTGACCGGCCGCTTCGCGGCCGGCGCCGGACGTTCCGTGTTCAATCCTGTAATCCGCGTAATCCGCGGATAACGTCCTCCAGCCCGCGTCGGCCAGCGCTACGAGAGCGCCGACTGCAGATAGACGAAATCAATCCCGCTGCGCAGGTAGTTCTCGAGGCGATCGAGCACCGTCGCGCCGGCGAGCCATGGCGGGCCGTTCAACCGCACGTGATCCTCGATGATTGCCGAGAGGAACGCGAAGCCCTCGGCGACCGCGCGCTCGCGGATCGACTCCAGCAGGTGGTTCTCGAGCTCGGCCGCGTTCCGGACGGCAGGCTGCGTCGCCAGCGCCTGCAGGAAGAACGTGTTGTTGTCGCCGAAGTGCGGGTCGGAGCTGACGCCCTCGTCGTCATGATTCTCGAGCGCGCTGCCGATCGCGTAGCCGACGATGCGGCCGGAGACCCGGTCGCGCACCGCGATCCCGATCGCGCGCGGGTTCGCCATCGTCGCCTCCAGCGTTTCGAGCGGGAACTGCACGAGCGGCCGCTTGCCGGCGCGCAGCACGTCTGACGGATACGGCGCGGCGCCGTAGCGATCCTGCTCGACCGTCAGAATCTGCTGCTTGCTGGCCTCGAATTCGGCCGGCGTGAGCGCGATCGTCTCGATCGTCTCCAGCGGGATGTCCAGCGTCCCGACGCGGATCTTGGGCGCCGCCGCCGTCGCGCCTTCGGCGCTCTGGCGCGCCAGGGCCGCCGGATCCGGCGCGGCGCCGCCGCCCGCGAAGTCCTCGAGCGCCGCCCGCAGGATCGACAGCGCATCGTCGATCGCGGACGGCTCGGTGTCGTAGCGCGGATAGAAACGCACCGTCCGCTCGCCGGCCGGCAGCAGCACGAGGCCGCGGCGGAACGCGCGATCGAGCAGCGCCTCACGCAGGTCGGCACGCACCACGTCGAACGCCAGCATGACGCCGGCGCCGCGGACACCCTTCACGATCTCCCGGTAGTCGCGCGCCAGCGCGTCGAGGCCGCGCCGGGCGAGGTCGCCGGTGCGCCGGACCTGCCCGAGATCCAGGTGGTCCAGCTGCGCGAGCAGCCGCACCATCCCGACCGAGTCGCCCTCCCAGGTCGTGTTGAACTTCTTCTCTTCCTGGAAGAACGTCGCGAGCGCCTCGCTCACGAAGAGGATCCCGTTCTGCGCCTTCTTCGCCCACGTCACGACGTCCGGCGGACACGGGAGCTCGAACATCTCGTGCGCCCAGAGACGGCCGGTCGCGCCCCAGCCGGTCTGCACCTCGTCGAACACCAGCGGCACGTCGTAGATGCGGGTGAGCAGCCGCAGCTTGCGCATGAAGATCGCGCTCGCCATGCGCACGCCGCCCTCGCCCTGAATCGGTTCGACGAGAACGGCGGCCACCCGCCGCGAGCGGCGGACGACGTCGGGCGCGAGGGCCGCGCGCTGCGCGGCGACGAACGCGTTCACGTCCTGGGCAGGCGCGGACAGGAACTCGTCGAGGGCGTCGATCTCCCGGCGGTAGGTGTCCTTGCTCTTCTCGGCGCCAGGCATCCGCCCCGACACGAGCAGATCCCACAGCTGCTTCAGGCTGCGATCTTCGCGCCGCTTCGTCTCCTTCGGGGAGCGGGCGTCGTCCACTGGAAACGGGATGTGCGGCCAGTCGAACGTCGGGAAGCCGAGCCGCGCCTTCTTGCGATGGGTGACGGCGAGCGCGCCCAGCGTGCGGCCGTGAAACGCGCCTTCGAACGAAACGATGAACCCGCCGTCGCCGTCGGGCGACGTCATCACCCGGTTCATCAGCACCGCCTTGATCGCGTTCTCGACCGCCTCCGCGCCGGTGTTGACGACGAAGTGGCGGGGCGTCCCCGCCGGCGCGATGCGGTCCAGCTCCGCCTTGAGCCGCAGCGACAGCACCGTCTGGTATTCGGAGTGCGCGTAGCGATCGACCACGAACGGCAATGAATCGAGCACGGCCCGGACGACGTCGGGATGATTCTCGCCGTAGGCGTGGGTCGCAATCAGCGCGCCCATGTCGAGGAAGCGATAGGGCTCGCCTGCTTCATCGCGGTCGATCACCGCGAGGTACGGCCCCACCGACTCGGCGGGGTCGAAGGCGACCGGCAGCGAGAAGAACAGGCTGTTCGACGCGGCATCGAGCGCGCGGTGAGAGTCGGGGAAGAGCCGCGCGACCAGGAGCTCGAGCGACTGCTCGCCGTCGCGGAGCTGTTCGGGCACGTGGGCACGGATGCCGCCGGCGCGATACCGCGCATTGAGCCGGGTCACGCGGTCGAGAAACGCCGCGGCGCGATCGAGACCGGTAGCCGTCACCTCCATCGTCCTCACATCGTAACCGTCAAGCGGTAGTAAAGTCTGCCGAGGAGATCAGCCATGACATCTGTGAACCGGCGCCGCTTCCTCGAGGCCGCGACGGGCGGCGTGGGCGCGCTCGCCGCCGGCGCCTGGCCGGCGAGCGCCAGCCAGGGAACCACCGCCCGCGGTACCGCGGAGATCGTCGTCGTCGGCGCCGGCGCGTTCGGCGGGTGGACGGCGCTCTATCTGCGCGAGATGGGCCACACCGTGACGCTGGTCGACCAGTACGGGCCGGGGAATTCGCGCGCCACGTCGGGCGGTGAGTCACGGCAGATCCGCGCCGTGTACGGCGAGCGCGAGATCTACACGAAATGGGTGCTGGAGGCGTTCGATCGCTGGCAGGCGAGAGAAGCGGAATGGGGCAAGAAGCTGTTCTTCCGTACCGGCCAGCTGTCGCTGGCGCCGGAGTGGACGAAGGAGTTGATCGAGACCCGCAAGGTGTTCGACCGGCTCGGGGTGAAATACGACCTCGTGAAGCTCGACGACCTGGTGCGCCAGTACCCGCAGATGAACATGAACAACGTCGGCGTCGCCATGTCCACGCCGAGCACCGGTGTATTGAAGGCGCGCGAGGGGTGCGTGGCGGTGGCGCAGGCGTTCGAGAAGAAAGGCGGACGGTTCGTCACCGCCAAGGTGGAGCTCGGGGCGCGCGCGGGCGGCTCGCTGCAGGACGTCGCGCTTTCGACGGGCCAGCGCGTCTCGGCGCAGACGTTCGTCTTCGCCTGCGGACCGTGGCTGCCGAAGGTCTTTCCGTCGGTGATGAAGAACAAGCTGGCCACGCCGCGGCGGGCGGTCTTCTTCTACGGCACGCCTCCCGGCGACGAGCGCTTCACCTATCCGAACTTCCCGACCTGGTCGGTCGACAACGCCTACGGTTTTCCCAGCATCGAGGGCAGGGGCTTCAAGGTGGTGCCGACCTTCGAGCGCGAGCTGGTCGATCCCGACACGCAGGAGCACTCGCTGACGGCCGACGAGCTGCGCAAGGGCCGCGCCTTCGCGGCGAAGTGGTTCCCGGCGCTCGCACGGCAGCCGCTCGTCGACAGCAGAATCTGCCAACGGGAGGACAGCATCGACGATCACTTCATCGTCCAGCAGCACCCGGAGCTGGGCAATGTGTGGATCGTCGGCGGTGGATCAGGGCACGGCTACAAGCACGGGATCATGCTCGGCGACTACGTGGCCCATCGGGTGACCGGCCAGGACAAGAGCCCGGAGCTGGCGGCGACCTTCGCGCTGAAGGCCGCGACATTCTAGCCGGCGTGTGGCTTATCCGCGGATTACGGGATTTACGGGATTCACACGCCGGACGCCCGGCGCCGGCCGCGAAGCGGCCGGTCTGAGGCGAGCAGCGAAGGCGGTGAACAAGAGCCACGGGAAGTGATTTGGCTCTGGCTCTTGTTCACCGCCTTCGCTGCTCGCCTGGCGCGGCGTTGCCGCGCCGCCGGGCGTCCGGCGCTCGGGATTCACGCCGGCTCCGAGCTCCTCGGTATCAAAATCCGCGTAATCCGCGTAATCCGCGGAGAAAGCCACGCGCCGGATCTACCGTAGCTTTGCGGTGCGGCCCTTGATCGTCGCCGCGAGCGCCTTCAGGCGCGCGGCGTCGTGACCGGACGCCGCGGCGGCGTCGCCTTCCAGCTGCGTCGCCACCGCGTCGAGCTGATCGAGCACGGCCGGGGCGCCGCGTTCCTTGCCGGTGCGGATGCTGTCGGCGTGGTCGATCGCGGCCTTCACCGCCTTCGCGCGCTCGGGCTGGATGCTCTTGCTGCGCGTGAGCTGATCGAGGTACGCGCGCGCGACCGGCATCGCGGCGGGCCACACGATCTTCTGCTGCTCCTGGGTGTTGAGCTCCTCGGTGCGGATCATCATCGCCGCGTCGAGCTCGTTCTGGGTCAGGTATTCGCTCGGCGTCAGGCTGAAGATGTCGATCCCGCGGGCGATCTCGGATCCGTAGATCTGCCCGTTGTACCAATAGGCCGACCAGAAGCCGCCGAGCATCAGGTTCTTCGCGTCGATCGGCCCGCGATCGAAGAACGCGATCTCCACCGGCGTCGTCGAGTCGGTGAAGTCGAACACCGAGACGCCGCCCTGGTACCACGCCTGCACCATGATGTCGCGCCCCGGCACCGGGATCAGCGATCCGTTGTGCGCGACGCAGTTCTCCTGCTCGGTCTGCGGCGCCGGCATCTTGTAGTAGCCCTTGAACACCAGCTTGCGATCGACGATGTCGAAGATCGCATCGGCGCCCCAGTTGAGCAGGTCGGTCGCGCGGCAGCGCGGCCGCGCGCCGCCGCCCCACTCGTCGGTGAAGATCACCTTGGTGCCGTCATTGTTGAAAGTGGCGGAGTGCCAGTAGGCGAAGTTCTTGTCCGACGCGTAGTCGAGACGGACCGGGTTCTTCGGATCGTGGATGTCGAGCAGGATGCCGTTGCCCGAGCAGGCGCCGGCCGCCAGGCCGACCTCCGGGAACACCGTGATGTCGTGGCACTGGTTGGTCTCGCTCATCTTCTGGGTGCCCGGGCCGCTGTCGCCGCCCTTGTTGAGCCCGGCAATCTTGCCGGTCGCGACGTCGGCGAAGATGCGCGGCCGGTTGACGATCTTCGCGTTCTGCGGCGCGGCGATCGGCACCTGGATCACGTCGATGCTGAAGAGCGCGGTGTTGGGATCCTCATCCGGCTTGAGGCCCGAGCAGCCCGCGAGCTCGTCGCCCGGGCGCACGCCGCTCGTCCCCGAGCCATACACGTAGAGGTTCGCCTTGTCGTTCGGATCGGTCACCAGCGTGTGCGTATGCGAGCCGCGGCAGGTCTGGATCGCGGCCACCTGCTTCGGCTTGTTCAGATCGCTGATGTCGAAGATCCGGACGCCGCGGAAGCGCTCGGTGCTGACCGGCGTCGAGACGCCCTGGGTGCCGCAGTCGAGGCGGCCGCGGGTCTGCTCGACCGACATGAACAGCAGGTTGCCGTGAATCGAGACGTCGCCCTGGCCGCCGGGACAGACCGCGGACGCGGCCAGCTTCGGCTTGGTCGGCCGCTCGATGTCGTAGGTGGTGAAGCCGTGGAAGCTGCCCATGAAGACGTGGTTGCCGCTGAACGCGAGATCCGAGTTCGCGAACCCGAGCATGTTCGACTGTGCGATCTGCGTCGGAGTCGGCGGCGCGTTGGGATCGGGCGGCGGCTCCGGAGGCAGCTTCGGATCGCGCTCGGCGGGAATCGGCGTGCCGGCTGGATTGGCCGGATCGAAAAAACCCTCCGGCTTGGGCAGACTCGAGATCCGCTTCATGTTGCGCGAGGCTTCGCCGGCGTCCCGCATGCCGGCCTTGAGGCCGATGCGAGGATCGTTCGAGTCGGCGGGGCGCTGCTGCGCGCCTCCTTCGATGGCGGCGACGAGCATCACGGCCGAGACACACAGACAGGTGGCGGCGACGGATTTCATTTCGGCAGCTCCTTGAGCATTGAACCCATGCGATCGATTTCCATGCGCTGATCGGCGTCGACGTCGGACGCATAGGAGAAGATCTCCGGCGTCTGCCCCGCGCCATCCGTCGCGAACAGGTCGTGCACCATCGTGATCGCGCCCGAGTGGTGCTTGATCATGCCTTCGAGAAAGAGGCGGTCGAACGCGGTCCCGGTGGCGGCCGCGAGGTGCTCCATCTCTTCCGGCGTCAGCATGCCGGGCATCAGCGTGGTGCCCATCATGTGATGCGCCCGGGCGTCCGGGATCTGCTGGCCGCGGGCCTGCAGCCACTCGCGCATCATCTGCATTTCATCTTTCTGCGACACGTCGATCCGCAGCGCCAGCTTCCGGACATCGTCGGATGCGGTGCGCGACGGCACCAGCGCCACCATCTCGACCGCCTGCGCGTGGTGGCCGATCATGCCCTGCATGAACTTGATGTCGGCGCCGGTGTACTGCACCTGCGACAGGTCGCGCGCCTGCGCCGCGCCGATCACGTGGCTCGGCTGGCCCGGCGCGCCGGGCTGGACGATCGGCGGCCGGGCGTCGACCTGACCGGCGGAACGGCACGCCGCTCCGGCCGCGGCGGCGATGACAAGGACGGCGACCCGGGAATGCACTCGCCGTATAGGATACACATCTATGGGCCCGCCCATGCGGTTACAAAAGCGTTGGGGAATCGCCGCGGCCGGCGTCGTCATGCAGATGGCGCTCGGCGCGGTGTATGCCTGGAGCGTGTTCCGCATCCCATTGACCCGGGCGTTCGGCTGGTCGATCTCGCAGGTCACGCTCACCTT
>Ga0105242_10004877_pt1 | contig 10384 bp, 10 predicted proteins | sample KBSM24metaG_FD_81521 | JGI IMG/M metagenome (GOLD analysis project Ga0105242, IMG submission 81521) | Miscanthus rhizosphere microbial communities from Kellogg Biological Station, Michigan, USA - KBS M2-4 metaG | ecosystem: Host-associated > Plants > Roots > Rhizosphere > Soil | place... | reverse complement strand
CGCCAACCTCGACGGATGCGCGCATCCGCGAAGTGGCGCGTGCCGGCACCGGCTACCTTTACTACGTGTCTTTGAAGGGCGTGACGGGCGTCAAGTCCGTCGACACTGCCGAAGTGGCGGCCCAACTGCCCAGGTTACGGGCGGTTTCCAAGCTGCCCATCGGCGTAGGCTTTGGCATCAGGGATGCCGAGTCTGCCGTCGCAATCTCGAAGATAGCGGACGCGGTCATCATCGGCACCCGCATCGTGCAGGAAATTGAGAACGCGGGCGCCGAGCACGCCGTGGCGCGGGTCAAGGCCCTGCTGCTTCCCATACGCAAGGCGCTGGATTCATGAGCTGGCTGCAGAAACTCCTGCCGCCGAAGATCCAGCGCGTGAGCGGGCCGCGCAAGCAGGTTCCCGAGGGCTTGTGGACCAAGTGCCCCGCCTGCAGCGCGGTGCTCTACAGCACCGACCTGGAAAAGAACCTGAACGTCTGCCCGAAGTGCGGCGATCACCAGCGCATCGGGGCGCGCGCGCGACTGGACGGGCTCCTGGATCCGGAAGGCCGCTTCGAGATCGGCGCCGAGGTACTGCCCGTGGACAGCCTGAAATTCAAGGATTCGAGGAAATATCCAGAGCGCCTCGAGGAAGGGCAGGCCTCGACCGGCGAAACCGACGCGCTGATCGTCCTGCAGGGCTCGATCAAGTCGCTGGGGGTGGTTTGCGCGGCCTTCGAATTCGACTTCATGGGCGGCTCGATGGGTTCAGTGGTCGGCGAGCGCTTCGTGCGCGGCGTGCGCGTCGCGATCGAGCAGAAGATGCCCTACATCTGCTTCACCTCCAGCGGCGGCGCGCGCATGCAGGAAGGCCTGCTGTCGCTCGCCCAGATGGCCAAGACGACCGCCTCGCTCACCGAACTGGCGCAGCGCCGGCTGCCGTTCGTGACCGTGCTCACCGACCCGACCATGGGCGGGGTGTCGGCCAGCTTTGCGATGATCGGTGACCTCGTCATCGCCGAACCGAAGGCGCTGATCGGCTTCGCCGGCCCGCGCGTCATCGAGCAGACGGTGCGCCAGAAGCTGCCCGAAGGCTTCCAGCGCGCCGAATTCCTGTTCGAGAAGGGAGCGATCGACATGATCGTGGACCGCAGGCAGATGCGCGACAAGCTGCACACGCTGCTCGCACTGCTGCTGGGAAGGCCGTCCGACAACTCGTCGTGAACGTACGGTCGCTTGCTGACTGGCTCGAGTACATCGAGCGGCAGCATCCGCAGCCGATTGCCCTGGGACTGGACCGGGTTCATGAAGTCCTCGCGGCACTCAAGATAAGTATCTCCTGTCCTGTCATCACCGTTGGGGGGACCAACGGCAAGGGCTCGACCTGCGCGGTGCTGGAAGCGATCCTGAATTTCGCGGGCTATCGCACCGGCCTCTACACTTCGCCGCACCTGCTGCGCTTCAACGAGCGCGTACGCATTGCCGGGCGCGAGGTGGAGGACGGCGCGCTCTGCGACGCCTTCGCGGCGGTGGAGTCGGTGCGCGGGAAAGTGCCGCTCACCTATTTCGAGTATGCGACGCTGGCGGCGTTTCATCTCTTTGCGAAAGAAAACCTCGATTCCGTGGTGCTGGAAGTCGGATTGGGCGGGCGGCTCGATGCGGTGAACGTGCTCGATCCCGACTGCGCGGTGCTCACGAGCATCGGGATTGATCATGTGGAATTTCTTGGAAATTCAAGGGAATCCATAGGAAGAGAAAAGGCCGGGATCTTCCGCCCGGGCAGGCCCGCGGTCGTCGCTGACCCGAATCCGCCCGATTCGGTGCTCCAAACGGCATCCAGGCTGCTGCTGCTCGGGCGCGACTTCGGCTACCAGTCTCAAGGTACGCAATGGGCGTACTGGGGTCCCGCGGGCAAGCGCTCGGGCCTCGCGCACCCGGCGCTGCGCGGCGCCATGCAGCTGCGCAACGCGAGCGCCGCGCTTGCGGCGCTCGACAGCCTGCGCGAGCGGCTGCCGGTCGCGATGCAGGACGTGCGCCGTGGCCTGGCCGAAGTGTCGGTGCCGGGCCGGTTCCAGGTGCTCCCGGGCCGGCCACAGGTCGTGCTCGACGTCGCGCACAACCCGGACGCGGCCGCAGTGCTGGCGGCCAATCTCGGGGACAGCGGCTTTGCGCCAGAGACGGTCGCCGTGTTCGGCATGCTGAAAGACAAGGATATCGCCGGGGTCGTGCGTGCCGTTGCGCCACGGGTCACCCGCTGGCATCTGGCGACTCTGCCCGGACCACGAGGAGCTGATTCTTCTTTTCTGAAGGACGTGCTTTTGCAGGAAAAGATTCGAGAGCCAGCCTTCGAACACGCTTCGGTGGCCGAGGCGCTCGCGGCGGCAAAAAAAGAAGCGGCCGAGAATGATAAAATCGTCGTGTTCGGCTCCTTTCTCACGGTAGCCGGCGCCTATGGCTGAAAATCAAGACGTCAATATGCTGAAGCGCCGCGGCCGCCGCCGGCTGGTGGGCGCCATCGCGCTCGTGCTGGCCGCCATCATCGTGTTGCCGATGGTGTTCGATTCCGAACCGAAGGTCAGCGCGCCGCCGGTCAGCGTGCGCATCCCGGGCGAGGACGAAACCGGATTCACGCCCAAGATCACGCCCAAGTCTCCGCCCCTCCCGGAACAGAAAGCCGCCGAGAAGGCGGTGGCGAAGGCGGTTGAGAAGGCGGTGGAAAAGGCGCCTGAAAAGCCGGTCGAGGCGCCGCCGGCACAGGTCGCGAAGCCGGCGCCCAAAATAGAGATCGCCGTCTCCAAGGGTTCGGACAAGCCGCCCGTCAAGGCCGACGACGAGAAAAAGCGCGCCGAGGCCGCCTTGGCGGGCGCGCCAGTCGGCGAGCAGTTCGTGGTACCCGCCGGCGCCTACGTCGATCCGGCGGGCGTGATCGACAAGCTGAAGGTAGCGAAGATCCCGCACTACACCGAACCCATCGCCATCAAGGGCGGAACCGCGATACGCGTGCGTGCCGGACCCTTCACCAGCCGCGATGCCGCGGAGAAGGCGCAGCAGCAATTGAAGGACTTGGGCTTGAAACCGGGCAACGTCGCCACCAAGTCGTGAGATGACCTGGCTCGACTACGCCGTGATCGGCGTATTCGCGGCGTCCCTCGTCGTCGGAGCATGGCGGGGACTGGTGCGCGAAGTGCTTTCAATCCTGGGCTGGGTGATTGCCTTCCTGGCGGCAAACCTCCTCGCCGGGCCGCTCGGGCCCCTCATGCCACAGGCGATTCCAAACCCGGAGTTGCGCGTCGCTGCGGCGTACGTTGCGGTTTTCATCGGATCGCTGATCGTGACCACGCTGCTGGGGTTGCTGCTTTCGAAAATTGTGAAGGCGGTGGGCCTGGGCGGCGTGGACCGCATGCTCGGCGCGCTGTTCGGCGCCGCGCGGGGCTTGCTGATCCTGCTGGCGGCGGTTTTGCTCGCGGGGCTGACGAGCGCGCCGAAACAGTCGTTCTGGCGCGACTCGGCCAGTGGACCGTACCTGGTGCGGGCGGCGCAGGCATTGAAACCGCTGCTCCCGCAAACCTTCGGCGAGCGCTTGCGTTATGATTAGACCTTAGCACCAGGAGAATTCTCCGATGTGCGGAATTCTGGGCATTGTCGCTCGCTCACCCGTCAACCAGCTCCTTTACGACGGGCTGCTGCTCCTGCAGCACCGCGGCCAGGACGCGGCGGGAATCGTCACCAGCGAGCACAACTCTTTCCACATGCAGAAGGGCACCGGCATGGTGCGGGACGTATTCCGCACGCGGAGCATGCGCTCCTTGCCGGGCAACATCGGCATCGCCCATTGCCGGTACCCGACCGCCGGATCCGCGTCCAGTTCCGCCGAGGCGCAGCCGTTCTACGTCAATTCACCGTTTGGCATCGTCCTTGGCCACAACGGCAACCTGACCAACTCCGACAAGCTGAAGGAGGAGATGTTCAGGCAGGACCTGCGCCACATCAACACCAATTCGGATTCCGAGGTGCTGCTGAATGTCCTGGCGCACGAACTGGAGAAGGCTTCGGTCAAGCTGCGGCTCGATCCGCAGACCATTTTTACCGCTGTTGCGAACGTGCACCGGCGGGTGCGGGGCGCGTACGCGGTGATTGCGATGATCGCCGGTCACGGCGTGCTTGCTTTCCGGGATCCCTACGGCATCCGCCCCGCCGTCATCGGCTACAACGAGACGCCCTCGGGCATCGAATACATGGTGTCGTCGGAATCGGTCGCCGTGGAGGCCCTGGGCTTCCGAATGCTGCGCGACGTGGCGCCCGGCGAGGCCGTGTTCATCGACGAGGACGGCAATTTCTTCAGCCAGCAGTGCGCCGAAAAGACCGGCCTCAATCCCTGCATCTTCGAGTATGTGTACCTGGCGCGGCCCGATTCGCTCATCGACGGCGCATCGGTTTACGAAGCGCGGCTGCACATGGGAGAGAAGCTGGCCGAGAAGATCAAGCGCCAGTACAAGCACCTCGACATCGATGTCGTGATCCCGATTCCGGATTCGAGCCGTCCCTCGGCGCTGCAGCTGGCCGCGGGCCTGGGCGTGCCTTACCGCGAAGGTTTCGTGAAGAACCGCTATATCGGCCGCACCTTCATCATGCCAGGGCAGGCCGTGCGCTCGCGTTCCGTGCGCCAGAAACTCAACGTGATCGGCGTGGAGTTCAAGGGCAAGAACGTGCTGCTGGTGGACGATTCCATCGTGCGCGGCACCACCAGCCGGGAAATCGTGACCATGGCGCGCGAATCCGGCGCGCGCAAGGTGTTCTTCGCCTCCGCCGCGCCGCCGGTGCGCTTTCCCAACGTCTACGGCATCGACATGCCGACGCGCGCGGAGCTGATTGCCGCCCACCGCAGCGAGGATGAAGTGGCCGCCGAAATCGGCGCCGATGCGCTCATCTACCAGGACCTGGAAGCGCTCAAGGAGGCGGTCCGCGAGACCAACCCCAAGCTGGCCTCCTTCGAGACGTCCTGCTTCGACGGGGTCTACGTCACGGGCGACGTGACGAGTGACTACCTGCATGTCATCGAAACCCGCCGCGACGCGCAGCGCGACTCGGACGACGACGAAGGCGCCCAGCTGGACCTCAACCTGGCGGCGACGGGTTGATTTTGGTATAATTACTGCTTACGCGCCGATTTGAGCCAGCTTGCGGGCGCGCTATAAATTCAGCTAAAGCGTGCCGATACCCGGTCCGCTTAGTAACGAAAGGATCGGGTTTTTTTATGGCCAAACGCAGTCTTTCCACCCTTGGCGTGCGCGCGGGAACCGCCCGCAGCCAGTTCAACGAGCATTCCGAGGCGCTGTTCCTCACTTCGAGCTTCGTGTTCGACGACGCCGCGCAGGCCGCGGAACGCTTCACGGGCAGCGGCGGCGGTTTCGTCTACTCCCGCTTCACCAATCCCACGGTGGCGATGTTCCAGGACCGGCTGGCCGCGCTGGAAGGCGCGGAAAGCTGCGTCGCGACGGCTTCAGGCATGTCCGCGATCCTGGCCACCTCCATGGCCCTGCTCAAGGCGGGCGACCACGTGGTGTGCTCCAACGCAGTGTTCGGCTCGACAGTTCAGCTCTATGCGACCATTTTTTCGCGTTTTGGCGTCGAGACGACGTTCGTTTCGCCTACCAAAGTGGAGGAGTGGCAGCGCGCGCTGAAGCCGGGCACCAAGCTGCTGTTCCTCGAATCGCCTTCCAATCCGCTGGGCGAAGTTTCCGACATCGCCGCACTTTCCGCGCTGGCGAAAAAGGCCGGCGCGGCGCTGGTGGTGGACAACGCCCTATGCACGCCGGTCCTGCAGCGGCCGCTGGAACTCGGTGCGGACCTGGTGATCCATTCGGCGACCAAATACCTGGACGGGCAGGGCAGGGTGCTCGGAGGCGCGGTACTGGGCAAAAAAGGTCCAGCCATGGAAGCGGTGTTCGGTTTCCTGCGCACCGCGGGGCCGTCGCTGTCTCCGTTCAATGCCTGGGTGATCCTGAAAGGCCTGGAAACGCTGGAAATCCGCATGCTCGCGCAGTCCGAGCGCGCGCTGGAGCTTGCGCGCTGGCTGGAGAAGCATCCCAAGGTCACGCGGGTCTTCTATCCGGGACTCGACTCCCACCCGCAATTCGCACTCGCGAAGCGCCAGCAACGGACGGGCGGCGCCCTGGTGTCCTTCGAAGTCAAAGGCGGGCGCGAAGCTGCCTGGAAAGTCATCGATTCGACGGAACTCATTTCCATCACGGGCAACCTCGGCGACGTCAGGACGACGATCACCCATCCCGCAACCACGACCCACGGCCGCATCACGCCCGAGGCGCGCGCCGCCGCGGGGATCACGGATGGCTTGGTTCGCGTTGCTGTCGGATTGGAGTCTGTGGAGGACCTGAAGGCCGATCTTCAGCGCGGCCTGTCGTAGGATGCAGGCCCCTCAGAAGCTGACGAGGCGCGGCCCCACGTCGTCCAGCGCGAGGTAGCCGCCGCGGCCGTACCAGTCGGGCAAGACCCAGCGCTCGCACTTCGCGCCGTCGACCTCGATATCGTGGCGCGCGGGACGGTGGGTGTGGCCGTGGATCAGGCGTCGCACGCCGTGCCGCCGGAACGCGTCGCGCACGGCATCGGCATTGACGTCCATGATTTCCGCCGGTTTGGCGGAGATGACTTCCTTGCTCTTCTCGCGCAGGCCTTGAATGGTTTTCTTTCTTTCTAAAAGATCTTTTGAAAGAAAATCGCGCTGCCATTCGGTCGAGCGCGCGGTGCGGCGCCACGCCTGGTAGTCGTGATCGTCGGTGCACAGCGTGTCGCCGTGCATCAGCAGGGTGCGCGTGCCGTTGATCTCCACCACGCTGGGGTCGCCGATCAGGCTGGCGCCGGCGGCCTTGCAGAAATTTCCCGCGATCAGGAAATCCCGGTTGCCGTGCATGAAGGATATCCGCACCCCGCCCGCGGAAAGGGCCTCGAAGGCCGCCGCCACTTCGCGGGCAAGCGGGTCGCCGGCAGGATCCCGGAGCTCGTCGTCGCCCACCCAGTACTCGAAAAGGTCGCCCAGCACGTAGAGCGCCTGCGCGCGCTTCGCCTCGCCGGCGAGGAAGCCGAAGAACTGCTCGTTGGCGTCCGGGCGCTCCGCCGACAGGTGCAGGTCGGAGATGAAGAGCGCCTGGCTCACTTCACTTCTTGTCGGCCACCAGGGTTGCGGACTCGATGATCACCGCCTGCTTCGGCACGTCGCCGTAGGGCCCGACGTTGCCGGTCGGCACCTGCCCGATCTTCGTCACGACATCCATTCCCGAGACGACCTTGCCGAATACGGCGTAGCCCCAGCCGTCCTGGCCGGGGTAGTTGAGGAAATCGTTGTCCTTGGTGTTGATGAAGAACTGCGCGGAAGCCGAATGCGGGGCGTTGGTCCGCGCCATCGCCAGCGTGCCGATGTCGTTCTTCAGGCCATTCTTGGCTTCGTTCTGGATCGGGTCGCGCGTTTTCTTCTCCTTCATGTCGCGGTCGAAGCCACCGACCTGGATCATGAAGTTCGGAATGACGCGGTGGAAAATCACGCCGTTGTAGTGACCGTCCTTCACGTACTGCAGGAAGTTGGCCACCGTCTTCGGCGCTTTGGCGGGGTAAAGCTCGACCCGGATCGTGCCGAGATTGGTTTTCAGGTCCACCTGCGGATCGGCCGCCATCGCGCCGGAACCGGCCGCAGTCGCCGAAAGTATCACCAGGGGTTTCCAGAGGTCGGTCAGCTTCATGCGGCGCCTTCATAGAGGATCCGCCAGCGGCCGTCCGTCTTGATCCAGTACTGGCGCTTGCGCATCACGTTGGAAAGATTGTCCGAGCGGTAGTCCTGGTCGAAACTGACCACCACGAAATTCTCGCGGGGATCCTGCAGCATCGCGACCTTCGACACGCCGACCTTGATCCAGCTCTTCGAGGCGTTGACCGTGCGCTTGTGCGCGGACCACTCGGCGAGGTTCTGGTCGCCGGAGCTGAAACGCGCGGCGTAATGGCTCAGGTAGCGCTCGGTGTCGCGCTTCTCCCACGCGGCGCGCCAGGCCTCGAAGGTCTCGGCGAGCGCCTTGCGGTCGGTCTCCAGGGAGGCCGCGTCGGTCCACTGGATTTCGTCGGCGATGATCACCGGGGTCAGGCCGATCTGGACGCTCCTGGCAACGGCCTCGAGGTCGGCGTTCGCCAGCACGATGCAGCCGTCGCTCGCCCTGGGCGGCCTGCTGTAGGTGTCGGAAGGCGTGCCGTGCAGCCAGATGCCATGGCCGTTGCGGCCGAGCCGCCTGTCCCAGGCGTTGGGGTAGTTGATCGGGAAAGCGCCCGCGCCATAGAAATCGCTGAGCTTCTGCCGGGGCAGGTTGGCCGTCACGTGGTACACGCCGATCGGCGTCTTCTGGTCGCCTTCGCGCGTTTTTTCCATGCCGTTCTTGCCCAGCGTGACGTAGTAGTCGGCGATGAAGTGCGCACGCCCGCCGACGTTCTCGAACACGTAGAGCCGCGAGCGGCGCGAATCCACCACCAGCGCGTAGCGCTGCTCGGCGTGCATCTGCAGGATGTAGCGCGGCACGCGCTCGCCGTTCGGGCGGTCGCGAACCGCGCGCAGCCGCAGCAGGGCTTCGGCGCGCAGGTCGTCCACTTTCTCGCGCGGCACGGTCTTCGGCACGTTGCCGAAGGTCTCGAGCGGGCGCGCGCGCGCGAGCAGCAGGTCGCCGCGGATCAGGTGCGCGAGGCGGAAATTCGGGTGTGCCGCGATCAGGGCCTCGACGCGCTGCGTCGCCAGATCCAGGCGATTGGCGTCCAAGGCCTCCAGCACTCCGGTCAACGCGCCTTCCGGGCCGGCGCTCGAACGCGTGTGCACCGCCGGAACTGCGGCCAACGTTGCGGCGGGGATGGCTTTCGCCCCGGAACGCGCCTTGGAGTGCTTTTTGGCCGCGATGCCCGCTGAAGAAACGAAGATCAGGGAGGCGATGGCCAGGCGCAGGATAGCGCTAGGCAGGGAAATCAATTGCCGACCCTCTCCTGCCGGATCAGCCAGCGGCCGTCGGCCTTGGCCATGACCAGCGTCTTGGTCGTGTTGGCGGTTTTGACCACGTCGGAGCGGTATCCCTGGCGGAAGGTGACGGTGGCCGTCTGGCCGTCGGCCGCGAGGCTTACCTTGGCCGCCTCGACCGTCACGGCAATGCTCTTGGGCGCGGTGATGCGCTGCCGGCGGCCCTTTTCCCATTCGGCGCGCGCTTCCCCGCCGGGCGCCTTGAAGTCCTTGGCGTAAAACGCGAGGTAGCGATCCACATCCTTGGCAGACCACGCTTTGGCCCAGGCGTTCACGGCTTCAAGGACATCGGCGCCGCCAGCCTTCGGCGCGGCGGGCTTCTCCGCAGCCGGCTTGGCGGGTTCAACGGCGGCGACCACGGCCGGTGCCTTGGCCGCTTCCTTGGGCGCTTCCTTAGGTGCAGCCGCCGGTTTGGCCGGTTCGGCGACAGGCGCGGCGACGGGAGCCTTGGCAGGTTCTTTCGGCGCAGCCGCGGGCTTGGCCGGCTCGACGGCGGCGACCACGGTTGGCGCCTTGGCAGGTTCCTTTGACGCCGGTGCCGCCGGCGGACTGGCCGCGGCGACAATCGTTCCCGATTTGCCGGAACCACCCACCAGGTCGCGCACCAACGCCAGCTTGTTCTTTGCCGCAGGGTTCGCGGAGTCGTACTGCAGCGCCTTGTCATAGGCCTGGCTCGCGAGCTTGGCGTAGACGTCGCCGAGGTTCTCGTAGGCCGTCGCATAGCTCGGATGCGTGCGGATCGATTGCTCGAGCGCACCGCGCGCCTTGTCGTACTGGCCCTGCGAGGCGTAGATCACCGCGAGATTGTTGTAAGGCTCGGGAAGATCCGGATAGTCCTTCGTCAGCGCGAGGAAAACGTCCGTCGCCTCCTTCGCGTTGCCTTGCTCGGCGAGGATCAGTCCCTTCAGGAAGCGCGCGCGCGCGTCCCTGGGTTTCGCGGCAAGCACTTTGTTCACGCGTTCCATCGCCTGCTGGTGCTGGCCGGACTTCAGCAACTTGGCCGCGTCTTCCACGTCATCGGCGAACGCCGGGCCGCAGATTGCCAGCAACGCGACGAGCAGCGTGGCGAGCATTGCGCGCGGGTCGATGAAATTCGTCATTGTGTTATAGTTTTCAAGGCTCTACGGAATCTTGCTCATTCTAGACTAAGCCCCGCCGCTTCACAACTTGGATTGACGCAGGAAGCTGCCGGAGTCCGTCCACCCACCTTCCATGCTCCGCATTTACAACTCGCTCGCCAGGGACAAGCAGGACTTCGTGCCGATCCGTCCGGGAGAGGTGCGCATGTACGTTTGCGGCATGACGGTCTACGACTACTGCCACATCGGGCACGGCCGCATGATGGTGGCTTT
>Ga0105242_10004874_pt1 | contig 10389 bp, 5 predicted proteins | sample KBSM24metaG_FD_81521 | JGI IMG/M metagenome (GOLD analysis project Ga0105242, IMG submission 81521) | Miscanthus rhizosphere microbial communities from Kellogg Biological Station, Michigan, USA - KBS M2-4 metaG | ecosystem: Host-associated > Plants > Roots > Rhizosphere > Soil | place: Michigan... | reverse complement strand
CGCACCGATGACAAGGGAGAGGCCGACATGGTCCTGCTGATCGCGATCGTCCTGGGCGCGCTGGTCGGCGCAGCCGCCGGCGGCGAAGCAGGCGCGCTTGCCGGTGCGCTCTTCGGCTGGCTGGTGGTGCGTTCGCTGCGCCAGCAGCGCGAGATCGAAGCGCTGCGCCAGGGTCTCGACGCGGCGGCGACGCGGGCAGCGCGTCCCGCGGCGCCCGCGATCGGTTCTCATGACGATGGCTCGACCCCGGCGCGGGCGCCGGAACTCGACACCTCGACCGTCGCACCGTCGACGATTGCAGCGACGACCGTCGCGCCGGCCGCGAGCACGATGCCGACGACCGTGCATGCGAGCGCGTCTGCGATGGCGATGGCCGCGTCGGCACCGCCGGAAGCGCAGGGAAGCGCGCCCCTCGGCGAAGCGCAAGCCAGCGCGCTGGCTCGCTCGTCGCCGCCGAGGGGCCTTCAGCCCGCGCTCTCCGCCTCGGTCCCGGTCGCCGAGCCCGGATCAGCCGCCGCGCTTCGCGATGCCGTGCCGCGCGCGCCGAACGTCGCAGCGGGCGTCGGCGCGGCCCCGCGCGATGTGCTCGCGCCGATCAAGCGGTGGCTCTTCGGCGGCAACACGATCGTCAAGGCGGGAATCGGCATCCTGTTCGTCGGCCTCGCGTTTCTCGCCAAGTACGCGAGCGAACACGCGCACCTTCCCGTGGAAGTCCGGCTCGCGGCGATCGGCCTCGCCGCGGTGGTCCTGCTCGGCTTCGGCTGGCGCCTGCGCCTGTCGCGTCCCGATTACGCACAGGTGCTGCAAGGCGGCGCCGTCGCCGTCCTCTACCTGACGCTCTTCGCCGCGTTCCGCTTTTACGACATCCTCTCGCCGATGCCGGCGTTCGTGCTGATGGTCGCGGTCGCCGCGCTCGCCGCTGCGCTGGCGGTGCTCCAGGACGCGCGCTCGCTCGCAGTGATCGGCGCGCTCGGCGGCTTCGCCACGCCGCTGATCGTCTCGACCGGCTCCGACAACCATGTCGCCCTGTTCGCCTACTACCTCGTGCTCGACCTCGGCATCGCCGCGGTCGCGTGGTCGAAGACGTGGCGCGAGCTCAACCTGATTGGCTTCATCGCCACCTTCGTCGTCGCCGTCGCCTGGGGCGTGCTCAAGTACCGACCCGAAGACTTCGCGACCAGTCAGGCGTTCCTGGTCGCGTTCTTCCTCCTCTTCGTCGTCATCCTGATCCTGCCGGCGCGCCGTCTGGCCGCGGTCGCACCGAGCCCGGGCGCCGTCGCGGCGCGCGCTCACGCCTGGGTCAACAGCAGCCTCCTGTTCGGCTTGCCAACGATCGTCTTCGCGCTCGAGTACGGGCTCGTCCGCGACACGCCGTACGGCGCCGCGCTGGCCGCGCTTGCCCTCGCCGCGTTCTACGTGATGCTGGCGACGTGGATGCGGCGCCGGCCCGAGCTCGGCATCACGTTCGAGGCGACGCTCGCGATCGCCACCGTCTTCCTCACCCTCGTCATTCCGTTCGCGCTCGACGAGCGCAGCACCGCCGGCGCGTGGACGCTCGAGGGCGCGGCGCTGATCTGGATCGGCTTTCGCCAGCAGCGCGGCATTCCGCGCATCTTCGGCTACGCGCTGCTCGGCATCGCGGCGCTGGCGATGCTGCTGGGCCACGAGCGCCACGGCGCCCCGACGGAACTGCTCAACGCCTATCTCTTCAACGGGCTGATGGCGGCGGCGGCATCGCTCGCGGGCGCCTTCTTCGTCCACCGCGCCGGCCGCGCCGGCCAGCTCGGCCGCGGCGAAGAAGCGTGCGAGACGCTGCTGATCGCCGCCGCGACCGTCTGGCTCCTCGTGACGGCGACGATCGAGATGGACGCCTTGGTCCCATTCCGGCTCGTCCTCGCCGTCGCGCTGGGGGTGGCGAGCGCGATGGCGGCGCTCTACGCGTCGCTGGCGCATCGGCTCGACTGGCCCGAGCTCGCCTGGACGTCGATCGCGCACGCGCCGATCCTCCTCATCGTCGCCCTCCTCGCCGCCGGCGTTCTCGCCAATCCGTTCGCGGGGGGCGGTTGGTGGGCGTGGCCGATCGCCTTCGCGGTGCACGCGCTCGTCCTGCAGCGCGCCGCCCCGTTCTGGCCGGCCATCGCGGCGCACGTCGTCCATGCGCTCGGCGCGGTCACGCTCGCGCTCGTCGGTGCGCTGGCCGGCCGGGCCTTCACGGCATCGTGGGGCGACTTCGCCAGCGCATGGCCGTGGCTCGGCTGGCTCGTCGCCCCGGCGACGATGCTGCTGCTGCTACCACGTCCGGCCACCGCCCGGCTCTGGCCGGTGCGCGCGCTGCCTGCCGCATACCAGCTCAGCGCGGCCGCCGTCCTCGCCGCGGGCCTGTGGCTCTGGACGCTCGTGGCCAACGTCGCATCCGACGGCTCGGCGGCGCCGCTGCCGTACCTGCCGTTCCTCAACCCGCTCGACCTCGGCATCGGCATCGCCCTCGCCGCCGCGCTTCTCTGGCTGCGGGGCACCGGCCCCGTCGCGCGGGGGTCGCTGGCGATGGCGGCCGGCGCCGGCTTCGTCTGGCTCAACGCGATCCTCGTCCGCAGCTTCCACCATTACGGCGGCGTTCCGTATCACGTCGACGCGTGGCTCGCGTCGCTCGCGGTGCAGACCGGGATCACGTTGCTCTGGACGGCGATCGCGCTGGCGACGATGTGGCTCGCCGCGGCGCGAACCGAGCGGATGCCTTGGGTGGCAGGCGCCTGCCTCCTGGCCGCCGTCGTCGTCAAGCTTCTCGTCGTCGACCTGTCCGGAAGCGGCGGCGTGACGCGAATCGTTTCCTTCATCGGCGTCGGCGTGCTGATGCTCGTCATCGGCTACGTCGCGCCGCTGCCCGCCAAGGAGGTGAGCCATGCGGCACCCTGAACGCGCGCGCGCGGCGCATCGAGTGCTCGGCGCGCTGGCGGCCTTCGCCGGCGGGTTCGTCGCCGCCGGCGCGGTCCGTGCGGACAGCGCCCCGCATCGATACCAGGCGCCGATCGCGATCGATGCGCCGGCGCCCTTCGTCGCGATGGCGTTGCCGGCGGCCGTCTACGCGCACGTCGAGCAGGACGGGCTTCGCGACCTGCGCGTCGTCGATTCGCGCGGCGAGCGGGTTCCCTTCGCCATCTTGCCGACGCAGGCGACGGTGCAGCTCAGCGAGCAGGTGCGCGAGGCCGAGCTCTATCCTCTGCCGGCCCGCCCGGCCGCCGGCGGCACCTGGCCGTCGCCGGTCGAGGTCGTCGTCGACGGCGATCGCATCACCGTGCGTCGCCATGGCGGCGGCGCCACGGCCACCGTCGCGGCGCCGCGCGAGTCGGGCGGCTGGCTGATCGACAGCGGCGAGGCGAGCCGCGGCGAGCCGCCGCCGCGCAGCCTTCGCCTGCGCTGGTCCGGGCCGGCGGAATTCACCGCGGCGTACCGCGTCGAGACCAGCGACGACCTGCGCCACTGGCGTCCCGCCGGCGGCGGCCAGGTGATGGCGCTGCAGTCGGCGCACGGCACGCTGGCGCAGCCGGTGATCGGCCTCGCCGATGCGCCCGGCCGCTTCGTTCGTCTCGTCTGGGCCGATCCAGCCGCCGCGCCGGCGCTCATCGGCGCGACGGCACTGGTCGCCGAGCGCCAGCGCGTCGCGGTCGATTCGACCCGCGAGCTGACCTTCGCCGCGAGCCGCGAGCCGCCGGCCGCGGGACCGGTCGATGCGGCCGCCGCACGCTCGCTCCACTTCGACCTCGGCGGCGTGCTGCCGCTGATCGACATCGATCTTCGCTTCGCCGCCGGAACGCACGTCGCGCCCGTGCGCGTGCAGGGCCGTGCCCGCCTCGACCAGCCGTGGCGCGACGTCGGCGCCGGTGTCTTCTATCGCCTCGAGCGCGGCGCCGATGTCGACGCTTCGCCGGCGGTCGCGTTGCCGGTGGCGCTGCGCTACCTCCGCCTCGTTCCCGACGAGCGCGCCGCCGCCCTCGACGGCACCGGCGCTCGTCTCGTCTTGCACGCCTCGCTCGCTTCGATCGTGATCGCGATGCAAGGCGAGCCGCCGTATCGCCTTCTCGCCGGATCGCGCGACGCCGCGGCGGGCGCGTTGCCCGTCAGCGCCGTCGTGCCGCAGATCGACACCGAACGGTCGCGCTTCGGCCGCGCCACGCTCGGCGAGTTCAGCGTCGACGAAACGGCGCAGCAGGCGGTTGAGCAGGCGGCGCGCCAGGCCCGCCTGCGCCCGTGGCTGCTCTGGGGCGTGCTGCTTGTCGGCGTCGTCGGCCTCGCCGTCCTGGTCTGGCGCCTCGCCCGCACAGGCCCGGTGCTCGATCCGCCGTCCTGACCGCGATCCGCCGGCCTGACTTCCCGGCCCGCGCCTCAGGCGCCGAGGAACTCGCCGACCGGCTTCAGTTCGTCGACCCGATCGCAGACCGCCTTGACGACCATCAGGATCGGCGTGCCGAGGATGAGCCCGACCGCGCCCCAGAGCCAGCCGAAGGCGAGCACGCCGACGAACACCGCGAACGGGCTCATCCGGCTGGCGCGGCCTGTCATCCACGGCGTCAGCAGGTTGCCGACGACGGCATGGATCGCGAACGACGCGGCGCCGATGAAGAACGCGTTGTCGATGCTGTCGAACTGGATGAAGCCGACCACCGCCGAGCCGACGCCGACGAGCAGGGCGCCGATGTACGGCACGAGATTGGTGATTCCCGCGGCCACGCCCCAGGTCGCCGCGTTGTTCAGGCCGAGCGCGTAGAACGCGAGTCCCGAGGCGACGCCGACGATGACGCTGGTCGCCAGCTGGACGAGCAGGTAGCGCTGGATCTGCTGGGTCACCTCGTCGAGGGCCTGGATCGTGATCTTCTTCTGGCTGAGGCGTGGCCCGGCGAGCTTGACCATCTTGCGCCGGAAGGTGTCTCCCGAGGCGAGCAGGAAGAGCGTGACGAACACGACGACGAGCGTCTGGCCGAAGAACGCGAACAGGCCGAGCGTTCCGCTCCACAGGTAGTCGCGGACGTTGAATGCGGGCCGCTCGACCACCACCCGCGTCACGCCGGCCACGGGCGCGGGCAACGGCGTGGTCGTCGTCGTGGTGACGGTCGTGGTGCCGGCGCGTTGCCGCGCCGCCTGCGCCGTCGGCGCCGATGCGATCGCGGCCGAGGCTGCCGACGCCGCCGACGCCGCCGCCTGCGCGGCCTGCTCGAGCTCGGTCGCGGCCTGCTGCACCTTGTCGATCGGCGAGCCCTTCGGCTTGCGAGCCTGGCCCTCGAGCCCCTGGCGCACCTTGTGGGCGACCTCGGGCAGGGTCTCGATCAGCGCCGAGGCATCGTCGGCGAGCGCCCAGCCGCCCCAGCCGATCAGCAGGACGATGACGCTCACCACCGCGCCGGCGCCGACGGCGCGCGGCACGCGCCAGCGCTGCAGCGAATCGACGAGCGGCGTCAGCGCGTAGCTGAACATGACGCCGAGCAGGATCGGGACGAGGATCGCCTGGGCCCAGTGCAGCGCGTAGATGCTTGCCAGCACCGTCAGCACGATCAGCGACAGGCTGCGCACGTCGACGGGCATGTGAAGGAGGACGCGCGGCGTGTCGTCAGCGACGCCGGCCGGCGCCAGCGCGCGGTCTTCCTTCGATGCCTCGTCGGTCATGTGTCGTTGTTCTGCTCGCCGCGAAGCGCCGATCGTAAGCGGCGCATTCGCGCTATCTCGCGCCGTCGGTCGCGAGCGTGACGTAGTGGCGCGAAAGCTCGGGCGGCAACGGCGAGTCGAGCAGGCCGCAGGTCAGGCGCAGCGCATCGGCGGAGAGATCGCCGAGGCCCCGGCCGCGGCGGCGGCTGATCGCGGTTGCGACCCAGTTGCGCACGACCACCGGCCGCTGCCGCCACGACAGCGTCTGCATCTTGGTCAGGGCCTCGACCATCGCCTCGGCGGTCGGCGCCTGCCACGCCGGGATCTCGGCGAACGGCAGCCACGTCGCCATGACGAGGTCGTACCAGGCCGGGCCCTCGGGGCTGTCGGCGCTCTCGCCCGGGACCATGCGCGAGAGAAAGGCGGTGACGGCGGCGACGCTGCGGACGTCCGACTCGAGCCACTCGGGGGCATCGGCGTGGACTTCGGGACGTGCCGAGAGCCGCGTCACGTCGCCGAAGGCGCGCCGCATCGCCAGCCAGTGCAGGCGGTCGATCGGCCGGGCGACGCCGCGCGCGCCCATGACTCGCCGCGACGCCTGCAGCAGCTCGTGGCGCGACTCGAGCGGCTGCTCGGCCATCCGCGCGAGCAGCCGCTCGAACCACGGCAGGCGCGCCGCGCCCGACAGGCGCGCGGCGTGGTCGCGCAGCGCGTCGGCGCCGGGAGTCGACGTTGTCTCGATCCGCCACGCGCGCAAGGCGCGCTTGCTGCCCGGCGGCAGCAACAGCGCGAGCAGGACGGCGTGCAGCTCGCGCGTGCCCTGGACTCGCGACAGCCGGTCGGCAGCGTCGCGCTGGCTCTGCGGCGAGGGCGCGGTCGCTTCAGCGGGGGAGGCGTCGTCGTCCACGATGTCTCGGGTCACGATGCGCTAGAACGCCGCCGCGGCGCGAAAGCCGAAGAGCTGCGCGACGAGAACGGTCGGGAACTGGCTCAAGGCGTCGTTGTAGGCGGCGACGGCGGCGTTGAATTCGGCGCGAGCGAAGGCGAGCGCGGTGTCGCTGGTCGCGATCCGGGCATTGAGGTCGGGCAGGTCGGCGCCGACCATCGATTGCACCGGCAGGCGCGACCGCGCGTCGGCCAGGATGTCCTCGGCGACGCGCAGGCTGGTGACGACGCTGCCCGCGCCGGGACGGGCGCGCGCATGGCCGCGCGCGGCATCGGCCTGGCGGCATGCCGCGCGCAGCGCGTCGAGCCGCGGTGCCGCCCCTGCCAGCCCGTCGGAGAGAAGGTCGAGCTGGCGCTCGAGCAGCTCGTGGCGCTGGCGGTGGTGCTCGTCGACGGGCGCGAAGCGCGCCACCAGGTCGCTCCTCAGCCGCACCAGCCGGTTGTAGGCGCCGACGATCCAGAAGACGACGATCGCGCCGACGGCGGTCGCCGTGCCCTCGGTCGTCGTCATCGGGTCACCGGGCGGGCGCACCTGCCCTAGCTCGCGAGCCAGGTCTGGTAGCCCTTGCCGCGCAGGTCGCACGACGGGCACATGCCGCAGCCGTAGCCCCACTCGTGGCGGTGCTCGCGATCGCCGAGGTAGCACGAGTGGGTGTGCTCGATGACCAGCTCGATCAGCGGCTCGCCGCCGAGCTTCTCGGTCATCGCCCAGGTCTCGGCCTTGTCGAGCCACATCAGCGGCGTGTCGATCAGCATGGCGGTGTCCAGGCCGAGGCTGAGCGCGACCTGGAGCGACTTGAGCGCGTTGTCGCGGCAGTCGGGGTAGGCCGAGAAGTCGGTCTCGCACATGCCGCCGACGAGCACCGACAGGCCGCGCCGGTCGGCGACCGTCGCCGCGAAGGTGAAGAAGAGCAGGTTGCGGCCGGGGACGAAGCTGTTCGCGAGGCCGCCTGCGTTCATCTCGTTCTCGCGCGTGGCGGTCGGGGCGGTGCCGCCGATCTGGTCGAGCAGCGAGAGATCGAAGACGTGGTCGGCGCCGAGGCGCGGCGCCCATTTCGCGAATTGCTGGCGCAGTTGCGAGCGCACCTGGAGCCGGCCCTCGCGCTCGGCCGGCCGGCGCTGGCCGTCGTCGAAGCCGATCGTCTCGACGTAGGCATAGCGCTCGAGCGCGTGGGCGAGGCAGACGGTCGAGTCCTGTCCTCCCGAGAAGAGCACGAGCGCGTGGCGCGAGTCGCTAGCCACGGACCTCTCCGCGACCGAGAACGACCCACTTGAGCGACGTCAGCCCCTCGAGGCCGACCGGGCCCCGCGCGTGCAGCTTGTCGGTCGAGATGCCGATCTCGGCGCCGAGCCCGTACTCGAAGCCGTCGGCGAAGCGGGTCGACGCGTTGACCATCACGCTCGCCGAGTCGACCTCGCGCAGGAAGCGCATCGCGTTCTCGTGCGAATCGGTGACGATCGCGTCGGTGTGGTGCGAGCCGAAGCGGTCGATGTGGGCGAGCGCGGCATCGAAGGAGTCGACGACCTTGATGCTGATGATCGGCGCCAGGTATTCCTCGCTCCAGTCGGCCTCGCTCGCCGCGACGAGCTTGGCGCCGGCGACGCCGGCGAGGGCGGCGAGCGCCGCCTCGTCGCCGCGCATCTCGACGCCCTTGGCGGCGAGCACCGCGCCGATCAGCGGCAGGAACTCCGGCGCGACGACCGAATGGACGACCAGCGACTCGGCCGCGTTGCACGGGCTGAACTTCTGGGTCTTCGCGTTGTCGACGATCCGCAGCGCCATCGCGAGGTCGGCATCGGCGTCGACGTAGACGTGGCAGTTGCCGTCGAGGTGCTTGAGCACCGGCACCTTCGCCTCGCGCGCGATCCGCTCGATCAGGCCCTTGCCGCCGCGCGGGATGACGAGATCGATCGACTCGGGCGCCGCGATCAGGTGGCCGACGACGGCACGATCGCTCGTCTCGACCAGCTGAACCGCGTCGGGCGGCAGCGCGGCCTCGGCGAGCGCCGCCTGGACGATCCGGCCGAGCGCGACGTTCGATGCCAGCGCCTCCGAGCCGCCGCGCAGGATGCAGGCGTTGCCGCTCTTGATCGCCAGCGACGCCGCCTCGATGGTCACGTTCGGCCGGCTCTCGTAGATCATCGCGAAGACGCCGATCGGCACGCGCATGCGGCCGACGCGGATTCCGCTCGGCTGCTCGCGCAGATCGACGATCGCTCCGATCGGATCGGCCATCGCCGCGATCTGCTCGCAGCCGACGGCGACGGTCTCGAGCGCGGCCCGGTCGAGCCTGAGGCGATCGACGAGCGGCGCGGCAAGGCCCGCCGCGCGCGCCGCGGCGACGTCGCCGCCGTTGGCCGTCGCGAGCGCCGCCTCGTTCTCGCGCAGGCGTCGCGCCAGCGCGCGCAGCGCCGCGTTGCGCGCCGCCACGGGCGACGCGGCGAGGGTGCGGCTCGCCGCGCGCGCCAGCATCCCCATGTGGGCGACGGTTGCCTGCAGGTCGGCCGAGGTCATGGACGGCATTGTTTCAGAGTCGCCTCGGCGCGGCCGCGACCGAATTGGCACTCGCCGACGCCCGGGCGCCCGGCGGCGACGCGGTCGCGCCGTCGGATGCTCGACCGCTCGGCGTCGGCCGGGCACGCCGGGCGTGCCGGTCAGACGCCGGAGGGATAGGTCTCGGGCGGCTCGCTCGTCGCACCGGCGCGGCTGCGTCCGGCATCGAGCGCGACCAGCGCTCGCGTCTCGTCGAGATGGATGATCGCGTCAAACTGGCGCGGCAGGCGCGTGTGGAAGTAGTGGCTGTGCCGCTCGGTCTCGGGCCGGTAGATGACGCCGATCGCGCGCTGCAGGCGGGGCGCGGCGAGCGCCTCCTTGAGATCGGCGTTGCCCCGCAGCAGGAGGCGAAAGCGGGCGCTGCCGACGTCGTGGAAGAGCGCCTCGCAGCTGCCCGCGAAGCCTGGCCGCACCTGCTTGGTCTCGGCCGGCATGTCCCAGTCGCTCGCCGCCGTGACGGTGCCCTGGTACGTCGTGAAGCCGAGCAGCGCCGCAGCCGCGCCGTGGCGCTCGCGCACCAGCTGGCCGAGGTTGAGCTCGCCGCTCTCGCCCATCTCGGTCGCGCGCGCGTCGCCGAGGTGCGAGTTGTGCGCCCAGACGGCGAAGCGCGCAGGCCGGCCGCGCCGGCGCGACAGGTGGCGGTCGAGCTCGGCGAGCGTCTCGCCCATGTGGCGGTCGCGCAGGTTCCACGACGACACGCGCGAGCTGAACATGGCGCGGTAGTACTCCTCGGCGTTCTTGACGAGCCGCGCGTTCTGCGCGGCATGGAAGGCGGCGTCGGCGTCGCCGTCGGCGCGGCCGCGCGATACGGCGCCGCCGTGCGCGACCAGCTCGCGCAGCTGCGCGACGACCGCCTGCTCGCAGCTCGCGTCGAGGTCGAAGCGGGTCGCGTAGCCGTACGCCTGGCTGTCCTCGGCGAAGCGTTCGAAGCAGGCGTAGCGGTCGCGCGCGCGCCGCGCCGCCGCCGGGTCGGCGCGGTCGAGGTACGCGAGGACGGCGTCGATCGACGTGAACAGGCTGTAGAGGTCGAGGCCGTAGAAGCCGACGCGCGCCTCGGGCGGCCGGTCGGCGTTGTGCCGGCGCAGCCACTCGACGAACTCGAGGACGGCGGTGTTGCGCCACATCCAGATCGGAAAGCGCTTGAAGTCGGCGAGCGCGGCGGCGCCGTCGCGATCGTCGCCGCGACCGCGGACGTAGCAGTTGACGCGATAGGCATCGGGCCAGTCGGCCTCGACGGCGACCGCGTCGAGGCCGTG
>Ga0105242_10004864_pt1 | contig 10397 bp, 10 predicted proteins | sample KBSM24metaG_FD_81521 | JGI IMG/M metagenome (GOLD analysis project Ga0105242, IMG submission 81521) | Miscanthus rhizosphere microbial communities from Kellogg Biological Station, Michigan, USA - KBS M2-4 metaG | ecosystem: Host-associated > Plants > Roots > Rhizosphere > Soil | place... | reverse complement strand
TGCTCGCCGGCACCATCATCGTGGAGACCGTCTTCTCCCGCCGGGGCCTGGGCCGGCTGGCCGTCACCGCCGTGCTCGACAAGGACTATCCGCTCATCCAGGGCGTCGTCCTCGTGAGCGCGCTCGGCTACGTGCTCACGAACCTCCTGGTCGATCTGTCGTATGCGGCGCTGGATCCCCGCATCCGGCACCGCGAGGCGGTGAAGCCCTGATGGGGCCCCGCCTACTGCGCCGCCGGAAGTCGGCGCTGGTCGGGGCGCTCATCCTGGCCGTCGTCGCCCTCACCGCGATCTTTGCGCCCGCGCTCGCGCCGTATGATCCCATCAAGGTCCGGCCGGCGGAGGCGCTGTCGCCCCCGTCCCTGACGCATCCGTTCGGCACGGATCAATACGGCCGCGACATCCTGAGCCGCGCCATGACGGGCGCGCGGCTGTCGCTGCTCACCGGCCTCGGCGCGGTCGCGGTCGCGCTGACGGCCGGCGTCGTGGTGGGGCTGGCGTGCGGGGTCATCGGGGGCTGGACGGACCTGCTCGTGATGCGCGTGGTGGACATCATGATGGCGTTCCCCGGCATCCTGATGGCGCTGGTCGTGGTCGCCGTGCTGGGGCACGGGACCGTCAACGTCATGCTGGCGGTGGGCGTGTCCCTGATCCCGACCTTCGTGCGCCTGGTGCGCGGCGACGTGCTGTCGGTGAGGGAGAACGCCTACGTCGAGGCGGCCCGCGCGCTCGGGTGCTGGCCCGCGCGCGTGGCCCTGCGCCATGTCCTGCCCAACGTGGTGGCGCCGATCATCGTCATCTCCACCGTCGCCATCGCCTGGTCGATCATCCTCGGCGCCTCCCTGAGCTTCCTCGGGCTCGGCCCGCGTCCTCCGATTCCCGAGTGGGGCATCGATCTGAGCAGCGGTCGCAACTATCTCCTCCGCGCCTGGTGGATCTCCTCCGTGCCCGGCTTCTGCATCATGCTGACGGTGGTGGCCGTCAACCTGGTCGGCGACGCCCTGCGCGACGAGCTGGATCCGCGCCTGCGGTCGCTCGCCAATCTTTGAGCTGGGCCTGGCTGACCTTCGGTCGCCTGCGCCACTTCGGCGTGCTGGACCAGTGGCTCTTGCTGCTGTCCATCGGGAGTAGCGCCGCCTATCTCGCGACGCGAGGCGTTCAACCGTTTCCCGGCAGCGTCGTGCTCAAGGGGCTGGGCATGGCGCCGCTGGCCGTGCTGACCTTCAGAGTCCTCGGGAAAGTCGAGCGGGCGACGGGCGAAACGGGGCGGCCCGGCCTGCGCGACAGCCAGCTCCTCGCGGCGGCCCTGACCCTCTCGTGCCTCGGCGACGTGCTCCTGCACCTGGGTTCCCGGCGCTACGCCGGTCTTGCGGTGGGCGCGTTCCTCCTCGCGCACGTCGCGTACATTGTGCTCTTCACCCGGAGCTGGGTGCGACCGTTGCGCCCCCGCCGCCTGGAGCTGGCGTTGACGGCGGCCGTGCTCGTCTACAGCGTGGTGGTGACGGGCTGGCTTTCGACCCGGGTGGGCGACTACGCGGTCCCGGTGATCATCTATGGTGTTGCGATCACGGCGATGGCGGTGTCGGCAATCCTCGCTGGGTTCTCGACGCCCCTCGTCTGGATCGGCGCGATGCTGTTTATCATCTCGGACTCCCTGATCGCCGCCGGGCGCTTCACTACCGCACTGCCGCTGACCCCGTATCTGATCTGGCCGACGTACTATCTGGGTCAGTACGGTATCGCCATCGGCTATCTACACGATAAGGCGGCCGCCCGCTCTGTCGCCGGGTGCTCAGGGGGGCCGGCGGCTTGACACCCCTTGCTCCCGGGACATACCATCGGGCCGCTCCTCAGGCTCGATCCCGACCTTGGCGGCAAGCGCAGACCACTTCGGTGTAGGAGGCTCTATGCGGAGAATCTTCCAGTCCCTGGCCACCATCCTGGCCGTCTTCGTGACGATGGCCGGCGCCGCGCCCGACCCGGCGTGGGCGGCGGGCGAGCGCGACATCACGGTCGCCCAGGGCATCGACGCCGAGTTCCTCGACGTGCAGATGACCAACAACATCGTGACGCTCATCATCAACACGTCGATCTACGACACGCTGCTGACGCGCGACAAGCAGCTCCAGCTCGTTCCCGCGCTCGCGACCTCGCACCGGCTCGTGAGCGAGAAGGTGTGGGAGGTCAAGCTCCGTCCGGGCGTGACCTTCCACAATGGCGAGCCCTTCGACGCCACCGCGGTCAAGTTCTCCTTCGAGCGCATCTACCGGGCCGACTTCAAATCGCCGCAGAAGGGCTGGTTCAGCACCATCGAGCGCGTGGAGATCGTCGATCCTCACACGGTCCGCTTCCACACCAAGGTGCCGGACCCTGCGATGCCGGCGCGCATGACCCTCATGTACCAGCTGGCGCCGAAGTACGTGGCGCAGGTCGGGGACGTGCAGGCGAACCTCAAGCCGGTGGGGACGGGCCCGTTCAAGTTCGTCGAGTGGACCAAGAACGACCGCATCATCGTCGAGGCCAATGACGCGCACTGGAGCGGCAAGCCGGCGGTACGGCGGGCGACGTGGCGGCCCATCCCCGAGCTCGGCGCGCGGATCGCGGCGCTCCAGACCGGGCAGGCCGACCTGATCGTCAACGTCCCCCCCGACCAGCTCCAGACGCTCACCGCCACCAGGAGCGTCCGGGTCGAGAAGATGCCGAGCTGCCGCATCATCTACTTCGGCATCGCGCAGATCAAGGGCGGCGCGCTCGCGGATCGCCGGGTTCGCCAGGCCATCAACCATGCGGTGGATGTGCAGGGCATCCTCGACAGCGTGCTCCAGGGCAATGGCAAGCGGATCAACTCGTCCATGCCCCCCAACGTGTGGGGCTACGATCCGTCCATTCCGTTCTACGATTACAACCCCAAGAAGGCCAAGGAGCTCCTGACCGCCGCGGGCCAGACGAACCTCCAGCTGACGCTCCAGGCGCCGAACGGGCGCTGGGCCATGGACAAGGACATCGCCCAGGCGGTGGCCGGCCAGCTCACCGAGAACGGCATCAAGACCAACGTGAAGATCATCGGCGAGTGGGGGAGCTACGTCCGCTCGGTGCTGGACCACAAGACCGAGGACATCTTCATGAACGGGTGGTGCCTGCCGAGCCTCGAGCCGGACCATTGGGTGACGCCGAACCTGCACACCGGGGAGCCGGTCTCCCAGTACTCGAACCTCGAGGTCGACAAGCTGATGGAGCAGGCCCGCGCGGAGATGAACACGGAGAAGCGGAAGCAGCTCTACAGCCAGCTCCTCCGGCTGATCCGCGACGACGCGCCCTGGATCTTCGGGTACCAGCAGATGGACATCTACGGCGTCAACAACCGGCTCAAGTGGACGCCGCGGGGAGACGAGTCGATCCGGCTGACCGAGATCGGGTTCTAGCCGGCTGCTGAACGCGGCCCATCGCCCCGCGTCGGGACCGCGCCGCTGATGCTCGCCTACGTCCTGCGCCGGCTCCTGCAGAGCGTGCTGGTTCTCCTGGGCGTCTCGGTGATCGTCTTCGGGCTCCTGCACCTCACCGGCGATCCGACGCGGCTCCTCCTGCCGCTGGAGGCGCGCGAGGAGGATGTCCGGCAGCTCCGCGCGCTGCTGGGGCTCGATGATCCGCTCTGGGTCCAGTACCTGCGCTTTCTCTCCCGCGCCGTCCGGGGCGACTTCGGGCTCTCCTTCAAGCATCAGGTGCCCGCCCTCACCCTGATCCGCCAGACGCTGCCCGCGACGCTCGAGCTGACGGCGGCGGGCCTGGCGCTGGCCCTGGTGGTGGCGGTGCCGGCCGGCATCCTGGCCGCGCTCCGCCGCAATTCGCTCCTCGATGCCGTCTGCTCCGTGGGCGTGCTGCTGGGGCAGGCCATGCCCGTGTACTGGCTCGGGCTCTTGCTGATCCTCGTCTTCGCCGTCTGGCTCGGGTGGTTCCCGGCAGCGGGGCGCGACGGGCCGGCGTCCCTGGTGCTGCCGGCCACCGCGCTGGGGGCCTTCTCGATGGCGCGCATCGCGCGGATGGCGCGCTCGGGCATGCTCGAGGTGCTGGCGCAGGACTATGTCCGCACCGCGCGCGCCGCGGGCCTCCGCACCTTCGTGGTGACGTACAAGTACGCGCTCAAGAACGCGGCCATCCCGCTCGTCACCATCGTGGGCCTCGAGTTCGGCATTCTCCTCGGCGGCGCCGTGATCACGGAGACGATCTTTGCCTGGCCCGGCGTGGGCCGACTCGCGGTGGACGCGATCTTCAGCCGCGACTACCCGCTGGTGCAGGCCATCGTCGCCATGCTCGCCACGCTCTTCGTCCTGATCAACCTGGCGATGGACCTCGTCTACACCTACCTCGACCCGCGGATCGTCTTCGTGCGGAGCAAGCAATGAGCGACGCCGTGAGTCCGGCGGCGGTGGCCGATCTTCGCCCCGTCGCCCCCGCGGTCCGCCGCCGGCTGAGCTTCCGGGCCGTCTTCGGGATCGTGGTCCTGCTCCTCATGGGAGGCGCGGCGCTGGCGGCCCCGCAGATCTCCCCGTGGGATCCGGGGCGCCAGATGCTCGTCAAGCGGCTCCGGCCCCCGATGTGGCAGGAGCGGGGCCTCCGGGAGCACCCGCTCGGCACCGACCACCTCGGGCGGGACATCCTGAGCCGCATCCTGTACGGGGGGCGGATCTCGCTCGGCGTGGGCCTCTCGGCGGTCACGCTGTCCGGCCTGATCGGCGTCACCCTCGGCCTCCTCGCCGGCTTCCACGGAGGACGGACCGATGCCTTCATCATGCGCGTGGTGGACGTCTTCCTCGCGATCCCCTATATCTTGCTCGCGATGGGAGTGGTCTTCGCGCTCGGCCCCAGCCTCCTCAACGTGATCCTGGTGATGGCGGTCACCCGCTGGGTGCAGTTCGCCCGCATCGTTCGCGCCGACGTGCTGTCGATCCGCGAGCGCGAGTTCGTGAGCGGGGCCCGGGCGCGGGGCAACCGATCTGTCCGCCTGTTGCTCAAGCACGTCCTGCCCAACGCGCTGACGCCCATCATCGTGGTGGCCACCCTCGAGCTCGCCTTCATGATCATCTACGAGTCGGCGCTGTCCTTCCTCGGGCTCGGGGTCCAGCCGCCCACGCCGACCTCGGCGTGGATGCTCTCCGACGGGCGAAACTACGTCGCCACCGCCTGGTGGCTTGCCACCTTCCCCGGGCTCGCGATCATGCTGACCGTGCTCGCGGTGAATCTCCTGGGCGACTGGCTGCGCGACACCCTCGATCCGCGTCTCAAGGTCTAGGATGCCGCCGCTTCTCGCCGTCGAAGGCCTGGAGACCCACTTCCCCACCGCCGGGGGCCTGCTCCGCGCGGTGGACGGGGTGAGCTTCACCATCGACCGGGGCGAGGTGCTCGGGCTCGTGGGCGAGAGCGGGTGCGGGAAGAGCGTCACCTCGCTGTCCATCATGCGGCTGGTGCCGCCGCCCGGTCGCATCGCGGCGGGGCGTGTCGTCTTCGAGGGCGAGGATCTGCTCGCCAAGGATGCCGAGGCCATGCGCCGCGTGCGGGGCGCCCGGATCGCCATGGTCTTTCAGGAGCCGATGACCTCGCTCAACCCCGTCTTCTCCATCGGCGATCAGATCTCCTCCGCGGTGCGCGCGCATGGAGGCGCCGGCCGCCGGGAAGCCTGGGAGCGCGCGCACGCGATGCTCGACCTGGTCCAGATCCCGGCGCCGCGCCAGCGCGCCCGTGACTACCCGCACCAGCTCTCGGGCGGCCTGCGCCAGCGCGCCATGATCGCGATGGCGCTGGTCTCGGGGCCGGCGCTGCTGATCGCCGACGAGCCGACCACGGCGCTGGACGTCACCATCCAGGCGCAGATCCTCGATCTCCTGCGACGGCTCCAGGCGGAGCGCGGCATGGCCGTCCTCCTCATCACCCACGATCTGGGCGTGGTGGCCGAGCTCTGTCATCGCGTCGCGGTCATCTATGGCGGGCGCATCGTCGAGCTGGCGCCGGTGCGGCGTCTCTTCGCCCGGCCGATTCATCCCTACACGCGGGGCCTCCTCGAGTGCCTGCCGCACCCGAGCCGCTTCGGGCAGCCGCTCGCCTCCATCGAGGGAGTGCCGCCGGACCTTCGCCAGCCCGGCGCCGGCTGCCGCTTTGCCCCGCGCTGCGCTCACGCCATCGCGAGCTGCCGTCGCGACGAGCCCGCGCTCGTGGAGCGGGAGCCCGGACACTTCGTGGCCTGCCCGGTGGTGGCGTGAGGGCCGGCCCGCTCCTCGAGGTCGAGGGCCTCGCCAAGCAGTTCGACATGGGCGGCGCGTGGCTCGCGCGGCGCCGTCGCGTGATCCGCGCCGTCGACGGCGTGAGCTTCACCCTCGAGCGCGGCGAGACGCTGGGCCTCGTGGGCGAGTCGGGCTGCGGCAAGACCACCACCGGCCGTCTCATCCTGCGCCTGATCGAGCCCACCGCCGGGCATGTCCGTTTCGAGGGGCGGGACCTCGTCGCGCTGTCCGCACGCGAGCTCTGGACCGCGCGGCAGCGCATGCAGATCGTCTTCCAGGATCCGTTCGGCTCGCTCAACCCCCGGATGCGGGTGGGGCAGATCGTCGCCGAGCCCCTCGCCATCTACGGCCGGGCGGACGCCGCGGACCGGCGCCGACGCACGGCGGCCCTCCTCGAGGTGGTGGGGCTCGACCCGGCATTCGCCCAGCGCTACCCGCACGAGCTGTCCGGCGGCCAGCGCCAGCGCATCGGGATCGCGGCCGCGCTGGCGCTCCAGCCGAGTCTCATCGTGGCCGACGAACCGGTCTCGGCCCTCGACGTCTCGATCCAAGCCCAGGTGCTGAACCTCCTGATGGATCTCCGCCGCCGCTTCGGCCTCACCTACCTCTTCATCTCCCACGATCTCCACGTGGTCCTCCACATGTCGGACCGCGTGGCGGTGATGTATCTCGGCGAGATCGTCGAGATCGGCTCCCGGGAGGCGATTCACCGCGAGCCCAAGCATCCGTACACCCAGGCGCTGCTCTCCGCCATTCCCATGGCCGATCCCACCCGGCGCCGCGAGCGCATCGTGCCCAGGGGAGAGGTGGCCAGCCCGCTCGACGTGCCGCCCGGCTGCCGCTTCCACCCGCGCTGCCCCTTCGTCTTCGACCGCTGCCGCGTCGAGCGCCCGCTGCCTCGCGCCGTGGGGGCGGGACACGAGGCCGCCTGCCATCTCTATTGAGCGCTATGTCACCTCGCGGGCGATGCGCCGGCCCGCCTGGTAGACGTCGAGGACGTCCCAGAGCGCGGTGATCTCGCGCGTGGGGTCCCCGCGCACCACGAGGATGTCGGCGAGCCGGCCCGGCGCCAGACGCCCGGCCACGCCGCCCACGCCGATGGAATCCGCCGCTCCCGCGGTGCCGGTCACGATCGCGTCCGAGTACGAGAGGCCCGCGCGCGCCATCATGTGGATCTCGTGGACGAACTCCCCGGGCGCATACCAGCCCCAGGGCGAGTCGGACCCCGCCGTCATCCGCACGCCGGCCTCGCTCATCCGGCGGACGGCGTCCACCTTCACGTCCAGCGCCCGCCGCGACTCGTCGAGCTGCGCCACCAGCTCCGGCGTCAGCCGCCCCTCGCGCTCCCGCGCCTCGCGAAGCCGGTCGATCCCGGCCTGCATCACGTAGAGCGTGGGGTTGACCCACGCCTTGGCGGCGGCCAGCCGCTCGACGAGGTCCGGGCGGAAGCGGTAGGTGCCGTCGGGCTCGGCGAAGATGCAGTGGATGATCATGTCCACCTGGGCGTCGAGACAGTTCTGGATGGACTGGGCGGAGGTGCAGTGGGCGGCGGTGAGCTTGCCGTGCCGGTGGGCTTCGTCGCTCATCGCCGCCAGCTCGGGGACGGTATACGAGGCGCGGTTGGGATCCGAGGTGCGCGTCGAGCCGCCGCTGGCCACGATCTTTATGTAGTCGGCGCCCTCCTTGAGGAGCTTGCGGACCTCGGCGCGCACCGCGATCTCGCCGTCGGCCTCGGATCCGAAGTAGCCCATGTGCCCGCCCGTCATCGCGATCGGCCGCCCGCAGATGACCATCCGCGGTCCCGGGGCGAGCTTGCGGTGGATACCCTCGCGAAGCGAGAAGGCCACCTTGCCCTTGGCGCCGTTCTCGCGGAGCGTGGTCACTCCCGAGTGAAGCAGGGTGCGCGCGTTCTTGGCGGCCTGGAGCAGCAGGATGTCGTCGCCTTCCTTGGCGATGTCGTCGCCGAGCGTGCCGTCGCCCGGCGCCACCAGATGCGTGTGGGCGTCCACGAGGCCGGGAAGGATGGTGGCGGCGCCATAGTCCTTGCGGTCCACCGATGCGCCGGCGGGAACGGGAATGTCAGCCGCCCGGCCCAGGCTGACGATGCGGCCGGCCTCGATGAGCACGGCTGCCTGGTCGACGGGCGCCGCCCCGGAGCCATCGAGCAGGCGCGCCGCCGTGAGCAAGGTGAAGCGGTTGGCCGTTTCAGGCATGAGATCCCTCCGTCGTCCGGTAGAAGTAGCCGGGGAATCGCCGGACGGCCGCGATGTCCACGTCGGCGTAGAGGATGCCCTCGTCCTCGCCCAGGCTCTGGATGAAGCCCTGCGCGGAGTTGGTGCCGCCGGGCTTGGTCCTGAACCACTCGGCGAGCTCGGCCAGGGAGGCGATGGGGGGCGGCACGCACACCGTGCTGTAGCCGCCGGCGCGGGGGAACCGCTCCACCAGCCGGCCGTCCGCGCCGCGGAGCCGGAGCGAGCACGCCGCGATGTCGACGCCGATCACCGGCTTGCCGTACTGCATGTGGCGGCCGATGACGGTGGCAGGATAGGCTTCCCCGAGCGCGAACCACCACGACGGGTTGAAGATGATGTCCACGCCCTGCTCGACGAGGGCGTCGGCCCCCTCGGAGAAGAAGGCGAAGTCGGCGCAGATCACGATACCCAGCCGGCCGATGTCCGTTTCGATCACCCGGTAGCCCTTGCCGGTCAGGACCCCGTTGTCGATCTCGCCCTGCGTGGGAAAGCACTTCGGCTGCCGGGCGAGGATGCGGCCGTCGGGACCGATCACCGTGGCCGTGTTGTACCAGCGCGCCCGCGTGCCCTCGATCAGCCCGGCCACGACGAAGACGCTCAGGCGCCGCGCGGCCGCGCGGAGCTCGGCCTCGCCGACCCGGGGATACAGCTCGGGGAAGCAGACGCAGGTGGCGCCCGCCCCGGCCGCCGTCTCGAGCAGGGCGACCGCCCGGGCGACGTCGCCGCCGTTCCACATGTCGTCGAAGAGATCGGGCACGGGACGCGCCTGAATCGCCGCAATTCGGACGGGGCTCATGAATTCCTCCGGCCCGCTCCCGTCCGGCGCGGGTCCAGGAGATCGCGCTGACCGTCACCGAGCAAGTTGAAGCCGAGCACGGCGAGCATGATGGCCAGCCCAGGAGCGAGCACCAGCCACGGGGCGATGGTCATGTACTGGCGGCCCCGGCTCAGCATGCTCCCCCAGCTCGGCGCCGGCGGCTGCGTGCCGAGCCCGAGAAAGCTCAGCGCCGCCTCTACGAGGATGACGATCGAGAGGCTCAGGCTTGCCTGGACGGCGAGGGTTGGCGTCAGATTGGGCAGGACATGGGCGCCGAGGATGCGCCGGTGGGACGCCCCGAGCGCGCGCGCAGCCTGGACGAATTCCTGTGGCTTCAGCGCGAGGGTGGCGCTCCGGGCGAGCACCGCGAACTGCGGGAGCGTCAGCACCGCGATGGTGAGGACCAGGTTGACGGTGCTCGGGCCAAGTGCCGCCACGAGGGCGATGGCCAGGAGAATCGGCGGGAACGCGAAGAGCACATCGAAGAGCCGCATGGCGAAGAGATCGGGCGCGCCCCCCCAGTAGCCGAGACCCACGCCCAGCGTGGTGCCGGCAAGCACGGCGAGCGCGACGGACGGGATCGCCACGCCGAGCGACACCCGGGTGCCGTAGAGGACACGGCTCAGGATATCGCGGCCCACCTCGTCCGTCCCGAGCCAGAAGCGCGACCCAGGGGGCGTGATCTCCGCGCCCGGGAAGATCGCGGTGGGCGCGTACGGCGCTAGCCATGGCGCGGCAAGCGCCGCCACCAGGAGTCCGGCGACGAGGACGCCGCCGGCCAAGAACGATCCGCTCCGCAACGCCCGAGGCAGGCGCGCCCTCCTCGTGCCATTGTTCCGGCTGCTCACGCGTAGAGGATCCGGCGGTCGATCACGTGGTACAGGAGATCGAGCGCCAGGTTGACGAGGACGGCGGCGGACGTCAGCAGCAGCACCGCGCCCTGGATCGTCGTGTAGTCGCGCTGGTAGATGGCGTTGACGACCAGGCGCCCCATGCCGGGGAGCGCGAAGACCTCCTCGATGATCACCGCGCCGCCGATGAGGTACACGAACTGGGT
>Ga0105242_10004862_pt1 | contig 10399 bp, 14 predicted proteins | sample KBSM24metaG_FD_81521 | JGI IMG/M metagenome (GOLD analysis project Ga0105242, IMG submission 81521) | Miscanthus rhizosphere microbial communities from Kellogg Biological Station, Michigan, USA - KBS M2-4 metaG | ecosystem: Host-associated > Plants > Roots > Rhizosphere > Soil | place... | reverse complement strand
GGATGCATAGCAGCCCGGAAACGATCGCCATCATGCTGGCCAGCGCCACGGCATGCATCGGGTCGCCGGCCGACAACGGCAACACGACTGCGAGGATCAGGGCGGCCAGCGCGGAGTCCGGACCGAGCACCAGGATCCGGCTCGGCCCGAACACCGCATAGGCGAGCAGCGGGACGATCGTCGCGTACAAGCCATAAATGCCGGGAACACCCGAGGCCACCGCGTAAGCGATGCCGACCGGAACCAGCATCGTGGTCAGCACGAAACCGGCCATCAGATCCTGCCGCAGCCAGGCCATTTCGTACTGCTTCAGGACTTGCACACCGGGCAGCCACCGCAGCCAGTTCTTCATGACCTGTCCTCTAAGGCGAGATTCCGGCGAGCCGAATTTGGGCGGCGATTCGGCAAGGCCACTTGAAGGAATAGTCAGGTGGCAACGCCAAGGCCGATCGCGAACGCTTCAATACTGTGAGCAAACTCTACGGTGTCGTTGCCGTCGTGGTAGGTGATAAACACGGCATTGGAGGCGTTCGCACCGGGCTTCAGGTAAATGGGATCGGCGTCGGAATACACAAATGGTAGAACACCAGGCACGCCCCAGTTGTCTGCGAGAGCCTGTCTGTCGATAGGGGAAAGATACAGATCAACGTCACCGAAGCGAAGCTGCGAAGCCGAAAAATCGCTCGATGGATGAGTTAGGCGGCACGTGGGAACTTGGGCGCGGACTGTTCATGCTGCACTCCAAACGCGTTGACCATGAATGACACGGCGTGATAGAGACCCGCAAGCATGACCAGCTCGATTAGCTGCTCCGGCGCGAAGCTTGAGGACACCTCTTGCCAGACTTCCTCGTCGACGCCGCTTGTTGCGTGCAGCTGATCTGCGAGACGGAAGACGGAGCGTTCCTCGCCCGACCAGCACGTGTCTTCCGGACGGCCGTGCACGGTGGAGTGAACTTGCTCCTCGGTCCACGCCGCCTTGCTGCCGAAGGTGGCTACATGAACGCCCCATTCGTATTCGGCTCCGCACAAAGCGCAAGTGCGAAGGATCATCAGTTCGCGTAATCGCAGCGAGATGCTCCCTCGATCGAGCAAGCTGCCCGCCAGGAACCGCTGAAGCACGCGGGGATTGTGCGCGACCGTTCTGAAAAGCAGGAGGGGTGGAGCGCCACGCATGATTTTCTCGAACTCGGCCTGGATCTCCGCCGGGTATGGTGGGTCGATCGGAGTGATTCGGACGTTGGGCACCGATGGCTCCTTGTGTTGCCTAACGCTTGGGTTAGGCGGCTGCCGCCGCAGATCGCATGATGTTACCCCAACCCATCGCAGCGGTCCGCTTGAACGAATTGCTAGGCAACGAAGAAACAGGCGTGCTTGTCCACGGCGACCAACTTGAGAAATGCCTCTATTGAGCCAACTTGCGGCGCCGCTGAATACGCGTGCCATTCAAGGTCGGCACGCCTCCAAAAGTCTTTCCAGACGCCGCGTGTTTCAGGTACGTAGCTTTTCGGCGAAACGATCCACACTAGCGAACCTTGCTACTCAGGCAGATTCGAACGAATCAGACCCGCGGTGTCGGCAAGTTGCCTGGAAGAAACTTGAACTCGCTCTCGACGCTGAGCGTCTCCGCCTGGATCGTGTGATGTACCCCTTCGACGCCCGGCGCCATCGAATGTTGCAAGTTGTGGCGGGCCTATGCCCCAATCGCTCCCCTTCTGCCGGGGCACGACATGAAAGTGGAAGTGAGGTGTTTCTTGCCCACTAAAGACCCCGTTGTTTTGAAACGTCAGTATTCCGAGGGGCTGATACGTCTTGACGAGCGCCTGTGCGACTCTCTTGGCCGAGACCATGATCGCCTCGCATTCCTGATGAGAAAGATCGAGCAGCGTAGCGACATGCCGACGTGTGATAACGCAACACTGGCCGACTTCGAATTGCCAGGGATTTATCACGGTGAGCGTATGCTCGCTCTCATCGACGATCGCCCATCTTTCTTCGCGGCCTGCCATTCCTTCACAAAGGTCGCACGGATCTCTTACGGGAAGTTCAATCAATTGCCCTCTCCGATTCAGCCGGCAAATCGACACAAGAGCGCCTGTTGAGTCTGCGGTAAGAAGCAGGCTCTACGGAGCGCCTGGACCACGAACTGCTTGAGGGTGTCTAGCGGACATCAGGATGCGGCGATATTTCCAATGCCGCCCAACGCTTGAGTCAAGTGGCCGCTGCTGACCGCCGAGTGATGTTACCGCAACCTATCGCAGCGGTCCGCTTGAACGAATAATCGGGCGCGCAGACGCAGTCGACCCTATGCCTCGCTGTCGTCGGTGTAACTCCCTCGCGGCGGATAGACCCCGGCCAAGCGGGCGATGAGAATCGCGACGAATAAAGCTCCGGTGATCTGCTCGATCATGCAGATGCCTCGCGCCTGGCGCGTGAGCGGCGTCACGTCCCCGAACCCCGTGCTGGTAAGCACGGTAATGCTCAGGTAGAGGGCATCGGCATAGACCAGTCGTCCCGGTTGCCCGACGACCATGAACGACTGGGGATAGAAGAATCCGACGATCGCGTAAAGGTACGCCCAGAACACGCCGATCAGGAGATACGCAGCAGCAGCACCGAACAGCTTGTCCTGCGTCATGATCATGGGCTGGAAAACGTAGCGGAGCAGATAGGTAATGGTGACGAAATAAAGTGCGGCATCGAAGATCCACGACCATGCCAGGTCGCTGTCGCTGTCGTACCAGAGACCGAGGTACTGGAACAACACCGCGGGAACGGCGAGCAACAGTGCGATGACGAACGACAGTGTCGAACGTCCGACGGTTGCCACCGTCGCGATGGAGAGGAATGTAGTGGTGCCGTTGAGAATCAGGCGGCCGTAGTCGCTCGCCGGCACAAACGACACCGCGCCGATGAGAACGAGCAGCGCGCCAAACAGCCAGAAGCAGCGCTGGTAAAAGATGCGCGACAGGGCGTCGCGCGTGGTACGTATACTCATCGTGGCTTCTCGCTCGTGACTTGAAAGGTCGGGCGCGCGCCTCTACCAGTGTAATGGTTCGTTGCGACGGAGCATAGGTTTTGGAGAAGGAGCAGGGCCCACTGCATTTCGGCCACGAAGGCTTGGATGTCAGCGCACATCAGAAAAAACTCATGAGCGTAATTCTTGTCCGATGGGTGAACTGCTACTTCGGCAGGTGGCAACCCAAAGATGAGCCACCCTCGGCCGACATCGACGTGCGCGAGCTTGAGCGTGTCGCGCAGGAATGCGCGGCCTGCCTCGGGGTTGGTGCTGTAGATAACGACATGCGCGCCAGTGATCATCGTGTGCCTCCTAGGTGCCAACATGCCGCCTAACGCTCCGGTTCAGCTGCGGCGCGCCAGCGCCTTCCGCCACAATCGCTTGTTAGGCCGGCCTGTTCTCACTCCCTGTTCGTGCGCCTCGGCGTCGCAGGCTTCGTTGTGCCAGCCGCGCGCTGCACGTCGTCAGAGGTAAAGACCGCGAAAAGATACGGCTGCTTCTCGAGAAACCGAGCCAAGTCGTCCATGGTCAGACCGAGACGCAACAACCGGTCCTCATCGACGAAAATCTGCGCGTTTTCGGGTTCGTAGCCTGTTACGAGCTGCTTGGCCTCTGGATCAAACTTCTGGTGCAGCAGGTCTACTACTTCTGGCGCCAGGTGCCGGCGCTCTGGCGGTGTGGAGGGCATGCCATGGTCAGCGGTCACCGCTAGGAGATAATCCTTTCCAACCTTGGCCTCGAGCGCGTCGATGATTCGCGCCAGACTGCGGTCCATTTCCGCGAGTGTCAGACGCAGCTCGTTCGAATCCGGGCCGTAAGGATGCCCCACGAAGTCCGCGCCTTTGAAGTTCAGCAAGAGAAGATCTGCGACATCGTCTTCGCCCAGCGGCTCGTGCTCGATCATGGCAATCATCGCATCGGCTTCGAAGGCGGGGAAGAGCGCCGAACGACGCACCGCTGCAGGCGAATCGATTCTATGATGTAGCCACTCGTTCTCCGCCGACCACAGTGTGCTCGCCTTGCGATCCTTCAGATAGTCAGGCAGTCGGAAACAATCGGGGTTCGAGTGCCAGGCACCCGTCGCCTCGTCGTAACTGGCGAGCACGACCGCCGCGCCATTCGGCTGACACGCGCCATGGCCGGCGAGCGGCGTCGCCGCTCGGTCGATGCTGCCCTGCGCCAAGACGATCGCATGGCCTGACGTCGCGAGTTGCCATACGTCTGCAAGTGTCAATGCCATCAGGGCCTGCGGTAGCGTCCCGGCGAAAAAGTCTTGGCGCCGCCGGTGGAAGCGGTCATAAATGTTGTTGCCCGTGACGCCGTGAATAGACGGATCGGTGCCAGTTGCGATCGTCGAGTGTCCGACGGCGGTGTTCGTAGGCAGAACGTTCATGTGCGCCTGGCTGAACCACGCGGCGCGCCGACGTAGCGCGGAGAGCGTCGGCATCAGATCAGCGTACCGATCGAAGTAATCGCGCCGCATTCCATCCAGCACGACGCCGATGACAACGCGCGGTCGAGCAAAACCAGAGCGCAAGACCGGCAATACATGGCCTGTCGCAGTCGGGGGCATCGACACACCCAAGGCCGCCGCAAGCGTTGGCGCAACATCCTGCTGCACGGACGGCATCGAATACACCCCCGTTTTCACTGCGGGGCCCACAAACATCAGCGGGATCGAGACGTCATATACCCATGGGGAACCGTGCATGTACGCTACGTCCGGATCAGGCCGCGTTATGAAATCTCCTTCGCGCGGCACGATCATGAGTTGGCCGGTTCGTCCGGGAAAGTATGCTCGAGCGAACATCTCCAGGAAGCGTTGTCGCGCAGCAAGGGCAGCGGCTTCAGCCGGCGCCGTATGTGGGATTTGAGGCGCGTCGCTCCCCGAGGATCGTTTGACCTGTTGGCCCGAAACCGTCGAAGCCATCGCGACCAGGGCCAGGGTGAGGAGGACGGCGCCGGCAGCCATTTCCTATCTCCCGATTTTGCGTTGTCGCCCTGAGCATACGCCAATGCTGCTCGACGCCCTAACGCTTGAGTCAACCGGCCGCTGCTGACCGCGGCATGATAGTACTGCAACCATTCACAGCGGTCCGCTTGAACGAATAGTTAGCGCGACGCGTAAGATGCGCGCCTGCAATAGAAACGTTCACTCGAAAGAGCTCCTGAATATTTCTTCGCCGATGGGGAAAGTTAAGAAGGGGATGGATGAGCAGTAAGGGCTACCAGGAGGCGGGTTACCACCACAGCCATAGAGTTGGACCAAGGCGATACCGGCTGGAATTGTTCCTAGCGGAACCTGGATATCCAGAGGTGTCACATGGCATTCGATGTAGTCGGTACCGGAAACAGAAATATTCAGTGCGTCACCGCTTACGCCTTGTGACGAGACGAAGGGCAGAGGCCCGTCCCAGCAGTCGCCGTAGCCCGGCCTCGTGTAGAGCGTGCTCGACAAATGCACGACCAGTTCCGACCCCGTTTCGAGAGGCGAAGGTTCAACCGACAACTCGTAACCCAGAGCCGGCAAACACGAACCCAGAGCAACTAGGGTAAAGAGGATTTCGACTGCCCGGTTCTGTGTCAAGGATACGGCTCCTCTAACGCTTGACTTGAGCGGCCGCTGCTGACCGCCGCTAGATAGTACCGCAGCCCGTCGCAGCGGTCCTCTTGAACGAATAGTCAGGCATTTCACGCCCAGCCATGAATGATGCCGCCGATTACCAGACCGCCTAGCGAACTCATGATGAGAATCGGAGCGTACGCCTTTGTGATAATGGCGCTCGGGATACTGAGCAGAAGCCCGAACAAGACGCCAACGAGCCAGCCGGGCCAGGGCAGCTGAACGCACCCGATAACCGCGCCAATGGCAAAGCGCTCAACGAATGCGGCGCTTAGAGCAGCCGTCTTGTCGGGGAACGCCATCCGTGCCATGAGGCCAACTGTCAGAGCGCCGAAGATCAAACCTGCGATGACGCCGAGCATTTGATCAGACATAAACACCACCCACCAGAGTATGCCTAACGCTTGAGTTAGGCGGCCGCTGCTGACCGCAGCTAGATAGTACCGCAACCCGTTGCAGCGGTCCGCTTGAACGAATAGTTAGGCGGCTAGACCATGACCTGATGCATCGGCTCCGGACGCTCATGCCGCGGCTGGTACACACCGAGCTTTCCGCCCCCAGGCAGAGCGAGTTGAGTAAGCCTGCCCCACGGCTGATCCTGAATAGCGCTAGTCTCAACGCCTTGCCGCTGCATTTCGGCTACGAAGGCTTGGATGTCAGCGCACATCAGAAAGAACTCATGAACGTCATTCTTGTCCGATGGGTGAACTGCGACCTCGGCAGGCGGCAACCCAAAGATGAGCCACCCTCGACCGACATCGACGTGTGTGAGCTTAAGCGTGTCGCGCAGGAATGCGCGGTCCGCCTCGGGGTTGGTGCTGTAGATAACGGCATGCGCGCCAATGATCATCGTGTGCCTCCTGGGTGCCACCCATGCCACCTAACGCTCGAGTTAAGCGGCCGCTGCTGCGAAGCGCATGATGGTAGCGCAACTACTCCTGAGCGGTCAGCTTGGGCGAATAGTTAGGCGGCATGGAATTGCGAGTTAGAAGGTACGCGGCGAGTGCGCCCGCGGCCAGTGCAGACGCACACTCGGCCCAGGCGCCGAGCAAGGCCGCAAAGCAGAGCGCAACGCAAGCACCGACGATGAATGTTGCCCATGCCACGTAAAAGCGATGCGAGGGCGCAACAAGGAAAGCTGCGAGCACAATCAACGAAGCAGCCAATGCCGCGCCAAAGCAGATGAGCACATCGGAGAAGCGAAGAAACCATGGGGCAAAGCACGCTCCCGAAACGACTTGGTCAGGCGGACAAAAGCCCTCGACCGCCATGTGAAGCAGGAGGGCAAGAATGAGCGCAAGGTACCAAGCAGCCAAGGCGGCAGGTAGGACGCATAGCCATCTAAGTAACGTAAACATGACGCCTGACGCTTGAGCTAAGCGGCCGCTGCCGACCGCCGCATCATAGTACCGCAACCCGTCGCAGCGGTCCGCTTGAACGAATAGTTAGGTCTCTTGCGCCGCGACCGATTTGGCCACACTCGCTGCAATCTCGCTCTCGATCGCGAGAATGTCATCGACCTTTCGATCATAGTTTTCGCCCCAACGCTGGACTCCGGAGGCGGCGTCGATAAGTTGTACGGTGACGCGCACATTGTCGCCCACGCGCCGAACGCTGCCCAGGAGAATCTGACCAACGCGTGGCCTCTCTGCGACTCGCGCGGCCCTGACGTGCTGCGCGGTAAGGCGCGAAACAATCTCGAGTTGGATGCCAGCAGCCAGCGAATTTGCCTGGTCGGTGGTGTCGAAGCTCGTGAACGGCAGGACAGCGATCACCTGATCAGGCGACTCTGCCACAGCCAGTTTTTGGGAGTTTCCCGACATGATGACGTCGTGAGCGCGTCTATCGAAAAATCCGTTTACGAGGATGGCCCCGCTAATAAGGACAGCTCCGAAGATAATCGATCGATTCACAAAGACCTAACTCCGGAACTAACCCGCCGCCGGCCGGGTCGGGTGGGAAGTGACTAGCCCGACCCCGGCGGTCGGGTCGAATGAATTGTCGTGCCCGTTGCTTCACGGGAGGTAATAACAGTCGCCTAACGAATGGTGTTGGTCATGGCCTGCGCGAATTCGTGCCAGCCCGGCATAGCCAGAATCAGGTTTATGGCCGTGTTCGCAACAATTATCGCACCTGCGCCAGTCACCGTGACGGGATGAATGCGTTTGATCGAGACCAAGTCGAACACGAACAGCGGAATAAGGAGTACAAGAATCGGCCAGAGAAATGGCATGCCGGAGTTCGGCAACCAGTACATGCGATCGACGGCCGGCTGCAGAAGTACCAGCGCCGCCAACGAAAGTAGACGCTTGTGCGAGCTCGAATCTCGCCGCACCAGGACTCCCCAGACAAAGAAGAGCGCGAAAAGCCCCATCGTACAGATCTGAGAAAGGACAACGTCGTAAACCCAGCTCTCGACTTCGGTTTTAAGACTGGTTAACCGAATTAGCTGGCCCGCAGAGACGACGCCCATCGAGATCCACATCACGGCCGCAAGACTGACCGACGCTAGACCAAGCGCGCGATGCCACTTAAGGACACCTGACGCGGCGAGGCTGGTCTGCACGATGAAAAACAGCAACCAGGCCATCATCAGAGCGCCGTGCGTGTACGCAATTGCGGGAATGAAGGAGAATTGGAAAGTGCCGCCAAAAAGGTCGTCAAATTCCGGAGCGAAACCGACTACAGCCACGAGTGCGTAGGCCGAGGACAATGCGACGAAGAAATACCGCCACATTCCCGGGCGTCGCGATGCCGGGAGTTCCTTGAAGGCCTTGATGCCAAACCGGTCGCTCGTGGTTGATTGCGATGACATCAATCACTCTCCCCGTTCATGGCATGACGCCAGAGCTAACACGCCGTACCGGGCGGCGGGATATCGCCACGACCCGTCACGGTTGCGTTGAACGAATTGTTAAGCCGTCGGCGCTCTTTCCTCCGTAACGCTCGTATGCCATTGGCTCACCCGCCTCCGCCATGAGGCGCTCCACCACCGCACGAAACTCGTCTGTCTGCCAGTGCCTGCGCGTAGACCACCAATCTTTGACGCCAGGGTAAGCCACGTAGTCGCGTATCGTCCGTTCGACTTGTCCCCAGAGCGGCGCATCTAGCGTTCCGTCAAGATGGTAGAAAAACATTGACTCGTAATTCTTGAAAAATCTCGTGAAGAACGCGCTAAACCTGAGCTTGGAGACAGGGTCCAAATCTTCGAAGGATCGAACTCCTCTGAGAAAAATCTCAGCGAATTCCGCGCTGTCATTGACCGACTTTACAAGGTCACTCCACTGTCCCGTTAACAGGTTTACCACAGCGCGACGGCGTTCCTTGTTCTGCTCTCTGATTTGCACCGCCAGATAGATGACCGAGGGGATCACGCCGATTGCCGCGGCGAGTTGAGCGATAGCTCCTATCATCTCCCAGTTCATGAGGGCTCTCTCGGCCTAACGCTTGAGCTGAGCGGCCGCTGCTGACCGCCGCATGATAGTACCGCAACCCGTCGCAGCGGTCCGATTGAACGAATAGTCAGGGCACAACAAGTCGAGAGGCCATGAGCTTGTTGTCGGCGGCGCAATGGAGGAAATACTTGCCAGGTTGCGAAAACCCGACGGTTGCGGTGAAGAAGGACTGATAGGATCCAGGACAAGCATACGTCACTTGCCACCACACAGGCCAAAGCCACAGTGGCTCAGGCAGTGCGGCACCTCCTTGCACTCCGATGCCCTTGTCGCCATGCAAGGAATGCGTGATGACGGATGTTACAAGCACGCGCTCGGTGGTCGGCGATGAATAGTAGAACGACGAATAGTCAGCAGGGTGTACCGGAACCTCATCGATGCTGCGCACGTTTTGGTTGGCACAGCCAAAAAGAAATGCCAATGAAGCGCCAAACAAAGCAATCCGTAGCATGTCGAGCCCTAACGTTTGACGTGAGAGGCGCTTGGAGGCCGCAGGCCGGAATACCTCTTGATGGAAGGGTTAGGCCCCGCTGCTGCGGCGAATGCCATCTTCGAGCGCGAAGAACTGTGGATTCCTCGATGCCATCGGGCCGCGAAGCCTATCGATCTCCGCTTGTGGCGCGTGGACCTCGAACCTGACGATCTTTGCGATCTTCAGCGCTTGGCCAAGCAATTCAGCAACGTTCTCGCTATGTGCGAGCAGGGCGGCGGCGTCTACGTATCCCTCGCGACAGTGGGCGACGTTGCCGCTGAAAGAGAAGGCGTAGTGCATGCAACCCGGCTCCGTGCGCGTCTTGGCGACGAGCTTCAGCGCCAGAGCTTTGAAAGCGTCAAGTTGCCCGTCTTGGACCTCGAAGTACGGCACCAAGGTGCAGCAGGTGTCAAGCGTAAACATTCATGTCTCCTGTGGTTCTCACGGGCAATATGACCGCACCAATTTTGCACGCAGTGACTCACGCTGGGTGCCAGAGAGGCAATGATGAGGCGCTGCAGTTGCCGAAGGGCACTGGCGAGTGCCTAACAACCAGGACAGTGAAAACTACCATATTCTTTATCATATAGCCAAAACCGCCTTCTGCATTGATTCATGCTGTCCATATTTCCTTATATGGGATTGAACATCCCTGAACGCCCTCCGAAAAAGCCAGACCTTCTCCTCGCGCGAAGCGTCGGCCTAACTACTATTCGACCGACCTATCGAATGCGGTGTTCCTCCACTTCGGCTGGTCAGTCGATTCCATTACTACCGCCCTCCTCGCGGCCTAGCGCGACCGTCCACCGCGGATGATGCATGGATCTTCGG
>Ga0105242_10004853_pt1 | contig 10413 bp, 10 predicted proteins | sample KBSM24metaG_FD_81521 | JGI IMG/M metagenome (GOLD analysis project Ga0105242, IMG submission 81521) | Miscanthus rhizosphere microbial communities from Kellogg Biological Station, Michigan, USA - KBS M2-4 metaG | ecosystem: Host-associated > Plants > Roots > Rhizosphere > Soil | place... | reverse complement strand
TCGTCGATCAGCTGTGCCCGCACGTCGGCGCCACCACGCGACGGCCGGTCCCACACGAGATAGATCAGCTTCTCCACGCCCGGAAGCTAGCTCCGAGCATCAGTTCTGGCCCGGTGTTCAGGTTGCCAATCACGCGCTCGGTGATGCAGGCTCGCGCTCGAGCCGCCCCGACGAGCAAGGTGGCCCCGCATGGTCTCGTGTCTCGAACTGCGAACACTTGGTCACGCGACGCTCCTGATTTCGAGCGACGGCGTTCCGCTCCTCGCGACCGATCCGTGGCTGGTCGGATCGACGTACTCCCAGAGTTGGTGGCTGGATCGCTACCCGACAGACGAAGAAGTCGACCGGATTGCCGCGGCGCGTCACATCTACGTGACGCACGGCCATCAGGACCATTTCCATCTTGCGACGTTGCAGCGTCTCGCCAATCCGCCGACGTTGCACCCGGACCTACCGAACTACAGCGTTCCGAGAGTGCTCAGGTCGATGGGGATGACCGCGCACACCCTGACGCCGGGTCGTTGGTACGAGCTGACCCCGCAGATACGCATCGTCAGCCTCCCGGTTCTCGCTGACGATTCAGTACTCATCGTCGACACGCCGAAGGCGAGCGTCGTCAACCTGAATGACTGTGCTCCTCCCGCCTCGTTCTTGCGGATGGTCCGGCGGCGGTATCTGGTCGATGGAAAGCCCGTGCTCGTGCTGAGGAGTCATTCGCCGGCCTCATCGGGCGCTTCGATGCACCGCGATGGCAACCACGTTCCGCTCCACGGCGCACATGACTACGCGCAAATTTGTGGCGACATGACGAGCGCACTCCAAGGGACGCACTTCATCTCGTTCGCCTCGCAGGCATTCTTCGGTCGTTCCGATTCGCAGTGGGCAAACGAGACGAGGGTGTTCTGCGATGATCTCGCCGCGCATTGGAGACATCCCGACATCGAGCTCTGCCCTCCGCACGTGACGATGAATCTGGAAACGCTCGCGTACTCCTCGACGTATCGAAGACCGCACTTCGAGCTGGATCCCGTTCACGCCCGAGAGGTGCAAGAGCGCGAGACAGCAGAGGAATCGTTCGAGCTCCCCGAAGACTTCGCCAGGAGTCTCCGGCAATATCTCTCGGAGGTGTGGTTCTTGCGCCTCATCTTCCGTCACGGCATCGGGTGGTCGTTGCGGACGAGCAAACGGGAATTCTTCTACGACGCACGAACACGCAAGCTGACCGAAGGGATACCCGACCGGGTCGACGCCGTCGTGACGATCTCCGACCAGATGCTGTACGAAGCCGTGGTGAACGGCAACGTCACGGACCTTGGGATCACGATGACGATCCGGACCGACAGCAACGTGGACATCAAGCGGCCCTACCTCTTCTTCTCGCTGGTCGGGCTTCGCGATGCGGGGCACTTCCGAAGCTGGTCGAGCTTCCTTCGGTTCGGTTGGTTCTACGCGCGCATGGTCGCGCCGAATCTGTTCTGGTGGTGGTGGCGCAACCGTGCGAGCGCGCCCGCCCTCTCGCTGCGCGGTCCGGACCAGCGATTCACCGGACGACGCTCGTCAACGGAATACCGCTAGCTCGCCTTCTTGACTTGCAGCAGCTCGCGCACCGCGTTCGACATCGGCACCTCGGCGCGCGTGGCGAACGCCTCGGATCGCTCCGCGATGTGATCGGGCTCGTACACGTAGTTCGCCATGAGGCCGGCGGAGCGATCGCGACCGATCTCGCTCGGGTCGGCGAGCCAATTGATGCGCTGGATCAGGGCCCCGTTGGACAGATGGAAGTTCGCGACCGGGTCGAGCGCGCGGCCGTCGCGCACGGTCGTGAGGTAGCGCGCGCACATCGCGACCACCGCGGGCTCGATCGCCTCGTCGGTATCCCACGCGTGGTGCGACACGCGCGCCGCCACCCGCTCCGGCGATGCCGGGAGCAGCGCGCGCTCGTGCGGCCTCAGGTCGTCGGCGAGGAGCGTCGCCTCGAGCCAGGCGCGGTAGCCCGGAATCGGCGACAGCGTGACGAAGCGCTGCAGCTTCGGCAGGTCGCGGCGCAGCCGGTCGACCACCTGTTCGATGAGCGCGGTGCCGAGGTTCACGCCCGCGAGGCCGGGCTGGCAGTTCGAGATCGAATAGAAGACCGCGGTGTCGGCGTGGTCGGGGTCGACGTCGGGGGCGGTCGCGTCGAGCAGCGGCGCGAGCTCGCGGGGCGTGCCCGTCGTCAGCGCGACCTCCACGAACACCAGCGGTTCGTCGGGCATCGATGGATGGAAGAACGCGAAGCAGCGTCGGTCCCAGTCGAGCCGGTTCTTGAGGTCGGCCCACGACTGGATCGTGTGCACCGCCTCGTACTCGATCAGCTTCTCCAACAGCGCCGCCGACGCGAACCACGTGATGCGACGGAGGTCGAGCAACCCCACGTCGAAGAGCGTCGACAGCTGGGCCTTGAGCTCGAGGCCGACCTGTTCGAGCGCGGCGGCGTCGTCGGCGCTGATCGCGGGATCGCCGGCGAGCCGCAGGTTGTCGCCGCGCAGGTCGACGAGGAACTTCACGCCGTCGTGGAGCTCGGTGAACGAGCGCAACAGCCGGGCCGTCGGCGGCGTCAGCACCGCGCGCAGGTTGCGTTCTGCTTCGACGCGCGCGCTGCCGCCCGCGGTGCGCTGCCAGACCGCGATCGCGTCGCCGACCGAGGCGGTGTCGGTCCAGAACTCGCGCGTGAGCATGCCGAAGAACCGGACGCGGCCCCTGTCCGAGAGGTTGCTGTAGGCCTCCGCGATCGCGACGACGTCGGCCCGCTCGGTCGCGGTGTCGTGCCGTTGCAGGAGATGCGTGACGACCTCCCGTACACGCGACGCGTCGCGTTCGTCGAGATCCGGACCGATGTCGAGCGTGACCCGCGCGCCGCGCCGACGCGCACCGCGACGCAGGTGGAGTCGGAAGCGACGGGGCGGCACCTCGCAACTATTGTCCAACCACTATGCGTGATGCACTCATCGGCAAAGTCGCGATCGTCACCGGGGCCAGCCGGGGGATCGGCGGGGCCATCGCCCGGCGCTTCGCGGCCGAGGGTGCGCGGGTCGCGATCGTGGCGCGCAGCCTCGAGCCCGGCTCGGGCGGGCATCTCGCGGGCTCGCTGCAGGAGGTCGCCGACGACATCGCGGCCGACGGCGGCACCGCAATGCCGATCGTCGCCGATCTCGCCGATCCGGCCTGTGACCGAGCGGCCATCGTCGACGCGGCGGCGGCCGCGCTCGGACCGGTCGACGTGCTGGTCAACAACGCCGCGGCGTGCTTCTACCTCTCGATCGACGACACGTCGGAGCGTCGCCTGCGCGTCGCGTACGAAGTCAACGCGATCACGCCGTATCTCCTCGCCAAGGCGGCGGTTCCCGGCATGCGCGCACGCGGCAAGGGCTGGATCGTCAACATCGGGACGGTGATCGCCGAGTCCTCGCCGCCCGGGCCCGGGCGCTCCGGTCAGTTCGCACGCGCGTCCACCTACGCGCCGAGCAAGGCCTCGCTGAATCGGCTCACCGAAGCGCTGGCCACCGAGCTCGGCGGCGAGGGCATCGCGGTCAACGCGGTCGCACCCGAGATGGCGGTCGCCACCGAAGGCGCGACCGCGGTGATGGACCTGCCGCCCGAGTGGTGCGAGCCCATCGAGACGATGGCCGAAGCAGCCCTGGCGCTCGCAACCTGCGATCCCGCATTGGAGAACGGGCAGGTCCTGAAGTCGGTGCCGTACCTGCGCACGCTCGGCCGCCCCCCGCGCACGCTCGACGGCCGTGAGACGCTCGCGTGAGCCTCGCGGGTCGAGTCGCGCTGGTGACGGGCGCGGCGAGCGGCATCGGCCGCGCGACCGCGGAAGCGCTCGCGGCGCGCGGCGCGTCGGTGGTGATCGCCGACGTCGACGACGCGGGCGCACGCGCCACCGCCGACGCGATCGGCGCCGACGACCGGGTCGCGTTGGTGCACGCCGACGTGCGCGACGAAGCGTCGATAGGGAACATGGTCGCGACCGCGGTCGACCGCTTCGGCCGGCTCGATTGCGCCTGCAATGTTGCGGGCATCAGCACTCCACCGCAGGCGTTCATCGACGTCGACGCAACCGAGTGGCAACGCGTGCTCGCGGTCGACCTCACCGGCGTGTTCCTGTGCATGCAGGCCGAGCTGCGCCAGCTGCTCCGGCAGGGCGACGGCGGCGCGATCGTCAACGTGTCGTCGGGCGCGGGGCTCGTGCCCGCGCCGGGCCAGCCGCACTACACCGCGGCGAAGCACGCGGTGCTCGGGCTCACCAAGCAGGCCGCGCAGGAGTACGCGCGCAACGGGATCCGGGTCAACGCGGTGCTGCCGGGCCAGACCGAGACCGAACCGATGCGCGCCTATCTCGACGCCCAGCCCGACGGCGGCGAACGTCTCCTCCGCCGCATCCCGATGGGCCGCATGGCGCGCCCCGCCGAGATCGCGGAGGCGATCGCGTGGCTCTGTTCCGACGCGTCGTCGTACGTGAGCGGCGACTCGCTGGTCGTCGACGGCGCCCAGATCGCGCGATGAAGTTCAACCCGTACTCGTACGAGTTCCACGACGATCCGTTCCCGTTCTACCGCGAGCTGCGCGACCACGCGCCCTGCTACCACAACCCCGACCTGAACTTCTGGGCGATCTCGCGCTACGACGACGTGCTCGCCGCGCTGCACGATCCCGACACCTATTGCTCGCGCTACGGCATCACGCTCGAGCAGGACAACGCGCTCCCGATGCTGCTGACGACTGACCCGCCCGCGCACACCGACCTGCGCCGGCTCGTGAGCCGTGCGTTCACGCCCCGGCGCGTCGCCGACCTCGAACCGGAGATCCGGCGGCTCGCCACCGAGTTCCTCGACGGGCTCGTTGCGAAGGACGGCGCCGACTTGATCGTCGACTACGCGGCGCGCCTGCCGATGGACGTGATCGCGCGCATGCTCGGCGTACCCGCTGACGACGAGGAACAGCTGCGCAACTGGACCAATGCGTTGCTCGACCGCGAGGAAGGCGTGCCCGACGTCACGCCCGCCGGTGTCGAGGCCGCTACCAACCTCTACCGGTACTTCTGCGACTTCGTCGCCGAGCGACGCGCCGTCGTCGCGGCCGGAGCCGCGCCCGACGACCTCACCACCGCGCTGTGTGCGGTCCCGCCGGGTGGCGAGGGCCTGCGCGACGACCAGGTGGTCGGCTTCCTGTTCCTGCTGATCATCGCGGGCAACGAGACGACGACGAAGCTGCTGGCCAACTGCCTGCTCGCGTTGCAGCGCTTTCCGTCCGAGCGCGCCAAGGTGGCCGCCGACCCGGCGCGGATCCCCGACGCGGTCGAGGAGATACTCCGCTACGAAGGATCGACGCAGTTCATGGCGCGCACGCTGACCCGGCCCACCGAGTTGCACGGCGAGTTGATGCCCGAGGGCGTCAAGGTGTTGCTGCTGCTCGGGTCGGCCAACCGCGACGAGCGGGTGTGGGACCGTCCCGACGTGTTCGACCTCGACCGCCCGAAGACCGTCCAGCACGTCGGCTTCGGGCACGGGATCCATGTGTGCCTCGGAGCCGCGCTCGCCCGCCTCGAGATGCGCGTGAGCCTCGAGGAGATCTTCCGCGCGATGCCCGGCTACGAGATCGACGAGTCGCGCTGCACACGCGTGCACTCCGGCAACGTCCGCGGGTGGGCGTCGATGCCGATCCGGGCGGGGGAATGAGCGACGTCGACGAGATCACCGCGCTCATCAACGAGTACGCGTTCCGGCTCGATGCGGGCGACCTCGACGGCGTGGCCGCCCTGTTCGAGCACGCGGAGCTCGGGTCGACCCGGCACGACCGCCGGCGCCGTGGCGCGGCCGAGGCACGCGGGCTCTACGAGGACGTGATCATCTACGACGACGGGACACCGAAGACGCTGCACCAGATCACCAACGTGACCGTGCGCGTCGACGGTGACCGAGCCACCGCACGATGCTGCTTCACCGTGTTGCAGGTCACGGCCCAAGGTCTTCACCCGGTGCTCGCGGGCGACTACCACGATCGCTTCGAGCGGGCAGATGGCGCCTGGCGCTTCACGGAACGGATCTTCGATCCCCGTCTCTTCGGCGACCTGTCGGGCCACATGCGGGGGCCTGGCTGAGGAACGCTGCAAGGAATCGGGCCTCCCGGACGTCGAACATCCGATGGAGACTGTCGCGGTGTCGGGGCCAGGCGACGATCGCGGGCTCGCGCCGGTCGCGCCCGAGGAGCGCTGGACCGCGTTCGCCGAGCTCTACCGCGCCGAGCACAATCGCATGCTGCGCGTCGCGGTCCTGCTCACCGGTTCGACCGAGGTCGCGCAAGACGTTGTGCAGGACTCGTTCGTGCGCCTGTATCGACGGTGGGACGACGTGCGCGATCCGAGCGGTTACCTCTACCGGATCGTCGTCAACGGATGCCGCACCCACCATCGTCGTGCGGCGCGCGAGCAACGAGCGCGCGAGCGTGTGAGTCGGGCCGCGAGTGACGTGTCGGTGCTCGGAGCCGACGAGTTGCGGGACGCGCTCGCGTCTCTGCCGTACCGGCAGCGCGCGGCTCTGGTGTTGCGGTTCTACGACGATCGGTCCGAGGCGGACGCGGCCGAAGCACTGGGTTGCCGCCCCGGCACAGTCGGGTCGCTGGTGCATCGGGGCATCACCCAGCTGAAGAAGGTGATCGAGCTGTGAGCGACGACGATCGATTGCGCGAGCGCCTTCGGCGGGAGGCCGACCGCGTTCCCGACTTGGCCGATCTCGACGACGTAGCGGTACGGCTCGGGCGGCGGCGTCCGGTACGCGAACGCCGCTTGCTCGCGTTGGTCGCGCTCGCGCTCGTCGCCGGCATCGGCGGTGGCTTTGCGCTCGGCCGGAGCCACTCGAACCACGGCAAGGCCGTGTCGGTGGCCGGGGGCGGCGATGCCGAGGACACCACGACATCGCCGCCGACGAACCCGACGACCATGCTGACCGGGCCGGCGCACACGCTTCCACCGCCGGGGCCCGACCAACCGGCGGACCCGGACACCGCACGCCGGCAGATCGCGAAGGCGTACGCCACTGCATACGACGGAGACGTCCCCGATGACCTCCGCAGCAAGGCGATCGAGGATGGCGCCGGGCTGACCGGGGTGTTCGAACAGCTGCGCACCGGTTCCTTCGCCGCGCCGGTCCGGTCGGCCCGTACCGTCGTCGACGAGATCGTCTTCCTTTCGCCGACCCGAGCGGCGGTTGAGTTCCACTCCCGGCTCGGCGACGGCTCGACGTCGGGCCCGTATTTCGGCGATGCCTTCCTCGACGCCGCGGGGTACTTCGGGTGGGAGATCTCACACGCGTCGTACTGCCAGATCATCATCCCGGCGGGGGTTCACTGCCCGGAGTGAGACCGCGTTCCGGCCGCGCCCTAGCGTGGCGCGAATGGCTCAAGGAAACGACCGGCCGACGTTGGTCGTGCTCGGCGCGTCGGGCGACCTCGCGGCGCGCTTGCTGTTCCCCGCGCTGCTGTCGCTCGAGCAGCGTGAACGCCTCGAGAACCTGCGCGTGATCGGGTACGCGCGTCAAGAGTGGACCGACGAGCAGTTCCACGAGAACCTGCGCGCGTCGATCGACATGTCGGGCGTCCACTACGACGACAAGTACCTCGACCGCTTCATCGAGCGCATCGAGTTTCACGGCGGGGACCTGTCGGTCGAGTCGCTGCGCGTGTTGCACAGCGTGATCGATGGGCCCGCGATCTTCTATCTCGCGCTGCCGCCCGGAGTGTTCGCCGACGCGGCCGAGACGATCGCCAGGGCCGGGCTCTGCGACGAGAGCAACGGCCACCGTCGCCTCGTGATCGAGAAGCCGTTCGGTGTCGACCTGCAGAGCGCGCTCGCGCTCGACGCACAACTGCACCAGTTCTGGCGCGAAGACCAGATCTTCCGCATCGACCACTTCCTCGGTAAGGAGACCGTCCAGAACATCCTCGTGTTCCGGTTCGCGAACCGGTTCATCGAGCCGGTGTTGCGCGCGGCGCATGTCGACGAGATCCAGATCACCGTGGCCGAGACGCTCGGCGTGGAGGGCCGGTCCCGCTACTACGACGGCATCGGCGCGCTGCGCGACATGATCCAGAACCACCTCATCCAGATGATGACGTTCGCGGCGATGGAGCCGCCCGCGCTGTGGGATTCGGAGATGATCCGAGACCACAAGGTCGAGGTGTTGAAGGCGGTGCGACCGGTCGACGCCGAGCGCGATGCGGTGCGCGGCCAGTACTCCGCCGGACTCGTCGAGGGCGAGCCCCGGATCGCGTACCGCGCCGAGCCCGGCGTCAACCCGACCTCGCGTACCGAGACGTACGCCGCGCTGCGTCTGCATCTCGACACGTGGCGCTGGGAGGGCGTGCCGATCCTGCTCCGTTCGGGCAAGCGCCTCGGTGCGAAGGCGCACGAGGTGGCGTACCGGTTCCGCGAGCCGCCGACCCGCCTGTTCCGGCACACGCCGCTCGAACACGCCGAGCCCAACTGGTTGGTGTTCCGAATGAGCCCGAGCGAGTGCACCGAGCTCGTGGTGCGCACGAAGCAACCCGGGCTCGAGCTCGAAGCCCGCGAGTCGGTGCTCCGCGCCGAGTACACGACCAAGGACGCCGAGGAGGCGTCGGCGTACGAGCAGCTCCTGCTCGACGTGCTGGAGGGCGACCACACGCCGTTCCTCCGCTTCGACGAGGTCGAGTGGTCCTGGCGCATCGTGCAGCCGGTGCTCGACGCGTGGAAGACCGGTGCGCCGGAGGACTACATCGCCGGGGGAGACGGTCCGGCCGGCGCGCACCGCTTCCTCGGTACCGGACACGCCTGGCGTCCGCTGGTCCAGCCGGCCGACGACTGATGGAACCGCGTGTGAGCCTGATCACGTTGGGCGTCGCCGACGTGCACGTCTCGCGCGCCTTCTACGAACAGCTGGGGTGGGAGGGCCGGGAAACCGAGGAAACGGTCTTCTTCCAAGCCGGCGGGGCGGTGATCGTGCTCTGGGGTCGCGCCAAGCTCGCGGCCGACGCCCAGGTTCCCGACGTCGAACGTCCGGGTTTCCGAGGTGTCGCCCTCGCGCACAACGTGCGGTCAGAGCAAGAGGTCGACGAGATCGTCGAGGCGGCGGAACAGGCCGGCGCAACCGTCACCCGGCGTGCCGGCCCGACGTTCTACGGCGGCTACTCCGCGTACTTCACCGATCCCGACGGTCACGTCTGGGAAGTTGCGTACAACCCGGGGTTCGCGCTCGACGCCGACGGCTCGATCACCCTGCCCGATTTCGAGTGAATCAGCTGGACGTCGCGAGAGTGGTCCAGCTGCCCGGACGCCACCGTTCGACCGCGTTCCCGCCGACGGCGTAGCACTCGTTGGCGGTCGGGCAGGCCACGCCGGAGAGGTTCATGCCGGGCGGCTGCGGCGTCGTGCGGCTCCACGTCGTACCGTCCCAACGCTCCGCGTACGAGACGGAGTAGTTGCGGTTGCCGACCGCCAGGCACGCGGTCGGCGACGCGCACGAGACGGCGTTGAACAGCAAGTCGGTGCGCGGCCCTTTCTGCGGGCTCGCGGTCAGGCTCCATTGCTTGCCGTTCCACCGGTCCTTCAGGAGGACGATCGGCGGGTCACTCTGGGTCTGACCGACGGCCATGCACGCGGTGCCGCTCGCGCACGACACGCCGTAGAGCACCTTCTGGGGTCCATTCGCTCCTTGTCGCGCACTGACGGACCAGGCGCGACCGTCCCAGCGCAGGATGAGCGTCTTCACGGTGTAGTTCCACTCGGTCGAGCCGGCCGCAAAGCATTGCTTCGCCGAGGTGCACGACATGCCCGTGAGTGCGCTCTCGCTGTACCCGGAACCTTCGAGGCGCGGGTTCGCCATGACCTTCCAGCTCTGGCCGTTCCAGTGCTCGACGAGGGCCACCGGGCGGACCTCCACGTTGGACGAGCCGGCGGCCGCGCAGAACGACGCCGTTGGACAGGCAACGCTTCTCAGCTCGTTGGATCCGGGCGCGTTGGGAGTCGATACGACCTGCCACGAGGAGCCGTTCCAGCGCTCGACCAGAGTTCGCTTGTTGCCCGTGGGGCCGCGGCTGCCCACGGCGAAGCACTTCGTGGTGCTCGAGCACGCAACGCCGTACAGCAACCCACCGGACACCGCCGGGCTCGCCATCGTCGTCCAGTGCGCGCCGTCGTACCGCACGATGCCGGGCTTCGAGCCGGAGCTTCCGACCGCGAAACAGAACGCCGGTCCCCGGCACGTGATGCCCTGCAACAGCGGCGGGCTCGCCGCGCCCGCCCCGCCCGGCACCAGCATCGCGACCGCCGCGCCGAAGGCCGGCACCCAGGCAGCCACGCGTCGCGACATGAGCCCAGCGAACCAGGGCTCGTGGCGCGTT
>Ga0105242_10004852_pt1 | contig 10414 bp, 3 predicted proteins | sample KBSM24metaG_FD_81521 | JGI IMG/M metagenome (GOLD analysis project Ga0105242, IMG submission 81521) | Miscanthus rhizosphere microbial communities from Kellogg Biological Station, Michigan, USA - KBS M2-4 metaG | ecosystem: Host-associated > Plants > Roots > Rhizosphere > Soil | place: Michigan... | reverse complement strand
TGCCCCTACTGTTTCAGCGCCAGCTCCAACTTCTGCACCACAAGTCCCCGCCCAGACGCCCGGTGCAGGTTTTGGAGCTGGTCCTGAAGCAGTACCTGTTGTGCAAGGGCGTGTTTCTAATTTAGCGCCAAATACGGTTGAGGTCGCTGCTCCTGCTCCTGCTCCTCCCACCACAGGGCGTGCACCACGTGTTCTTCAAGTTGCTCCAACCAAAGAGAACGCCGTTGAGATAGCTAGACAGAAAGCTGCTCGCGAAGCAGCAGCTGCCGCAGATGCAAAAGCTGAAGCTGCCGCTGCTAAAGCCGCCGCAGAAGCCGAAGCTAAAAAAGATACACACTATTCCATGATTGGCGTGGAGCCGGCTAAGGGGAAACAAAAAAGTCGTATCAATAAAGTTCTTGACGATAGTGTTATTGCACGAAGATTACTGGATGAGCGCCCAACCAACTCAGCGGTCCCGACCACTGAAGAAGGAATAAATGCGCTTAAGTCTGAATTGGACGCTGCTGTTAAGTCTGCTGTAGCGCAGGGTGCAGACTTACGTGGTCAGGTTGGTCATGTATCTACCCCGCACTCGCTTGTGTGGCTTCGGGAAGCGCAGGAGCTTGTTAGTTATCTTAGTGGCAAAAAGAAAATTGAGCTTGTTGATAAACAAAAGGCTGTAGCAAGGTTTATTGATCGTGAGACAAGGATCAGGCTTGGCGAAGGGGTAGCTGTAAAAGCCGAACGCGCTCTTGAAGCTGAGCAGGCTCAGGCAACGAAAGGCAAGGGCAAGGGCCAAGTAACAGAACAAACCCAAGAAAGTGATGCCACTCCTGCTACATCTACCGCAATAAAACCAATAAGTGTAGAAGCACCTACTGAAACAAAAACATTAGCCCGTAAAGCCGAGAAGGGCGGGGGCACAATAACAGTTGAGGTACCTAAGGCTGTAGAAGAAAAACCTGAAGAAGATTTAGAAGACCTAACTCAAAAGAGCGAAGCTATAGTCGAGCAGACTAGGGCGCAAAAAATAATTGCTGATAAAAAAGCCAAGGAAGCAGCCAAGCAAGCTGAAGCCAAAAGAAGAGGTGAAGCAGCGCGTGCAGCGATAGAAGCTCGCACTGCAGAAGCAAATAAGAAAGCCGCAGAGGCTAAGGCGGCTGAAGCGGCTAAGCCAAAGCCCTTACCTCCACAGGTAAGTGAGAGGGTAGAAGCATCAAAAGAAAAAGCTGCACAGAGAGAAGCGGCTCAAGAGGCGAAGAAACCTCCTAAAGCGCGCAAGAAAAAGACAACAATAGTTGCGCCTAAGGCTTCTTCTCCGGCAGCGTCCTCTGCAGATTTTGCTGCACAGGTTAAGGCGGAAGTAGAGCCTAACCCCTCAGACGCGCAGATACTTGCAGATAACGCTTCTAAAGCGCATGTCTCTATTGAGGGCATGCCGCTTGCTATTGAGACGGCAGCAAATACTGAACGTCAAATAATTACCCCTACGGGTAGTCGTATTGGCAGGCTTTATAAATATGCCTACGGGCATATATTGGGGACAAAAGCTCCTGACGGAAACCCCATTGATATCTTCTTGGGGCCAGAAGCTTACCCAAATAACCCTAAGCTAGAGGGCCTTCCTGTCGTTGTTATCGATCAGGTAGACCCCGACACGAAAATCCCTGACGAACCCAAGGTCATGTATGGGTTCGAGACGGTTAAAGATGCAGTAGCCGCTTACGAGGATAGTTATCCGCGCGGTCCAGAGCGTCGTGGCGACGTTACGCCGATGACGCCAAACGAGTTTAAGCAATGGAGGATATCCAAGCAAGAAAACAAAAACGCTCAAGAGCCTGCAGGAGCGCCTGTTAGCGAGCTTGACGCTCTGATTGCAGAGCAGACTGAGGATGCAGCGAGTACCGACCTAGAGAGTGTATTAGATAATGACTTAGAAGCTTACGGCGAAGAGATGCCGAGAAGACTAAGACTGGCAAACGATACTTTTGATGAGTTTAACCAAGTACCTTTAGAGGATCAGGTTGCTGCCTCACGGGGCCGTGCCGCACGCCAAGAACTGGAAGTAGCAGCTGTATCGTCAGACATAGGTACAGTGTCGAGTTTCCTCGAAGCTGGCGTTCAACAGCAAAACAGTAAAGAGCGTGTTGGCTATGGACTAAAAGAACGCGCGCTTTTCCCGCATGTAATGAGACGCATCAAGGCGCTGGCTGGAGATGTAAAAGTATATGTTGTGTCAGGTAATGACCTACAGGGAAGGCTTGGCAAAGGTAAAAATGTTGCTGGATTTTATAGCGATGGAGGTGGCTATATAGTTGTTAATGGGGACTTGAGTCCCATTCAGTTTGCTAGGACGGTTCTGCATGAAGGTATTCATGCAGCGTTCGTAAAGGCTACACTCGAACATCCTGAGCTTATGGTTCAGTTGGATAAAATTCTGGAGGAAGGCTACGCTAAGTGGAAGAGTGTACCGGGTAACTATCTTAATGGTAAGTTGCCTTATGGCCTGACCAGTATCCATGAAATTCTTGCAGAGGCGCTCAGTAACCCACGTTTTCAAGAGTTTCTTCTAACTACCAAAGCCAGTAATGAGCTTGTCAAAGAGCTTGGGCTGGATGGCAAGTTCCGCTCAATGTGGGACGTGCTTATGCGGTTCATAGGCAAGATATTTAAGTTACCCAAGGCGCATGACTCGTTGCTCAGCGCAGTACTAAAAGTATCTTCCAAGCTTGAGCTTGTTGCGCCTGACTACGAAGGCGCAATATCTGATAAAGCCCTAGCTAACAACCTTCGCTATAAAGCGACAGGGTTGTTTCCCACTGACATAGAGTCAAGGTTCACAGATACTGTTGATCGCGTAAACAAAATATTACCCGCACGGGTAAAGAAGGTTCTTGGCACCGACGTTGCACAGCAGGAGCAGGCAAACTCTCCTTGGCTCATGACTTTGCGAACGCTGGATCAATTGATCCAAGTCGCCAAGAGATATGGACAGCCATTTTATGAGCACCTCCGCAAGGTGGGCGACACCATTGAGCGTATTCGTACAACTGCGGGGAAATACCTCGACGAGATGACGCCTCTCATAAACGAGAGCCATGGCTTAGAGCGAAAATACAAAGGCACTGATCTGTGGAAGAGGTTTGTTAATCTTGTTCACGCCGAGACCAGACTGCAGGTTTATTCTGACCGTGATCTCTCCAGCCAGAAACATCTGGGTAAGAACACTCTCAGGGGTGCACAGCCCAAAGCAGAGTGGAGGGAACTTAACAACGAGTTCAAAGCACTCGCGGCTGCAGCTCCTGATCTCATAGCCTTTCGTACCAAGGCGATGGATTTTTATAAAACATCTCAAAACAGGGAACGACTTGGTATTGTTAAAAATTCTTTGGAGATTGCTGGGTTTCACAATCCGGCTCTTGCCCAGAGACTATTCGATGGCGACGAGACTGAAGACGACAAGGCGCTTCTCAAGCAGACCTACGATCACATCAAGGATGCCGCAGAGCTTGCCAAACTAAAAGGCCCGTATTTCCCCCAAATGAGAAGGGGCAATCATGTTGTTCGTGCGTTGTTTAAGATTGTCGCTCCGAAGTATGCGCTAAGGGCGCTGCCCGATGCAAACGGTGAAGTAAGAACTTGGGAGTTTGCCGGCAAGAACGCTCGTAACCAAGCGATGGACTTCGCAGAAGCGCAAAAAGGTACCGGCATGGTGGCTACCCCGGTATCAGTGTGGGTAGATAAAAACACAGGCGAGAGGTATTTTAACCTAGGCAAGCCCGACGAAGTTCGCGTCCGTCCAGAAGACACTGACGCGGAACAACGGTTCAGGGTTACAGTGCAGAACCGCTTCGTGGAGTTCTACGAAACAAAACGACAGGCACGCCAAGTAGCTGCTGCGCTTGCAAGTGACCCAGCCGTAGATACTGATACTATTGCTCCGGTGGTTGAGAAGAGGTTCAACCCCGGCGACCGGCAAGCAGGCTTGATGTCGCATCAGCTAAGTGTATTGGCTGATAGCTTGGCTCGCCGCCCCGGCTATCAGAACCTTAGCGCCAACGAACAGAACCAAGTTGTGCAGGCTTTTAACACTGCCAGCTTGAGGTTATTATCGTCTACGCGCATACAAACAAAGCGTATGCAGCGCACAAACGTGCTTGGCGCTTCTGATGACTTCACTAGAAACCTCACGGAGTACTCGCAGTCTGTAAGTGGTTATCTGGCAATGCTGGATCATCAGAACGATCTTAACACAGCCATGGTCGCTGCCAGAAAAGAAGCCGATAGTTTCAGCGACTACAACAAGAGCGGCGGGCAAAGCTCTATCATGAACGTGATAGAGAAGCGCGTTAAAGGCGCTACTGCATTTGATAATTCTGGCAGAGCATACGAGTGGGGCAACAGGCTGCTGGCTCTGAGCTTTGCGTCCAAGCTCATTTCTCCCGCTACTAACCTGCTTAACTCGCTGCAAGTACCCATGGTGACCTATCCGGCACTGGCGGCTAAGTTTGGTCCGGGGCGTGCAGCGCAGATGCTGTTTAAGGTTTATAGGGAGATTGGCGTAGCGAACGTCCTCAAGCAAGGTATCGTTGCTTCCAAGCGCGCTATCACGCAGGGGCCGAACGCCGAGATGCCAAATATGGTAGAGGATATAATTTCCAGAGTAAAATCCCCGCAAGTGCGTGCCATGCTTAAGCATTTGATCGAAGTCGGTTCTATCGATGCGAATGCCGGTATAGAAATATCCGACCTGATCGAAACCCGCACGGGCGCTCTAGGCACGATAGATCATTATACAAACTACATTCATACTTTTGGCAGACAGATGCCAAAGGCTATTGAAGCTGTTAACCGTACTGTTACTGCTATTGCATCTTATAATCTGGAGATGCAGCGCTCAGGTGATCATGATTTAGCTGTGAGGTTTGCGCAGGAAACTACCAATACTACGCAGGGGTTGTATTCTCATACCAATGCTGCGCCAGTATTTAATCATCCGCTTGGAAGGTTAAGTTTACAGTTCAAGAAATACGGGCAGCTAATGTATAGCATGCTTGGCGATAACATCGGCAAAGCCATAATGGCTGCTGAGCCGGGGGACCGTGCAGAAGCGCTTAAGACGATTGGTTATCTGCTGGGTACGCACTTTGTGATGGCAGGCGCATTGGGCCTGCCACAGGAGCCGCTCAAGTGGCTTATTATTGGTGCGCGTGCAGCGGGCGCAGATGTTAGCTGGGCTGGCTTTGAGCACGGAGAGCGGGAGTTTTTGTCCAACATACTTGGGCAGGGGCTTGGCGAGGTCGCTGCACGGGGCATAACCCGCGCACTCCCAGAAAGCTTCTCGTTTGATCTTAGTGGTCGTGCAGGCATGCAGGACTTGCTGACGTATGGCGAGCCACGCTCTGTAGACAAGCAGGACCTTAGTGCTTTCTTCTGGGACACCGCAGCTGGTGCGCCAGCGCAGATGCTGGGTGACTGGATAAAAGGCTCGCAGGCAGCGCTAAATGGTGACATCGGCGAAGCTGCTCAGAGGTTCTCTATTATCAAGGTGGTCACTGATGCTATAAAGAGCTATAGAAACACTTCAGGCGAACAGAAGACAGCTGCCGGTTACGAAAAACTATCGGCTTATGGATTTGGCGAAGCAGCGATCAGGGCGTTTGGGTTTACCCCCGCGAGGGAGGCCGAAACCTCAGAAGCGAGAAACTATTTTTCACAAGCTACTAAGGCTGCATCTAAAGCCAGAGACGATCTTATGCATCAATGGTTTGAAGCAAGTCCTAGCGACCGTGGCAGGCTTTGGGGTACTGTAGAGCGGTTTAATTATGGGAAGGCGAAAGATGAGCGTCTAACCCGCGCCGATCTTGACAAGTACGCAAAGCGTAGACGGACAGAAGAGCGCACCGGTCTTGTCAAGTCTGGGTTCAGGGTAACCCGTCGCGATACAGAGACATACAAGAAGCTCGGAAATACTTACAACATTAGCCCATAGGGGGTAATAATGGCAACGAAAACTAGAATTGAATTTGGTAGTCTATATGGGGCTAATTCATCAAACCCAAACATGATGAGTGGGCTACCAGTCTCAGCAGTTGCAATGAGTGTAACTGGCACAGCGTCCACCACAGGAACTACTGTTCCGGCTGGCGTGGGATGGGCGTTCATTACCGCCATTGATGGTAATGTTCTGGCGCTCCCCGGCTCTGCGCCTACAGTTACACAGACTACAGGTAAATTATGTTTGCAGGGGGTGGAAACACCTATTTCGGTGCAACCGGGGTATTTGATTTCGCTCATTGAGCTTGCATAGAGTGCTAGCATAGTTACCTGCAGGGGTAATGTTCTATGGGTTATTCGTACGGTTACGGCTTTGGCCACACTTGGAAGCAGGAGAAACGAGTTGTAGCTTCTGCTCCTGCTGGTGTCGCGCCAGTTAATACTACCCTGCCAGCCATCAGCGGTACGCCGACCGTAGGTGAGACTATTACAGCTACTGCAGGTGTATGGGACGGTGTGCCGTCGCCATCGTATACTTATCAATGGAAGCGTGCAGGTGCCAGTATCAGTGGCGCTACAGCTAGTACATATACGCTGGTAGCGTTGGACACAGCCACGCTTATCACTGTTACAGTAACAGCAACAAACGCTTCTGGCTCAGCGAGCGCAACCTCTGCTTCGTTTGGAACGATTAACTTAACACCATCCAATGCCGTAGCACCAGTTGCGTCAGGCACGGCAACGGTAGGCCAGACGCTCTCTTGCACGACAGGCACTTGGGCCGGTACCCCAGTTCCGACCTACGCCTACCAGTGGAAGCGAGACGGGTCTAATATTAGCAGCGCCACCTCTAGCACATATCTGCTGGTCGCTGCCGATGCCGCTGCATTAATCTCCTGCACAGTTACGGGGACCAACACCGCAGGGTCTTCGTCGGCAAGCTCCAACTCGCTTGGGGCAGTTATATGGTTACCGGCGAACACCGTCGCGCCAGTTGCGTCAGGCACCGCAACAGTAGGGCAGACGCTTTCCTGCACCACTGGCACTTGGACCGGCAGTCCAACACCCACCTACGCTTATCAGTGGAAGCGCGACGGTGTTAACATTGGGAGCGCGACATCCAGCACATATCTGCTGGTGAGCGCCGACGCCGGGGCTATGATTACCTGCACGGTTACCGCTACAAACACCGCCGGGGCTGTCTCAGCCACCTCCAATTCGCTCGGTGCTGTCATCTGGATACCGATCAACACCGTAGCGCCTGTTATATCTGGCACGGTGACAGTCGGCCAGACGTTGACTTCTACTACCGGCACCTGGACCGGCTCGCCCACGCCCACTTATACCTACCAGTGGAAACGTGACGGTAGCAGTATCGGTAGTGCGACTGCAAGCACATACGTTCTGGTCATCGCCGACGTGGCTGCGAGTATTACTTGTGCGGTTACGGGGACTAATACTGCCGGTGCCGTGGCAGCAACTTCCAACTCGCTGGGACCGGTCATAGCGGGTGGAGCAGAAATTCTAGGTAGTGAGACAAACGGTTGGGCGACGAAATTCACCTACGCGACGGACGCAAATAGGGTAGCGAAAATAGTATCAGGCGCAATTACTTACTATACTCTCAATTCCTTCTGGTCACAGCTGGGTATATCCCCAAAAACCGCTTGGGACATAAACGGCAACCTCGTCTGGAGTCCGCACAACCTGTTCCTCAACAGCGCCTCGCCAGCGACACAGAGCGTTACGACGGTTACGGGGCAGGCGTATACAGTTACGGTGACAGGTAGCGGCTCCCTAGCAGGCTCCAGCGGGGCCAGTGGCACGGCATCTGCTGGCTCCCCTCTGACCTACACAGCGACCGGGACAACCAGCACCTTCACGCTCTCTGGCTCACTGACCACGATACAAATCAACAAGGGGACGGTTGCCACCGAGCATATGGTGACCACGAGCCTCGTGCGCGTCGGGCTGATCGTGGACTACGATCCGGGGACACACGTAGCGAAAGGACTTCAGGTCGAACCAAACGCGACCAACCTGCTCCTCAACAGCACGACCCTGTCTACGCAGAACGTGACAGTGACGGCAGTGGCGCACACGTTGTCGTTCTACGGCACGGGCACAGTCACACTGTCGGGTGTCTCCTCTGCCGGTCCGCTGACGGGGAGTAGCGCTACAACGCTTGTCACTCTGGGCTTCACCCCAACTGCCGGTACTCTTACTTTGACCGTCAGCGGCACCGTCAGCTATGCGCAGCTTGAGACGGGGGCTGTTGCTACGTCGCGTATTCCGACCTTTGGTGCGACTGTTACGCGCAACGGAGATAAGTACACGTTCCTTCTTTCTCTCATACCGGCGATCACGACGGAATACACGATCTATGATAAATGGCAAACACCAGTGCCAACCAATGGCCGCTTCCCGTTTGTCGTCACGGACGGCACGTCCAACGAGTTTGCCGGCATTTGGGCAAACGCTTCAACCGTGCGCCTAGATAGTCATGTTGGTGCTGTGGCAGTAGGAACAATCGTTGGACCAGCTCTCGCCGCTAATACAACGGTGTCTAGTGCTGGCCGCTTTAAGCTCAACGACTGTGCTCTGTCGGTAAATGGTGGCGCAGTTGGCACGGACACGACCGTAACGCTCCCGACCGTCACTGAAATACGCATGGGAACTGCTGGCAATAACGCTACTGCTACCGGCAACTTCTACGTCGAGGAGGTCGCCATATTCCCGCGTGGCTTCACCAATGCCGAGCTAGTTACAAAGGCTACACCATGATCGAGTTTGTGCTCCGTGCAAGCACCAGAAACGCTTTTGAAAATCTTATGAAGTCCCATGGCCTCATGAAGGGAAATGGGGAGCTGCAGGAAGACGTGGTAACGGACCCTTTTCCTGGAAGCTTGGAATATCCGACAGGTATTCCGATTGAGCCGGGTGTCTACCACGTTAATGTTCGGCTTACAGGGGTAGCAGAGGCGGCGCAGATAGCAGGGTTCCCCCAGTATGACGAGCAGGGGAATCTGCTACCGCAGTATTTGCGAACTAAGCTCGGTAACCTAGTCTACAAGACGGGTAACCCTTGGACTGCTGCAAATGGCACGACTAGCGGCGCAACGATGAGCAACGTCACCTTCATCTACCGAGACACAATAAAGACCCGTAAGCGGGTCTGGCAATAATTCTTACCTTTAAAGGTAATAGCTCCTATGGCTGCTAAAACTCGCGACACACTGAAGTCGGAAAACTCCTCTGACTTCCCTGACAACGTAGATGGGCTGATAACGCCTGCTAGTTTGCGTGGGCAGCTGGACGATATTATTGACAGCGCCATCTTCCCCGAGGATGGTTCTATTGCTGGTCCAGCCGGTCCTCCCGGTCCGACAGGACCTACAGGCCCAAGTGGCGCGTCCGGTGTATCAGGCGTTGATGGCGCAACAGGTCCTGCTGGTCCAGCCGGTCCTCCCGGTCCAGCTGGTGCCGGTGTTGCGATCCTAGGCTCTGTGCCTGACGTACCCTCGCTGCCGGGTTCTGGCGTGCTTGGTGAAGCGTGGATCGTCCAGAGTTTTACGCCCTATCACCTGTTTGTCTGGGACGACATAGCGATTGACTGGAGCGATGCCGGTGTATTCCAAGGCCCGCAGGGCATACCGGGACCAACAGGACCGGCAGGCACTACCGGTGCTACGGGACCAGCAGGACCAACTGGCCCGGCAGGACCCACAGGTGCTACAGGACCGGCAGGACCATCTGGTAGTGATGCTACGAACTACACCACCGTAGCGGCCATCGTTGCAGCTACGATACCCGTAGGGGTAAAGAGCATCAAGACTGCTGGTTACCAAGCAGTTGACAGCGTTACCGGCCTAAGCACACTAGGTATTGGTGCAGCTAGGTATCATAGGATAGATACCGCACCCAGCGGGTGGATGCTTACCCCCGATCTTCCTCTTCCTTCCGGCACTAGCCCATACAACCGTGGCTTCATCAGGTCGCTGGACCGCTTCACCTCTGCGGGTACAACGGACGCCACCAACGGCGGCTACTGGATGCTCGATATCGAGCAGGGTCTTACTGTCACCATGTTCGGTGGAGAGATAAGAACTACCGCTCAAACTGGCGGTACTGAGACAGTCAACGATGCAGCTATCCAACACGCGCATGTGTTCTGCAACAACGTGCAGGTAGGTTACTACGTCCCTCTTATTTTCCCAGTAGGCCGGTTCCGTGTATCCACCCAAGTAGAATTCGTGAACGGTATGAATTGGAGGGGGGAGAGTATTGTCGGTGGCTCCGATACAGAGAATACCTCTACCTACTACAACAACGACAACACCATGTTCTATATGACTGCCAGCCGGCGCGATGTTTTCTTTAGCGGTATCGACTTCGACGCAGCCAGCGTAGCCAAGGATATTATTCTTTCACGCAC
>Ga0105242_10004849_pt1 | contig 10417 bp, 9 predicted proteins | sample KBSM24metaG_FD_81521 | JGI IMG/M metagenome (GOLD analysis project Ga0105242, IMG submission 81521) | Miscanthus rhizosphere microbial communities from Kellogg Biological Station, Michigan, USA - KBS M2-4 metaG | ecosystem: Host-associated > Plants > Roots > Rhizosphere > Soil | place: Michigan... | reverse complement strand
CGGTTCAGCGCCATGATGTTGGTGCGGCCATAGCCCTTGCCCTGCACAAAGGCATGGCGGGCATCGATCATGGTGACATCGGCAATGGAAGGATTGCCCACATAAACGGTGGAAACCGGCGTCTGGAAGGCCAGGGTATGGACCTCATCCAGCGCCAGGGCGACGAAATTATTCTTGTTGCTCTTGGCAGCCCTGACCGGCTTTTTGACCGCGTCGGTTTTGTCGGCGGCGACTTTGTCGGCCGCCTGAGCTGACGCGAGGGCGGCAGGAGCAGCAGCGATCAGGAGGGCGGCAAAAAGGGCGGGGCGCATGGCGGACTCCGGCAAATCTCAACACCACCCTAGGCCCGCGCCTTTAAATAAACCTTAAGTTTCGCGACCAAGATTTTAAGCAACAACGATGCATAACCCATTCTTAAGTGCAACTCCCACATCCTTGCGGAAACCTTTCCCCAAGCCCAGTGATGAAGAAGATTGTCCTTTTGTTGCGAAGCGGCAGTTTTCTGACGCGGGAGCGCGCGTTGTTGTGGGCCGGAGGTTTGATCGTCGGCCTTGTTCTCAGCATCGTCTATCTGGGACTGACCGCGCACGGCTTGAGCGACTATGCTGGCCGGCCCCTGGGAACCGATTTCTCCAATGTCTATGCCGCCGGCGTTGCCGCGGGGGCCGGCGACGCATCCGCGCCATTTGACGCCGCCCGACAACTCGAAATGGAGCGCCGTATCTTCGGATCCGCCACGCCTTTTTATGGCTGGCATTATCCGCCTTTCTTTCTTTTGCTGGCCGCAGCCCTGGCCAAGCTTCCTTATGTGGCCGCTCTGATTCTGTGGCAGGGGCTTTCGCTTCTGTTCTATCTGGGCGCGATAAAATTACTGCTGCGCAAGAGCGCGGCGCCGTCTTTGGCGGAAGACCGCTTGTGGCTGCCCTTGGCGCTTGGATTCACCGCCGTATTCGTGAATTTGATCCACGGCCAAAACGGTTTTCTCACCACCGCTTTATTTGCCGCTGGGCTTGCTGTGTTGGACGAGCGTCCCATTATCGCGGGCATTCTGTTCGGCCTTCTTTGCTACAAGCCGCAATTTGCCGCTGTCATACCGCTGGTTTTGGCCGCGACCGGGCGCTGGCGTGTTTTCGCGGCAGGCGCGGCGACTGTTGCGGTCTTGGCGGGTCTGGTGACGGTGCTGTTCGGATTCGCCATTTGGCCCGCCTTCATCCAGTCTCTGCATTTCACCCGCACCGTGGTGCTGGAGCAGGGCAATACCGGCTTCCACAAAATGCAAAGCGTTTTCGCCTGGGTGCGTTTGTGGGGCGGTTCGATTTCACTGGCCTATCTCGTTCAAGCCGCCGTCGCGCTGTCGGTGATCGCGGCCTTGATCAGGATTTGGCGCGACCAGATGGACGCGAGTTACAAAAAAGCGGCGCTCTGTCTCGCCGCTTTGCTGATCACGCCTTACTGCCTGGATTACGACCTGGTGCTCTTGGCGCCGGCGATTGCGCTTTTGGGGACATGCGGAAAAGCGCGCGGATTCTTTGATTTTGAAATCCTGTGCTTGGCGATGTTGTGGAGCGTTCCGGTCATTGCGCGCAATGTGGCGCACGCTTCGCTCTTGCCTTTGGCGGTTCCTACGATGCTCTTCTGCTTTCTGTTGATCTGGCAGCGGCGTAACGCGCGAGGTCGTCCGGAGGTCGCAATTAATGCGCCTCAAATCGCTTCGTGGTAAACAAAGAGTCAAAGCGTGTTGACGACGCCTAGAGCAAGGCCGGTTTTTCGCTTTTCGATCGTGCAAGATTGAGAAAATTTCGAATTTTAGGATTAAGGCCAAATTAAGCGGGGGCCTCTAGTCTCGCGCTTGTCCGCTACGAACGAAAAGAGTTCGTCCGGGGTTGGGCATCCTAGGGTGTTTCTAAAGTTGGAGACTAAAATGAATCTCATCTCGCGTTTTGTTCGCGATGAATCGGGCGCCACCGCCATCGAGTATGGCTTGATTGCCGCTCTCATCGCTGTCGTCATCATCACTGGCGTGACCGCTGTCGGCACCAATCTGTCGCAGACCTTCAACTCTCTGTCGACCAAGCTGAACTAAGCTAGCGGCGAGTTGTTTTAAGAACGGCCGCCTTTTACCGGGGCGGCCGTTCGTCTTTTTAAGGGCGTTCTCGAGATGCTTGCGGAATTCCTGGTCCTGATTGCCTTGCCGCTTTTATTGGCCGCCGCCGCGGGCTGGGATATCGCCAGTTTCACCATTCCCAATTTCCTCACTCTGGCGCTGCTGGCGGCCTTCGCGGTATTTTGCTTCGCCGCCGGGCTTTCCTTCACCGTCATCGGCTGGCACCTGCTGGCGGGCATTTTGGGCCTGTTGATCGGCTTCACGCTTTTTGCCATCGGCCATGTCGGCGGCGGAGACGCCAAATTGTTCGCCGTGATGGTGTTGTGGCTCGGTCTCAAGGACCTGATGCCCTACGCCCTGGTCGCCAGCGTGCTGGGCGGCGCCCTTGCGCTTGGCCTTATGTTGATGCGCAGCTGGCCCTTGCCCGCTTTTCTCGCCCGCCAGAGCTGGATGCTGAAGCTGCACGATTCCAAATCGGGCATCCCTTACGGCGTGGCATTGGCGGCGGCGGCGTTCATACTTTTGCCGTCCACCGAGGTCTTCCGCCTCGCGGCTGTTTAACTTTTACACAAAATTAGCACGGAACTTTTCGCTCGGATTTTAAACAAGTTCGACGCGTAAAAGCTTGCCGTCCAAGGCAATTGTAACGCGCGGATTAAGCAATTTCTAAAGGGTTGCATGATGAATTACCATCAAAGGAGCAGCCCCCGATGAATACCCAACGCGTAATAGTTCTTGGTTTCGCTCTGGTGGCCGCTGGCGGCGCTGCGTTTCTTGTACGCGGCATGCTGGGCGGCGGCACACCACAGGTTCAGGCAAAGGCCGCGCCCACGATAGCGATGAGCGAAGTTCTTGTCGCCAGCACCAATCTCACGCCCGGCCAGGCGCTCACCACCGAACAGGTGCGTTGGGAAAAGTGGCCGAGCTCGACGGTCGATCCGTCCTTCATCACCCATGATGCGGCGACCAAGGAAGAGGATATTGTCAAAGGCAGCGTCGTGCGCGCCATGATCCTGCCGGGTCAGCCGATCACCAAGACAGCGATCGTGCATGGTGATGCGTCCGGCTTCATGGCGGCGACTCTGGGCGAAGGGATGCGCGCGATTTCCATCTCCATCTCCGTCGACTCCGGCGCTGGCGGTTTCATCCTTCCCAACGACCGCGTCGATGTCATCCTCACCCGCAAGCCCGAGGGCAGCCAAGCCAAGGGTTTTGCCAAGACCATTCTTGCCAATCTGCGCGTTCTGGCGGTGGACCAAACCTACCGGCAGGAAAAGGACACCCGCACCGTGGTCGGCAAGACCGCCACGGTGGAAGTGTCGCCGGAACAGGCTGAGCTGATCGCTGCTGCGTCGCAGTCTGGTGTGTTGTCATTGTCCTTGCGTCCGTTGAGCAACGACGTTGCCGCTGAGGACTCTTCTGGGACCAAAAAGCGCGTCGCGGCCTATGACGGTCCCGTCAGCGTCATCCGCTACGGCTTGAGCGGATCCAACAACAAGGGGCCCGAATAATGATCTCCTTCCGTCCTTTTCTTCTCGCTCTGGCCTTGATTGTGCCGTCTGCGGCTTTTGCCGCGCCGGCCCGTCCCGTGCCCGATGAAGCCAATGCCAAGGTGATGACCATCTCCACCGCAAAGGGCGCCGAGCATCAGCGTCTGACCCTGTCCCTGGACAAGGCGGCGGTGGTGCAGCTCGACCAGGATGCGCGCGATGTCCTGGTGTCCAATCCCGAGCTGGTGGATGCGGTGGTGCGCACGCCGCGCCGCATTTTCCTCTTGGCCACCAAAGTCGGCCAGACCAACGCCTTCTTCTTTGATGCCTCGGGCAAGCAGATCCTGGCGCTCGACATCCGCGTCGAAAAGGACGTGGTGGATCTGGCGGGCCTGATGAAGATGTCCATGCCAAATTCCGCCATCCAGGTGCACGCGCTGAACGACAATGTCGTTCTCACCGGCTCGGTGGCGAGCGCCATGGAAGCGTCGCGCGCCGCCGATCTTGCGGCCCGTTTCGCCGGCGACCCCAAGAAGGTGATCAATATGATCAGCATCGCCGGCGGGCAGCAGGTGATGTTGAAGGTGCGTATCGCCGAAATGAACCGCAATGTCGCCAAGCAGTTCGGCATCGATATGACGGCGGCAGCCAAGTCCGCCGGCATACCGGGTGTGATCAACACTTCTAATCCCTTCGGCCTGGCGGGCAAGGCTTTGAGCGATCTGTCCGGTGGCCAGCTCGGCCAGGCCTGTCCGGACCAATTCTTTCCGACCGTTACTGCCAGTGTCAGCAATGGCGTGACCACCAAAAGTACCGCCCCTTACCCTGTTTGCCCCAACAACGCCCAGGGCACGCTCAAGGCTTTGGAGCAGGTCGGCCTGGTGCATATGCTGGCAGAGCCGAACCTGACAGCGGTCAGCGGCGAAACCGCGAAATTCCTGGCCGGTGGTGAATTCCCGGTGCCCGCCTCTCGCGACCGCGACGGCAACATCACTGTGGAATTCAAGCAGTTCGGCGTGGGCCTGTCCTTCACGCCGGTGGTGCTGGCGCCCGGCCGCATCAGCCTGCAGATTTCCAGCGAAGTTAGTGAACTGACCAATACCGGTGCTTTCAATGTCGGCACCGGGATCAGCGGCCTGACCATTCCGGCCCTGTCGGTGCGGCGCACCGCGACCACCGTCGAACTGCCATCCGGCGGCAGCTTCGCGGTCGCCGGCCTGATGCAGCACAATACCAAGCAGGTGATCGACGGCTTCCCCGGCGTGAAAGACTTGCCGGTGTTGGGTGCCTTGTTCCGCAGTCGTGACTTTGCCGATGACCAGACCGAACTGGTGGTGCTGGTCAGCGCCTATCTGGTCGAGCCCAATGCCGAAAGCGCATTTGCCGCGCCCACCGACGGCTTCATCACCCCAACCGATCCGGAAACCCTGCTCTTGGGCCGCCTGAACGCGACCTACAAGAGGAAAGACGACAAGCCCGTGGCGCCCCAAGCGTCCGCGCCGGTCGGCTTTGTTGTGCGCTAGGAGATTCGCCATGAAACTGGATTATCTGCTTCGCGCCGCAGCCATTGGCGCCATTCTGGTGGCGGGCAGTTGCTCGGTCAGTAATGACGGCCCCACGGTTTGGGAAGACGGCGCCCGCAATCACCCCATCACGGTGGAGCCCAGCTATCGCGACCTGAAGGTGCAATTTGGCGGCGGTGCGGATGGCATAAGCTCCGAAGATGCGGCCAAGTTCGACTCGTTCCTGACCGACTATCGTCTCCATGGCAATGGCAGCCTCGGCATCAGCGTGCCCTCGGGTGCGTCCAGCCGCGCCGCCATCACGTATTTTGGCGAGCGTGCCGCCGCCAGCGGAATCAGCCGCGACAAGATCTTGGTCTCCACCCATGATGCCGCCAATGGCGATAGACGGGTGGATGTCAGCTACATCGCCTATACCGCCCATACCCAGGCTTGCGGCGACTGGTCCGAGAATGAGTCTTTCACGATCGACAACCAGACGCCCAGGAATTTCGGCTGCTCGGTGCAACAGAACATCGCTGCCATGGTGGCCGATCCGCGCGACCTGCTGGGGCCGGGACGCATGGGTCCGGTGGACACCAACCGCCGCGCCAACGTCATGGATCACTACCAGAAGGGTGAAGTCACCCAGGCGGACAAGCACACCGCCGACAAGTCGACCGAGCAATCCGCCGAAGCTTCTTCTGTCGGCCGCTAAAGCATGAAACGGAACAGAACATGAGCAAGCCCCAAGACGAAAAGTTTGGCGCCGCGCCGCATGAGCGCCCGGTGCCGCGCATTTCCATCCATGCCTTTTGCGAACAGCCCGATACCGGCGCCGTGCTGCAGCGCGCGGGTGGCGACCGCCGCCTGGCCAAGGCGCATCTCACGGTGCAGCTTGGCGGCATCGAGGGGGCGGTTGAGCATTATACCGGCCAGGTGACGCCCAATCTGCTGGTGGTGGAAACCAGCTTGCAGGGCGCCGACGCCTTGGGGGCGCTGGACCGGCTGGCGGAGGTCTGCGATCCCACCACCAAGGTGGTCGTTGTCGGCCGCAGCAATGACGTCGAACTCTATCGTGAATTGATGCGCCGCGGCGCGTCCGAGTATCTGGTGGCGCCGCTGACGCCGCTGCAGCTGATCGAAGTGATTTCCGGCCTTTACCTGGATCCCGGCTCTTCGCCGATCGGCCGGGTAGTTGCGGTCGTCGGCGCCCGTGGCGGCGTCGGGTCGTCCACCCTGTCGCACAATATGGGCTGGTGCATCGCCGAGGAATTCAACATCAACACTTCCATTGTCGATCTGGACCTGCCTTTCGGCACTGCGGGGCTGGATTTCAATGACGAGACAAGCCAGGGCGTGGCGGATGCGCTGAGCACCCCGGAACGCCTGGACGATGTCCTTTTGGACCGCCTGCTGCTCAAGCGCGGCGACCGCCTTTCATTGTTCACCGCGCCCGCCACCTTGGAACGCGACTTCGAGGCTTCGCCGGAAGCTTTTGAATCCGTGATCGATGTGGTGCGCCAGAACATTCCCTGCGTGATCCTGGATTTACCGCATGGCTGGCAGCCCTGGAAAAAAGCCTGCCTGCTGGCGGCCGATGACGTGGTGATCGTGGCCACGCCGGACCTGACCTCGCTGCGCAACGCCAAGAACATCATGGAGCTGGTCAAGGCGGCGCGTCCCAATGACAACCCGCCCCGGCTGGTGATCAATCAGGCCGGCGTCCCCAAGCGGCCCGAAATCGCCGCCAAGGATTTCGCCGAGACCGTTGGCGTGGAACCTGCCGCCGTTATTCCCTTTGATCCGGCGGTGTTCGGCCAGGCGGCCAATAACGGCCAGATGGTGATGGAAGTGGCGCCCAAGGCGCCGGTCTCCGAAGCCCTGCGCGAACTGTGCCGCCAGATCACCGGTCGCGCCGCCCAAGCCACCAGCAGCAAGAATACCGTGTCGCTGCTCTCATTCCTCAAGGGCAAGAAGCGAGCTTAAACATTGTCGCATTTCGGAAAGCGCACTGGTTCCGAGCCTGCCCTGAAGCCTGCTCCCGCCCCGCGTGAGCAGGCTGCCGTGCAGGCGCGCGCCAATGCCGCCGTTCCGGCACCAGCTGTATCTCCTCAGCAAGCCCCCACGGCGTCCAAACCGGCGCCGAAACCGATCGTCGACACCCGTTCGGAAGACTATTACCAGATCAAGTCCACGATCTTTAACGCCCTGATCGACACCATCGATCTGGCGCAGCTGGCGCAGCTCGATCCGGATTCGGCGCGCGAGGAAATCCGCGACATCGTCAACGAGATCATCTCGATCAAGGCGGTGGTGATGTCCATTGCGGAGCAGGAACATCTGCTCCAGGACATCTGCAACGACGTTCTGGGCTATGGGCCGCTCGAGCCGCTGCTGGCGCGCGACGACATCGCCGACATCATGGTCAATGGCGCCAACCGGGTCTTCATCGAAGTCCAGGGTAAGGTGCAGCTCACCAATATTCGCTTCCGCGACAATGCCCAGCTGATGAACATCTGCCAGCGTATCGTGTCGCAGGTCGGCCGCCGTGTCGACGAATCCTCTCCTATCTGCGACGCGCGCTTGTTGGACGGCTCCCGCGTCAACGTCATCGCGCCGCCGCTGAGCCTGGACGGGCCCACCCTCACCATTCGTAAGTTCAAGAAAGACAAGCTGAAGCTGGAAGATCTCACCCGCTTCGGCTCGATCAGCCCCGACGGGGCGCGGGTGCTGCAAGTGGTCGGCCGTTGCCGCTGCAACGTTCTGATTTCCGGCGGTACCGGCTCGGGCAAGACCACCCTGCTCAATTGTATGACGGCCTATATCGACGTTGAGGAACGCGTCATCACCTGCGAAGACGCCGCCGAACTTCAGCTGCAGCAGCCTCATGTGGTGCGGCTGGAAACCCGCCCGCCCAACCTGGAAGGCCAGGGCATGATCTCGATGCGCGACCTGGTCAGGAACTGTCTGCGTATGCGTCCCGAACGCATCATCGTGGGCGAGGTGCGCGGACCCGAAGCGTTCGACTTGCTGCAAGCCATGAACACCGGCCATGACGGCTCCATGGGCACCCTGCACGCCAACAGCCCGCGCGAAGCCATGTCGCGTCTGGAATCCATGATCACCATGGGCGGCTTTGCGCTGCCGATGAAGACCATCCGCGAAATGATCGTGGGCTCGATCGACGTCATCATCCAGGCCGAGCGCATGCGCGACGGCTCGCGCCGCATCACCAAGATCACCGAAGTGATCGGCACCGAAGGCGATGTGGTGATCACCCAGGATCTTTTGTCTTACGAAGTCACGGGCGAGGACGAATCCGGCCGGTTGCGCGGCCGCCATATCGGTACCGGCATCGTGCGTCCCAATTTCTGGGAACGCGCCCGCTACTACAATCTGGAACGGGAACTGGCCGACGCCCTGGATAAGGTCAACCAATGATAGTTCTGGTCGGAATTTTGCTGATGGTGGCGTTGGGCGGCGCAGCCTTCGCTTTCGCCGGGGGGGATGAAAAAACCCAAAAGCGCGTCGCCGCCGTGGCCAAGCCCTCCGGCAATGGCCGAGGCCGTGCCGCGGCGTCGCCGCAGGACGCCATGAAGAAAAGCAAGAACGTCGCGGCCTTGCTCAAGGATGTGGAAAAGAACCGCGCCGCCAAGAAAGAACGGCCTACCATGCGGCGCCGGCTGGAGCAGGCGGGCTTTCCCAAGGCCACTCCGCGCACCTTTTGGATCATCTGCGGCGTTCTCGCGGCGGTGGCGGGCGGCATTGCCCTCCTGACGCGCCAAAGCCCGGTGGTGATCGTGCTGGCGATATTCGCGGTGGGTTTGGGGCTTCCACGCTGGACGCTGGGCTTTCTCACCAATCGCCGCAAGAAGAAATTCACCGAACATTTTGCCGTCGCCATCGACGTGATCGTGCGTTCGGTCAAGTCGGGTCTTCCCACCAATGAGGCGCTGCGCATCGTGGCGCGCGAGGTTTCCGATCCCGTGGGCAGTGAGTTCCGTGATCTGGTGGAAAGCCTGAAAGTGGGCGTCACCCTGGAACAGGGCCTCAAGCGCATGATGGAATCCATGCCCACCGCGGAAGTCGGCTTCTTCGCCATTGTGATGACCATCCAGGCCAAGTCGGGCGGTAACCTGTCGGAAGCCTTGGGCAACCTGGCGGGCGTGCTGCGCGACAGAAAGCGCCTCCAGGGCAAGATCAAGGCGATGTCCTCGGAAGCCAAGGCCTCGGCCATGATTATCGGCTCGTTGCCGCCGGGCGTGATGGGCATCGTCTATCTCACCACCCCCGCCTATATCTCCAAGCTGTTCACCGAGAAGGCCGGCAATCTGATGCTGGCGGGCTGCGTGTTCTGGATGAGCATGGGCATCATGGTGATGCGCAAAATGATCAACTTTAAGCACTGAAGGAGGGCGCGCCATGGATCATGTGATGAACCTCCTGTTCGACAAGGACTTCCTGATCACCGCCTTTGTCGGCATCCTGGCCTTCGCCACGGTGGTGACTCTGGGCGTGCCCTATCTGGAGCGCGGTGGATTGGACGACCGTCTGAAAACGGTCGCCCGCCGGCGCGAGGAATTGCGCGCCAAGCATCACGCCGCCTTGAATGCCAAAAAAGGCAGCCTGCGCGTCGAGCCGATTTCCTACATGAAAGCGACCTTGGACCGCTTCAAGCTGGGCAATGTGCTGGAAAGCGAAGACACCAAGGAAAAGCTGGCCAGCGCCGGCTATCGCGGCCAGGCGCCGTTGATCGCCTTCATGTTCTTCCGCTTTGTGATGCCGTTCATCCTGTTCGCCGTCACCCTGTTCTACATGTTCCTGATTTTGCATCTGAGCTGGCCGCCGATCCAGAAAATTGGCGCCGCCTTTGTCGGCGCGCTGCTGGGCTTTTATGCCCCGGACATGTTTGTCAACAATATGAAGGCGCGCCGCCAGCAATCGATCATGCGCGCCTTCCCAGACGCTCTGGACTTGATGCTGATCTGCGTGGAATCGGGCATGTCGATCGAAAGCGCCTTTACCCGGGTTGCGTCCGAAATCGGCACCCAGTCGGCGGAACTGGCCGAGGAACTGGCGTTGACCACCGCCGAACTCAGCTATCTGCCCGACCGCCGCCAGGCCTTTGACAATCTCGCCAAGCGCTGCGGCCATTCCGGCGTCCGTGCCGTGGCCACCGCCCTCAATCAGGCGGAAAAATACGGTACGCCCTTGGGCGCCGCCTTGCGCGTCACCGCCACCGAAAACCGCGAAATGCGCATGCAGGAAGCCGAGCGCAAGGCCGCCTCGCTGCCCGCCAAGCTGACCGTGCCGATGAT
>Ga0105242_10004848_pt1 | contig 10418 bp, 8 predicted proteins | sample KBSM24metaG_FD_81521 | JGI IMG/M metagenome (GOLD analysis project Ga0105242, IMG submission 81521) | Miscanthus rhizosphere microbial communities from Kellogg Biological Station, Michigan, USA - KBS M2-4 metaG | ecosystem: Host-associated > Plants > Roots > Rhizosphere > Soil | place: Michigan... | reverse complement strand
CCGCGCAGCCAGCGCGTGCCCGCGCGGCACGGCCAGCACAATCGGCTCGTGCAGAACGCTTTCGAACGACAAGTCAGGATCGTCGACGGGCGGCGTCACGAACCCGGCGTGCAGCCGCTTTTCCTGAATCGCCCGCACCTGTTCCGCGGTGCTCAGGTTCCTGATGGTGACCCGCACGTGCGGGTGGCGCAGGGCAAATGCCCGCATGATCTCGACGAAGTAGTCTGCGTCGGCTGGGCCGGCAACGCCGATGAAGAGCTGCCCCTCTTCGCCCAGGCGAATGCGTTCACCCACGGTGCCCGCGTGATCCACCTGACTCAGCACCAACCGCGCTTCCTGCACGAAGAGTTCGCCTGCCGCAGTGAGCTGCACCCGTCGCTGCGTGCGATCGAAGAGGCGCACCCCAAGCTCATCTTCCAACTGTTTGATCTGCTGGCTCAGCGGAGGTTGACTGATGTGCAACCGCTCAGCGGCCCGACCGAAGTGAAGAGTGTCCGCGACGGCGATGGCGTAGCGAAAATGCCTGAGTTCCATAAGGTTTCCAGTTTTGATCTGACCCCCATGCCGAATTGATATCGAGCGCATATCAAACCACGTGAAACATATATTTCACCAACCTTGACCACTCTTGTTAAAAGTCCCCTCTGGGTCGATCTCAAGCGGAGGGGTGAATGAGAGTGGTGGTCCGATCGGCAATGGTCCTGGCGGCGCTGCTGTTCCTGCTGCCGTCGTCGGTGTTCGCGCAGGCATCGATTGCGGGCATCGTCAAAGACACGTCGGGGGCAGTACTCCCTGGCGTCACTGTCGAGGCTTCCAGCCCCGTACTCATCGAAAAGGTCCGCTCGGCGGTAACGGATGCCAACGGTCAGTATCGAGTCGAAGACCTTCGGCCCGGCACCTACGTGGTCACCTTCAAGCTTGTCGGGTTCAGCTCCGTGCAGAGGCCGGGCATCGAGTTGACGGGCTCCTTTGCCGCCAAGATCGATGCGGAAATGAAAGTGGGCGCGCTCGAAGAAACCATCACCGTCACGGGTGAGACGCCGATCGTCGACGTCGTCAACGCCCGGAAGCAGGCGACCATCTCGAACGAAACCATCAATTCCATTCCCACCGCGCGGCTGTATCACAGCCTCGTCACGCTGGTCCCGGGCGTGTCGGTGTCCGGGACGCAGGACGTCGGCGGCATCGCCGGTCCCACCACCGTCACGTTCAGCATGCGGGGAGGCCCCGGCAACGAGGGACGGCTCACCGTTGACGGCCTGTCGCTCGGGGCGTCGCTGAACGGCACGGGCGTGTCCTACACGGTGGCCGACGTCGGCAACGCGCAGGAAATCGTGTTTACCACTGCAGGCCAGCTGGGCGAGTCCGAGGTGGGTGGGCCGTCGATGAACCTGGTGCCACGCCAGGGCGGCAACCGGTTCTCGGGGACGCTCTTCGCCAACGGCGCCAACGACGCGCTCCAGGGCAGCAATTTCACCGACGAGATCAAAGCCAGCGGCCTGCGTGCGCCGCAGGAACTCCTGAAGATCTGGGACGTCAACGGCGCGATTGGCGGCCCGCTCAAACGCGACCGACTCTGGTTCTTCGCGGCCGCCCGCTACCAGGGGAACCGGAAGACGGCGCCGAATTTCGTCAACGCGAACGCCGACGACGTGACGAAGTGGACCTACGTGCCGACGACCGAGCAGGGGCGCGACGCCGGCACGTGGAAGAACACCAACGTTCGCCTGACGTTGCAGGCCTCGCCGCGCAGCAAGTTCAACTTCTTCTGGGACGAGCAGCGGGTGTGCACGCAGTGTCTGAGCTCGAGCGCCTCCGTGACCGTGGCGCCCGAGGCGCACTACAACAACCATGCGCCGCCGCGCGTGCAGCAGGTGACGTGGTCGTCGCCGTGGACGAACCGGCTGCTGTTCGAGGCCGGCCTGGGCACGAATCTGATCGACGGCTACGGCACCCGGCCGAACATCGACAACTACGCCAACATGATTCCGGTCATCGAGGCGTGCACGGCCGGATGCGCCAACAACGGCGGCATCCCCAGTCTGGCCTATCGATCGACGGCCACGGCGCCGTTCGTGGGCGCCTATGAGGCGGACAGCGACGTGTACAGCTGGCGCGCGTCGGCGTCGCTGGTCTCGGGGCGCAACACGGGCAAGGTTGGCTACGTCGGGCAGCAGATCGTCAACCACTTTGCGACCGTGACGATGAACGACCAGTGGATCAGTTACGGCTTCCAGAACGGCTCGCCGAACACGTTCATCCAGTGGGCTGGCCCTGGCATGCAGAACACCCACGTGCAGACGCACGCCGTCTACGTCCAGGATTCGTGGACCGCCGGCCGGGTCACGCTGTCGGGCGCCGTTCGCTACGACCACTCCGCCGGCTTCTTCCCCGAGCAAACCGTCGGGCCGAATCCGTGGGTGCCCACGGCGGTCGTCATTCCCTCGAAGCAGGGCACGCGCTACAACGATCTCACGCCGAGAGGCGCCATCGTCTACGACGTGTTCGGCACCGGCAAGACGGCGCTGAAGTTCAACTTCGGCAAGTATCTCGCCGCGGCCGACGGGAGCTCGATCACGGGCGGCCTCACGAATCCGCTGGCGAACTTCCAGACCAACAGCAGTCCGAACGGCACCGCGGCGACGGGCGGCAGGACCTGGAACGACGTGAATACCAACTTCGTCGTGGACTGTCTGGTCAACGGCGTCATCCCGATTACCGCCGTCAACAACTCGGCGACCGGCGGCGACATCTGCGGCGCGGGCAACCCGAACTTCGCCAACTTCAACACGCCCACCACCACGTACGATCCGGCGATTCTGAGTGGCTGGGGCAAGCGTCCCTACGACTGGAATTTCGGCATCCAGGCGCAGCAGCAGGTGCTGCCGCGCGTGTCTGTGGACGTGGGCTACTTCCGGCGGATCTTCGGCAACTTCTCGGCCACCGACAACCGGGCGCAGAATCTGTTCGCCCAGACCACGCAGTTGAGCGCGCCTTCCGACAGCCGCTTGCCCGACGGCGGCGGCCAGGCGCTTCCGAATCCGATCTACAACGTCGATCCGACGCAGTTCGGACGCACCGACAATCTGGTGAACCTTGCGCGCCTTCTCGGTCTCCATCAGGAGCAGCATTGGAACGGCGTGGAGGTGAACGTGTCCGCGCGGGTTCGCAACGGGCTGACGCTCTCGGGCGGGACGAGCACGGGGCGCACGTCGACCGACACCTGCGAGGTGCGGGCGGCGCTCCCGGAAATCGCGCCAACGAATCCCTACTGTCAGGTGAACAACCCCTTCCTGACGCAGGTCAAAGGGCTGGCGTCCTATGTGGTTCCGAAGATCGACGTGTCGGTGAGCACCGCCTTCCAGAGCATCCCGGGCGCCAATCTCAGCGCCAACTACACGGTTCCGGCAGCGCAGCTGACGGCGGCGTTCGGCCGGGCGCCTACCGGCGTCACGACTGTCAATCTCGTCGCCCCGGGCACGCTGCAGGGGGACCGGATCAACCAGATCGACCTCCGGGCGGGCAAAATCGTGCGGTTCAAGGGGTTCCGGACGCAGTTCAGCGTCGATTTCTACAACGCGCTGAACGCCAATCCGACGCAAACCTACCAGCAGACCTTCATCATTCCGGCACCCTCAACGGGTAGTTCGAGCTGGCTGGCTCCGCAAGGTATCCTACCGGCGAGGTTTGCGAAGTTCACGGCGCAGTTCGACTTCTAGGCGAGGCTACGCCCGTGGGTTGACCGGGCTGCGCCTCGCTGACAGTGTTTAATTGCCCGCCCTTCGGGCGGGCGGTTATCGGGGGATCAGATGAAGTCACTCAGCATCCCGGTTGCCCTGTTCCTGCTCGCCGCTGCCGTTGCACCGGCCGCGGCGCAGGACTCGAAGAAGTTCAGCCCGCCGAAGACGCCGTGGGGTGAGCCCGATCTGCAGGGCACGTACTCGAATCGAACGATCACGCCGTTCGAGCGGCCCGCCAACGTCAACGGCCGCGAGTTCTTCACCAAAGAGGAAGTGGCGGGGCTCGAGTCGCGTGCGCAGCAGCAGAGCGGCGACCAGAACCGCACCAAGGGGACCGACGCTGACGTCTCGCGCGCCTACAACGACTTCTGGTGGGACCGCGGCACCAAGGTCACCACGCCGCGCACCTCGCTGGTCGTGGAGCCGGCGGACGGGAAAGTGCCGGCGCAGACCGACGCCGCCAGGGCTCGCGCGGCCGACGAAGGAAAGCGGCCGGCGTTCCGCGGCGCCGGTGCCACCGGGCGCGGCGCCAACACCTGGCTGGATCGCAGCACGTTCGAGCGCTGCATTACCCGCGGCATGCCAGGCGCGATGTCGCCGACTGCCTACAACAACAACTACCGCTTCACGCAGAGTCCCGGATTCGTCGCGATCCAGATCGAGATGCTGGGCGGTGCGCGCGTGATCCCCACCGACGGCCGGACGCACATCCGCTCGAACATCCGCCAGTGGATGGGCGACTCGGTCGGACGCTGGGAGGGCGACACGCTGGTGGTCGACACCACGAACTTCACCGACAAGGTGCTCTATCGCGGCGCGGCCGAAAACCTCCACCTGATCGAGCGGTTCACCCGCGTGGGTCCCGGCGAAATCGATTACCGCGTGACCATCGAAGACCCGACGACGTTTTCCAAGCCGTGGACGCTGGCGATCCCGTACGTGACCACCGGCGAGGACATGTTCGAGTACGCCTGCCACGAAGGCAACTACGGGATGGAAGGCATTCTGAGCGGCGCTCGGGAAGAGGAGAAAGCCAAGAAATGACCCGCAACCGCATCGCTCGAAGCATCGCCGCCGTCGCTCTGCTGGTCGCCGGCACACCTGTGCTGGCGCACCATTCGTTCTCGGCGGAATTCGACGCCAATAAGCCCGTGGAGTTGAAGGGGACCGTCGTCAAGGTGGAATGGATCAATCCGCACACCTGGATCCACATCGACGTGAAGCAGCCGGACGGCTCCGTTCAGCGCTGGATGATCGAAGGCGGCACGCCCAACACGCTGCTGCGGCGGGGGCTGACGCGAGAGTCGCTTCCGGCGGGTACAGAGATCGTGGTGGACGGCTACCGGGCGAAAAACGGCAGCAATCGCGCGAACGGTCGTGACGTGCAGTTCCCCGACGGCAAGAAGCTTTTCATGGGTTCATCCGGCATCGGGGCTCCCATCGACGGAAAAGACGCCAGCGAGAAGTAGCGCCTCCTAAGTACGCCAACGGAGCCCCGTTGGCGTATATATTCACCGAGCGCATCGCGAGGCGGGCCTGAAGGCCTGCAGCTATGGGGTGCGAGGTGACAATGAAACGACCCACGAAATCCTGGAAAACAGCGGCCGCGGCCGGGGCTGTCCTGCTCGCGCTCTTCTCAGGCGCGCTGGGGTGGTCGGGCCCCGCGATCGCGCAGCAACAGGCCGCGCGCGGTGCCGCGGCGCCCGACGCCCTCGACGTGCAGAAGCTGCGCGACAACGTGTATCTGATTGCCGGCGCGGGCAGCAACATCGTGGCGCAAATCGGGCCCATCGGCGTCGTGCTGGTGGACTCGGGGAACACCGAGGCGGCGCCGCGCGTTCTCGCGGCCATCCGCCGGATCACGCCGCTGCCGGTGCGCTACATCATCAACACCAGCATGGACCGCGATCATGTGGGTGGCAACCAGGTGCTGACAGCGTCGGGGCTTTCGATCCTTCCCGGCGCGGTGGTGGCGGGCGCCGGCCTCGACGACGCCCTGGTGAGCAACGCTGGCAAGGCCAGCGTCCTCGCGCACGAGAACGTGCAGACGCGCATGTCGGAGGCCACCGGCGCGGCGGCCTATCCGTTCCCGCTGTGGCCGACGAAGACCTTCGCCTTCCACGCCTACTCGATGTATCTCAACGGCGAGGGCTTCCGGATCATTCATCAGCCCGCGGCGCACACCGACGGCGACGTGATCGTCGAGCTCCGCCGCAACGACGTCATCGTCACTGGCGACGTGATCGACACCACGCGCTTTCCGATGATCGACGTCGCCCGCGGCGGCAGCGTGCAGGGGCTGCTCGACGCGCTGAACCGGCTGATGGACATGACCATCTACAACCTGCCGATCCAGTGGAACGACGATCGCACGCTGCTGGTACCAGGTCACGGCCGCGTCTACGACAAGCTCGATCTCCTGGAATATCGCGACGCCATGACGGTAGTACGGGACCGCGTGGCCGACCTGATCAAAGAGGGGAAGAACCTGCAGCAGGTGAAGGCGGCCAACCCGACGCTCGGCTATCGCAGCGAGTACGGCACGGATCGCGGCGAGTGGACGACGGACAAATTCGTGGAAACCATCTTCGCGGAGCTGTCCAAGAAGCCTGCTCCTGCGACCGCGAGGGTGAACTGATGCGCGCGCGCACGCTCTTCGCAATCGCGCTCGTAGCCGCCGTCGTTCCGCTGCAGGCGCAGCGGGGAGGCGGCCCTCCCGCTGGACCGGCCAAGACCGTCGCGCCTATCGATCTCACCGGCTACTGGGTGTCGATCGTGAGCATGGACTGGCGCTGGCGGATGGTCACGCCCGCCAAGGGCGACTACGCGGGCGTGCCGATGAACGCCGCGTCGAAGACCGTGGCGGACGCATGGGACCCCGCCAAGGACGAAGCCGCGGGTGAGCAGTGCAAGTCGTACGGCGCGCCCGCGATCATGAGCGTGCCAGGCCGGCTGCACATCACCTGGCAGGACGACACCACGCTGAAGATCGAGACCGACGCGGGGCAGCAGACACGGCTCCTGCAATTTGGGCCCGTCCCGCCGGTGAAGCCTCCGCCGAGCTGGCAGGGGATGTCGGCGGCGCAGTGGCAGATGTCGTCGCCGGGGCTGCCGTTGATGCTGCGGCCGCAGGATCGTGCCGCCGACGCGCCGCTGCCGCCGCCGGTGCGCGGCGGCACGCTGAAGGTGACGACCACGAACTTGCGTGCCGGCTATCTGCGGAAGAACGGCGTGCCCTACAGCGCCGACGCGGTGCTGACCGAGTACTACGACCTGACGAAGAACGGCAACGACACCCTGCTGACGGTGACGACGATCGTCGACGACCCGACGTATCTGCGCACGCGCCGTCTGATTGCGTATCCCTTCAAGAAGGAGGCGAACGGGGACAAGTGGGATCCCACTCCCTGCTCGGCCCGCTGGTGACGCCCATGATTCGCTCGTGGCTGCAGGCCTTCAGGCCTGCCTTGTGCGCGGTGTTCGTTCTCGCGATCGCCGCGCCGGCGATGGCCCAGACCGATCTGTCCGGATGGTGGGCCCGCCAGTCGCAGAACGACAACGGCTACGCGAACGAGCCGGTCGATCTGATCGGCATTCCGGTCAGCGCCGACGGCCGCGCGAAGGCCCTGAGCTACAACATCGCGTCGCTGTCGGCCACCGAGCGCCAGTGCCAGATGTACCCGCCGTGGTACATCACCTATGGACCGTTCCCTCTACAGATCATCGCGGAGCAGGATCCGATCACGCAGAAGCTCGTGGCCTACCGGATCGTGGGTTGGGGCGACAGGGGCGAGCAGATGGTGTGGATGGACGGCCGTCCACACCCGTCGCCGAACGCGCCGCACACGCACGGCGGGTTCTCCACCGGCACGTGGGAGGGCACCAGCCTCAAGGTCGTCACGACGCACTTCAAGATGGGCGACATGAAGCGGCATCGCGCCTTTTCGAGCGACCGCGCCACGATGACGTGGACGTTGACGCGGCACGACGACATCATCACGGTGACAGGGATTCTCGAGGATCCGGTGTATCTCGCCGAGCCGTTCGTCCTCACCGAGATCTTCCAGAGCTCGAGCGCCACCAACGGGTTCCCGCTCACGCCGTGCGAGCCGATCGAGGAGCTGCCGATGCTCCACGAGAACCCGGCGCTCGTGCCGCATTACCTTCCGGGCAAGAATCCGTTCATGAACGAGATGACCCAGAAGAAGGGCATCCCGCTCGAGGCGGTGCTCGGAGGGCCGGAGACGATCTACCCGGAATACCGGAAGAAGCTGAAGGACACCTACAAGGCGCCCGAGAAATGCGTGGATTCATGCGGCGGACCACCCGCCCCGCGCGGTGGTGGGCCCGGGCCAGCCGGGCGCGGAGCCGCGCCGCCTGCCGGTCGTGGGGCCCCGCCGCCCGCCGCTGGTCGAGGTGCGCCGTCTCCGCAGTAAACTGCCGGGGCCAGCCCGACCTATATCAATTGGGTTACGATCGCCCCGAACCGGGGAGGAGACGATCCATGGTCCGAGGGCTCACAGCAGCAGCCACGCTCGTTGGGACCGTTCTGGCGGGGGCGTTCGTGATCGCCCAAGCGCCGGCGGCCAAGGAAGCCAAGCCGGCCGCGGCGCTGCCGCGCACGCCGTGGGGCACCCCGGACCTGCAGGGCACCTGGGACTACCGCACGATCACGCCGCTCGAGCGTCCGCGCGAGCTCAACGGCCGTGAGTTCTACACCGAGGAAGAAGCGGCCAAGCTCGAAGGGCGCGCCGGGCGGCGCATGGACGGGCCGCCGGAGTCGATTCAGCCGGGGCTGAATCACGCGCAGTACCTGACGGACCCCGGCCGCCGGCTCGCCGGCCGGCGCACGTCGCTCATCATCGATCCACCCGATGGCCGTATCCCCGCGGTGACCGCCGAAGGGAAGGCGCGCCAGGCGCGGCTGCCCAACCGCGGGGCGAGCGGCGCTGCGGTCTCGTCGTGGCTCGACCGCGGCAACCAGGAGCGCTGCATCACCTACGGCCTGCCGACGGCCAGCCTGCCGACCCTCTACAACAACAACATCCGCATCGTGCAGACGCCGGACACGGCGGTCATCGTGCACGAGATGATTCACGAGGCGCGCGTGGTGCCGCTCGACGGCCGGCCGGCTCTCAGCAGCAAGATCGGCCAGTGGATCGGATCGTCGCGCGGCCACTGGGAAGGCGACACGCTGGTGGTCGAGACCACCAACTTCTCCGGCCAGCAGAACTTCCGCGGCTCGACCACGGGCTTGCACCTCGTCGAGCGCTACACGCTGGTGGCCAAGGATCGCCTGGAGATGCGCCTGACGGTGAGCGATCCCACCACGTGGGAGAAGCCGTGGACGGTGCTGCTCCCGATGAGCCCCACCGAGGGCGAGCTGATCGAGTACGCGTGCCACGAGGGCAACTACGCCATGTTCAACCTTCTTGAAGTGGCGCGCGACGAAGACAAGGCCAACGCTGCCAAGCCGGCCGGGGGCGAGTCCAAATGAAACTCTTACGTGCTCTGGTCGCCCTGACCGTGGCCGGTTGCGCCACCGCGGCCACCGTCGTTGCGCACCATTCGTTCTCCGCCGAGTACGACGCCAAGCAGCCGATCACCTTGAAGGGCACCGTGATCAAGATGGAGTGGATCAACCCGCACTCCTGGATCCACATCAATGTGAAGAACGCGGACGGCACCACCACGGAGTGGATGATCGAGAGCGGCACGCCGAACACGCTCGTGCGGCGCGGGTTCACCAAGCAGTCGCTGCTGCCGGGCACCGAGATCACGGTCGAGGGGTATCGCGCGAAGAACGGCGCCAATCGCGCCAACGGCGCGGACCTGATCCTGGCCGACGGCAAGCGTCTGTTCCTCGGCTCGTCCGGCACCGGCGCACCCAAAGAAGCACCAGACGGGCAATAGATTTCGTAGAGGCGGACCTTCAGGTCCGCCTGACCAGCGACAGGAGCTCCTATGTCGAAGATGACGCGGTCCTGGATCGTCGTTGCAGTCGTGTGTCTCGTCGGGACCTTGCCGCTCACTGGCGCGGGCACGACCGCGCGGCCCGAAGACGTAGGGCTGTCGTCGGAGCGGCTGCAGCAGGTCGATGCGCTCGTGAAGCGTCACCTCGATGCGAAGAGCTTTTCGGGGGCGGTGACGCTGGTGGCGCGTAACGGGCGGATCGCGCAGCTCAAGGCGTACGGCTTCGCCGAGCTCGAGTCGAAGAAGCCGATGCAGACCGACAACATGTTCCGCATCATGTCGATGACCAAGCCGATCGTGGGCACGGCGATCATGATGATGATGGAAGAGGGCAAGGTCCGCCTCACCGATCCGGTGTCGAAGTTCATCCCGGAACTGAAGGGCATGCAGGTGGCGGTGGCGCAACCCGGACCGGCGGCGCCGCCCGCCGCTGCGGGGACGACCGCCGAGCCGCGCTACTACACGGTCCCGGCCGATCACGAATTCACAGTGCGCGAGCTGCTCACGCACACCTCCGGCCTCGTCAGCGGCACGTTCAGCGGCGCCGCCAACCGCAAGGTCGCGCTGAAGGGGCAGGAGTCGCTGTCCGACTATCTGCCGCGTCTGGCGCAGACGCCGCTCGAGTTCCAGCCGGGCACGCGCTGGGCCTACAGCGCGCAGGCCGGGTTCGACGTGCTGCTGCACATCGTGGAGATCACGTCGGGG
>Ga0105242_10004847_pt1 | contig 10419 bp, 7 predicted proteins | sample KBSM24metaG_FD_81521 | JGI IMG/M metagenome (GOLD analysis project Ga0105242, IMG submission 81521) | Miscanthus rhizosphere microbial communities from Kellogg Biological Station, Michigan, USA - KBS M2-4 metaG | ecosystem: Host-associated > Plants > Roots > Rhizosphere > Soil | place: Michigan... | reverse complement strand
CCAAAGTGCCTTGATGCTCGGGGCTAATCTCCAGCCAGCAGAAGATGTAGTCCTCCGCTTCCGAGCTCAAGCCCTCCTGCTGATCCGACAAAAGACGGGTGACCGTTGCTCTTGCCGAGTGTCCTGGAGTATCGGCGAACACAATATCGATCTGATCGCCTAGTTGCAGATCGTGCATTTCTTCATCCTTTCGACAATCCTATTTTGTCTTTTTTGGGCGGTCGCAGTCTATTCCGTACCTCTCCATTCAGAATATCTAGGGTTCACGCCGCATTAAGCTCATGACCGATCCAGCACCAGAGCTCTACCCCACCTGGTCTCCCGGCGGAAGGACTGTTGCATTTACCAGGAATGGAGAGCTTGCCGTTATCCCTGCCACTGGTGGGGCGGAACGTGAGCTCACTACGGCAGCGGACGCGAGTTGTCATGGAGCGCTGATTCAGAGACGCCCGAAAGCCCACCCCGAAGCCTGCAATAAGACGCTGCGAAACGTGTCGAGGATCGTCGGCCATTAAGGTCCTGCTTCGCAGTGGCCAGTGATATGCAGATGCTGAAGTAGAGGCATTCTATGGTGATTTGTATCGAGGAATTTCTGCAAAAGTTCAGCCTGTGTTTTTAGCTACTCCTAATCCAGATGATGAGGGTCCGGATGATGATCCGCCCAGTTCTATTAGGATGGCAGCTTAGGATGCCGAGAGACTCGATGCGTTTCCCGCTGCATACCGGGCGCCAAAGTCGTTGTCGTTGCGGGAACGCAGTTGCACTTGACCTCCGCTCTTATCGCTAAGGCGCGGTAGCCATCAAACTTCAGCTCGTACAGCCAGCTGTTGTCCTCGGGTAGTTTTTCTGTCCGCAGATGTAGCATCGGCTCGACGAATGCTGCTCTAGCTCTCTTTTCGGCCATACCGACGGCCTAAAGGCAACCTCGAACCGGAATAATTCCCGGATCGTGAATTCTACAGCTTGCTTATGATGCGGTCGTGGATCCAGTGTTCGTCCCACCATTCACGCGGGTTGACCTGCACGCCGTCGATTTGCATGCTGAAGTGCACGTGTACGCCGCCAGCGAGCCCGGTCTCGCCGGAGATCCCCATCTTCTGTCCCTTTTTGACCATCTCGCCTTCCTTGACATCGATCTCGCGCAAATGTCCGTAGATCGATTGCAGGCCGTAGCCGTGGTCCACTACGATGCAGTTGCCGTAGATGCCGAGATTCTTGGCCCACGCCACGCGGCCGTCATTGGCGGCCTGGACAGGTGAGTTCTGGACATCGGAAAGATCAAAGCCGAGGTGCACCTGCTGATCGACTTTCTTGCCGTGGAAGATGTAATTGCGCACGTCGGCAAAAACCGACTCCTCTTTGCCCCAATGAATGAACGGGCCATTCCAAAGCACCTTTTGCTCGGTTTTAAATCGGAGATCGGCGAGCTGCTGGTTGTTCTGGAGGCGCATCGTCCCGTTGATATAAAGGAAGCGCGAGAGAAGGTCCTTGCCGGGCAGAACCTGGCCGGTAGGGTCGACGGAGTTCACCATCTTCTCCATGAGCGCGTCCGACAGATCGAGATCCCGCACGCGGAATTTTTTCGGAAATAATTTGAACGAGAAGTGCCCCGTGGCTTCAGTGCCGGCGAGGTTGCGCGCATAGACCAACGGCTTGACATCCGGCGGCAAGTCCCAGGGATAGGCGAACATGGCGAAGCGCTGGTTCACGTCCTTTCCGGGAAGAGGGAAGCTGCGGAAGGTGTATGTTCCGACGGTGACGCCGGCATCGTTCCACGATCCGCTGGGGGTCATGGTAACCAGCTCCATGCCGCCTTGGTTGATGTAGTGCTGGAACTCGTCGGCGATGACGCGCGGCGCTTCAAGAACCACATCCACGTCCGTCGAATTCACCGACGTGCTCGCCCGCAGATCGTTAGAAACGGCTTCGATCACCAGCCGCGCCTTGCCGTCTTTGAGATTCGGGGCCCGGCTTTTGCCCACCTCAAACGTGGCGTTGCGCGGCGGCTCGCTCCGGTTCCAGAAGATCCAGGTCGAAGGCCGGCTTTCCGCGTATACGGGATAGCGTGCGCCGTTCTGTTCGAGATATGCATCCATTCGCCGCACGCCGTGCGCATTGGTCAAATGGACCGTTACCGGCGTGCTAAGGCCGATGGTCTTGACGGCGGGCGTTACGCTCAGCCTGGTGTTGGAAGACGTTACCAGAAGAGAAACGATCCCTGAAACAGCCAGAAACACCAAAATCAATATTGCTTTCACTTCTTCCCCCCCGGAATCCATCCAGCGATGGTCTTGTCCCAGCCTAGCGGAAAAGGCCTGCCATCGTCGCGCAACACCCGCAAACGCGATTTCCAAACATTTGTTTGCCTTGACCGAAGTACTCTCCTGCTGAGAATTCCGGCCTTCGATGTGGGCCGATAATGTTGCATAACGGTTCGCAAGTTGCAAAATAGAGAGTTTCCGTGCAGCACCGACCACACGCCTTCCTAATCCAGTGCCGCTGAAATGGAGCGCGAGGCATCGTTCAGCTTTTCGGCGGACACGGATTGTTTGGTTTCGATCCACATCGGCGCCACTTCCCGCTCATCCGGGCGATTCATTGCAAAGGCGGCTACTACCCGCTTCTGCTGCAGCCACCACACGCTAAAGCTATTGGTGGAAAGATCTCCGCGATGAATGATTTCGTCCGCAGCGGATGAGTCGCCCCAATATTCGTAAGAGAGGTCGAAAACATCCGAGAAGAAATACGGTACGTGTTTGAACGGAGTTCGCTCGCCCCGCAGAACTCCGGCGCAATATTGGCCCTGAGAAACGGCATTGTCCCAATGTTCGACGCGCCGGCGCTTTCCGAACAGCAGATCCTGATAGTTCGCAACATCACCCGCCGCATAGACATCAGGCTGGCTCGTTTCCAGGTACTCATTTACAATGACGCCGTCCGCCACGTCGATCCCACTACCGGCGAGCACGTCCGTCACGGGCCGAACTCCAATCCCCGCAATGACCATCTCGCATGCAATCGACACACCGTCACCCAGGAGAACCGCGCTCACCGCTCTATCGCCGCGCAACTCGACTACTTTCGCGGCCTTGATTATGCGCACAGCACGCGCCGTGTAGTAAGCCTCAAAGAAGCTCGATATGGGGGGCGAGAAGAGCCGCTTCGAAATACGGTCCTCACTGAGAATCATGGTCACACCGAGGCCCTTCTGTGCCAACACCGCCGCCACTTCCATTCCTATGAACCCACCTCCGATCACCACCGCGTTTTTCACCGTGTCTAGCAAGCGTTGAATGGCTTTCGAGTCATCCAGCGAGCGGAGATAGTACAAATTGCGAAGTTGAGCGCCTCGAATCTCCAACAACCGGGGACGAGCCCCGGTAGCCACAATCAACTTGCTGAACCCAAATTCTCCACCGGACTTCAGAAGGAGCTGCTTGCGCTTTGTGTCCACACCAGAAATCTCGCAACCGAGTTTCACCTCGATTCCGTGCTTGCGATAAAAGTCTTCAGGATTGATCCGGATGGCGTCCTCGGTGTCTTTCCCGGCGAGAAAGCCTTTCGACAACGGAGGGCGTTCGTAAGGGATCGACGTGTCCGCCGAGAGAATAGCCAACTCTCCAGGCTTCAGTCCTAGTTCAACTAATTGCTTAGCCGCATAACCCGCAACCATTCCTCCCCCAAAGATTACGAACTTGGATTCAATCATACTTCCCCCCGTGGACCATAATGGCCACTACTCATAATATGAACCACTGGATACGTGGCTGGCGATCTTTTTTCGCTTCTGGAATCATGAAATCCTCCTTCAGTTGGAGAAGTTGCCGTCTCTATTCCATTCCGATATAACTTGCCAGTTCCTCGTCGAAAGCGAGCCGAAAACCGTCTGGTGCTGACAGACCCCGGTATGTGTTTCGGGTTGGCTGGTAGATCTGTCCAGCCGTTCGCGGCTCGATCACAGCCTTTAAATGATCAGTAGGATCGAGAATCGCCAACGGGCGCGGCGCAACCAATCCCGCTAGCTGCGGTAGATCGAAGCGCTTCAAGATGCCGGGAACGATCTGGCTGGCGGCCTGCATGAATCGCCCATGGTCCGTCAACGTGCAGTAGGATGCTAACCCCCGTTGAATCGCGACACGAGTGACGCGTTGGTCTACAACAGCGGCAAATAGAGCCCACAAAGCGCCCATATCGGAACCAGCCAGGCGGACCTTCCCGAATTGCGAGGCGAAATCGATCGCGCGCAAGAGATCGCGCACTCGTATGGCAAAGAGGGATTCTCCCAGCGCCCACGCCATGTTCGCTAGTGCGACATCGGAATTGTGCAGGTGCTCGTAGGTGCCGCGCAGATCGCGCCGGAACGCTAGTGGTTGAGTCAGTCCCAATCCGCGGACATCGGCTAAGACTACGGTGAAGCCGTCACGCGCTAGTTTATCGGCGAATTCGTGCGCGGCGTCGTCATCGTCTCCGCCTGCCGGCGCGTTGGGATCGTCGTCGGAAACCGATACGGGCTTGGTCACATCGCCGGTCACGTGTACGACGCATTCCGCACCGGGGCGGTGCGGACGATAGAGGCGCGCCGCCACGTATGCATCAGGTTCGGAGAGAAACTCGACGCGGCTGATCTGGTATTTCTCCAGGCGCTGCGACCCTACCTCGCGCGGATTCAAGGGGACTGGTGACATCGGAAGCGCGAGCATCCGCCGGATGTCGTCTCTCTGACGCGCCGCGTCCACAATCGGCGGCGGTAGCATCGACGCGTGTGTGCGGATGATTGAATAGATGGAACGGCCGATTACGGGTTGGCGCAGCGCACCGGCCGGTTCCGGTTTTACATCGCTTTCTGTAATCTCGTTTGTCGTATGCAGCAACCACCGTTGAAACCAGCGAACGGTAGCGAGCCGCAGCGTCCGCGGCCAGTCCGCATCGGGCCGCGCGATTTCGACGGCGAATTTATCTGCGGCTCCGACCAAGCGATAGCTTTGCCGCAGGTGGTCGGCATCCGCATTAAAATCCCCCGTTTGATCTTCCACTAGCGTGAGCAAGGGCCGGGGTGCGAGGGCCATTAAGATGTCCAGCAGATCCACGCCTTCGCGAGCAGCGGGAAATAAATGTTGCTCCGCGTCGTCCGTGATATTCCATTGGGTGACGTCGATCGGCCAGCGCTGCGCGCGGCCATGGACGTGCATCGCCAGACACTGGATCCTCTCATCGAGGACCGCGTGAAATAGTGCACTCCAGCCGGTATCGGTATGATCGGCACAGCCGATCCTCGTGCGGTCGACCTCCGGGCGCGTGAGCAGGTAGTCCACGGCGCGCATGGCGTCCCACACGAAATATCCCGCCGCGCTTTCCCCGATCAAGGAGAGAAGCGCGCCGATCACTCCATGCTCAAGCGTCGGCGATAACGTTTCATCGAAAGTCTCCGCGCCAGGCTCATAGTGTTGGCGGCGGTCTCCTTGGCCGATCGGATCAAAGGCGAGCACCACGAAACCATGGGAGACGAAATCGAAATACATCTGCTGGTAGTCTGCCAACATGCGCTCGGCGTTGAAGTGTCCCCGCTGCAAGACGACCGCGGGAAATGGTCCCGGCGTAGCGGTGGGGATATAGAGGTTGGCCGGAATCCAATAATCCGGCTGGCTTTGGAACTGCACATTCTCGATGCGATAGCCCGGATTTTCGATCCGATGCGTGGTGCGCGGCGACAACGGGCCGCCTGCAGGGAACGGCCCCATCATTTTACGAACCTTGGATCGTACCAACTGGTTTCGCGCCAAGGCCTGGTTCGTCGTGCGAATTTGCGCGCGCTCCTTGGCTATTCGCAGCGCAGAGTCATTCAGCCGCTGGGCAAGGCTCCGCACGGCCATGTTGGGCATGTCCGCCGAGTACGGGCGGATACTTTGCCCTCGCGCGAGTCTCTGCGTCAGCGCGAGCGCGGACGAGCCCAGCACGAATTGCCGCCGGTCTATTTTCACTTTTTACTGCAGATAGAAGGCGAACAATGCGTCGCCCGCTCCCACCACCACATATTGCCGGCCATCGAGCATATAGGTAATGGGCGCGTTGGAATCGTTGCCGATGCCGGCATGCCAGAGCGGATTCCCAGTCTTGGGGTCAAACGCAATGAAGTTGCCTGCGCCGTCGGTGCCAAACAATAACCCTCCGGCGGTGCTCAGCAGCCCTTGCGCTCCGGTTTGGGTGGTGTGCTTCCAAACTACTTTCCCGGTCTTATAATCGATCGCGCGCAAAGAGCTGCCGATGGAGCCCATGTTGCGTTCGGACGCTCCGTACCCCTGCGGACGCGCGTCCGTATCGGTGAGATAGAACATGCTGAACGTTTGTGAAGTCCCGACGTAGAACAGGCCTGTGTTGGGATTGAAGCTGGGCGCCGGCCAGTTGGTAACACCGCTGGAACCCGGTGACACCAGCACCCCTTCCACTTTCGGATCTTTGTCAGAGTTTGGAATCGGGCGCCCCAGTTGATCGACGCCCTTGTGCCAGTTCAACGATTCCACGAACGGCTTGCTCACCAGATTCTTGCCCGTGGTCCTGTCGAGCAAGAAGTAGAATCCGTTGCGGCTCGCGTTGGCCAACAGTTTACGCGGCCGCCCGTCGACCACGTCGTCAACCAAAACCGGTACTTGGGTGCCGTCCCAGTCGTGCGTATCGTGCGGCGATACCTGAAAGTTCCACGCCAATTTTCCCGTGTCCGGATTCAACGCGACGATGGACGCTGTGTAGAGGTTGTCGCCTTTGCGACTCTGCCCAGCCATCACGGGATTCGGATTGCCCGTCGACACGTACAACAAATTCAACTCGGGATCGTAGGTCCAGGGTTGCCAGGTCATGCCGCCGCCATGTTCCATGGAATACGAGTCGGGCCACGATTCGGCGCCGGGTTGACCGGGCCTGGGCGTACTGTACCATTTCCATTGCACGTCGCCGGTTTCCGGATCGCGCGACTCGAGCCATCCTGGCACGTCCAGCGAGTCGCCGCCCATGCCGACAATCACGTGATCGCGTACGATCAGCGGCGAGGGCGTGCAGAAATATTCCTGCTTTACGTCGGCGATCTGCTTGTGCCAGCGTTCGCGGCCAGTGGAGGCATCGAGCGAAACCAGGTAACAATCCGGCGTCTCGAAAAATAGCCAGTTGTTGTACATCCCCATCCCGCGGTTGCCGATGTGGATGCCGCCCCTGGTTTTCCAGTAGTAGTGCCAGATCTCCTGTCCTGTGCGCGCATCCACGGCCCAGGCGTGGTCTGGAACAGAGAAGTACAGGACGCCGTTGACCATCAGTGGAATGGCTTTGATCGCGAGGTTTCCGCCGGCGGCCGCGCCGTCAGCACCTTCGCCGCCCACGATCGCGCCGACCTTGCCGGTATTGATGCGGTACAGCCACGCCAGACTTAATGCCTTGACGTTGGACTGATTGATCTGGTCGAGCGTGCTGTAGTGGCGGCCAGAGTAATCACCGTGATACGTAGGCCATGCCTCCACCGGCGGCTTGCCGAGCAACTTCCGGTCGAGCCCGCCCTGAGCCATCAGCGCATGGGACGCAAGCAGAAAAACGGCTGCGATCGAACATCGAGTCTTCATTTGAGCGTCACCAAATACGCAGTCAGGTCGTGAATGTTCTTATCGGTATACTTCATGAGCATGTCCAGATGGTGCTGTAAGGGGTCTGCCAGTTCCACTCTCGGGGCGTCGCCATTGCGCGTGAAGGAGCGCGTAGTGTTGCTTGCATCACGTAGGGTCACGTCGAAGTCGGTGATGCGCAGTAGCGCTCCGCGAAAAACCTCTCCTGAGGCAAGCGTCACCGTGACGTTTGCCGGGGGACCCGGAGGCGGACCGCCGCGGCCTCCGGGACCGCGTCCTCCGCGCGGCATCAGAAATTTCACCTGCAGGTTCACAGGCTCATACTTCGCGCCCACTCCCTTGAGATCGCCGCTGGGCGAATGGCAGGTTTTACAAGCGCCCGCGCCGTTGAAGAACTCCTCGCCGGCTTTGGCGTCTCCCACCAGGATGTTGCCGATCTGGTAGGTGTTGCGAAAGGCGGCTGCGGCCACGCGGCTATGCAGAAACGTCGCAATGTCCACCGTTTGCGCGGGCGGAAGATCGAAAGCCGGCATGCCGTTTCCGGGACGCCCCACTTTTAGAAATTCGCCGAGTTCTTTGCCCCCCTCGTCATCGAGCACCAGCACGGATCGAATCAGGTCCGGGCCGCCTTCGCCGCCGCGCGCGTTCGAGCCGTGGCAGAATCCGCAGACCGCGACGAATGCATTTTTGCCGCGCTCCACCGCCGCTTCCTCGAACTTCGGCACCGCTGCCGGCTGAGCCTGCGCACAAATCGCACCACCCAGGAGAAGCGCACTGATCCTGAGCAAGTTGGATTGGCTTCTCATCGTCCGGCCTCCAGGTTCCGCCCGCATCAAGCAAGGGCCTGCTTCATATAGGACATGCACTTCTTTACTTCTTCAACGGAGGTACCTGTGCCTTTGTACTCGTATTCAATAAATGCCGGGATGGGGTACTTTTTATCGCGTAGTAACGTGAGGACCTCTTTGATGGGCGTATCCCCCTTGCCCCATTCGACGTTCTCGCCCTTATTCTTCTTGCGGTCTTTTATATGCAGGTGCGAGATGCGGTCGTGATGCTGCTCGATATATGCCACCGGGTTCTCGTTGGCCGCTGTAAAGTGCCCAATATCGAGATTGATCTTGGCGTATTTCGACATGTCGAGTGCCTGCTGAAATGTGCCCGGAGTCGAGAACTCGTCCGGATTCTCGAATTCGGCGTGTCCGTGGAATGCCAGGTAGATCTTGTGCTGGTCGGCGAATCCCAGGAGCCGCTTGGTCATGTGAACCTGAGTGGACGAAGCAATCAGATTCACTCCGAGGGCCTTGGCCTGTTCAAAGGTCTTGTCAATTTCCGCATCTGTGAACTCGCCGCGATAGTTCATGGTGTAGGCATAAATATTGATGCCGGCGGCGTCGAACTTCTTGCGGATGTCCTTGAAATACTCCATGGGCGTCGTCAGCCGCCATTGGCGTAATTCTTCACGGGCCTTGGCGGCCTCCGCCGTATTGCCCCGCCCAAAGCCACCCGCGCGCCCTGGTTCAATGTTGGGAGAGAACAGCTCGATTTCTCCAATGCCGCATTCGGTCAAGGCCTGGATCACAGCATCCACGTTGTCTTTACCGGGTGTGCGCGGGAAATCCCGAAAGCTGTAGGTGATGGTCCCGAGCCGCACGCCATTGACCGTTGAATTGATGTGCGCTGCCCAAGCCCGTGCGATTGGCCAACTCGTCAGCGCGATCTTTGCGAAATCTCGTCTCGAATACATTTTGGATCACGACCCTTTCCTGCAATATGTCCTGACCCTCGACCGGCGGCAGAGGACCCGAGTAAATAGCGTAACGGCGGCCGTCGGCCGGAGCAAGCTGTTTAAGGCTGCAATTGAGGCATTGACGTATCGGACACCCCAGTACGTCCACGATACGTCCCGGGCTCGGTCACCCGCGCGCCACGGAAACGCGCCACGGAAACGGTCGCCGTGCCGACTCCTGGGTGCTATACTGATCGATCGTTCAATGTGAGCACTCAAATACAAATTTCGGAGTCTCTGGCCGGTTCCTGGATGCCCGAGACTGCAGAACAGCGCGAAGCCGTGCGCCAGCAATTGGCCCGGATTCTCGAAAGCCATCTGTTTGTCAACAGCAAAAGGTCGGCCAAGCTATTGCAGTTTACGGTCGAAGCTGTGCTGACTGGCCGGGCCGAGCATGTCAAGGAACGCAGCCTGGGTATTGACGTATTTCAACGCGTTCCCGACTACGACACCAATCGGGACCCGGTGGTTCGTACGACCGCCGTCGAGATCCGCAAGCGAATCGCTCAATACTATCAGGAGCCTGCCCATGCGGACGAAATTCGGATTAGTTTCCCTGCCGGATCGTATGTACCGGAGTTTCGTTTGCCGCCCGGTTGGACTCCCGCTCCCGTGTTTGAGATCGCACAGCAAATAACGGCCGTCGAGACCCCCACAAAACTGATTCATCGCGCTGTGTATCGGCCTTCCCGGCGCCAAGCTCTCCTAACGGTAGCAATGGCAATCGCTGGCGTGGCGATCCTCTGGTTCCATCCGTGGGTTGGTCCGAGCGCACTCGACCGCTTTTGGGGGCCTGTTTTGACCTCGCCCGGCCGTGTGTTGCTGGTCATTGGCGGCGGTGGAGCGGTCGGGTCTCCTGCGGACGCTCCCCTTGCAAACGCGGCCCAAATGTCGATGCTCGATCTTCAGCACGAGGAGCGTGTTGCCTTCGCGGATGCCACCGCTTTGTCCCGCATTGTCGGCATCCTGATGACCGGCAAGAAAGCGTTCCACATCAGCCAACACAAGGCCGCCAAACTCGACGACTTG